>Ga0187867_10003680_pt1 | contig 12130 bp, 9 predicted proteins | sample June2016WEW_13_1_FD_132976 | JGI IMG/M metagenome (GOLD analysis project Ga0187867, IMG submission 132976) | Peatland microbial communities from SPRUCE experiment site at the Marcell Experimental Forest, Minnesota, USA - June2016WEW_13_10 | ecosystem: Environmental > Terrestrial > Soil >... | reverse complement strand
ATATGGAATATGGGGGCGATTGCTTCCAGCAAGGACCCCAGAGCTCTTGATTTATTTGACAGTATCCTCATGGCATCTGCAGCCATTCCCGGAGTATTTCCTCCAGTCATGATTCCAGTTGAGATCAATGGGAAACCCTTTGAGGAGATGCACGTGGATGGAGGGGCAACCGCACAGGTTTTTGTATACCCTCCCTCGCTCATGAATCTCGCACGTAGCCAACATATCAAGACCGACATCCGTAAAAGGAATCTCTACGTCATTCGTAATGGTCGCCTCGATCCGGAATGGGCGTCGGTAGATCGCCGGTTGCTACCCATTGCCGGCCGAGCCATATCCTCCCTCATTCACTCGCAGGGTGTGGGCGACCTTTTTAGAATATATCTGGTGGCTAAAAGGGACGGCGTCGATTACAACCTTGCCTATATCGGACCCGAATTCAAGACAGTGCACAAAGAAGACTTCGATAACGTCTATATGAAGGCGCTGTTCGAGTACAGCTTTGATCTAGCCCGGAATGGTTATCCGTGGAAAAAGACTCCGCCTTTTCTGGAATCGTCGAAACCTTTACCGCTGGATCTCTCCGACTAAGGGATGCATGAGTTCTTCTCTCCGCCGCAAAGGGTGAACCCATAAGTTCTCCCTAGGTTGCAAAAAAGCGGGAATCGGTGTGATATTGTGAAGAGAGACTCTCTTCTGAACTGATTCGATTGTGGAACACGTGGACCGCACGAGTGGGCGGCGGTTTCAGCCGGTATGCGAATGCCAGGGAGAATCCGGTTGGCGGCGGATCGTTTGCCCGGCCCTCTGAAGGAGAATTCAAAATGCACTGGAATCGGCAGTATATCATCAAAAGTTACTTCAGAGCCTCGCTTTGGCTCGTGCCTTTTTTCTCTGTAATGCTTTATATGCTGGTCTACCGCATTACGTACGGCATCGAAGGCTGGCTCCTGCGGACCGGAGGAATTGACGAAACGACCGCATTTTTTGGCTTCACTATGGTGGGAGCGCGGTCAGCGCTCGATACGATAGTCACGTTAAACCTTTCTTTCTTAGTATTCACATTCGGTTCGCTGCTCGTCGCCATTCAAGTCGCAGGGGGGCAGTACACGCCACGGATCATCGCGACGACGCTTTTGCGGGACAACGCGGTCCGGTTCACCGTGGGTTATTTTGTCTTCACCATGTTGTTCGCCATAAGGGTCTTGACCAGGATGGGCGGCGACACCGTCCATCAGTTCAATACCTTCATTGCAATGATGTTGGGGGGGATCTCAATCGTGGTTTTCCTTTATCTGATCGACTATGCAGCGAGATTTTTGCGCCCCGTCAGCATCGTGCAGTGTGTGGGGGAATCCGGTATCGCAGTCATCAAGAGCGTATATCCGGAGTCAACCACGCGCCCGCGCTCCGTCGAGACGTCCCGAAGGCCCTCATACCCGGATCGAACTGTTCCCAACGCGGGCACCTCGGGGATCGTGCTAGCCGTGGATCTGGATGGACTGGTCACCCAGGCGCGAAATGCCAACGGAATGATAGAGTTCGCCCCCCAGGTGGGCGACTTCGTAGCGGCGGATGAACCTCTGTTTCTGTTGTACGGCGGCGTTGGCGCCATCGACGACCGTCAACTGCGGGCGGCAGTCGCACTCGGGTCCGAACGTACCATCGAGCAGGACCCGACCTTTGCATTCCGCATCCTGGTCGATATCGCCATCAAAGCGTTGTCACCGGCCATCAATGATCCGACGACAGCCGTGCTCGCCATCGACCAGCTTCAGCGTCTGCTTCGGCTTGTCGGTCTTCGCCAACTCCGCGGTGAGGAGATCTGCGACGAAGCCGGCGAACTGCGGCTCGTTTTCCGAACACCGAACTGGGAGGACTTTGTGCACCTCACCTGTACCGAGATACGTCATTGCGGGGCGGGCAGCGTCCAGATCATGCGGCGGATGCGTTCGATGCTGGAAAATCTCATGCAAACCCTGCCGCCGCACCGTCATGCTGAGTTACGCCAGCAATTGGAGCTTTTGGATCGCACGGTTGAAGTGCATTACGCTTTCGCCGAGGATCGGGCGCTTGCTCTGATCCCAGATTCGCAGGGTTTGGGAGGATCGTTGGGCGTTCAAGCCGCAATCGAGGCGCCAACCGCCGAAGGGGGAGACTAGGGAACCGATATTTGACCGTTCTCCCGAACGGAGGATTTATGCTACATCCCGGCGGTCTGCAGAAACTACGCAATCAGCTGTTGTGGGGTAACGGATCCCGAGGAACGGAACGTCATCGGAGGGTTCCCGGGAATGGTCCGCAGCGGGGCGACATGGTCCAACTTAGCTTCCGAGCGCGGTCAAGTGTTGTCCCGGAGATGCGATACATAACAGGGCTTTTGCTTATCGCATACATGCTCATGGCGGGTTTGTCCACTGCGTGTGCGCAGGACATCGAGCCGCGAGCTTACTCCAATGCTCCGGTTGGTGTGAATTTCCTTATCGCAGGCTATGCCTATACCAGGGGTGGCCTGTCTTTCGATCCCTCCCTGCCGGTGAAAAACCCGAAGATCGAGACGTCCAGCGCGGTTCTCGCCTATGCGCGGGTACTCGACTTATGGGGCAAGTCCGCGAAGTTCCAGGTCATCTTGCCATATACTTGGCTGTCCGGATCGGCGGATTACAATGACCAGACAGTACGCCGCAAGGTCGACGGTCTCTCCGATGCCAGGTTCCGGATGTCGGTCAACCTTTACGGGGCGCCCGCGCTCACTTTGAAGGAGTTCGCGGGCTACCAGCAGGACCTGATCATCGGCGCGAGTCTGTCTGCGTCGGTGCCCTTGGGCCAGTATGACGCAACTCGGCTGGTCAACATCGGCACCACCCGCTGGTCCTTCACGCCTGAGGTGGGTGCTTCCAAGGCTTTGGGGCCATGGACGCTGGAGGTAGCAGCCGCGGCAACTCTCTACACTGACAACGACGATTTCTTCGGCGGCAACACACGTTCACAGGATCCGCTCTATCTGATGCAGGGGCATGTGATCTACAGCTTCCCCCGGGGCATTTGGGCTTCGATCGATCCCACTTACTTCATAGGTGGCCAATCGACCATCGACGGCGTGCGGAGCAACGATCTTCAGGAGAACTGGCGTGTGGGTGGCACGCTGGCGTTTCCTGTGAACGCCCGCAACTCCATAAAGCTCTTCGCGAGCAGCGGGGTGGCGGCACGCACCGGAAACAATTACGATCAGATCGGGATAGCCTGGCAATACCGCTGGGGCGGCGGACTTTGATTGAATGGTTGTTAAACCTGACTGGACACTAAAGTTCTTCCCAACCGTCCAGGTTTGTATATCTCTCCTCATCTTTGAGAAATTGAGCGCCAAAATCTTCGCCGTTTCCGAATCATTTGTTTACCGAATCGCTACAAACTGACTCTTTCGAGATGTGTGAACTTTCGCTAAGCCTTATTCGGAGGCACTCTCAGCGTCGGAGGGGTGGAAGTGTGAAGGAAGGTGTAATATCAAGGAACTCCTTGGGTACAAAGGCGTGAACACGACCATGATTTACACGCGCGTTTTAAACAAAGGAGGCCATGGAGCAAAAATTTCCGTGGTTCGGCAATTTATTTGCTCAAAAAGAAAGGCTGTGTTTGGTGCTTTATGGTCACTTCACAAAAGGAGTCGTAGCTAATGAACTACGCAGCGGACTACCCAGTGCTTTTTTTCGTGCTCTCCTTCTTCGTGCGGTCGCTCTCGGCGCTGACCGGGGCGTCATTTCTCATGAGGCAGCGGAAGCTGGAAAAGAACGTACGTGAAGATCTCGGCTTTATCCTGGCCGCTACGCTGACACTGCTTGGACTCCTCATTGGGTTTACTTTCTCGATGGCCATAAACCGGTATGATCAGCGCAAAAACTGCGAGGCGGCAGAGACCAACGCGATCGGTACCGAATACGTGCGGACCAACCTGTTGCCTGCCTCAGATGCGGTGAAGGTACGTGCGCTGTTAAGGAACTACCTGGACCAGCGTCTTTTGTTCTACATAACCAGCGACGAGCAACAGATTCGGCAGATCAATGCCCGCACAGCTCAATTGCAGACCGAGCTGATGTCCGCTGTCCTGGCTCCGGCTGCAGCTCAGCCGACGCCCACGGTCGCCCTGGCCGTTTCGGGCATGAACGATGTATTGAACTCGCAGGGATACACGCAGGCTGCCTGGTGGAACCGAATTCCGATTGCGGCATGGGCTCTGATGGCAGCAATCGCCATCTGCTGCAACGTGTTGGTAGGCTATTGTGCGCAAAACGTCAAAGCGGAAGGCATCATGCTTCTGATTCTACCGCTTATTGTGTCTATCGCGTTCTTTCTCATCGCGGACATTGCCAGCCCACGCGGCGGGGTCATTCGCGTGCATCCGCAAAATCTGGTAAGTCTTGCTGAATCCCTGCGTGCGCAATGATCGGCGGTGCCTTTAATGTCCAAATCTTTAACTCCAGGAACCCTGCGCAAGATGAAGAACATTATCTCGTTCGGCGCCCCTTTTGGAATGGCAGACGACAGGGACCATCCTTATAAAAATTATGAGATATCTTCGTGCCGGCGCATCAGGCGGCAACGCGACCGGGGCTGCTGAGTAACTCGTGCGGATCAGGATGAAATCCCGCGGATGTCCATTGTCAATGGCGTCGAAGGCACAGCATTTATGACACATCCCGTCTTTAGGGGGATTAGACAATGCTTTTATCAAGAAAAAACAGAGGAAGGCCTTGCTTATTACTATTGGGGTTAGCCACCGGTCTGATGGCATTTCTGGTATCGGTTTGGTTTTGCGGCAGCGTATCGGCAAGAATAGGTATGATCTCCGGCCCCACGATATGGCCAAGCGATGCGTACAAAAAAAAGCAGAAGACCTTCATGACCCCAGAAGGTGCGGTCAAGGCCCTGGTTGAGGCCGTGAGTGCCAATGACGAGGGGAAGCTTTTGGCCGTCCTTGGACCTAAGGGGAAAAAACTCCTCTTCCCGGGCGATGAAGCTGACGAAAGAGCCGCTCGCGAGAGTTTTGTCCAGGCTTATCAGGAAAAGAACCGGATAATAAAGGTCAGCAGTAGGAAGGCGGTTCTCGAAATAGGGAATGAAGACCGGCCTTTTCCTATTCCAATTGAAAAGGTTGGCAAGCACTGGCGCTTTTCTGCGGAGCAAGGCAGGGTTGAGCTTTTGAAACCGCCGGATCGGCAACAATGAGCTAAACGCATTCAGGTCTGCCTCGCATATATTGGCGCCCAGGGCGATATGCCCCCAGACGGTAATGCCTCGAAAGTTCTGCAAATTAAATATCTCCAGGCTCTGCCAGGTGGGGAATTTTTCCCCAGCGCGCCCCAGGATTTTGGGCTCACGCGCAAGTTCGTGAGGCCGAGCGCTCGGGGCTCACTTCCTAATCTTCGTAATCTTCGATCCCTGGAGCCCGATGCCTGCCATTAGACCCTTCTGGTCGAAGATGAAGGCGTATACATCGGATTTAAGCGTCGTGCTCGTCAGCGCGCGGGCGACGCCTTCGTCCGCCACGACGATGCTCGGGCCGGCTCCGATCTCCCAGCCGCCACTCCGATTGAGATAGTGGACCGCGGAAGGCGTCATCAGGAAGAGTACATAGCCGAAGGTTTGAGCGCCGGCCTGCAGACCGTATGATGCCGCAACGGAGTTGTGGTACCCCACCGTCCTGCCCTTCTTTAGGAGAGCGCCTTCGCCATACTGTGCGCCCACTAAAAAGCCCGCTTTGACCATGTTCGGAAAGACCAGGATAGCAACGGCCTTCTCCGCAAGCATCTTTGCCACAGGTTGTTCTTCGTAGAGCCTCATCAACGCAGCGTCAACGTCGGCGTCGATCCCGGCGGCAGACGCCGCGTATGCTGCACCGGCCCCCTGCGTGAGCACGATTACGGCGGTCAGCACCAAAGCCGTCCGTATCGTCCGTTTCATCGTCGTTCTCGTTTCACTTGCTTTTATCATTGCTTGTGTTTCCTTTCTGATAGTTACAGCCTGAAGAGAACTGCAGCGAGAGCCAGAAGCCCGAGGAGTGATACCAATGCAGCGACCACTCCCACCAGCGATAAGGGGGGGGCCCCGGGATATCGTCTTCTCAGACCGTTTCTGTACACCCGATACTCGATTGTCGCTGCCATGAGCGAGAACAGTCCTATAGAGATCATCAATACGGCGAACTGGCGTGGTCCAATGACACCTTGAAGTGGAGGGCGGCCCTGCAGCTCCAACTGAAAAAATTTATAAATAGTGAATCCGAAGGTGATCAACGATGTCGCCGTTCTGACCCAGGACATCAGCGTTCGTTCGTGCGCGAGGTTTGTTCGCTCCAAGGCGAGTTGATTGCTGGAAGGCCATTTTATGGTTTCCTCATCTATCTCTGCCATACGAGTCATCCTCCCTTTCATTATGCATTGCCCGGGCCCATATATGTGTGACTTATCCTCACGGTCTTTTGCCGCCTGATGCGCTGCGCTGTTTATCCCGCGCTATCCTGTTCACAGTGCCCCGGATCAACAGATACGGGATGAAAGCAAGAATAAAGGCGACAAGGAGCGCCTCTCCGGGATAAAACCACCGAAAGAAGATGAGCTGCTCAACCAGGTCGATAATAATCGCGATGACGAAGATTTTGCCCACGGATTTCCAGCCATCCTTCAACATGTCTGACCGCTGATCCGGATGTGCGAAAATGGCCCGGAAGAAGGGAGGCCGTTCCTCACGAGCATCTTTCAGCCCGTCCCTCACGGCGAAGACGGCAGACATGAGCGGTTCGATGATCAGTCGAAATTTCATGGGTCCGCTCAACCGGCCGATCAGATTCTCAACGACACGCGCCAATAAATCCTCCACAGCTTTCACCCTCCTGGTTTTGGCTCCATCGACCTCAATCACCCCTTTCTTTCCACGGATCGATCGTTTTGTTTCACCGGTGGGCCTGTCACTCCCGGGGTGAGGTTGCAGACTGTATCGAGAGGACGGCGTTTCATGTCTCTCCACGCATCAGAGGAGCACCTGAATGATGCGAGTCATCAGCTCTTCGATCGGGATTACCAGCGGCGGCAGCGGCGCGGCCGTGGCAACCACGAGCCGCGACGCTGTTTTTCAGGCTGAAGGGTACCAGCCTCATCTCGCCTATGACCGGGTAGGCGCTTCCCATGTCCTCCAGCGTCGAATAGTCAGGGTTGCCCATGAGTTCTTCGGGGTTCGACAGGTCTTCGCGGATACACTTGTCTCCCAACTGCCGAACCTACTGCCGAGCCAGGATCATCCGCACTTCCGCTTCGGTGTCTCTGATCAGTTCGCCGCTCACATCCACGGTCACGCTGTGGATCGTGCCGGTGAAAGGAAAAGGCGGCCTGTATTCAGGAGTCACCGGAGCGCCAAGGTCCACGCCGCAGACTATGCTGCTGAGCAAGCCGATAGCGAGCGGGTTGGTCAGCTCGATGTTGCTTTCTCCAACAAGCCTTGCGTCGAAGTAGAGCTGGCCCTTGCCGGGCGCGCCTTTGCCGTTGGCGATGTCGGGTTTGCCCGTTACCTCGAACTCAAAGCGCAACTCGTGACGTCCTGCCGGAACGGCCTCGACAGATTCGACGTAATAGAGGTTCCGGCCGACGTAGTTGTAGGCATAGCGGAGTTTACCGTCCTGAATATAGAACGAGTAGCCGCCGTCGTTGCCGCCCTGGGACAGCAGCACGCCTTCCGCGCCGTCCTTGGGGATCTCCACATCCGCGGTGATACTGTGATGGCGGTTCAGTATGTTGACGGTGGCGTTTACCGGCACGCCCTGGGTGTGGGGGTAAAACACGTACGATGTGCGGTCGACCGCTATCTTCGGGCGCTCGTCGGCAAATCGCAGAGTGCCGCGCGAATCGATTGGCATGACCTTGTATTTGCCTGCCTCGACGTACCACATGGCAATCATCTCGATCAGTTTCGCGCGATTCTGCGCGGCTACGTTGTGATTTTCCGCGAAATCCTCGGCAACATGGTAAAGCTCCCAGGCGGTCGCGTCGAGTTCGGTCAACTTGTCCTTGTCGATCGGCGCGCCGAAGAATTTGCCGGCTTCCGCGAACGACGTCCCCGGCCACGGGCATACCGCCCGCCAGCCGTCGTGGTAGATGGACCGGTGGCCCATCATCTCGAAGTACTGGGTGATGTGGTTGGAGGGAGCCTGAGCGTTGTCGAAGGTATGAGCCAAGCTCAATCCTTCAATGGGTGATTGCGTGACGCCCCTGATAGACGTGGGCGCTTCCATGCCGGCCGCCTCCAGTACCGTTGGCACCATGTCGATGGCATGGGCGTATTGTGTGCGTAGCTCTCCCTTCGCTTTGATTCCTTTGGGCCAGTGCACGATGAACGGGTCACTCACCCCGCCGCGGTAGGTCTCGCGTTTCCAGCGGCGGAACGGAGTGTCGCCTGCCCACGTCCAGCCCCAGGCATAGTGGTTACAGAGCTCCGGGCCTCCAAGTTTGTCAATGGCAGCCAGGTTCTCTTCCAGCGAGCCCTGCACATTGTTGAAGAACAGCGCTTCGTTGACCATGCCCTGCGGCCCTCCCTCGGAGCTGGCGCCGTTGTCCGAGAGCACCATGACCAAAGTATTGTCAAACTCGCCGAGCTTTTTCAGAAACTCGATCAACCGGCCGATGTGGTGATCGGTATGGGTGAGAAAACCGGCGAAGACTTCCATCATTCGGGCGTAAAGCTTTTTCTCCTCGGCGGACAATGAATCCCACCTCGGGACGTCCGGGTCATGACGGGAGAGTTCGGCATCCGCAGGTACGATTCCAATTTCCTTCTGGCGCTTGAATATCTGCTCCCGGAGTGCTTCCCAGCCTGCATCGAACTTTCCTTTATACTTGTCCGCCCATTCTTTCGGCACGTGATGGGGCGCATGCATCGCACCAGGGCAGAAATACATGAAGAACGGCTTGCCGGGGGCGACCTGCTTGGAGTCCGCGATGAAGCTGATGGCCTTATCCACTATGCCCTCGGTAAAGTGGTAGCCTTCTTCCGGTGTCTTTTCAGCTTCGACCGTGTGGTTGTCGTATACCAGTTCAGGATAGTACTGGTGCGTCTCGCCGCCCATAAAACCGTAGAATCGCTCAAACCCGCGCCCCAGCGGCCAACGGTCATAGGGGCCTGCGGCCGAGAGCTGGTCTGAGGGTGTCAGATGCCACTTGCCGACGGCATACGTATTGTATCCACGCTGGAGGAGCATCTCCGAAAGGAAACCGTTTTCGAACGGGATGTAGCCGTTGCTGCCGGGATAACCCGTCGAGCCTTCGGTGATGCACGACATCGCGTTCGAGTGATGGTTGCGCCCGGTCAGGATGCAGGAGCGCGTGGGCGAGCACAGTGCGGTGGTGTGCATGTTGTTGTAGCTTAGGCCGTTCTTTGCGAGCGCGTCGATGTTGGGTGTCTCGATGGGACTCCCGTAACATCCCAACTGTCCATAGCCGGTGTCGTCAAGAATGATGAACAGCACATTGGGCGCCCCCTCTCTGGCTCGAAGCGGTTCGGGCCAGGCGGGCGAGGATACATCAAACGTGCGGCCGATGACGCCGGGAAAAGTTGTTCCTGGTTTGTATTCTTTAAGTCCCACGGTTGCATCCTCCTTTTTTGAATGTCTGCGGTTTAAGCTGCGGCATTATGAATAGAAGGCCCGGCAGGGTATGCCGGGCACTACTTACAGGGTTTATGAGTGAAACAACTCCTGAACGGCCTAGTGCATGCCGCCTCCGGAACCCTCGTGAAGTTGCTCCAGCACACGATCCAGGTTGAAAGACGCCGGCTTCTGCCGGGGTGGGAACTCCATCAATGACTGGATCTGCTGCTGCACATACGCCTGCGCCGGCACCATCATGAAGGCGTGGTCCATTACCCAGTCCCAGTAGGTGTTCGAGTTCTGGTCCGCGCGCTCGAATGGATCGCGGCGCAAATTGAATATCTTGGGGAAACGAAGCGAAACGAAAGGCTCCTGCCACAATGCCATGGTCTTGGCCCGCTGTTCCATAAACACCAGCTTCCAATCGCTAAACCGCAGCGCGACGAGCTGAGCATCGTCATTTACATAGAAGAAGGACTCGCGAGGGCTCTCCTTAACTTCGCCGGTCAGGTAGGGAAGCATGTTGAAGCCGTCGATGCAGACCTTGAAGGTCCTGGCTCCGGCCTTGTGGCCTTTTAGGAGCTTTGCCTTGATGTCAGGTTCCCCGGCGGCCGCCAGAAGCGTTGGCAGCCAGTCCTGGTGGGAGACGATGCCGTTTAGCACCGTACCGGCGGAAATCTTTCCGGGCCAGCGGACAAACGCCGGCACGCGGAATGCGCCTTCCCAGTTCGTGTTCTTCTCGCTGCGAAAAGGAGTGATGCCCGCATCGGGCCAGGAGTTGAAGTGAGGGCCGTTGTCGGTGCTGTACATGACAATGGTGTTATCCGCAATGCCGAGATCGTCGAGTTTTTTAAGGAGGACCCCGACCTGATCGTCATGATAAATCATGGCGTCGTTGTAGAACCCCTGTCCGCTTCTGCCCTCGTACTCCTTCTTGGTGTGGGTGCGGAAATGCATGTGCGTGGAGTTCCACCAGACGAAGAAGGGCTTCCCTTCCTTGTGGGCACGGTCGATGAAATCGAGCGTTTTGCCGGTAACTTCTTCATCGATGGTTTCCATTCGCTTCTTCGTAAGCGGCCCCGTGTCTTCGATGCGGCCGTCGGCGAAGCTGTGGATGACTCCTCTGGGACCGAACTTCTTCCTGAATTCGGGATCTTTCGGGTAGTCTGGCAGTTCGGGCTCCTCCTCGGCATTGAGGTGGTAGAGGTTGCCGAAGAACTCATCGAAGCCGTGGTTACTGGGCAGGAATTCATCCTTGTCTCCCAGGTGGTTTTTTCCGAACTGGCCGGTAGCATAGCCCAGGGGTTTGAGCATCTCGGCGATGGTCGGGTCTTCCTTGCGCAGCCCAAGGTCGGCCCCCGGCAGGCCCACCTTGGTCAGGCCGGTGCGGAGGGGATTCTGGCCGGTGATGAAGGCGGCGCGGCCTGCCGTGCAGCTCTGCTGCCCGTAATAGTCGGTAAACGCCACGCCTTCGTTGCCGATCCGGTCGATGTTCGGCGTTCGGTAGCCCATCATGCCCCGGTTGTTGTAGCTGATGTTCCAGGTTCCGATGTCGTCTCCCCAGATGATGAGGATATTAGGTTTTTTGTCTGCCATGTTTGAGTCTCCTTCAGTACTGTTCTTGACCTGCTCCGAGATCGATGATAGCGATAATAGCGGCACAGCCACCAATCACCAGTCATCAATGCCCAGCCTGATTTCCGTGACACTTTTTGAATTTCACTCCACTCCCGCACGGACAGGGATCGTTTCTCCCTGCACTTGCGAACCTTGTCTTGAGATCTCCCTCATTCCTTGCCAAAATGGCCATGACCTCAGAAGCAGGCCGCTTCGCCCGGATAAGCTCAGCCATGATCCGCATGGGTTTGTCAGCATGTTTGAAGAAAGCCTTATAGCCTGCACAGAGGTAGTTCAGTCCGGGCTCGCCGTCAGGAGTTTTACTGAAACGGTTCTTGGGACATTCCCCATTGCAAATGGATAAAACTGTGCATTCCCTGCAGTACCGAGGCAGCGCGTCTTTCTTGTCCCTCCCGAACTTTCTTTGTTGCGCTGAAGCCACCAGTTCGATCATTGGCGTCTCCAGGATGTTTCCCAGGCAGTGGTTCGGTTCGACGAAGTGGTCGCAGGAATAAAGGTCTCCGTTGTGCTCCAGCGCCATTCCGAGGCCGCAGGTCGGGCCAAATATACAGAGGGTCCCGGCCATTCCGAGCCAGCCGGCCAGCGCTCCGTCGAAATTAAGGACAAACATTTTCCCCACGTCCCTTCTTACCCACTCATCGAAGATCTCGATCAGAAATCGACCGAATTGTCCCGGTTGAACCGATCTCTCCGTGACCATCTCCCCTTCCAGGAAACCGCTCTCGTCCTTGCACTCCACGATCGGTATGAACTGGATGTAAGGAAACCCGAGCTCATCCCGGAAGAACCGGTAGACCTCCAGAGGGTGGCTGGCGTTTTTCGAATTGACCGTGCAGAGGATGTTGCACTCCACTTTGTGCTTCT
>Ga0187867_10003677_pt1 | contig 12139 bp, 12 predicted proteins | sample June2016WEW_13_1_FD_132976 | JGI IMG/M metagenome (GOLD analysis project Ga0187867, IMG submission 132976) | Peatland microbial communities from SPRUCE experiment site at the Marcell Experimental Forest, Minnesota, USA - June2016WEW_13_10 | ecosystem: Environmental > Terrestrial > Soil >... | reverse complement strand
TGGGGCGGTCGAGCCGTGTCAGCAGTTGCCGGGCATTTGCGATCCTTTGCGGGTAATCGGTGTAGATGATGAGGCTGGTACGATCGTCAACGGAGACTTTCCCGCGCTCGCTTTTGCCATCCGTGATTTTTGTCGCTATTTCGGATGGCTTGCCAAAATTTACGGAGAAATAGACTGTCGAGAGTTCGCCCAGGTCGCGGGTGGACTCAGCAAGGTTCTGTTTCGCCTTGATGGCCTCCACCTGCTGCATGTACTCCTGACGCAGCTTAACCTGCTTGGCTACGCGAATGACATTGCCCACTTGTTCTTTGCCAAGATCATTCATGGAAAGAACCATGTCGAGCACCTGGTCCCAGGGGACCTGTTCGACTTTCAAAGTTACTTTACCCTGGACGTCGGGCTCTATGACGATATTTGTCCCGGTGAGGTCGGAGAGGAGCCGCAGGACGTTTCTGAGGTCAGCGTCCATGAGGTCGAGGCTGATGCCTTTTCCAGTGTACTCCTTCCTTGCGGCTGCCGGCGTGCCGATTCCTTCGGGAACCTGACCCGGGTCTGCGGCTTGTACTGCGGCAGGCTTGGCGGGAGTGGCCTTAGTTTTGGAGCGAACGGGTTTTTTCGGGGTTGGCTCCATAACACCAGCATCGTCGGTCCCAGTGGTGAGCGACGTTGCCCCGGACTGTGTGTCCGCTCCCTGTAAAGCCTCCGTTTGAGTCCCCTCGGCGCGCACTTCTGCTGAGCACACAAAGTAACCGAGCAGAAGCGCCAGCCCCAGGACAAAAGGAAGAGTGCCGGTCCAGATATTTCCCTGCCTTCGCATGCGTTCCCCCTGAAAAATCCATTTCGTTGTCATTATTGCCCCAAATAGCAAATCAGAGTATTAAAAGGCGACGCGACCCTGTTACTTCTTCGCGTTGGCCTTGGGTACGGGCTTTTCTAAAAACCGGTAAGTAACGATGGTGCAGGCCACCTGAAGCAACGAGGCCTGCTTGTCCTTTTGCCGGGTTAAAGTGAGAGACTGGACTTTTAAGATTCTGTTGAGCTTGGAGACATTGTCCAGGAAAACCCCGATGTCATTAAAGGTACCCAGAAGATCGAGCCTGACCGGAATGGTTGCATAAAATTCCTGAGTCACTTCGGGTTGAGGCTGGAAAAGAATATTTTCGAGGCCCACCTTGGCGCCAAGCCTGGAAACGTTTTCCAGAAGGCCCGGGATTTCTTTCTGATCGGGAAGCATCATGACAAGAGTTGCCAGTTCTTCTTCGGCAAGGGCGATCTCTTTTTCAAGCACCGGCACCTTGGCGGCGGCTGCCTTAAGAGAGACAAGCCTTTGTTGCTGCGAAGTAATCTGACTTTTGAGCTGGTTAAGCCTGTCATACTGACTCTCAAACTTCAGAAAGTAGAAGGCAGCCCCCATGAGCAGCAGAGTGCCTGCAAACAGCAACGCCTTCTGTACCGGGGTCAGGAGCGAGAGTCTTTCCTGGAATGCAGTAAAAGAGATATTTTTCATGGCTACATCTTCAACTTTTTCTGGACTTCGGAAAATGGACAAAAATGGTATGACAACTGGAACTCCCTCAGTTTCATTTCCCTTACGGCAAACTGCTTCGACTGGACAAGGTTGATACTTCCTTTTTCGATGTAAGGGGAAGACTCGAGATTGCGCATGAACTCAACGATAGCTTCGTTGCTCTGTGCCACACCCTCCAGAGTGACCGAGTTGCCCGTCTGGGTCAGCTTGTCGAACCACATCTTCTGAGGTGGGATCTGGATGGAAAGAAGGGCAAGCATTCGGACCACCGCGTCGCGGTCGTTCTGGAGGTCTTTTATGACCTGGCGTTTCCTGTCCACGAGTTCCTTGTGTTTCGAAAGTTGCTGCAGAGTCAGCTCAAATTTGGCGTATTTGCTCACCTCCTGCTGCACGGAGGCAAGCTCGGTTTCTTTTGAGCTAATTTGCCGATCGAAAGACATCCATACAAGCCCAATAACCGCCACGGCAAGACAAACAGTCAGAAGGTAGATGGAGGCTAGTTGCCGGGCGCCTTCCTTTTTCTTTTGTACTCGGACTGGCAGCAGATTTATCTGGATCATTTTTCTTTCGTCTTTCTTAAAGCGAGTCCCAGAGAGATGGCCATTTGTGGACCTATGTAATCGACGTAAGCCGGGTCGAACTGTTTCACATCGTACTGGATGCGGGAGATTGGATTGAAAATCTGCACCGGAATCTCCATGTGTTCCTTCAGTACTTTATCAAGGCCGGGGATACGGCACGAACCGCCACTGAGATAGAGCGCGTCGATATTTTGTTCAGGGTAGTTGTGATAGTAGAAGTCCACCGCGCGCCGGCATTCGGTCACCCAGCCGCTCACAGTCGAGACGAAAATCTCTTCCAAATCACGGGCGGGAAATTTTCCCGTCACTTCACCCAGCTTGACCGATTCAGCCTCTTCAAAGGAGATGTTAAAGGCATCTTTTATGTTATCGGTTATCTGGTTTCCCCCTATTGAGATGCTCCTGGTGAAGATGGGTACGCCTCTCTGGGCAATGTTCATAACCGACTTGTTCGCCCCTATGTCGAGCAAAGCAACTCTGTCATCTCCAAACCCGTAGGAAGCTTCAAACGAATTGCTGAGAGCGAAGAAGTCCACATCCACAACAAACGGATCAAATCCGCAAAGTTTCAAAAGATTGGTGAAGTCGGATACGGATTCTTTTTTTGCGGCGACAATCAAGACATCCATGGAATCGGGGCGGTCCTTGGAAACGTCGATGACCTTATAATCTACATCTACCTCATCAATGTTGTAAGGTATGTACTGGCCCAGTTCGGAATGCATCCGTTCGTCCAGTTCACTCTCGGTCATTGTGGGGAGCGGTATCTTTTTGAACATTACATCGTAGCCCGATATGGAGATGGCAACCGTCCTCTGCTTTATTCCCAGATGGCTTGCGAGCAGGCGAATAGCCTCTGCTACGAGTTCCGGCTTGGCCACTCTCCCCTCAACGAATGCGTCTCGAGGCAGAGGAGCAACACCCATGCTTATGAGCCTGGGTGTGACATTAGAGATGTTGGCCTGCATGATTTTAACACTGTGGGAACCTATGTCGAGGCCGACCAGGTTCTCAACTTTTGAGAATAAAGAGAGCATATCAGACAATTTCCCCATTATTTCCATTATTTCTGCCCCGCGTAATTCCGAGTTTAACATCCTTGCTTGAAAACACGCAAGAAAGTATTTAATATGTGAGCTTATGTCAAAATCCAGACCAAGAGGAGCTACAGTTGAAAAACGTCGTTGAAACTCCGAGCGACCGGGTCAAAAGCAAAAGCCTTGTTCGCGAATACAGTGAAGCCATTATCATAGCCGTAATACTTGCCCTTTTTATCCGTGCTTTTGTTGTTCAGGCTTTCAAAATCCCGTCCGGCTCCATGGAGCCCACCCTGCTGGTCGGGGACCATATCCTCGTCAATAAGTTTATTTACGGGATCAGGGTGCCTATTGTCAATAAAGAGATCATTCCGATCAGGTCTCCGAAACAATTCGATATCGTAGTATTTCAATACCCAAACGACCGTTCGAAAGATTACATCAAAAGAGTGATAGGGCTACCTCTTCAAGAGGTTAAAGTAATTAACAAAAAAATTTATATCAATGGCCAGCCTCTAAACGACCCCTATGGCTATTTCGACGATCCGAGCATTTCGCCCGGCACAAGGGATAATTTCGGTCCGGTCGTCGTTCCTGCGCACAGCTATTTCGTCATGGGTGACAACCGGGACCATAGCTATGACAGCAGATTCTGGGGCTTCGTCGATCACAGCGATCTCGTCGGCGAAGCATTTATCATTTACTGGTCCTGGAGACAGGAAGGCAATTTCAGCATAGAGCCCTCCGAGAGCTATATCCGCTGGAACAGGTTTGGGAAATTGCTCCTCCAGTAAACCATAATTCGGTTCTAAAAAGAGGGTTGGGGGTTTGCTCAATCCACTTTTTATCCATGGTAGAGCAAACAGGGTTCGCGCTTTTCCCTGAATTTGAGCAAATCCTGTTCCCAGCCCGATTCGATTATGTTGAGATCCTGCCCCTGCTCGACCCCGCGCCGGATTGCATCGCTTCCGATTAGAATATCTATCGGCAGTTTCTCCAGTTCGTATTCGTAAGGAGGGTTGAGCCATCTGAAGTGGTCCGGATGGGTTTTGCAAAGGGCCTGCAGAAGAGCCAGCCCCATCCTGTATGGCTTGAACCTCTTTTTGTCCGTTATGTGTATCTGGAATCCGAAGCAAGGTTCACCCTTATACTTATCGAAAGCAGGTTCATACACCACCGGTCGAAGAATTATTCCATCGAATCCGGTTCCTTGCAACTCTTTACGAAACCTTCTCTGATCTAGAAAAGGCGTCCCGAAAAGCTGAAACGGCAACGTCGTGCCCCGCCCTTCACTGATATTCGTTCCCTCCAGTAGCACCATGCCGGGATAGAAAAGGGCGGTCTCCCAAGTCGGCATATTGGGCGATGGGTAAACCCAGTCAAGCCCCAGACTGCCGAAGAGGCGGCTTCGACTCCAGCCCCTCATTGCAAAAACTTCCAGATCGCAGTCTATATTCGCTTCAGTACAGACGAAGCGTGCGAACTCCCCCGGGGTCAACCCATGTCGCATGGGGACCGGATACCTTCCTACAAAGGAGCGGAATGCCGGGTCGAGCACGTTACCTTCAAATTCCGTACCATTTATGGGATTTGGCCTGTCCAAAATTACCACCCTGGTCCCAGCGAGGGCTGCTGCTTCGAGGCAGAGGCCAATCGTGGTAGTATACGTATAGACGCGCGTTCCCACGTCCTGGAGGTCGATCAGGAGGACGTCGATTTTTTTTAGAGCTTCAATAGAAGGTTGGCGGGTATTTGAATAAAGACTCACTACCCGGGCGCCGGTTTCGGGGTCGAACGAATCGGCGGATTCGATCATGTTTGCTTGTTTTTCCGAATAAAATCCGTGCTGTGGCGAAAAAATACAGCTCAGGTTTACTCCGGCTCTAACAATCAATTTCTTGACGCTTTCAAACGATCTGTTGACGGAAGCCTGATTTGCGAGCAGCCCAAGCCGTCCCGAGCGAAACCAAGATGGTGGCGAATGCAGCAAAACTTCGCAGCCGAAGCGAAATTCCTCGGTTTTCCCGGTTTGATTATGGCCGATCACTTTTATTCAATTCCCTTGCTTTTATTCACGATCCGTCACGTTGGCGGTTGCCTGAGAGCCCCTGAAAACACACACCTGTATAACAGATTAGCAACTCTGGAACCATTTAATTACAAATCCGTTATCAATATTTTTTTGACACGCAAAGGTTGAGGTTAGACCTGAGCAATCGGTTCGGGATAAAAACTTCGCGAGGCTCACTGGAATGACTTGACCTGCAAGCCTATATTCACGAAAATCTTTCTGAATCCCGGTTTCTCTTGGAATGACCAGGTGAGTAGCTGAATGGGTAAACGGGGAAAATCAACGCTTCGCAGTGAATTAGGAGGATATTAGCATAAATGCCACTGCCGTTTCCAGAAATCAAGGCCATTGTGGGCGATGAAAACCTGTTGACGTCACCGGAAGAACTCTACTGCTACAGCTTCGATGCGAGCAAGATGCGCTTTGTGCCCGAAGGAGTGGCATTCCCGGCTGAGGCTGCACAAATCTCGGCGTTGGTCAAGCTGGCGAATGAGTATAGTTTTGCGGTATACCCGAGGGGGTCCGGGTCCGGAATGGTTGGCGCCTGCCTCGCTCAGGGCGGGCTGGTAATCGTTACAAACCGGCTAAACAGAATCCTGGAAATCGACGTCGACAATATGACAGCCGTGCTCGAACCGGGGGTAATCACCGGAGAGTTTCAGAAAGCCGCAGCAAAGTGCGGCCTTTTTTATCCGCCGGACCCGGCAAGTCTTCCTTTTTCGACAATGGGAGGAAACGTGGCAATGTGCGCCGGAGGTCCAAGGGCCGTGAAATATGGCGTGACCCGGGACTATCTGCTGGGGCTGGAAATGGTCTTGCCCACGGGTGAGATTATCCGAACCGGGACTCGCACTATGAAAGGGGTCGTCGGCTATGACTTGACACGCCTGATGGCAGGCTCGGAAGGCACGCTGGGAATTTTCACAAAGATAATCGTCAGGTTGATTCCAGCGCCCGAATCGCTTCGTACTCTGACTGCCGTTTTTTCCAACCTTGATTATGCGGCAAATGCCATCTGCGAGATATTAAGGGACCGCATCATTCCATCCACGATGGAGCTGATGGACCAGGCCACGATCTGCGCAGTCGAGAACCACCTTGGAATCGGGCTTCCGGTTGAGGCGGAGGCGCTGGTCCTGATCGAGGTGGACGGCCCAGGCGTCTTACTGGACGGTCAGGTTGAAAGAATCGTGGGAATCTGCAAAAAGGCGGGCGCAAGCAAAACCGAGGTGGCCCAATCCGATGCCGAAAGGGACCGGCTCTGGCAGGCGCGCAGGTCAATTTCCCCGGCCCTGGGGCGGATCAGGCCAGGCAAGATAAATGAGGACGTTACGGTCCCGCGCACCAGGATACCCGAACTCATCAGGTCCATACGCACGCTGGCCGAAAAATATGACCTGACGATAGTCTGCTTCGGTCACGCAGGGGACGGCAATATCCACACCAATATCATGCTGGACAGAAAGGATGAAGGCGAGCGGCGGCGAGCGGGAAAAGCAGTCGAGGAGTTGTTCTCAATCGTCCTCGGACTCGAAGGCACCCTTTCCGGAGAGCATGGCATAGGGATCGCCAAATCACCATTCATCGAACTCGAGGTTGGTCCCGGCGGCCTTAACGCCATGCGGAGAATCAAACATGCCCTCGATCCACTCAACATTATGAACCCGGGAAAGATGTTCGTTCCTGACCGAACCTTTTTGGATGGATCTTTTGCTTAGGCCCCCAATCAGGTATTTATCCACCCTTCGGTGAATGGGTGAATCGGAAAAGCCAACGCTTGGCAAAGGCTGCAAAGAAGGAGTTTTTCCTCTTTACCGAAGGCTTGTAACGGGTGACCCCTTTTTTCATGCTTTCCATCTCGGATGTACCTCAAAAATACCCCGGAAAAAAAAGAAGATGCTCAGGTGCCGGCGACTCAAGATATAAGAGATCTGCTGATTTCTGATGATGGACCTATGCCGAAAATGTAATCAGGTCTATCTATAATGACTATCTATTTTTCCAAATGGATAGTTTCTATCTATAGTGCTAAATTTGTGATGTCCTCTCAAGCATCTCGCAGGAGACTGCACGTGAGAAAAAGTCACAGAAAATTAAAGTTTCTCTTTGTATGCACCGGTAATGCCTGCCGGAGCCAGCTTGCTGAAGGTTGGTGCCGGTTTTTCTGGGAGGACCGTATTGAAGCCTATTCAGCCGGAGTGTCTCCGCATGGTTTCGTCGATCCCAGGATAATTAAGGTGATGGATCAGGCCGGAGTCGATATTTCGGCTCAAAGGTCAAAGCACCTGAAAGAGTATGACGGCATGAAATTCGATTGGGTTATTACTCTCTGCAGTAACGCCCAAAAAGCCTGCCCGTTTTTTCCTGAAAAGACGAAAGTTTTGCATGCCGGATTCGACGCACCGCCGCAACTGGCCTCCGAGTCGAAAAGCGAAGAAGAAGCTCTCGTTCATTACAGAAACGTTCGGGATGCTATAAAGGCATTCATAGAAACGTTTCCCCGCCTTATTGCATAGCAAAAATGCCTGGCCGGTGAAGCTGTTCCCCTGCGAACAGGAAAACTATCCTCTCTTCTATCTTGGCCGTACTGACCACAATCGGGGTTATGTGGTTTACAAACCGCGCTGTCACTCCTAATGATGCCGTATGATGTGAATAAAACGGTCGCCTTGGCCTGCCCGCTCGTCCCGACGTGCGGATTTTGGCTGAGTGTTTACTCCTATTGTCTTGGAGGTCATCGCCACCCGGATTATAATGCGGTTCATTTTCTCAGCGACGTAAACGTTCGGCGCCCGGGTGGTGCTGACGGTGACAGATCTTTCAGCAATTGGGATGAAAAGGCAGGGGTCCCCCTGGAGAGGATCGCATCCGCCGGGCCCGGAATCCCCGCACAGGGTGACTTATGGAATCTTACAAGGTCTCGCCCCCGGCCTGCCTCAAGCCGAGCCCGGTCGAATCCTGGAAAAGGATTGCAGGAAATCTTTTTCTTCTTACCGCGGGCAATATTATTTATGCGGCAGGAATAAACAGCATCATTATACCGCAGCATTTCCTGAGCGGCGGCGTGATGGGCGTTGCCCTGGTCGCGCATTATCTCATCCCCGCGATCAATGCCGGATACGCTTACTTTTTGCTGAATATTCCCCTTTTCCTGCTCGGATGGTTCAGCGTCAGCAGAAGGTTTATTCTTTACTCCGCCTACGGCACGGTAGCATTGTCCGTTATCACCGCATTCGGCAGATTCGGGACAATTACGATCATTAATCCCATACTCGCGGCCATACTGGGGGGCATAGTCTGCGGGGTGGGTTGCGGTATAATTCTCAGGTCGCAGGGGTCGGCGGGTGGCCTGGACATTGTGGCGGTCTACATAAATAAAAAATTCGGGCTCCGAATCGGAGACACGACGACATTCGTCAGCGCAATGGTGCTTGGCGCCGGGGCTATTTTCCTCAATTTCGAAGCCGCTCTTTACTCACTTATCTTCGTCTTCACGAACGGAAAAGTGCTCGATGCTGTGCTGACCGGGTTCAACCAGAGAAAATCCGTCTTCATCATATCGGACTGCCACCAGGAGATAGCATCCCTGATACTTTCAGGACTGCACCGGGGCGTCACATACCTAGAGGGCAGAGGCGGCTATTCGGGGCGGGAAAAAAGGGTCATTTTCAGCATAATCACCCTGTCAGAACTCTCTAAACTCAAGCAGATCGTCTCCGATATCGACCCTGACGCTTTCGTAGTAGTAAACGATACGCTCGAGGTGCTCGGGCACAGGCATGGCGAGCTGCGGATCTACTGAGCCGGCGCGAGATGAGAGCAGTGACATGACGACGGGATAACCGGACAAGGTCGATCCGTGATCGAAGACCTTTGCGGAGCCGGGCTTTTCCCGCGCGTCGTGGGATTTCCTGCCCGCTTTCGGACGACGAAAGAAAAAGCTCTTCCTGCTTACGTGAGAAGCCTTCATGATCAGCGAGCCTGGTCACCCCGTATGATGACAATGTGGTCGGGTTGCTTTATCATAGATTTAAACAACACGGGAGAAGCGCTATGCCAAAGATCGTTCGCTTTTACGAAACGGGAGGAGCCGAGGTACTCAAGGTCGAGGAATTACCTCTCGCGGAGCCGGGTGAGGGTGAGGTTCGTCTGGCGGTTGAAGCCATTGGCCTAAACCGCGCCGAAGTCATGTTCCGGCAGGGACAGTACCTGGAAAACCCTGAGCTGCCCTCACGACTCGGCTATGAAGCAGCAGGTATCGTCGACGCAGTGGGGCCCGGTACCAGCGGTATCCAAATCGGCGACCGAGTGAGCACCATACCCTCCTTTTCGATGGGGACCTATGGGGTCTACGGTGAAAGCGCGGTCGTTCCGGCCTACGCCGTGGCCCACTATCCGGGTAGTCTATCGTCAGTGGAAGGGGCTGCGATCTGGATGCAGTATCTAACTGCTTTCGGTGCGCTTATTGAATTCGGTCAATTAAAAAAAGATGCATTCGTGTTGATCACCGCGGGGAGCAGCAGCGTGGCACTGGCAGCGATTCAGATCACAAAGTCCGCCGGAGCGCTCGCCATAGTCACCTCTCGCGGCGCCGGAAAGAAATCTTTTCTCATGGGCGCAGGGGCAGATCACGTCATAGTGACTGATCAAGAAAATCTGGTTGAAAAAGTGATGGACATCACTTCAGGGAAAGGCGTCAGCTTGGTCTTTGATCCCGTAGCCGGACCTTTACTGGGAAAACTTGCCGAGGCTGCCGCTCCTGGTGCGTGTATCTTTGAATACGGTGCATTGTCGACGGCACCGACCACCTTCCCTTTGTTCTCAGCGCTAGCCAAGGGTTTAACAGTGCGAGGTTACACCATGTTTGAGATTGTCAGGGACCCCGAGAGGCTTGCTCGCGGCAAACGATTCGTCTATAACGGGATCGAATCCGGTGCGCTGAAACCCGTCATCGACCGCACTTTCCCGCTGGAAAGCATTGTTGAAGCCCACAAGTACATGGAATCCAACCAACAAAAAGGGAAGATCGTGGTGACCGTCTAAAGGAGTAGTCTCATGGCAACCGACCAGCCCAGTTCTACGATACGGGACTTGATTGGAGATGTCGCGCCGAAGCTTGCTGAAATTACCGATGATGTTCTTTTTGGCGATGTGTGGGAGAGACCGGGTCTTTCCAAGCGCGACCGCAGCCTTATCACCGTCGCGACCCTCGTTGCTCTGAATCGAACCGAACAACTGCCCTTCCATCTCGGGCGTGCACTCGAAAACGGTGTGACCAAAGAGGAGATTGTAGAGTCGATCACGCACCTTGCATTTTATTCGGGGTGGCCTACGGCGATGTCTGCGATCATGCTGGCCAAGGCCGTGTTCAAAGAGCATCGGTAAGATTGCGTGTGCATGGCGTCCCGCCCGGCAAGGGCGCGCCGGCCGCCGTCCCATCTGCCGCTTCGCGCCGCCCGGGCCGCAACTGAGCCTGGACGTTGCCCGTCTTGCTATCTTTCGTTGTGTGCGACCATCTCACGCGAAGCCGCGAAGAACGCGAAGATAGAGAAGGAGGATAACAACGGTAGCGAGCCGGGAGCGGGTAAGCGAAGTTCACATTTGGAGCGAAGCGACCTCCCGCTACTGCCTACGCAACTTCCCGGTAACGCCACTGTGTCTCAGCCGCCTTTATGGCGGCCGCTTTATGCGCCTCAATAGCAATTGCCATAAACTACTTTTTCGGTCAAACACAGCTCGAAGGTCTTGCCGCCGCCCTTTGCAATACTGAACTTTGACTTACCGGTTCGAGATCGGGCATTTGCCCGCGATCTGCAAAATTGGGAGAATAAAGACCCCAGAATCTTTCCCGATCAGCACTTTATGCAAATAATAACCAGGGAGGAACGGTATGGTGGATGCGGCATTACAAAAAATTCTGGGTGCTGTGGGCACTATTCCCGGTCAAGGCGGTCTGCTGGAGCAATTCGACAAGCGCCTGCGTAAATTACAAAGGACTGTAATGTTCGAGTTACTCGAAAGCATAAGCAAAGAAGAAGCTGAACATTTACCAGTCGTGCTTTATAAAACCGTCCTGATAGACGGGAAACAAAGGCCTGCTTTGCTTCGCTTCTATTTACCGTCATGGCGCGGTTATGACGAAGTTTTTTGGCAAGCCCTTGGCGACTACGCCATCCTTGCGCTCCATCGCGTGAAAGACCTGGAATATAACGCCTCCAAGGGGAAAATCAAAATTGAGTATTTCGTCAAAACAATAGGACGAATAAGAAGCCCGGAAGAAATCCGGGGAATTCTCCAGAAGATCGCCTTCCTGGTTGACAACGAGACCCTGCCGACAGACTTTACTCGTTTCCGGAGCATGGCTGAAAGAAGGGGGCAAATCGGAGAATTGAGCAAAGAAGAAGCTGCGGCAATCGGCGCGTTGTTCAAGTTTTTACCTATATAAGGGGACTTGTGGGCTATCTTTGGATGTTTTCCAACGATCATTTCCATTTGGGACGAAAAAAGAATGTAGTCAACTAATCGGGATATATGTTTGAGCAGATCATCGCTGTTGTAAACAGCGCTTCACCGAAAGAATCCTCACCGTTACCCGAACTTGTCAGATACGGCAGGGGAACCCTGTTCAGTTTCTCTCTCATCTGCCGGCCTCGCACTAATTCCAGACCGGGATGTGGGTTGTGCCTCGGGATTCTATGATTAGGTTCAGATTCATCCGGCCAATACGCTCACCGTAATCGATGAGATAACGGCCGACGCCGGCACGGCCAAGATCCTTTTGAATAAGCACGATCGGACGTCTGGGACCTTAACGTGAGTGATCCAGTTGGATCGGCCGGCAGGAGAATACCTGTATCTCGGACCATGGGAAAGCTGGTGGAGCAATGATCGAGAGACCAACACATGGCGAGCGGGCAAGGTT
>Ga0187867_10003675_pt1 | contig 12142 bp, 12 predicted proteins | sample June2016WEW_13_1_FD_132976 | JGI IMG/M metagenome (GOLD analysis project Ga0187867, IMG submission 132976) | Peatland microbial communities from SPRUCE experiment site at the Marcell Experimental Forest, Minnesota, USA - June2016WEW_13_10 | ecosystem: Environmental > Terrestrial > Soil >... | reverse complement strand
GCCAAAATAAACCGGGGGCCAAAATAAACCGGGTACGGAAATAAAACGGGAGGAAACCAACATGGCAATGCCAACCCGCCGCCGGCTCGTGCAATTGACCGCGGGCGGCATCGGTGCCGCTGCGTTCGCGCGGCCTGCCGGAGCACAATTGCCGACGGCAGCGCCACCCAGCGTGGTGACGACACCGCCGAGGGAGTGGGGCCCGCATGCACCGCCGGCGATCTATCCCGATCCCGATGTGGTGGTCCTCGATCCCGTCTTCGCGCAGTACCGGGTCTTCAATGCCGGCATCCACCGCGTTGCCACCGGGTTCCAATGGGCGGAGGGACCGGCGTGGTCGAGCCAGGGCCACTATCTGGTGTTCAGCGACGTGACCGGCGATACGCAATATCGTTTCAACTGGGACGATCAGCTTGTGACCGCATTTCGAAAACCATCGTGGAACAGCAACGGCAATGCGTTCGATTTCCAGGGACGGCAGATTACTGCACAGGATTACTACCGCCGCGTGGTGCGTTGGGAACACGACGGCTCGATGACGGTGATTGCCGATCAGTTCGACGGCAAACCGCTCAATTCGCCAAACGATCTGGTTGCGCATCCGGATGGATCGATCTGGTTCACCGATCCGCCCTATGGCGACCGTCTGTCGGAAGGCCGGCCGGACGATGCCGGCGGTCCCGCCAACGAGGCAGGCAAATTCGATCCGCGCACCGGCGCCGAGACCGTCGTCCCCGAGGTGAAGCGCGCATTGCCGACCGCGGTGTATCGCTGGGACCCGTCCGGCAAGCTGGACGTAGTGATCACCGAAGCGGAGCTGGCCGACCCGAACGGAATTTGTTTCGCTCCCGACTATAAGACATTGTATGTGATCAGCACCGGCAAAGGGCCGGGCGACACCGGCGCGGGCGGCGATCGATCGATTTACGCGTTCGAGGTGAACGGCACAAAGCTCAGCGGCAAGCGCGTGTTTACCGATATGAAGATCGAAGGCGTGCAGTGCGGTCCCGATGGCATGCGCGCCGATACATTGGGCAATATGTGGTGCAGTTCGAATGCGCGTCTGGGCTATGCTGGGGTGCTGGTGATTTCTCCGGCGGGCAAGATGATTGGCCTGATCCGGCTGCCGGAGGTGTGCGCCAACCTGTCCTTTGGCGGGCCCAAGCACGACCATTTGTTCATGACGGCCTCGCAATCGCTGTATCTGCTGCGGGTCAGCGTGCAAGGGGCCGCGCCCGGGTAGTCACGACGCGAAGGCAGTCTTGACGCGGACATACTCCAGCCGATACGTGCCACGAACGAATGGGCCGGTAGCGCCGGCGCCAAGAAGCGCGCGGTCGAGCAGGATGTCGGTCAGCGCCTCAGGATCGGTCGCCTCGACCAGGATGAAACAGGACGGCGGCGGCTGGATGTCGGTGCGATCTTTGGTTTCGGTGGGGCGGATCAGCGATGCGGCGATGTCGCACTGACACAAATGCGCGCCAGTTACGCGGTGGGCCTGAGCGGCGGCACGCACCATGGCCCGAACGGCAATCAGATGATGGGCGTCGCATTCGAAACGGATCGTCAGTAACGCGCCGCCTATGCCGGGGCCGTGACTGACCAGCACACGCGCCAGGGCGCGAAACGTATCGGTGAACTTTGCTGTTGTGGCCTTGGTCGCCGGGGTCGGATCGTTCAGCCGGTCGGCGTAGCCGGAGCCTTGCAGCACCGGCATCGTGTCGGCTTCGTAGAGCGTGAAGAATTCCGGATGAGTGGAAGCGTCGGCGGCGATGTAGCGGCGGCCACGGCGGAAGCCCGGGATGCCAACGCGTTCGGGCATGTGTTCGTTGACATGCCAGTCGTAGAATTGTTCGCGCGTGTCTGGTTCGATGGCGTTCCAGATTGCCACTACTGCTTCACCCGCCAGCATAAGTCATCTCCAGCCCGCCGCGTTCGCATCCATAACATGTCACCTTTGATTTCCTGTATGTCTGTAACCACGCTGATCCGCTCCATGACGATCCAGCCACAATCTGACAAGCTCCCTGCAGCACCCCCAGCCTTCAAAGCCAACCGGCAACGCAGTCGCAGGTCAACCCACCCGTCACTTGGTGACCTCTTATGCCGCGTCCTGATTATGCTAGGCATGCCGCCACCATGGCAGCCGAGCGTTGTCGGTCCCTCCCAAGGGTTGAACGATCGGTGCCCGTCCAGGCTTGGTTTCTGGTGGCGAAGATCAGGAAAATAGGTCATAATACCGCCTGCGAATCGGACCGATAATGCCTTAGCAGAGAAAGACGGTTCCAGATGAGCCAGCATTGGTGATTATCATGGCAATTGGTCGGCGTCTAAAAAAGACGATCCAGATACCATCCGTGAACGCTGAACAACCTCCGTAGCCGAGGATGAGCGTAGGAGGTAAGGCGCTGGTGTTCATTAGTCACGACAGTCGCGATGCTGGCCTGGCAGAAGCGTTCGGCAATCTTCTATCGGACGTTAGTGCCGGAACGCTCAAGTCATTCCGGTCGTCAGATAAGAAAGGGAGTTCCGGGATCGAATTCGGCACCGAATGGTACAAAGCTATCATGTCGCAGCTTGGCGACGCGACCGATGTCGTCGCATTACTAACTCATCACAGTATTGATCGCCCCTGGATTCTCTATGAGGCTGGAGTAGCGAAGGGAAAGCTCGACACCAACGTGCTTGGCATTGCCTTGGGCGTCCCGTTGGAGAAAGTGTCGACTGGACCCTTTGGTCAATTTCAAAATTGTAGTGACGATGAGGATTGGTGGACGGGATTGGTTATTCAACTTTTACGTCGTAACCCGGACGCATCGCCTCGTGAAGAAGCAGTCCGCATGCAAGTGAAGGTATTTCTTGGCAATGTCAAAAGCCTGCTTCCTGCATCCCAAAAGCAAGCAACACAACAAGCAACCGATGAAACGGGTATCGCGAAACTATTCGAAGAAGTTAAAGCGATGGTGCGGGAGCTGCCGGAGCGTGTTGATGATCGCGTTCGGTCGGTTGCCAGACGTGGTCCGATGCGACGCATGCGTCGCTTTCATCCGATGATGCTTGAGGAATTATTATTTCGACCACCTCTCGATAGCAATGCTGATGGTTTTGGCATAGGGTGGTTGCTGTTTATATCTCTATTGAAAGATGACCTTCCCTGGTTATACGAGCTTGGAATAGAGTTATATCGGGCTCTACGTGATCGTGATCAAAGGGGTATAGTACAAGCACGTCGAGCTATGTTAGATTCGCTAAAATTAATGAGTCGAAGTGACATCCTCCTCGATGTGATTCGTCCCGACGACGAAGAATCGTATCTCATGTTTAGGCATCTTCCAGAGATGTTGGAGAGATTCCTTGATCATCCGACATTTGACGTCAAAATCAGAAGGCGGCGACTGACATTGGAAGAACCAGATGAAATTAAGAGCGCTTGAAATATTACGATAAAAAGATTCCACGTTTGTTAAAAATAGATCGATTTCCACTGCTTTGCGACGCTTGGCAATCTCTCGGCGTTGTCGCTTTTCAGACGTTCAGTAATGCCATATCATAATAGCACGACCCACCTGCTTCAGTGATGCGGTTGATGAGCCTGAATTGGCGGTCAGATCAAAAAAGCACTCGCTTCCATTCACGTGAAAAAAGGAGACCCCATGCCAGAAATCTACGTCCATGCCGTCGAAGGCCGCACCATCGAACAGAAACGCGCTTTGGTGAAAGACATCACCGCCGCGGTGGTGAAGCACTTCAACGCCACCCCCGAGGCGGTGATGGTTCAGATCGTCGAATCCCCGAAGGAGAACAAAGCCAAGGGCGGCGTGCTGTTCAGCGAGCGCTGATTTCCGACTCGACTCGGACAAAGGACGGGCGTATGTTCCTGTTATGTTCTCGTCCGCCGCCCGTTCTGAGACGCTCGCCCGCCTCCGCGCCCAGATTGCGCGGATCGAGCATGCTGACACGTCCCGGGCCGTTCGGTCGATCCCCTTCGGCATCCCTGCCCTCGACCGTGTCACCCCGCTGCTTTTGGGTGTGCTGCATGAGGTTGCTGGCGCCGGTCCGGATACCGAGCATGGCGCTGCGGCGGCGCTGTTCCTCGCCGGGGTACTGGCGCGGTTGGAGGGGCCGGTGCTGTGGATCCAACAACAGCCGGATTTGTTCGCCCCCGGCCTCGCCAATGTCGGACTGCACCCGGCCCGCCTGATCTTCGTCGAAGCCGGCAAGGACGTGCTGGCGGCAATGGAGGAAGGCCTGGCCCATCCCGGCCTCGCCGCCGTGGTGGGAGAATTTTCCGGCCGCCTGAGCCTCGTCGCTTCCCGCCGCCTGCAACTGGCGGCGGAAAAATCCGGCGTGATGGCCGCCTTGCTGCGCCGCAGCCGGGTGTTCAACGACCCCGAACTGGCCGCACCGAGTGCCGCCGTTACCCGTTGGCGGATCGCTGCGTTGCCCTCTGCCCCGCCATTGCCACACGCGCCCTCGGTGCCCGGACTGGGTCGCGCGTTGTGGCAGTTGGAACTGACATACTGTCGAGGCGGAGCATTGGGCCGAGGCGGAGCATTGGGCCGAGGCGGAGAACCGGGTTCCTGGATCGTGGAGGCATGTGATGCGACGGGTCGTCTCGCTTTGGTTGCCGACGTGGCCCACGGATCGGCTGCGCAAACAGGACGCGCTGCCTGATGGGGCGCCAGAGGGGGCATTGGTCACCGCCATGCATGACGGGCGGAAGCGGGTGATTGCCGCGGTGGATGCGATCGCGGCGCAGAGTGGCCTGTATCCGGGGATGCCGGTGGCGCAGGCTCAGGCGCTGGTGCCGGAGCTGACGGTGCTGGAGGCACGGCCCGAGGACGATACGGCGGCGCTGCGCCGGCTCGCCGGATGGTGTTTGCGTTATGCCCCGCTGGCCGCTGCCGCGCCGCCGGATGGGGTGTGGATCGACGTGACCGGCAGCGCGCATCTGCAAGGTGGGGAAACCAGGCTGCTGCGCGATCTGGTCAGCCGGCTGCTGGTGCAGGGGTTTGCCGCGCGAGCCGCTGTGGCGGATACGCCAGGTGCAGCGCACGCTTTGGCAAGGTTCGGGGCGCAGGAAATCACTGTCGTGCCCTCGGGCGGCCCCTCTTCCGATGGACTGGAGGCGGCGTTGGCGCGGCTGCCTCTGGCGGCGTTACGGCTGCCCGCCGAGACGTTGGACGGGTTGCGCCTGATGGGGATCGAGCAGATCGGCGCCCTGGCTGCGCTGCCGCGCGCGCCTCTGGTTCGCCGCTTTGGCGCCTTGGTGACGACGCGGCTGGATCAGGCGTTTGGCCGCGTGGCCGAGACAATCGAACCCGAATTCCCGCCCGAACTGGTCCAGGCGCGCCTGACCTTCGTCGAGCCGCTGCTGACGGCGGAGGCTTTTGCCATCGTCATCGACCGCCTGATCGCGACGGTCTGTTCGGCTATGGAACGGTCGGGGCATGGGGCACGCCGGCTCGATCTGCTGTTTGAACGGGTGGACGGCACCATCCAGGCGATCCGCATCGGCACAGCGCGCGCGTCACGGGACACGCGGCATCTGGCGCGATTATTACGGGAAAGAATCGAGCGGGTCGATCCCGGTCTGGGCGTGGAAGCGATGCGGCTGGTGGTGCCGCGGATGGATGCGCTGGTGCCGGTGCAGGCGGCGGCGCGACTGACGGCGGCGGATGGCGAGGACCCCGATATCGCCCCGTTGATCGATCGGCTGGCGAACCGGTTGGGCCCCGAGCGGGTGTACCGGGTGGCGCCGGTCGACAGTGCCGTACCGGAACGTTCGGTACGTCAGGTGCAGGTTCAGGAACAGACGGTCGGAACGTGGCCGGAGGATTTGCCGCGGCCGGTGCGGTTGCTCGATCCGCCGCAGCCGGTGGAGGCGATGGCGCTGCTGCCCGATCACCCGCCGATGGCATTCACCTGGCGCCGGGTGCGGCATCGGGTGCGCCGCGCCGATGGGCCGGAACGCATCGCCGGGGAATGGTGGAAGCGCGGCGGGGAAACCCGCTCGGTGCGCGATTACTTTCAGGTGGAAGATGAAGAGGGCCATCGTTACTGGCTGTTCCGCCGGGGCGATGGCGAAAACGGGATCACCGGCGATATGCGCTGGTTCCTGCACGGGTTCTTTTGAAAGGAGGGGTGAATGTTGCGGGAAGCATCGGTGGAAGAGATCGTCGAAAGTCTGGCGTTCGCGTTGCGCTATGAGGGGCGGAAGCGAGTCAATCATGCAGATGAGACGATGGCGCGGATTACCGCGGACCGGTTGGTGCGGCATTTGGCGGAGAGCGGGTTCGTGTTGATGCGACGGCCAGGCGGGAATGCGGCTTCGGATGCTGGGCATGGGGGGGAATGAGGGGCGTTTGTGTGTGTGCCGAGGCTTCATTTAACTCTGAGGACGCGGAGGGCTCGGAGGGCGCGGAGAAGGGGTGTGGACGAAGCGGCGGAGACCGTTTTTCAGGAGGGTGGTTTTGAAGTTCAATAGCAGGCCGACGCGGCATTCGCTCAGGTGGAGGTAGGTCAATAGTTGGCTTTCATGAATCGGCAGGATGACATCGACGGATTTTATTTCGATGATTACCGTTCGCTCGACGATGAGGTCGGCGCGGTAGCTGCGGTCGAAACGAACGCCTTCATAAACTCCAGGCAACACAACCTGCCGTTCAAATTGCAAACCGGAACGAGAAAGTTCCAACACGAAGCAATCCTCATAATACTGTTCAAACAGCCCCGGTCCGGCCACCTTATGAATTTTAATCGCCATCCCAATCAAACGCCCGGTCAATTTTTCGGCCACCAACCCACCGTCCTCTTCTCCGCGTCCTCCGAGCCCTCCGCGTCCTCCGGGTTTCATGGAACCTCCGCACCGCACCAACGCCCGCACCATCCCACCTAAATCTGAACAACCCGTTAACCCATGTACACCGAACTCCAAACGACAACGAACTTCTCCTTCTTACGCGGCGCCTCCCACGTCGAGGAACTGTTTGCCCGTGCCGCCGTCCTCAACATCCCGGCACTCGGCATTACCGACCGAGGCACACTGGCCGGCATCGTCCGCGCCCATCAGCGCGCTGAAGAAACGAATGTCCGTTGCATCATCGGCACCCGTCTCGACCTGACCGATGGCGCGTCCGTCCTGGTCTACCCCACCGACCAACCCGCCTACGCCCGCCTTTGCCGCCTGCTCACACTGGGCAAAAGCCGTGCCGGCAAAGGCGCCTGCGATCTTGCCTGGAACGATCTCGCCGCTGCCGGGGATGGTATGATTGGCATCCTTTGTTCGTCACCCAGGCCGCAAACCCTGCAACGCCTGAAAGCCGACTTCGCTGATCGTGCCTACCTGGCCCTGACCGTGCGACGGCGTCCCAACGACGCGCTCCGTCTGCATGAAGCGGCCGAACTGGCCCGCGCCGCGCGTGTCCCCACGGTCGCCACCGGCGATGTGCTGTATCATGCGCCGGGCCGGCATATCCTCGCCGATGTGCTGACCTGTGTCCGCGAAGGCCGCACCATCGACGAGATCGGCCATGACCGCGACCACGCCGCCGACCGCCATCTGAAACCGCCCGAAGAAATGGCGCGCCTGTTCGCCCGCCACCCGGGCGCCATCGAACGCACGATGGAAATTGCCGACCGCTGCCGGTTTTCCCTCAACGAACTGCGCTACCAGTACCCGCACGAGGTCCATATCGCCGGTCTGACCGCGCAACAAACGCTGGAGCGCCTGACCTGGGAAGGTGCCGTGAACCGCTACAAGGACGGCATCCCGGACAACGTCATCCATCAGTTGCAGCACGAACTGCAGCTTATTGCCCAACTGGAATACGCGCCGTATTTCCTGACCGTCCATTCCATCGTCCGCTTCGCCCGGTCGCAATACATTCTGTGCCAGGGCCGCGGCTCCGCCGCCAACTCGGCAGTTTGTTACGTACTGGGCATCACCTCGATCGACCCCACGCGCAGCGGGTTGTTATTTGAACGTTTCGTCAGTGCCGAACGCCGCGAACCACCCGACATCGACGTCGACTTCGAGCATGAACGGCGCGAGGAAGTCATCCAATGGATCTACGACACCTATGGCCGCGACCGCGCCGCGATCTGCGCCACCGTGATCCGTTACCGCGGCCGAGGCGCCGTGCGCGATGTCGGCAAAGCCATGGGACTGCCGGAAGACGTGACCGGAGCGCTGGCCACCCAGATCTCGCACTGGGGTAGCGACGGACTCGACGATGAACGGGCTGCCGAACTCAATCTGAACCTCGATGACCGCCGGTTGCGGTTGACCATTGACCTCGCCCGCACGCTGATCGGCTTCCCGAGGCATCTTTCCCAGCACCCCGGCGGGTTCGTTCTGACCGAAGATCGTCTCGACGACCTCGTGCCGATCGAGCCCGCAGCCATGATCAACCGCCAGGTCATCGAATGGGACAAGGACGACATCGACGCCCTGCGCTTTATGAAAGTCGATGTTCTCGGCCTCGGCATGTTGGGCTGCATGCGCCGCGCCTTCGATCTGTTGCGCAAACATAAAACCATAGACCTCGATCTGGCGACGATCCCGCCCGAAGACCCGGCCACTTATGCCATGATTCGCAAGGCCGACACGCTCGGCACGTTCCAGATCGAATCGCGGGCGCAAATGTCGATGCTGCCGCGGCTGAAACCAAAAACCTTTTACGACATCGTCATTCAGGTGGCGATCGTGCGGCCCGGCCCGATCCAGGGCGACATGGTGCATCCCTACCTCCGCCGTCGCGAAGGGCTTGAAACGGTCGAGTATCCGACACCGGAATTACGCCGCGTGCTGGAAAAAACCCTTGGCGTGCCGCTGTTTCAGGAACAGGCGATGCAGGTGGCCATCGTCTGCGCCGGGTTCACCCCCGGCGAGGCCGACGCGCTCCGCCGCAGCATGGCGACCTTCAAATTCACCGGCGGCGTCAGTCATTTTCGTGACAAGATGATCTCCGGCATGCTCGAACGCGGCTACACACGCGAATTCTCCGAACAAACCTTCTCCCGGATCGAAGGTTTTGGCAGTTATGGGTTCCCGGAAAGCCATGCTGCCAGCTTCGCACTGATCGCTTATGCCTCCGCCTGGCTGAAATGCCATCACCCGGAGGTGTTCTGCGCCGCTCTGCTGAACGCGCAACCGATGGGATTTTATGCGCCGGCGCAGATTGTCCGCGATGCCGCCGCGCATGGGGTCGAAATCCGGCCAGTGTGCATTAATGCCTCGATCTGGGACTGCACGTTGGAGCACGGACCCGACCACATGGTCCGGGACGCCGCCGCGGCAGATGGCCCGGCCAGGCCGGGCCATGACGAGGGAGGTGACCGCATCGCCGTGCGGCTCGGTTTCCGTATGGTCAAAGGCCTCGCCGCCGATCACGCCGATGCCATCATTGCCGCGCGCGCCACGCCGTACAAATCCATTCCGGACCTGCATCGCCGCGCCGCCGTGCCGGTCGCCGCACTGGAACGCCTCGCCGAAGCTGACTCGTTCCACGCGTTGAACCTGGAACGACGTGAGGCGGTCTGGGCCATTCGTGGCCTGTCCGACAAACGCCTGCCGTTATTCGACCACCCAGGGTTCGACCACGGGGACAGCGAAGCCAACGAACCCGCCGTCGACCTGCCGGCGATGACCCAAGGTCGCCAGGTGGTGGAGGACTATCGTTCCGTCGGCCTCAGTCTGCGCGATCATCCGGTTGCGTTCCTCCGCATCACACTGAACGAACGCCGGATCACGCGCTGTGCCGATCTGGCGCAGCGGCGCGATGGCTCACGTCTGACCGTGGCCGGCATCGTGCTGGTCCGGCAGCGGCCCGGCAGCGCCCAGGGTGTGCTGTTTGTAACGATCGAGGATGAAACCGGTCACGCCAATCTGATCGTCTGGCCATCTGTGTTCGACCGACAACGGCGCATCCTGCTGTCGGCGACGATGCTCGCCTGCCGCGGCAAGCTGCAAAAGGAAGGTGAGGTCATTCACGTCGTCGCCGAAGAAATCACCGACCTGTCAGCGTTACTCCGCAGCGTGGGCGACGAAACGCGCGGCATTCGCCCGTCGACCCGCGACTTCCGATGATATTCCGCCGGGATATTCCGCTGGGATTATTCCGATGCCGCCCCGGCGTACTGATCCAGCACTTCCGCCACCGGACCGTCGGCACGGACGCGGCCTTTTTCCAGCCAGATCACCCGCGTGCACCATTCGCGCACGATCACATCATTGTGCGTCGACAGCACCAGGATATCAGCGGCCCGCACCAATTCCTCCATCCGCTGCCGGGCTTTTTCCAGGAAGGCCGCATCGCCGGCCAGGAACCATTCATCCATTAACAAAATCCGCGGCCGGGCCGCCGTCGCCAGAGCGAACCCCAGCCGCACCGCCATTCCGGCGGAATAGATCCGCATCGGCAGGTCGATGAAATCCGACAATTCCGCGAAATCTATGACATCTTCTTCCAACTGCGCCAGCCTCGACCCCGACAGCCCACCATACAACCCACGCAGCATGATGTTTTCTCGCCCGGTCAGTTCGGAGTTCATGCCCAGGCTGGTGTCGAGCAAGGCGTTCATCGTGCCATGCATACGGACGTGACCGCTCACCGGCTCATAAATGCCCGCCAGCACGCGCAGCAAGGTGGTCTTGCCGGCCCCGTTGGAGCCAATCAGTCCCAGCCGCTCACCGCTTTTCAGGCTGAAGTTGATGTTGCTCAATGCTCGCACGACGACGCGATGCTGCTGATCCTCGGCCAGCCGGCCAGAGGCCGCGGCAACCAGCATCTTCTTCAGGCTTCTGGAATTGCCGTGATATAGTGGGAACAAAACGGAGACGTCATAGGCGTCGATCGATGCGTCGCGGCTCATGGGCTAGGTCCGGGGGGGCTAAATCCAAGGCATTATTATACTTGACATACCGCACCACTAGGGGTAGATTTCCGGTCATAAGGAGATACCCCGATGGCCCAGCCGATCCTCACCGCTCAGCACCTTCAAAACGAGCAAGCTGCCTTCGCTTTTCTTGAGGCGCGGGTATGGCCGAATGGCCCGGTCTGCCCGCATTGCGGGGCCATGGGGCGGATCAAGGCGCTGGCGGGCAAGACCACCCGCGTCGGTCTTCGCAAGTGTTACGACTGCATGAAGCCCTTCACCGTGAAGGTCGGGACCGTGTTCGAATCTAGCCATGTTCCGCTTCATGTCTGGCTGCAAGCCGTCCATCTCCTGTGCAGCAGCAAGAAGGGTATCAGCAGCAATCAACTTCATCGCACCCTTGGCCTGACCCTCAAGACTGCATGGTTCATGAGCCACCGCATCCGCGAGGCAATGACCACTTTCGGCATCGAGCCGATGGGCGGTCCCGGCCAGATCGTTGAGATTGACGAGACCTTCATTGGCCAGAAGAAGGACATGCCGAAGCGTCGCGGCTACGCGCACAAGCACGCGGTGATGACCTTGATTGAACGTCGCCCGGACGGTGGCCGCGCTCGTTCGTTCCATGTTTCGGGCACCGCTGCCGCCGATCTGTTGCCGATCATCAAGGCCAACGTGAACTCTGGCAGCCATATGATGACCGATGAGGCCGGCCAGTATGCCCACCTTGGCAAGTACTTCACCGAGCACGATTTCGTCACGCACGGGACGGGCGAATACGTGCGCGGCGATGTTCACACCAACACCCTCGAAGGCTTCTACTCTGTGTTCAAGCGGGGCATGAAGGGCATCTATCAGCATTGCAGCGAAGGGCATCTGCATCGCTACGTGACCGAATTCGACTTCCGGTACAACAACCGAGTCCGGCTGGGCGTGGACGACACCGAGCGCACCGACAACGCACTGCGTGGCATCGTCGGCGAGCGACTGACTTACCGAACGACTGTTGCAGCAAGGCCGAGTGCGGATAGGCCGGTGTAGCGTGAGCGGGGGTCGGCGCGAGGGATCGCTCATCGACGATCCGCGCCAAGGGGTATTGGCTCTGTGGCCGACAGACGATGAAAAGCGGTAGAGAGGCGGCCAATCATGGTTCGTGCTGGTCTGATCCTGCTGTTGGCGACCATAGGTCCGCTTCTCGCGTTTGCCCAGCAACCCGCGCCTAAGGAGCGATGCGCTAACTGCGGCACGGTCGGCCCGCACTAGG
>Ga0187867_10003673_pt1 | contig 12153 bp, 10 predicted proteins | sample June2016WEW_13_1_FD_132976 | JGI IMG/M metagenome (GOLD analysis project Ga0187867, IMG submission 132976) | Peatland microbial communities from SPRUCE experiment site at the Marcell Experimental Forest, Minnesota, USA - June2016WEW_13_10 | ecosystem: Environmental > Terrestrial > Soil >... | reverse complement strand
GATAAGAACCGCGCCAGCGACCAGTCGTGGGAAATACAAAGGCGGTCGGCATAGCCCATGTCAATCAGGGCTTTCAGGCAATTGGTGCGTTCTTCCGGCGTAATCCGGCTGCCGGGATAGCGGTCCAGCCCCAGGAAACAGCCCTGGTCCAGAATCCAGGTCAGGTATTTCAAATCGGTGGTGTCGTTTGCGTGGTCGATTTTGACCCGGCCCATTTTGACGCCTTCCTGTTTCAGAATGGCGATTTGCTGCCGCGCGATTTCACCGGCCATGGCGGTGTGCAGCATGATGGGGACGCCGGTCTCCAGGTGCGCCCGGGCGATGGCCCGCAGTACAATTTCTTCGCCCGGCAGGACGCCGGCGCGGTCGCTGGCTTCTTTTAACACCCCGGCCTTGATACCGGTGCCGGCAATACCCACCGTGATATCTTTAATAAATGCTTTAGCGAACCGCTTCGCGGTAATGCCGGGGAAAAAGCGCGGCTTCTCCAGCGCCCAGCCGCTGATCGCAATCACGTTCACCCCGGAAGCGCGGGAAGCTTCCGCCAGCAGGTTGACGTCGCGGCCCAAATCCATCGTGCTGGCATCAACGACGGTATTGATGCCGCCGGCACGGGCCTTTTTTAGTCCGTCGATTATATGTTTTTTATAAGCCGGTTCCAGCAGTTCCGGATAATTCAAAGTCAAGGCAGTCGAAGAATCCTGCAGGTGTTCGTGGCAGAGCGTCACCCCCAGGTTTTTAGTATCCAGCGGCCCCAGCACCGAATTTATGATTGTCATCGTTTCTTCCCTCCGATGCCTGAATGATAACATTTGGGGAACTGAGGTGGCAAGCAGCTTTGGACTGTATTATTTTTCCATCCCGATGAAAGCTTGTCCCGTACTTTGATATGGGATCGGGATCCAGTCTCCAACGGAATGACAAATTAGGATTTTAGTGAACCACAAGGAGACACTTCGTCCTTCCGGTGAAAGACTCAGGATGTGATAAGGTTACCTCTCCGCTTCAAGCAAACAGGTTTTAAAATAATTCTCTCTTTAGTCTCACCGGTATAGTCAAGACAGTTGCTCATTACAAGGGAGAGAAAATTAGTATCCTGGTTTTTACGTATTTTGTATTTGAATTTTGAGTTTGTTTAGTATTTCGATATTCGGATTTAGGATTTACTTGGTTTTGGTGACTGGACTCCCTGTCCGGTCAAGAATCCATACAAATACGACTCCTTCAAGCAGTTAGGATTAACTGCTCATTGTACACAGCCGCCGCAACCGTAATATAATTAAAGTGAAAACAACATTAAGAAGGTACCTAACATGCCGAAGAAGAACCTGCCGCAAACTATTGGCGAACTCAGAGCGTCCGGCTACACCCCAGTCTCCGTCAAACAGGAAATCAGACACAACCTCATCAACATGATAAAAGCCCACCGCGAGGTGTTCCCCGGGATTATCGGTTACAGCGATACCGTTATCCCCAACGTCGAAAATGCCATCCTTTCCGGCCACGACATCATCTTCCTTGGCGAACGCGGCCAGGCCAAGTCCCGCCTGATGCGGGTGCTGATGCAGCTGCTGGACGAAAAAATCCCGGCGATTAAAGGCTGTGAAATCAACGACAACCCGTTTGCCCCGATTTGTAAATACTGCCGCGACATGGTGGCGGCGAACGGCGATAAAACGGAAATCGTCTGGCTGGGTCGGGAAGAGCGCTACTCTGAGAAGCTGGCGACGCCCGACATCGCCATGGCCGACCTGCTGGGCGACGTTGACCCGATTAAAGTGGCCGAAGGCAAGTACCTTTCCGACGAATTGACGATTCATTACGGTTTAATACCGCGCACCAACCGCGGTATTTTTTGCATCAACGAGCTGCCGGACCTGGCCGAAAGGCTGCAGGTCGGGCTTTTCAACCTTTTGGAAGAGCGTGACGTGCAAATCCGGGGTTACCGCATCCGCCTGCCGGTTGATATTCTTCTGGTGGCCTCCGCCAATCCGGAAGATTACACCAACCGCGGCCGCATTATCTCGCCGCTCAAAGACCGGTTCGGCTCCCAGGTGAGGACGCATTATCCGCTAAATATTCGTGACGAAATCACGATTATCCAGCAGGAACACCACGAATTTACCGGGACGGGCGTGGAAACCGTAATTCCGCCGTACATGGCCGAAATTATCGCGGAAATCACGCAATTGAGCCGGAAAAGTACAGAAATAAACCAGCGCAGTGGCGTCAGCGTCCGCGTTTCCATCATGAACTATGAAACCATCATTTCTAACGCCGTCAGACGCGCCGTGACGCTGGGCGAAAAACTGGCGGTACCGCGCGTCAGCGATTTACCGTTCATCTCTGCCTCAATGGGTTCAAAAATCGAGCTGGAAGGTTTCGAGGAAAATAAGGAAGAAAAAATCATCGGGGATTTGTGCCGCCAGGCGGTGTTGAATACTTTTACCCGGCATTTCCCGCTGCCGCAATTGAGTTCCCTTATTGCGCAATTCAGCAACGGCGTCAATATCGAAACATCCGACATGATGCCGGCGAAAAAATACGTCGCCAATGCTAGAGAAATCACCGGGTTAGCGGATGCAGTGAAGAAAATCGCCAAAACCGAACAACCGGAAATCATCGCGGCGGCCGTCGAATTCATCCTCGAAGGCCTTTACGTCAATAACAAATTGAACAAAACCACATCCAGTGGGAAAACCAATTATCGCAATTAGGAAGACATGACCACTTACCGTTATTCGGAATGGGACGGCACCCAACCGGCCCTCAGGCTGGATAAAAACGAACTGATGGACGAGCTCGCTGAAGGCCTGATGCACGACAGCGACCTTTCTTTCCTGCTCTGGAAAATGCAGCGGCAGGACGCGAAAAACGGTCAGGAAAGATTAGACGGGCTGCAAAAACTGCTGCAGCGCCTGCTGGCGGAAAAACAGCAGCAGTTGAAACAGTACGACCTGGCTGCGATGATGGCGGCAATGAAAGACCGGATGGCAGAGATTATCAAAAAAGAGCAGTCCGCCATTCAACAAAAACTGGACAAAGCCCGGCAGCAGGCCGCACAGGGCTCACCGGAAGCGGAAACGGCAGATGCTAAAAACAACTTACAGAAAATGGAACAAAAGGCGGCGGCCGACCTGCGGAAATTGAAAAACCTGCCGGCCGATATCGGCGGCAAACTCAAAGCGCTGCAAAACTACGAATTCACCGACGATGACGCAGGGGCGCAATTCCAGGAACTGCTGAGTTCCAGCCTGGGCGGGTTACGGATCGACGATTCACCGGAAGGACTGACCCCGTTTATCCCGGCGGAAAGCATGACCTTTAATGAAGCCATGAAGCTGATTGAGACGCTGCAGGATATGGACAAGCTGAACGGCCAAATTGAAAATGCGCGGTCCGAAGGCGGCTTGGAAACACTAAACCGGCACACCGTCCGGGAATTGCTGGGGGAGCAGGGCATGGAGACGCTGGAAAGGCCCGGTGTGACCCGGGTGCTGGAAGAAGCCAATTTCATCCGGCAGAAAGAAGGTGGCTACGAACTAACCCCGCTGGGTGTGAGGAAAATCGGGCAAAAAGCGCTGAATGACGTTTTTTCGCAGTTGCGCTACAAGACCGGGGACCGGGGCGGGGTGTGGAAAAGAGGCGATGAAACCAAGCGGTTTGAGTTTGGGGATAATTTCGATATTGACCTGAAACAGACGATGATGAACGCCATGATGCGCGAATCGCAAAAAACACCGATAAAATTGAAAATCACCGATTTTGAAGTATATAAGTATGAGCAGTCGGCGCGTTCGGCCACGGTGCTGATGCTCGACCTGAGCCTATCAATGTCGGTGCATGATAACTTCTACGCCGCCAAACACGTCGCCCTGGCGCTGGACGGCCTGATCCGCAGCCAGTTTCCGCAGGACAGTCTGCACATCATTGGGTTTTCCAGCTACGCGCGGGAAATCAAGAAAGAAGACCTGGCGACTTTACGCCTGGACCAGGCCGACCCTTACACCAACATCCAGCACGGATTGGAACTGGCCTGCAAATTGCTGGGGAAAGAGAAAACCAAAAATAAACAGATAATCATCATCACTGACGGCGAACCGACGGCGCACCAGGAAGAAGGAGACCTCAACTCCCAGTTCTCGCCGGGCGCCAGGACTTTACAGTTGACCTTAAGGGAAGTGGAAAACTGCACACGGCAGGGCATTACCATCAACACTTTTATGCTGGGGGAAAGCAACCTCAACAACGCCTTTATCACCAGAATCGCCAAAATCAATAAAGGCCGGGTCTTCTTCGCCAACGGAAAGGGTCTTGGACAGTATGTGTTGGTGGACTACCTCGCCAACCGGCGCAAGACGATGAGCTGAAATGTTCCTAAACGGTTCCTTTATAAAAACCTGCAACAAACGGTTTACCCGGCAGCAATAACAGGATTGGCGGCACCGGTTTCCGGTGCAATTTTCTGCAGCAGGTTTTCCTCGTTGACCATGATGTAAGCCAGTGAGATAAGGTCAACGTAAAAGAAGTACGGGAACAGGCTGCGCCAGGCAAAAAAGAGCGGGACGACGGCCAGCAGCGGCCCGGTCTGGGGATATTTCCGGCAATATTTGAAATACCAGCCAACGGCAACGATAAATGAAATCGCCTCTAAAATCGTGAACGGTAAAGATGAACGGAGTTTGACAATGCCGCTGGTCACCAGCGTAATCAAGCCGAGGCCGCTGGGAAACATCAGGTCGGTCATCGGCGAGGTGACGGAATTAAACCATATTTGCCAGTTGCCGGTGGCAAACGGCAGGTTGGTGATTACAAAAATCCCGGCAATCAGCGCAATACCGGCGAACAGTTTTTTAACGCCGTAAGTTTTAAACAGCAGAATCAGATAAAAAGGCACGAAGAACCAGGCGGTTTGCTTGGTCGCCACCGCAATTCCCATACAAATTGCCGAAAGCCATAAATTCCGGTTCAGCGCCAGCCATGCAACCATTAAAAACGGAAAACAGAGGTTGCCCATCTCCCCGCCGGAAAAAACAGAATTCCAGAGTTCCAGGCTGATGAATGCCACGGCAATGAATAACAGCCGCTTTTTCTTAGGGATAACCCAGGCGGCATAAATCAGCCCGGCCAGCAGAAAAATGGCATACACAATCCGGATATCACCAATCCCGATGAGAACAAACGGCGCCGGCAGCAAAAAAGAGCCGGCCGGGTAACAAACCCGGGATTCGATTTCGGCGGGAACCTGGGAAGGCGTGAGCACAGCTTTATACCATAAATCGGCTAACTGGTTTTCGGTGGGGTAAGGAAAGACATTGTAAAAAGTCCCCACCCGCAGTGGCGTCACCCGGTCGTAACTCCCGTTAAATTCAATTAGTGCTTCGATGATGTTGGCATTGGAGTAGGGATTGTTGCCGTGCAGCAAATTCTCTACAGCCTGCTTGGATAAAATCGTGCCGTCATTGTAGCCGTAATCCCGCTGTACGCCGGTTAACAACTGGCGCAGGTCATGGGAAGTATTCTTATTTTGGATAGCATGGGGAATAATGATGCCGACGGTTGTACCAACCAGTAAACCGGCAACAAACAGGAACAGGAAAATTATCAAGGCTCCCCGTCGTATCTGGTGCTTTCGGCTCGCGAGAATAACATCTGTTTGGGGTAAAAGACTGACAAAAACCAACGCGAACCAGAGGAGTAAAATGATTGTGGCAGACACGAGAATCACTGGGATGTCCAGCACAAAACCGAAACTGAAAATGACGGTAGAGAGCAGTAAAATTACCACGGCATAAAAATACAGCAGCGTCCGGGGCGTGGCATCCAGATAATCACCGAGCGATTTTTTCTTCATATAAACAGCCTTTCACATTTTAATACTACGTGAAGCCGATTACAACTTGAAAAATAGCAGCGCGCCGCATAACAAAGGGGCCTCTAATTTTCATTAGAGGCCCCCGATAATGCCGGATTGGAACGAAATTTTAGGTTTATTTATAGCCTTTCATGAATTCTTTTTCCGCTTTGAACATTTCACCCACCATCTCTTTAATTTCATCAATGGAAAGAGTGGAGAAAGTCAACGGGTCGAGCAGAATGGCCTGAAGGATCTTGGTCTTATCCTTTTCGACGATACCCCGGACGGCCAGTTCCTGCACGTTGACATTAAGGCGGTTCAAGGCCGCGCATTGTGCCGGTAAATTACCGACATAGGTCGGATGCACGCCGCCCTTATCAACCATGCACGGGACTTCAACGACGCAGCCTTCCAGCAGGTTGGGGATGAGACCGTTATTTTTGACGTTGCCGAAAACGCGGGTCTGTTCGTTGGTCTCCATCGCATTAATCATTTCGGCCGCAATCTTGGTGTAGCGGTGTTCTTCGGTGAGTTTAAATTTAAACCCGGTCTTTAGCTGCTTCCTTAATTCATCATCCTGCTTGGCGGTGATGGCATCAGCGTCCGAATACATGTGCTGGTTTGAACCGACTTTGTATTTTTCCTGCAGTTCCGGGGTGCGGCGGAAATAAGGCAGGGAAATGGAAAGGTGGCCGTAGCCGCTGGTGAAATAACCGAAAGTCTTGAATGCTTCGATTTCAATCGGGCTCTCGCCGCCTTCAGCCGCTTCATGCTGGTCGGCAACCGACATCTTATCGATCTTTTCCCGCAGTACCGGATAAAGGTCCTGCCCCTTATAAAGAATTTCCAGGAACCAAGACTGATGATTTAAACCGCCAACTGTGTACCAGATATCCTTGGCCGGGACGCCGGCGATTTTAGCGAACCTTTCTTCGCCGCCGGTGGGATTGGGACACAGACCGACATTTTTGATTTTGGAGTAATCATTCATGGCCCAGCAGTTGATGGCCATCGGGTTGCAATAACTCATCAGCCAGGCATCTGGGCAAACTTTTTCCATGTCGTGACAGATATCCAGCAAGGCCGGAACCTGCACCAGCCCCTGGAAAATACCGCCGGCGCCGGTGGCATCGGGTTGGACTTCAAGTCCGCGTTTCCAGGTAATTTCACGAATAAACCGGGCCGCCCGCCAGCCGCCGGGACGGATACTGGTAATCACATAATCGGCGCCGTCTACCGCGGCGCGCCGGTCGGTGGTTGATTCAACTTTCAGGTTGAGTTTATTTTGCTCCACCATTTTATTGGCGTAAGCGGCGGCCAGGTCCAGCCGGTCCTTATCGATATCCATCAGGGTAAGTGTACTGCCGGATAACTTGGGGAATAACATGATATCCGCAATAAAATCCCTGCCGAAGACATAGCTGCCAGCGCCAATCAGAACAATTTTTGCCATAATCAAACCTCCTATTATTTGTTATATATCATACAACCAAATATACCTGTTTGTAAAAATACCTGAAGTTTAGAATGAATATCTGAAAATGTGCTATCGAAAATCAGCGGCGGTCAATTCCCGGTAGAGACGGAAAAGACTATTTGCCGTGGCCGACCAGTTATATTTTTCCACCGACTGCCGTGCCGATTGCGCCATAGATTTTCGTATTTCATTCTCGCTCATCAGCAAACAGAGATAAGTCGCCAGGACTTCCGGGGAACGTTCATCAAATAGATAGCCGGTTTCGCCGTCACGGACAATCGTGGCCAGACCGCCGACGCGGGAAGCCAATACCGGGGTGCCGGAAGCCAGGGCCTCGACCGCAACCATCCCAAAACTCTCATGGTAGGAGGGGACGACACAAATATCAGCGGCGTTATAAAAGGTCGGCATCCGGTCGTGTTCCACCGGGCCGACAAACCCAACCATACTGCCGATACCCAGGTCGTTGACCAATGAGTTCATTTTTACCATTTCATCTTTTTTCCCGGCATTGCCGCCGACAACTAGCAGCCGCGTGGTGCCGTGATTCGGTAAATAAGTCATGGCATGCAGCAGCAGGTCCAATCCTTTAAACGGCTGGAGGCGGCCGGCAAACAACAGGACGCGGCGGTATTCTTCCAGGGCCAGCTCGCGGCGGGCTTCTTCCCGGTCTGCCGGGTGGAATAAATCTAAATCAACGCCGGCGGGAATCACCCGGATTTTCTGCGGTTGACCGCCGTAAAGATGGATTAAGTTGTTTTTGCCTTCTTCCGTCGAAGTAACAATGCAATCGGCATGTTCCACAATTTCTTTTTCGGCTTGGATGCGTAATTCCGGTTCTTCGGCGGTGCCGGAGGCCCGGTTCTTGACCGCCCCGAGCGTATGGAAGGTAATCACATGCGGAATTTGTAATTGGCTTTTTAATTTTTCGGCCACCAGGCCGGAAGTCCAGTAATGGCTGCGGATAACATCATAGTGCGCTCTGTCTCGCGCCATAAAAGCCTGTAGATTAGCCTGAAATTCGGGCAGGCAATCATAAATTTCGGTTTTAGCAATATCTTTGGCTGCGCCTGCGGGGATGTGGATGAGCCGCGTCCTTTCGTTGATGTTGATAATTTCCGGCTCATCCGGGTCGTGCCGCCGGGCGAAAATATCTACTTCGACGCCCAGTTTATTCATCTCGTGGCTGAGCGCCAGGATATACAGGTTCATCCCGCCGACATCGCCGGTACCCGGAGAACGCTGCGGACAACTGTGAACACTTATTTCGGCGATATGCACCCGTTCAGCTCCTTGAAATTACGCACCGGGAAACGGGCACATCCTGCCCGCCCAGGTCGTACTTATACGGTTCATTACCGGAGAGAAAATCAAAGCGCCTCCGGCCCTTTTTAATTGCATCCTGAATATTATAGACCTCCAGCAGCAGGCTGACACTGAGCGAAGAATAGGCCGGGTCGTAGGCGCTGTTATAGAGGTACCTATCATTATTATAATCGAAACAGAGAGTGGCGCTGACCTGCGCTCCGTCCACTTCTAAAAACGACAGGCAGATATTGCCTGCGGCCGCCAGGGAAGTGACCATCGCCGTGAAAAACTCTTTTTTTTGCACGGTCATGAAATCTGCTTTTTCAGGACTGCTCAGTTGGAATAAACGAAAAAATCCTGCCATGGCCTGTGGCATCTGCTCCGGCACTGTGAAATTTAGGTAATTCACCACATTTCCTGTTTCCAGTCGCCGCAGTTTACGCCGGATTTCATGGCGGTCTTTGCCGGTCAGCGAAGCCAGGTAACTTTCCCAATCGGCGGGAAGAAAATGCTGCGGACTGACATTGGTTTGTTGGATTTCGAAATGATATCCCTGCTGCTGAACAAAAGGAACGAAATATTTCAATGTTGCGGATTCCGGCAGCACCGACTCAAGTTCGAGTTTCTGCCATTGCGCTCTGGCGAGATATTCCAGCAAGCGCACGCGAAAATAATCTTCATACCCGGTACGTACAACAAAGTCCATGTAATCGCAAACGTCGCGGCTGCCGATAAATGAAATTATGCCGTCTTTCCTTTGCAGCGGGGCAATGCCGACGAGTTGAGAATCTTGATAGATGGAAAGAAGGATTAATTCGCGGCTGCTGCCGAAAACGTGCCACCATGCTTGTTGCCATTGAGGGGTGAAAAAGATGTGATTGCTGACGCTATGGGCCAGGAGTTCTTGCCATCGATCGCCGAGGTTATCAAAACTTTCAAGCTGTACAGATTCGCCCATTTGGTAATTAGTATAGCATCAATATAGATACCAAACAACAAAAATTCCGCAGTATGAACCACAGAATTTTATACGGGAAAAAGCTGCATAATGATATAAGGTTGTCAGGACCGGATAAATTTTACTTTAAACTTTCCTGACAACCAGAATCTTCAAGTGTAAAGGGGTTTAATAGCGCCGGCCGCCGCGTCCGCCGCCATCCCGCCCGCCGCCACCGCGCTTGTCGCCGTAGCCGCCGCCACCATAACCGCCGCGTCCGCCGCTGTCCCGGCCGCCGCCATATCCGCCGCCGCCACCACTGTAACCGCCACTTCTACCACCACCGCTGCCGCCCTCGGTCCGGGGCCTGGCTTCATTGACGACGAGCGTGCGGTCTTTGACCGATTTACCGTTCAGTCCGGCAATGGCTGCATCGGCTTCGGCTTTATTAGTCATTTCGACAAAAGCAAAACCTTTGGAGCGGCCGCTGTATCTATCGGTCACGACGCTGACGGAAACAACTTCACCGAAAGCAGAAAAGTCTTTCTTCAGTTCATCCTCAGTCGTCTCATAAGACAAATTGCCAACATAGATTCTCATACGAACATCCTTCAACTAATTATTCATTCGGGGGAGGGAGAAATGAAAAGGGCATACACAGCCTACTTGCGTAGTCCGTGTATGCCCTATCCGTCAAACCAATCTTATCTCGATGCTCTGACCTTATTGTAGCAATCGCTGCAATAAACAGGTCTGTCGCTGCGAGGTTCAAAAGGCACTTCGGTGTCCTTGCCGCAGGTGGCGCATTTCACGGGGAACATTTGACGCTGACCACCGGTTCTACCATTGCGGTCGGATTTCCTTGCCTGACGGCACGTGGGACAGCGCTTCGGCTCGTTGGTATAGCCTTTAGTCTGGAAGAACTCCTGTTCGTCAGCGCTAAAGGTGAAGTTTGCACCGCAATCGGCGCAGGTGAGCTGTTTGTCCTGAAAACTCATAGATGACCTCCTTCTCTAAAATATTTTAGTTAGAGTTCGGGTCATCCAACACTCAGGGGGATGGGGGTATAAGGTATGTAATGCCCTTCGCTTAACTAATCAACTTTATTATATAACTATTTCAAATCGTTTGTAAAACCGGTGGGCGTGGGATGGGAAATTTACCTCAACATTATGAAAGGCAATGAATATATTTAAACTGAGATTGTTTCCGGTAGAATCCGTCGCTCATACTGATTATCATTCAGGACGCTCCCGCCAGGTTACTTTTTCACCAGTATTATGGTGTTGTTTTCGATACGAAATACCATTTCGGCAGAGACAAAACCGGCTTCATTGAACATTGCAATCTGGTTATCCGCCGTAAAAGGGATATCGAAATGATAAAATTCCCCCGCGGGGATATTCAGCTCGCGCCGTATCCCAACATTTTCGGCGCGCAGTTCATCTTCTGTTGCCTGTTCGGTCACCATATAATCCAATTCGATATAAGAACCATTCGGCTTTAATGCTTTACGGATTTTCTGATATAATCCGACTTTTTCATCGTGTGAAAAGTGATGTAAGGTCTGGCAAGAAATCATCGTATCGAAGGTTTTGTTTCCCAGGTCAATGTCAAAATAGTTGCCGCAGATTAACTTAATGTCTTTATCAGGGTATTTTGGTTTCAACTCATCAAGCATTCTCTGTGTTAAATCGATGCCAACGACCGAGACCTGCGGAAAGCGTTTGAATATCCCATCCAATTCCAGCCCGGTGCCGCAGCCGAGGTCAAGGATTTTGGCTGTATGCGCTGGAATCAATTCCGCCAGTTTTTGGCAGCCCTCTTTGAAGCCTTTGATATCATTTAGCATATGGGCATCATAGCCATCAATGCGGGCCTCAAAAAAATCGGTCATTTTTTCGAGTTTCGCCGGGCTATGTAGAGGGTCGCTGTCAGTTATCAATACTTCCGCCTGATTTCCATAATAATTGCAATCCAGCCGTTGGGCCGCACGGCTTCGTGTGTTTTGACAAAACCGGCTTTCTCGTAACACCGGATGGCGGGCTTGTTGAATTCAAAAACAGTTAATTCCAGTGTGTTGAGCGGCATTTCGGCGAAAACTTTGTTAACCAATAACTGCAAGGCTTCTGTTCCGTGACCTTTGCCTGTTTGTGCGGGGTCAATTAAAAAATGGCCGATAACAGCCCGTTTCGCGATAATGTCGATTTTCGACAGCTCAATTGTGCCAATAATACTTTCATTCATCCAAATGCCGAATATTCTATAATCCTTACCGCCGCTGGAAACGAGCCGTTCTGTAATCTGTTCTGCCGTCAGCGGATAACGATAGCCCCGGCCGGCCCATTGCATCAGAAAGTCAACGTCCTTCCCGTTGTTCCAGGCGACAATGTAGCCGGTATCTTTGGTTTCTAGCGGCATAATGCGAATAATGTGTATCTTTTCTTTTCTCAATAATGATAAAGCCGGATTTCATTATACAACAAAATATATCTGATAGAACGGATTATTACACGGGATTCAATGATTGGAATTTGAAATTTGCTTGATACTTGAATCTTGATTATTGAAACT
>Ga0187867_10003669_pt1 | contig 12162 bp, 14 predicted proteins | sample June2016WEW_13_1_FD_132976 | JGI IMG/M metagenome (GOLD analysis project Ga0187867, IMG submission 132976) | Peatland microbial communities from SPRUCE experiment site at the Marcell Experimental Forest, Minnesota, USA - June2016WEW_13_10 | ecosystem: Environmental > Terrestrial > Soil >... | reverse complement strand
TTGATGTGGCCGCGCACCGCGTGATCCACTTCCCATCCCGCGATCGGCTTGGCGGCAGTGACGGCATCCTCCACGGTCTTCACGCCGATATCGCGCGCCTCGCTCACAATCTTGAAAATTTCGCGCTGCCGGTCTGACGGAGCCTTGCCCACAATCCCCACCCACGTGATGTCATAGTAAACCGCGCCCGGCGTATTCTTCTTCGCCCACACGTCTAACAGAACAAAGTCCCCTTCATGAATCGGCACCGGACGGCTTGCGCTCGGCTCGTAGTGCGGGTTGCCACTGTTGGCGTTCACCGCCACGATCGGCGGATCGTCGGTCACCATGTTCTCGCGCTGGAATGCTTCCATGAAAAATTGCTGAATTTCATGTTCGTGCGTGCCGCCGTTGCGCACGCGCCGTCCAATCTCTTTGAAAGCCTCGGCGGTGACGGCGTCAATCACATCGCGCGCCGCGAAGTGCGACTTGATTTGTTCGTCCGTCAAGGTTGCTTCAAACTGCGCGATCAGGTCGGCCGCGCTGATAATGTTCTTGCCCAGCCCGCGAATCATGTCCGCTGTTCCCGCGTCCACCATCGAGATCGTGAAGACAAAGTTGTTGGGCGAATACTGCATGGCCACATCGCGATGCGCGGCCAGCATCTGCTTCAAGCCGTCGAACAGTTCCTGCCATCCGGCGTACTGCTTCTTTATGCCGGGCAAGGTATCCAAATGCCCAGACTCGATCTTGTGGACGAGCTTGACGGGTTCGCCTTTGGCGGGGATCAGGTAGTACCAGCGCCGCGTGACCATGAGCCCATCGGGCAGCCCGAGAACGCGGTACGCGATGGGGTCGCGATGGTGATGATCGTAGAAAAGCCAAGCGTCAATATTGCGCTCGCGCAAGGCTTGCTGGATGGCGGACAAGTCCATATTCAAAGGGTTATTCTACACGACCGGTGTCCCTCGCTGAATGTCGGGGGCGCGAAGAGGAGCCTGCCCACATCGTATCCTCGCATCGAAGTTGATTCAGCGATGATTCTGCTATGATCGCGGCAGGGCCGGGAAAACCACCGGACTGCACTCTTCAACAGGAGTTCTCATCATGGAAATGCCCGTTCTTCCCTTGGGCTCCCGCCGCAACGAAGACATCGCGCTCGACCTCATGAAATTCATCGCCATGACCACCGGCTACGGCAAGACCACCGGGGCCGGAGTCGGCTTCCAAGGTACCTCTGCGACCGACAAGCCCGAGGATTACGCCGCCCATTTGCTGGAACTTTATGGCCGCTGCCTGCAGTCGGTGGGTGGGAAGTAGGCTGGATCTATCGGCGTCGACTTCTCGCAGCGGATCTTCCCGCAGCGAATCGCGGTTCCGTTCGCTGGCCTGTTCTGGCGCACACGTTTCCACTTCGTCTTTTATCTTGTTTCTCTCTGTCTCCGTGACTCTGCGGTGAAAAAACTGAATTAGAACAACACCGAATGACGGATTTGGTTGCACCAATCCTTCCGCGTTCTATAGAATCAAGAGTTTGCTGCACTTGTCTGAAGCCGCAAGCAGAGTCCTCTCGGTGAAAGACGGTTGTGGCAGTTGGTGATCGCGAACGACCAACGACCAACGCCTGACGGCCAACGACCAAACGGATTAGGAATCATTATGAAAATTCATGAGTACCAGGCAAAAGAAATTCTCAAGAAGTATGACGTCGCCGTGCCGCGGGGCATGATGGCAGCGTCACGCGAGGAAGCGGAGGCGGCCGCGAGCGAGCTTCTCCGCTCCGGCGCGACGGGAGTTGTGGTGAAAGCGCAGATTCACGCCGGCGGTCGCGGCAAGGGCGGTGGAGTGAAGCTCGCCAAGTCGGTGCAAGAAGCGAGCGAAATCGCCGACAGGATTCTGGGCATGAAACTGGTCACGCATCAGACCGGACCGGAAGGGCGCATCGTGCGCCGGTTGCTGGTCGAAGAAACGTTGCCCATCGAGAAGGAGCTTTACCTCGGCATTCTGGTGGATCGCGGCGAGGGCAAGCCGGTGTTCATGGCATCGGCTGCGGGCGGCATGGATATTGAGCAGGTGGCAGCCGAGAGGCCGGAAGCGATCCTGAAACAATACATCGATCCGGGCATGGGACTGGAGCCGTTTCAGGCGCGTAAGATCGCGTTCAGCTTGGGGTTGAAGCCGCAGCAGATCAATCCTGCAGTGAAGTTCCTGACCGGACTTTACCGCGCCTTCCTGCAAACCGACGCATCGCTCGTGGAGATCAATCCTTTCATCAGTTGTACGGATGGGCGATTGTTCGCCCTTGACGCCAAGTTGACTTTTGACGATAACGCGCTCTTTCGGCATCCGGACCTCCGCGAATTGCGCGACTTCAGCGAGGAAGATGCGCTGGAAGTGGAAGCCTCGAAATACAACCTCAACTACATCAAGCTCGACGGCAGCGTAGGCTGCATGGTCAATGGAGCCGGCCTGGCGATGGCCACCATGGACATCATCAAATATGCAGGCGGCATGCCGGCCAATTTTCTCGATGTGGGCGGCAGCGCCAGCGCGGACCAGGTAGCGCATGCATTTGAAATTCTGCTGAGCGACAAGAGTGTGCGCGCCGTGCTGATCAATATTTTTGGCGGCATTCTGCGCGTGGATATGCTGGCTACGGGGGTGGTCGAAGCCGCAAGGAAGACGCATATCCAACTGCCAGTGGTCCTGCGACTGGAAGGCACCAATGTTGAGGAAGGCAAGAGAATCCTGATGGAATCGGGGCTGAACTTCACGGTTGCAGAAACCATGAAGGATGCTGCCGACAAAGTAGTGGCCGCGGCGAAACAAGCGGCTTAAACGCGAAAGGCGAAAAGCGAACGGCGAACAGCGATTTTTTTCGAAAGTGAGCAATTATGGCAATCCTGGCTGATAAAAGAACTCGATTGGTTGTGCAAGGTCTGACCGGCCGTGAAGGCACTTTCCATGCGAAGGCTTGCGCGGATTACGGCACGCAGATTGTGGGCGGCGTTACCCCCGGCAAAGGCGGGACGACACACGAGGGCTGGCCGATCTTTAATACCGTTCAGGAAGCGGCGGACAAGACAGGCGCGAATGCCACGGTGATTTTTGTGCCGCCGCCGTATGCGGCCGACGCGATTATGGAAGCGGCCGACGCGGAAATCGAACTCATTGTCTGCATCACCGAGGGCATTCCGACGCTCGACATGGTGGGCGCCTGGGAATTTCTCCAGGACCGGCGCTCGCGCCTGATCGGGCCGAACTGCCCGGGCATCATTTCGCCGGGCAAATGCAAGATCGGCATTATGCCGGCGGCGATTCACAAGGAGGGCAATGTCGGCATCGTATCGCGCTCCGGCACGCTGACTTACGAAGCGGTGCACCAGTTGACCCAGCGCGGAATCGGGCAGTCGACGGCGATCGGCATTGGCGGAGATCCGATTATCGGCACGAATTTTGTCGACGCGCTCGATCTGTTTAATCGCGATCCGCAGACCGAAGCCGTGATCATGATCGGGGAAATTGGTGGCAACGCGGAAGAGATCGCCGCGGAGTTCATCAGGACGCACATGAAGAAGCCGGTGGTAGGGTTCATCGCCGGACAGACAGCGCCTCCGGGACGCCGTATGGGCCACGCCGGAGCGATCATCTCCGGCGGCAAGGGCACCGCGGCCGAAAAGATTGCCGCCATGGAAAAGGCTGGCCTCAAGGTCGCGAAATCGCCGGCGGACATCGGCGAAACGCTCGCGGCCGCGCTGGGAGTGAAGGTGTAGAAGCGATCAGCCGTCAGCACTCAGCCGTCAGCTCTCCCCCACAGGGAGCGGATAGGTTTTACTGAGAACTGACAACTGAGAACTGACAACTGACCTTATGAAAACCCTGCAACGCACACTGACCATCGTCAAGCCCGACGCGGTGAAGAAGAACGCTGTCGGAGACATCATCGAACAGTTTGAGAAGAATGGCTTCCGCATTCTGGCCATGAAGATGCTGGAAATCTCCCAGCACCAGGCGGAGCAGTTCTATGCCGTCCATGCCAGCCGCTCGTTTTACCACTCACTGACCACCTTCATGTCGAGTGGACCGATCGTTGTACTGGCGCTGGAAAAGGAAAACGCCATCGCCGATCTGCGCAAGCTGATGGGCGCCACCAATCCGGCCAGTGCCGAAGAGGGCACCATCCGCAAGAAATGGGCCAGCAACATTGAACACAATGCGATCCACGGCTCCGATGCGGATGAAACGGCGCGCTTCGAGCTGAGCTTCTTTTTTGCGGGTTACGAATTGGCGCAGTAAGAGCAGTTCTCAGTTCTCGGTTCTCAGCGCGGCTGATCTGAGGGCGGGCTTTTCGGAGAATTGGGAACTGGGAACTGAGAACTCCATGCCCTTAATTCAAATCACTATGCTCGCAGGCCGCACGGCCGATCAGAAGCGGAAGATCGCCCAACGCATTACCGACACGATGGTGGAAGAAGCCGGCGCGCGCCGCGAAGCCATTATGATCGCGTTCTATGAGGTCTCCAAGGAGAGCTACGCTTCGGGCGGAGTGCTGCTGGCGGACAAGCAGTAAGCCCACATTTCCTTTTTGGAGATAAATGTAAGTGATCGTATGATCGGGTCAACGCCATGCAAAGAACAGGCGCAAAAGGGAGCCATTCCGGTCGTGTTGGCGCGGACCGCCAGACTGCGGCGGCGCTGAGAGGAAAAAACGTTTCCCCAAGTCAGCAACAGACGAGACAGGTGTACAATGATGCCGTTTTCGAGTTCAAAAAGGAAATTCCGGCTTAGGAGGTAAGGATGCGCCGAATACTGTTGCTGACGTGCGTTTCGTGGTTGGCGGTGTCAATGGCTCTTGCACAAGACGTGCTGAAAGCCGCCGGCGGGGCGGAGACTCACAAAGTAGTTCTCGACAATGCCCAAGTTCGTGTACTCGACGTTCACCTGCAACCCGGACAAAAGGTGGGAATGCATTCGCATCCGGCGAACATCGTCTATTACGTCACCGATGGCAAGATCAGAGTCACGTTGCCCGACGGGAAAACCGCAGTACACGAGGTCAAAGCTGGAACAGCTGTCTGGAACGCGCCGGCGATCCACGCCGTAGAAAACGCGGGCACTGCGGAGATGCACCTGGTGCAGACCGAAATGAAGGGAACGGCCGAATGAGGGTGAACCGCGTTGGCCTGCTGCTGCCGCGCGGCAACCCGCGGGCCAAAATGGCGGCTTCGCTCGTCGGTTTCGATGAGTGTCTCGCAGCGTAGTGATGCACCTTGCGTGCGATTTTCGTTCTCTTTGGAAAAGAAGGATAGGATATGAGGCGACTCTCCTCCGTTGTCATTGCTGTAATCCTGTGTTTGGCCCCGGTCCCGATGCTGGGACGAGCGGACAAGGCAGAGCAGCAAGTCCGCGACTTGTGCAACTCGCTGAATCAGGCTCTGATCAAGGCCGATGTTCCGACGCTCAACAAGATTTTTGCCGATGAATTTACCATCATTCGTCCGAATGGAACTGCGGTCGGCAAGGCGGAGGCGGTAAAGGACGTGGAAAGCGGAAAGACGAAGTTTGAGTCCATCGAGGCGTCGGACAGCACAATCCACGTCTATGGGAACACAGCCGTGTTGACCACCGTGGAGAGGACAAGCGCGCAGATTGGAGGCCGTGCGATCAGTGGACAGGCACGCAACGCCTATGTGTGCGTGAAGCGCGACGGCCGGTGGGTGGTCGTGCTGCGCCAAATCACTCCAGTTGTGCCGCCCAAAAGTGAGACGCCCGCCGGGAAATGATCCGCGTGCAGAGTGGGAAACACGATCATTTGTGTGCCGCTGGAAAATCAAGCGTGTTTCTGTCCAGAGGTTTGGCGGGGCTTAGAACCCATTCATTCACAAAGTGCGGAAATGAGCGGGGCACCCGCAAATATGCGGTATCCGCGGTAAGAACAGTTCCCGGTTCTCAGTTGCCAGCGAGATTGATCTCTGCGAACTGAGAACCGGGAACTGAAAACTCCACAGTTATCCCAGCGGCTCAAACAAATGTCCTTCGGTGCGGTCGGCGATCTTGGGCAGATCTTTTTTCCCCATCTGCAGGAAATGCGGGGCGGCGCGATGCGCCTCCAGGGCGGCGTCATCTTTGTATTGTTCGTAGATAAAGAACCGGCGCGGATCGGTCTTGTGCTTGTGCACCTGATACATGAGGCAGCCCGGTTCTTTGCGCGATTCGATTGAGAGTTTTTCGAAGATCGCGGTCACTTCGGACTCGCGTCCGATTTTTGCCATCCAGGTTACGGCCAACACCACCATTCGTCGCTCCGTTCTATTACTGTGAATTCCAGCCCCTGAAGGGGCTCCTGATTCCGAAAACTGACGGCACCGCCAAAGCGATGCCCTGATACGAACCCGAGTTGTTCAAAAGCTTTTGAGGCCCAACTCGCTTACGAAGTCGGGTACCAAAATCGTCTGCTCACGATCGGGGCCCGTGGAAATCATTCCCACCCGCGCTCCGGTTTCCTTTTCGATGAAGGCCAGGTATTCGCGGGCGGCCTTGGGTAGTGCTTCGACCGTCCGAATGGTCTGCGTTGGGCTGGCCCAGCCCGGCATGTTGCGGTAGATGCATTCGAGTTTTTCATAACCGCATGCCTGAGCCGGAATTTCGTCCGTTTCCTTGCCGTTCACCTTATGCCCCACGCAAACAGGAATCTCCGTCAGGTGGTCGAGCACATCCAACTTAGTAACCACCAACCAGGAGATGCCGTTAATCATGCCAGCGTAACGGAGCAGAGGCAAGTCGAGCCAGCCGGTGCGGCGGGGGCGCCCGGTGACGGCGCCGAATTCATTGCCGCGCTTGCGTATGTCTTCTCCCTGCGAGTCGAGAAGTTCGCTCGGGAACGGACCGCTGCCGACGCGCGTGCAGTAGGCTTTGGTGATGCCGATAACCGTGTCAATCGATGTCGGCGGTACGCCGGTTCCAGTGGCGGCGCCACCGGAAGTGGAGCTCGAAGAGGTCACGAACGGATACGTGCCGTGATCGATGTCAAGCATGGTGCCCTGCGCGCCTTCGAAGACGATCGACTTGCCTTCGGCCAGGGCGCGGTTCAGCAGCAGCGCCGTGTCGCGGACAAAGGGAGCGATCTGCTCGGCGGCGTCGGCGTACTCTCGGAACATTCTGTCGGCATCGAGCGGTTCGGAGTTGAACAGCGCGTGCGCGATCATGTTCTTTTCGCGGCATGCGTTTTCGATGTGCGTGCGCAGCAATTGGCGGTCGAGCAGGTCGGCGACGCGCAGTCCGCGGCGTCCCATTTTGTCTTCGTAAGATGGGCCGATGCCGCGTGAGGTGGTTCCGATTTTCACGCGGCCGGGAGCGTTTTCCGACCCCAGCTCCATCATGCGATGGTAGGGAAGAATAACCTGCGCGCGATTCGAGACGAAGAGGTTGCCATCCACCTTCACGCCGGCGGCGCGCAGGGAAGCGACTTCCTTCAGAAAGGCCAACGGATCGATCACCACGCCGTTGCCGACCACGCTGGTGCACTCCGGCCGCAGAATGCCGCCGGGCACGAGTTGCAGAATGAATTTTTTTCCGTTAATGATGACGGTGTGTCCGGCATTATGCCCGCCGGCGTAGCGAGCCACGACCGAAAATGTTTGAGTGAGTACGTCGACAATCTTACCCTTGCCTTCGTCGCCCCACTGGGCTCCAACAATGACCGCAGTTCTGCCCCTGCTCGTGCTACCTCTGCTCAATGAAAACTCCACTTGGAATGTTGCGCGGCCGCAAACCCGAAGCCCGCCCCAGGGTCGCACACACTGCTTGCGCCGCTGCTGCTGAAAAGACGGGGAAACTGGGAAGACCGGCGGAGCTTTGTGTGTACGCTCTAGCATACCGAACCGGGCAGTAGGGGAGCAAACCGGGAAATCGCTCTTAGCTCTTGGCTCTGAGCTAATAGCGAAAAGCGAAAAGCCAGCAGCGCTCTTCTCCGCGCCGATCTTGTTATCCTGACAGCGTGCCGGAACTTCCCGAAGTCGAAACCATTGCCCGCGGCCTCGACCGGCGCGTCGCCGGAGACACCGTCGAATCGGTCTGGATCGGCTCCAGGAAGCAGCCGCTCAAGTCACCGGCCGGCGTTGTCGCCGCGACGCTGGAGGGGAAACGGATCCTGCGAGTGCATCGCGCGGGCAAGCACATTGTGTTCGATCTGGAGGAAACAGCACATCCGGGGAAAGGTAGACGTGCCGTTCGCGGCAAGCCGCGGCAAGCCGCGTCTCTACAAACGGCGCAGTGGATCGTCCATCTCGGCATGACTGGGCGCATCGTCGTTTGCGAACCTGCGGCGGAAGTCGCAAAGCACACTCACCTGATCGCGAAGCTGGCATCGGGACGCGAACTGCGGTTTATCGATCCGCGGATGTTCGGCAAGCTCAGCGTTCATGCTGGCGGCTTCGATCCTGGAGGAGTGGAGCCGCTGGAGGTGAGCGAGGAGCGGTTCATCGCGCTTTTTCGTGGCCGCAAGACTCCGATCAAGAGCGCGCTTTTGAATCAGAAGTTGCTGCGCGGTGTGGGCAACATCTATGCCGACGAATCGTTGTTTCGGGCGGGAATCCGTCCGCGCCGGCGGGCCGCGGCCATCACACGGGCGCAGTTGAGCAAACTGCACCGGGCGGTGCGGGAGGTGCTGCGCGAGGCGATCGCCCTGGGTGGATCTTCGATTTCCGATTACGTAGACGCCGATGGAGAAGAAGGATTCTTCCAGCTCCAGCATCGAGTCTATGGCCGTGAGGGGGAGCCGTGTCTGGAGTGCGGGACCGCGATCCGGCGCGTCGTGCTGGCCGGCCGCAGCAGTCACTACTGTTCAAATTGTCAAAAATAGCCATAATAGAACGACTTAAATTTGCCGCATCGACGCTAGCACTATAAAAAAGGGGCGGGGCTGGAAGTTCGTCTCGAACAGACTACCGAGTCATTCATCATGAATAAATTCTCCATCGGAGTGGACCTCGGCGGCACGAACCTGCGCATCGCCGCCGTGGACGAGCAAGGCGCGCTGGTCGAGAAAGTTGAGCTCGGCACCAGAATTTCCCTGGGGCCCGATCGCGTCATCGGCGATATGTGCGACGCCATCGAGCGCATGTCGGAGAAATACAGAAACACCGCCCCGCTGATCGGGATTGGCGTCGGCGTGCCCGGCATCATCGACGTACAAACTGGCCTGGTGCGCGAATCGCCCAATCTGCCGGGCTTTGTCGACTATCCCGCTCGCGCCGCCATTGAGCAGCGCCTGAAGACGATTGTGATCCTCGAAAACGACGCCAATGTCGCGGCGCTCGGGGAAAAATGGCTGGGCGCGGCCAAGGATTATTCCGACGTGGCGATACTGACCCTAGGTACCGGCGTCGGCGGCGGACTGGTTCAGGGCGGTAAAATCTGGCGCGGCGCCAATGGCATGGCCGGGGAGTTCGGGCACACGACCGTTGAACCGGACGGGCACCCGTGCGGGTGCGGGAATCGAGGATGCCTGGAACAATATGCTTCGGCGACCGCGGTGGTCCGGATGGCGCGGGAAGCGGTTGCGAGCAACGGTGAGTCAGCACTGGCACGCGCTGCAAGCTCCGACCCGGACTTCAGCGCGAAGTCGATTTACAGTCTCGCGATTCAAGGCGATGAAGATGCGCGACGTATTTTTCGCTACGCAGGCCGCTGTTTGGGAATTGTGCTTTCGTCGCTGGTGAATTCCCTGAACCTGCCGATTTACGTGATTGGCGGGGGAGTTTCGAGCGCGTGGGAAGCGTTTTCGCCCGCGATCTTCGAAGAGTTGCGGCGGCGTTCCATCGTGTACGCCGCCACCGCGCCGCCCGATCCCTCGGCCCACAAAGAGGGCGCGTCTGCGCGCGTGGTGCCTGGTCCAGGCCACAAGACCATCATCACACGCGCCCTGTTGGGGAGCGATGCCGGCTTGTACGGCGCGGCCCGGTTGCCCATGATTGCGGAACCAAAGCGTTAGTGCGGGGGATTATGTGAGGACTGGTTTTGTGTGGAGACGGGTGCCCTCGCCCGTCCGAGCCGAGCGCAGCTCGGCAGCTGTCTGTGGTGCCGGCAACCAGGGATTCGTTTCAATCGTGCCGTCGCTTCGGTGCGGGCGATTTCGCCAAGTGCGACGGTCTAGGTGAGCGCAACGATTTCGGCGTTCGTAGCGGAGCCGGCGTGGCGGGCGGAAGCGTAAGTTTCGGTCCCGACGCGGCGGCCTTCAGCTTGGCGACTTCCAGCAGAGTAAGGTTGCGCCAATCTCCCGGCGGCACGTCAAGCGCGAGCGGACCGTACTGCACGCGTCGAATTTTCTCCACGTGGTGCCCCACTTCTTCAAACATTTTTCGGACCTGGCGGTTGCGGCCTTCAATGATTGTCACTTCGAGCCACGGGTTATCGCCTTCGCGGATCAGGCGAATCTTCGCCGGAGCCGTGCGCACGCGGCGCCCGCCTTTTTCGGCGATGGAAACTCCGCAGCGCAGCTTGTCGAGCTTGGCCTCGTCGGGCTGGCCGGCAACTTTCACGACGTAAGTTTTTGCCACATTGGAAGACGCCTTCATCAGAGCGTTGGCCAGCGCGCCGTCGTTGGTCATCAGTAGAAGGCCTTCGCTTGCCCAGTCCAGACGCCCCACAGGATACACGCGCCCTTTCACCTTTCGCCCTTTCGCGTTTTGAATGAGGTCCATCACAGTGGGCCGCTTTTTGTCATCGCTGACCGTGGTCACATATCCTTTGGGCTTGTTCAGCGCGACGTAGGTATAACGTTCGGGCCCCTGCAGCAGCTTTCCATCCACGCGGATGTGATCCTGTTCGGGATCGGCCTTGGAGCCGAGTTCGGTGACCACCTGCCCATTGACCACGACGCGGCCGGAGACGATCATTTCTTCGGCTTTGCGTCGCGACGCGACTCCGGCAGCAGCGATAATTTTTTGCAGACGCTCGGCTGTCATGGATGGCTACTCCGGTTTGGTGGCGGCCGGTGTTTCGGCTTCCTCTTCGTTGCTGGCGGGTTCAAACTCGGGCGCCCCGGCAATTTCAGCAGCAGTCTCCGGTTCGGACACTGTTTTGGAAAAATCATCCAATGCCGACGGCGAACTTGAAGACGCGTCCACAGCAGTGCCCTCGCTCGGAAAGTCGCTCTGGAATGACTCCGCCAGCAGTTTCTCGAATTCCTCCATGCTGGGCAGTTCGTTGACGTCCTTGAGCCCGAAGCGCAGCAGAAATTCCTTGCTGGTTCTGTAGAGAATGGGGCGTCCGATGACGGCCTTTCTGCCCGCGGTCGTGATCAGCTTGCGGTCGAGCAGGGTGGCGATGACGCCGCCAGAATCGACGCCGCGGATTTCGCTGATCTCGGGCACCGTGACCGGTTGCTTGTAGGCGACGACGGCCAGAGTTTCGAGCGCCGGGAGCGACAACCGGAAAGGCGGCTTGAGGCTTTTGGCGAAGGCGCGCACCACGTCGTGCTGCTCGGGCTTGGTGGACATGCGGTATCCGCCGGCTACCTGGCGGATTTCGATTCCGTGCTCTGCGCCGGAATATTCCGCGATAAGTTCTTCGAGTGCGGCGCGGATGCGCGACTTGACTTCCGCCGGTTCGGTTCCCGGAGTCTCCGCGAGCAGCGATTCCTTCACCAGCGAATAAATCTGGTCAAGCGAAATGGGAGTTTCCGCCGCGTAAATGATGGCTTCGAGTTGGGGTCTTAGACTCATAAAGTCAACAATCAGCCATCAGGCATCAGTAAAACCAGTGGACCGGTGAACTCCACTGACGGCTGATGGCTGAAAGCTGCCTTTCTCACTTCCAATCATCACGCACCGCGGCTTGCTCGGTCATGACCTCTTCGAAGTGGGAATGTTTTCTCACCAGCACTTCGCCGAAGACGTGGTCCTGCCGCACCTGGATCGCCTGCAACCGCACCAGTTCGAGCAGCGCCAGAAACATGCAGACCAGCGCCTGTCGCGAGGGCACATTGCGGAGTATCTGCTTCAGGCGAATGGGACGATCTTCGAGGGCGAGCCGGCGGTGCAGGTACTGGATCATCTGGCCCACGGTTACGGTCTCCTCGTCCACCTCCAGAATTGGCCGGTTGCGCGCCCGGTCCAGGATTTGCTGGAAGGTCTTGACCAGGTCGATCACATCGGCGGCAAGTTCGGGCTCGGCGCCTTCGGC
>Ga0187867_10003667_pt1 | contig 12169 bp, 10 predicted proteins | sample June2016WEW_13_1_FD_132976 | JGI IMG/M metagenome (GOLD analysis project Ga0187867, IMG submission 132976) | Peatland microbial communities from SPRUCE experiment site at the Marcell Experimental Forest, Minnesota, USA - June2016WEW_13_10 | ecosystem: Environmental > Terrestrial > Soil >... | reverse complement strand
GGGGAACGTGCCGTCCTGGGTGCTCCCGGTGACGAATGCATTCTCGGCGGAGTCCAAGGCCACAGCGTATCCTAGGTGCTAGCATAGGTAGCTAGCAGCTAGACCGACAAACGCGATGCCCCGTCAACGTGCGCATCACAAAAAAGCGGGGATTTGAAACAACGAAATGAACGACACCGCCGCGACTTCCCATAGGCAACAGAATCTCTACTGGAACCAGATGATCGAGTTGAAGGTGGAGGCCGCATATATACGCCGTTACAGGGATGCTCTCGGCAGAAAGGTAACCGCTCTTGCAACGTTAAAGGCCATCGCGTCAAGCGGCGGCATCGCAGCTTGGGCGATCTGGAAAGAATACGCTTTCTTATGGGGCACAATCATCGCTGCCTCACAGGTCGCTGATGCCCTAAAAGAGGTCTTTCCGTTCACGAAGGCCCACAAAGCCGCATGCGACCACGCGATCAGTCTGAATAGCATGTTTATCGATGCTCAACTGGAGTGGGAAAGCATATTTTCTGGCCGCTACACCGACGAACAGATTATGACCCGGCTGCACAAGCTGAAGAAGCTGCAACACGAAACGGAGCGCAAGAACTTTCCTCTCGGCCTAGCAACCAAGGAGGCATTCTTTGCAGAAGCCCAGCAAGAAGCGCAGGCCTATTTTGCCTCGACCTATGGTGTAGAATGAAGGGATAGGTGATTTTGTATGCAAAAGATTGTTGTCTCTGAAATGGGCAAAAGCCTTATTATGCCGGCGGTCACGGTGCAAATTCCGATGCCCCAGGGGGCGGCTGTTCCAGCGCAAGCGCCACAAGCCCCAGCACAGGCGCCACAGACCGACCCCGCCGCACACGTTGCCTCCCAACGTTGATCGCGCGGTCAACGCTTCAGCGAGTGTCGGCCAGTCGCGCGCTGCAGCCAGCCGGCATTAAAGTATGGCGATAAGGCTGCCACACGTTCCGGGCCACGGGACTTGAAGGACATTCACGCCGCCGCTCCATTGCGGGAAGGCGCCGCCGCCTCCCTCAATAGCGAAACAGCCGACACAAAGCGACAAAAAGCAACGCAATGGTAACCTGACTGCCCGGCTTCAGCCGTCCCCTCGCCTCCCACCTAAATCGGATTAAAATATCAGAAAGCCCCCCGGCCAACCCATGTGGATAGTCCGCCTCGCCCTCCGCCGCCCCTACACCTTCGTCGTCATGTCCATGATGATCGTCATCCTGGGCATCATGGCCACTTTCCGCATGCCCACCGACATCTTCCCTGAAATCGATATTCCGGTTGTCAGCGTCATCTGGTCCTACGCCGGCATCTCCCCCGAGGAGATGGCCGAAGTCGTCACCATCCGCTGCGAGCGCTCCTTCACCACCTCGGTCAACGACATCGAGCACATGGAGTCGCAATCGCTGCCCGGCTTGTCCATCATCAAGGTCTTCTTCCATCCCAACGCCAAAGTGGAAGCCGCCGTCGCGCAACTCGCCGCCGCCTCCCAGGCCGTGCTGCACTCTCTGCCCACCGGCATGACGCCGCCCTCCATCCTGCGCTATAACGCCTCCAGCGTGCCCATCCTGCAGATGAGCATTTCCAGCGACACCATGAGCGAGTCGTCGCTCTACGATTACGGCTACAATTTCATCCGCACCCAGATGGCTACCGTGCAAGGCGCCAGCTTCCCCCTGCCTTATGGCGGCCGCCCCCGCCAGATCATGGTGGATATCGATCTGAAATCGCTCTACGCGCAAGGGCTCTCGGCCAGCGACGTGGTCAACGCCGTGAATGCGCAAAGCCTGATCATCCCCTCCGGCATCGCCAAAATCGGACCCAACGAATTCGAGGTGCGTCTCAACAGCCTGCCGCCCTCTGCCGATGCCTTCAACAGTCTGCCCATCAAGCAGACGAATGGCACCACTGTCTACCTTCGCGACATCGGCCACGTGCGCGACGGCTACGCCATCCAATCGAACATCGTGCGCCATAACGGCAACCGCGCGACGCTCTTAACGGTCCTGAAGAACGGCGGCTCTTCGACCCTCGCCATCGTCGCGAGGATCAAGGAGATTCTCCCGCGCATCCGCTCCACGCTGCCCCCGGCTCTGAATATCAAGCTTCTTTTCGACCAATCCGTCTTCGTGCGCGCCGCCATCAACGGCGTGCTCAAAGAGGCCACCATCGCCGCCTTCCTGACCGGACTGATGATCCTGCTCTTCCTCGGCAGTTGGCGCTCCACGATCATCGTCTGCATCTCCATCCCGCTGTCCATTCTCACGTCGCTCGCCATCATGAACCTGCTGGGCGAAACCATCAACGTCATGACGCTGGGAGGCCTGGCCCTCGCCGTGGGCATCCTGGTGGACGATGCCACCGTCGAAATCGAAAACATCCACCGCAACATGGGTATGCGCAAGCCCATCATCAAGGCAATTCTCGATGGCGCGTCGCAGATCGCCGTCCCCGCGTTCGTATCCACCTTGTGTATCTGCATCGTGTTCGTGCCGGTCATTTTTCTCAGCGGCGCCGCCCGTTATCTGTTCACGCCCCTGGCGCTGGCCGTAGTACTCGCCATCATGGCGTCGTACCTCCTCTCGCGCACTCTCGTCCCGACGATGGTCAAGTATATGCTGCGCGGCGAAGCCGACCGCTATCAGAGCGAGTCCGGCGAAATGGTGCACGCTGGGCACGGCTGGTTCGCGGGCATCCACCACGGTTTTCAAACGCGCTTCGAGCGCATGCGCAACGCTTACCGCCGCCTGCTGGGATCCGCGCTGGCGCACCGGAAGCTGGTGGCCGTGTGCTTCGGGTTGATCGTGATCGCCTGCGCGGCGCTGATCCCATTCATCGGCACGGATTTCTTCCCCCGAGTGGATGCCGGCCAGATCCGCCTGCACGTGCGCGCTCCGGCCGGTACCCGCATCGAAGAGACCGAAGCGTATTTCAAGCAGGTCGAGGACACCATCCGCCAGACCGTGCCGCCCGCCGAGCTATCCGATATCCTCGATAATATCGGCTTGCCTTATAGCGGCTATAACATTGCCTTAAGCGACAGCGCCACCATCGGCTCGTTCGACGGCGAGATTCTGGTTTCGCTGAAGCCCGAGCACGCTTCCACCTGGAACTACATCCGCGATCTGCGGCAGCGCTTGAACCGCCAGTTTCCCGATCTGACCTTCTTCTTCCAGCCCGCCGATATCGTGGGCCAGATCCTCAATTTCGGACTGCCCGCGCCCATCGACGTGCAGGTGATCGGCCCGCTCGGCAACGCTCCGGCGAACTATGCGCTGGCCCGCCAGATCACCGCGCGCCTGGCGCGCATTCCCGGCGCCGTCGACGTACACCTGCACCAGGTCGTGGAAGCTCCCGAACTGCGATTCAATGTGGACCGCACCCGCGCCGATCAGCTTGGCCTCACCCAGCAGGACGTGGCCAACAGCCTGCTGATTTCTTTGAGCGGCAACTTGCAGCTTGCGCCGAACTATTGGATCAATCCGCAAAATGGCGTGGACTATCCCATCATCGTGCAGGCGCCCGAATACCATATGTCCTCCACCGCCGAGCTGCTGGATACGCCGGTGCATGCGGGCGGCGCCAGCGCCGTCAACCAATTGCTCACTAATGTGGCAAGTCTGGAGCGTGGGGCCACGGCGTCGGTGGTCAACCACTACAACGTGCAGCCGCTCTACGATGTCTACGCCAACGTGCAGGGCCGCGACCTGGGCAGCGTGGCCGGCGAGGTGCGTCGCGTGCTCGACGGTTTCCGGTCCAAGCTTCCCAAGGGGAGCTTCTTCGAAACCCGCGGCCAGGTTGAAACCATGCGCACGTCTTTCATCGGACTCGGCGCTGGGATGGTGTTCGCGGTGGTGCTGGTCTACTTCGTCATGGTGGTCAACTTCCAATCCTGGCTGGACCCGTTCATCATCCTGATGGCCCTGCCCGGCGCGCTCTCGGGCATCCTGTTGATGCTCTTTGTTACGCAGACGACCATTAATGTTCCGTCGTTGATGGGCGCTATCATGAGCATTGGAGTGGCCACCGCGAATAGCATCCTGCTCGTAAACTTCGCCAACGACGTGCGCGCGACCGGCGCCGACTCCATCACCGCCGCGCTCGAAGCCGGCTACACGCGTCTGCGCCCCGTAATTATGACCGCGCTCGCCATGGTCGTAGGCATGCTGCCGATGGCCCTCGGCGTAGGCGAAGGCGGCGAGCAGAATGCCCCGCTGGGCCGCGCCGTGATCGGCGGACTGTTGCTGGCCACGGTCGCGACCTTGTTCTTCGTTCCGGTGGTTTACAGCGTGCTGCGGCGCAATCCGCCAACGTACCTCGCGCACGAAGCGGAAGTGGAGCAGTATGATCGTTGACCGTGGGGCAGGCTCGCAGCCTGCGGCGGCCTCGAAGGCCGCCTCCGAAACCGCCGCCCGCCCCAAACCGCGCACCGGCCGCCGGGGACTCCTGGCGTTTTTCGCGCTGATTGGCATACTGGTGGGCGCTGCAGTCGTTGGTGGAATCCTGCCCCGCCTCACGCGCGAGAAGGCGCTGTTGGCCGCCGCGCAAACCCAGACCGAACAGCGGCCCATGGTCGAAGTCGCCACGGCCCGCCCAGCCCCCGCGCGCTCCACCCTCGACCTGCCCGGCAACATGCAGGCGCTGGTGGATTCGCCCGTCTTCGCCCGCGTGGATGGCTACCTGCGCACCCGCCTGGTGGACTATGGCGATCGCGTCAAGACCGGCCAGCTTCTAGCCGAAATCGACACGCCCGAGCTCGACCAGCAGATCCACCAGGCGCGCGCCACGCTATCCCAGTCGCAATCCACGCTCAATGAGGTGAAGGCCGACCTGGATCTTACCAAGGCCAATCTGAATCTGGCGCGCCTCACCGTGGAGCGTTGGCGCCGCCTGGCCAAGGGCGGCGTGGTGGCGCGTCAGGAGGCCGATCAGAAAGAGGCCGATTTCGCCGTGACCGAAGCGCAGGTGGCTAAAGCCCAGGCCTCTATCGCCACTGTCCAGGAGACCGTGCGCGGCAACGAAGCCAACGTGCATCGCCTGGAAGAAATGAAAGCTTTTGCCCGCATCACGGCGCCCTATGACGGTGTCATCACGTCGCGCAATGTCGATCCAGGCTGGCTGGTGAATTCTGGCAATGGCGGCGCGTCCCGCGAGCTTTTCCACATCGCGCAGATACAAGTGTTGCGCATCTTCGTCAACGTGCCGCAGACTAACGTGGCATCCGTGCATCCCGGCCAAACCGCCGAGTTGCGCGTCCAAGAACTACCCGGCCAAGTCTTCTCAGCCGCCGTCACGCGCATCGCCAATGCGCTGGACGCCAGCTCGCGCGCCATGCTGACCGTGCTCGAAGTGCCCAATCCGCGCGGCATCCTGATGCCCGGCATGTATGCCCAGGTGCGCTTCTCAACCGGGCGCGCGGAAGCAGCCGTCCTGGTGCCGGGCGATGTGCTCATTCTGGGGCGCGAAGGACCCCGCGTTGCGGTAGTCGGCCCCGACCATCGTATCCACCTGCGCCAGATCCGTATCGGCCAGGACCTGGGCTCGGAGATTGAGGTCGTCGCCGGCCTGGCCGCGGGCGAAGTGGTGGTGGCCAATCCCTCGGACGCCGTGCGCGAAAACGCGTTAGTCGAAGCGCGAAATATCGGCAAATAACCGACTGCGTTGCCGCTCTTCTCCAGTTGGACATGTCCGGTAAATTGACGTACATTAGGTGAGGGGGTGATAAGTCGATGCAACGTGCGCAAAACCGAACCGCCCGGCTGGAGGCGCGTATTACGCATCGATCTCTCGCCATCGTCCGGCGTGCCGCCGAGATCCAGGGACGATCGGTAAGCGATTTCGTTGTGAGCGCCGCCCAAGAGGCCGCCCAGAAGACGATCGCCGAGGTCGAGGTCATCCGCCTTTCGCGCGAGGCGCAAGAGAAGTTTGCAGCGCTGCTGCTGAACCCGCCTCGTCCAACCGCGGCCTTAGTAAAGGCTCTTAAGCGTCACCGCGAGTTGATCGCGAAGTGAAGGTGGCGGCATCGTTTCGCATCGAGCCTTTGTCGGGGAAGCACGACCGGTCGCAGTTCCTCAGCGGCTCCGCCGCGCTCGATCGCTACTTTCGGGAGCAGGCTTCGCAGGACATCAAACGGCGTATCGCAACGTGTTTCGTCGCAATCGGTGGCGAGACTGACAGCGTGGCCGGATACTACACGCTCTCGGCCTGCGGCGTTTCCCTGGACAACCTGTCTCCGGCGTTAGCAAAGGGATTGCCACGCTACCCGGTAGTTCCCGCCGTGCTGTTGGGGCGTCTCGCCGTGGACCGTAGTTACCAGGGCAAGGGTCTCGGCAGCGTACTGTTAGGCGACGCGTTGATGCGCACAGCGCGTGCCGAGTTGAGGGTGTTTGCCATGGTGGTCGACGCCAAAGACGAGGCCGCACAGCGTTTCTACGAGCGTTTTGGATTCACGCTATTGCCCGGTGAGAGCCGCCGCTTGTGCCTGCCGATCGCCACCGCGCTTCGAGGGCTGCGCTTACCTCCAACACTGCCTCGATAACCACGAAATAAGCTCGCAATATCGGTAAATAGCGCTCCGCGGCACGATACAGTATAATTCCCCTATCCGCGTTCTACGGAGGGGAAATGGAGCGCACTCATCGCAGCACTGGCCGGCTGTCGCTGGCACTGCTATTCTTGGCGTCACTGGCATCGCCTTGCGCATTCGCCAAGGACAAAAACCCGGAACACGACCCGGAGCAGATCGGCAGCCGCGACGTCGGCAAGGGAGTCAACTTCTACTCGATCGAGAAGGAGATGGGCCTGGGCAAGGAGATGGCGATGGAGACGGAACGCCAGGCCAAGATGGTGGACGATTCCGCGATTAGCGAGTACGTCAACCGCCTGGTGCAGACCGTGGCGAATCACTCCGACGCGAAGGTGCCCTTCACCATCAAGGTTGTGGATTCCGACGAGGTCAACGCCTTCGCCTTCCCCGGCGGTTTCATGTTCGTCAACACCGGCTTGATCCTGAAGGCCGATAACGAAGCCGAGCTGGCCGGCGTACTGGCGCACGAGATCGCGCACGTGGCCGCGCGCCATGGCACGCGCCAGGCCACCCGGGGCCAGCTCATCAACTACGGCACGCTTCCGCTGATATTCGCGGGTGGATGGGCCGGCTACGCGGTGCGCCAGGCCGTGAATCTGGCCGTGCCGCTGGGATTTCTGAAGTTCTCCCGCAACATGGAGACCGAGGCCGATCTGCTGGGCCTGCAATACATGTACAAGGCGGGCTACGATCCGACCGAGTTCGTCAACTTCTTCGAGCGCATCCAGACGCTCGAAAAGAGCAAGCCGGGCGCGGTTTCGAAGCTGTTCTCCACCCACCCGATGACCGGCGACCGCATCCGCGCCGCGCAGAAGACCATTCAGCAGGATCTGAAAGCCGCGCCGCAATACGTGGTGGATACTTCGGAGTTCCACGACGTGCGCACCCGCCTGATTACGTTGGGCAACCGTTTCAAACTGCGGGAAGAACCCGGCCGTCCGGTGTTGCACACGCGTTCGCCGGCCAAGGTGGATCAGACCGCGGAGCCGGATGACGGCGATAGCGCCCGTCCCACCCTGAAACGGAACTAGAACCGACCGCGCAAATTGGAGGGCGGCCAATCTTGGCCGCAGCCGCCTTTTTAGGCGGCCAGAGCCGGCTGAAAGCCGGCCGCGGGCAGAATTGCCCGCCCTCCCCAAAATAGCCTCAACGTTTCACCCCGCCCAGCGGTAATACCTAATAGAAATGGAGCCGGAAGGAATTGCGCTGCGCATGACCGCTTACCCGCGGGAGAATTCCGGCGAGCTGGCTGCGTTCGAGCGGATTATGTCGCAATGCGAACGCGGCGTGCTGCGGGTGGCGCTACGGTTGTTGAATAACCCGCAGGACGCGCAGGATGCCGCCCAGGAAGTCTTCCTGCGGCTCTACAAGCATCTCGGCGATCTAGATGCGGCGCGTGGCTACGAGCCGTGGCTGTATCGCGTGACGGTGAATGTCTGCCGCGATATCGCCCGCGGCCGCCGCTGTTCGGTCGCGCTGGCGGAAGTGCCGGACCCGCCCGCGCCGCAGCCGGATGCTTATCACGATGCGGCGCGCGCCCAGCAGCGGGAATTCGTCCGCCGCGGGTTGAGCTGCCTCGGCGAGAAGGAGCGCGCGGCGCTGGTGCTGCGCGATGTGGAAGGACTGTCCACGCGGGAAGTGGCCGGGATACTGGGTTCGTCGGAGAATACGGTGCGCTCGCAAATCTGTTCGGCGCGCCTGAAGCTCCGCGATTTTACCGGCCGCATGATGAGGAAGCGAACATGAGTTGTGCGAAATTCGAAACCGATATTGCGCTCTACGCTGGAAGCGATTTGGCGGCGGGGCGGATCCCGCGCATCGAATCGCATCTGGCGGAATGCGATGCCTGCCGCGCGCTCGCTGCAGAGTTGCGCGCCGAACAGGCACTGCTCGGCGAACTACGCGACCAGCCGCTCGAAGACGCCATGCTGGCGCAAGTGCGGCAACGTGTGTTGGCGGAGGTGGGCGTCGCCACGCGCCAGCCTTCCCGCCTGTACTGGAAGCTGGCTTTAGCCGCAGCTTTGGTTCTAACGGCTATTCTGGTGTGGCCACGGCATGCAGTAAAGCAAACCCCGGCGGCGTCTAACACCGCCCAGGCGGAGGCGGGCAGCGTGCCCGCCGCAGCTCACGGAGCTGCCCCACTTGCGCGGAAGGTCCGCCACCGGCGCCACGGGCGCACGCCAGCGCCGCAACCTGGGCCGCCACTGCTGGTGCAGTTCGTAACCGATAACCCAAACATCGTTGTTTATTGGCTGGTAGATCAGAAACCTCAAGGAGATTGAACATGAAAACATTAAAGCGAATCATATACGGCTTGGCCCTGGCGGGCACACTTGCGGCGCAAACCGCAGCCACAGTACCCCCAGCCGCGCCACCCGAACCGCCCCGTCAGCAGCGCATCTTTATGCTGAAATACGCCGACCCGCGGCATGTTGCCGACGTACTGAGTGTCTTCGGCTACGGCATCAGAGCCGATCGGGATCTGCACGTCGTGGCGGTCAGCGCGCCGGCCGAAGCCATGTCGGCGATCGAAGATGCCGTCAAACGCCTCGACGTGCCCACGGCCGCGCCCAAGGACATCGACGTCGTCGTATCTCTGATGGTGGCGTCGGAACAGCCTTCCGCCGGCGGCAGCCCGCCTCCCGAAATGCAGCCGGTGGCGGCGGAATTGAAGAAGATCTTTTCGTACAAGAGCTTCCAATTGCTCGACACGATCCTGCTGCGAACTCAACCCGGCAATCACGCGATCGCCACCGGAACCATCGGGCCTCACGAGTCGAAAAGTACCTATACCTTCGACGTTCAGCCATCTGCCGTGACCGAAGACCCCAATGGGCGTCTAATCCGACTGGATAACCTCGAACTAAGAATGTCCGGTTTTCACGAGGCCATGATTCGCACCGAGATCTCGGTGCGTGAAGGTCAGCGCGTGGTAGTCGGCAAGTCGAACATGGGCCCCGACCAGGCGCTTATCCTGGTGGTAACCGCGAAGGTAACGGAGTAGGAGGACTGCATGCAGCAACTGCGCTATGCCGCACGGATCCTGGCCCGCACGCCGGGATTCACTATCGTCGCCATAATCACGCTGGCCCTGGGAATCGGAGTGAACAGCGCCATCTTCAGCGTCATCGACGCCGTGTTGCTGCGGCCGCTGCCGTATCCGCATCCCGAACGGCTGGTATCGTTCTTCGAATACAATGGCAACGATCCCGACGGCCGCGGCGGCATAGCGCCCGCCAACATGGCGGATTATAACCAGAACCACGTCTTTACCGGCATCGCGCACGTGGGCACGCCGGGCATGAACCTGACCGGCGCCGGCACGCCCGAGCGCATCTTCGGCATCCAGGCGGGCTCCAACTTTCTGGACATTCTGGGCGTGCAGCCGGCCATGGGGCGCGGCTTCCGGCCCGAGGAAGACCGCTACGGCGCGCCGCACGTGGTCGTCATCAGCCATGAACTGTGGCAGCAGCGCCTGGGCGGCGACCGCGCGGTCATCGGCCGCAGCATCACGCTGGATGGCGAAGCTTACCAAGTAATCGGCGTGCTGCCCGCGGGCTTCCAATCGCCCGAAGAAATCACCGAGCGCCAGCCCATGCTCTTCGTGGCGCCGGATTGCTGGCCGCCGGCCATCCTGCACAATCGCGGCGAACACTACGACCACGCCATCGCCCGGCTGAAACCTGGCGTATCGCTGGCGCAGGCGCAAAGCGAGATGCAGACCATTGGCGCGCGCCTGGCGAAAGCCTATCCGGATACCAATGGCAAGATCGCGTTGGGTGTCGCGCCGCTGGGCGCAGACATGGTGCGGCGCGTGCGGACCGCCATGCTGGTGCTGCTGGGCGCGGTTGGCTTAGTGCTGCTGATCGCCTGCGCGAACGTGGCCAATCTGCTGCTGGCGCGCGCGGCGGGACGCAGCCGCGAGGTAGCCATCCGGCTGGCCATGGGCGCGGGCCGCTGGCGCATCGTGCGCGACCTGCTGGTGGAGAGCGCCATGCTGGCGGCGGCTGGCTGCGCACTGGGATTGCTGCTCGGCGAGTGGACGCGCGGCCTGCTGGTCTCCACCGCGCCCAAGAACATTCCTCGCCTGGATGGCGCGGTGCTTAATTGGCGGGTGCTCGGCTTCACCGGACTGCTGGCTACCGCCACCACATTCCTGTTCGGAATGATTCCCGCATGGCAGGCGTCGGGCGTGCGGCCCAACCTGGCCCTGAAATCCGGCGAGCGCTCGACCGGCGGCTCCAATGTCCTGCGCTGGCGCAGCGCCCTGATGGCCGCGGAAGTAGCGCTGGCGCTGATGCTGCTGGTGGGTGGCGCGCTGCTGTGGAAGAGCTTCGTGCGGGTGACGGGCGTAGATCTGGGCTTCCAACCCGACCGCGTGGTGATGATGCTGGTCAATCTGCCGGATCTACGCTACGCGGATGGCGCGCGGCGGCTGGCTTTCTTTCAGGAACTGGAACAACGTGTCGAACGCCTGCCCGGCGTGCAATCGGCCGGATTTACCTTCCGCGGCCCCATGCGCGGCGGTTGGGGCAGCGTTTATGGGACCCCGGAAGGACCGGGCTCCGAGCCGGATTTCCGTCTCCGTGACGCGGATTTCGAGCCCGTCAGCCCGCGTTACTTCGAAACGCTCGGCATTCCCATCCTGCAGGGCCGCGCTTTCATACCGGCCGATAAAGAAGGAGCGCCGCCGGTGGCCATCGTCAACCAGGTGCTGGCGCGCAAGCTGTTCCCCAAGGGCGATGCCGTCGGCCATCGCATCCGGCGCTCGGGCGCGCGCGATTGGGAAACCATCGCCGGCGTGGTGGGCGAAGTACACCTGCAGAGCCAGACCGAAAAGGTGCATCCGCAAGTCTTCTTCCCGGCCGCGCAGACCAGCCTCTATCCGGTACACGTGGCGGATTTCGCCATCCGCACGGCAGGCGCGCCGCTGGCCATTGTGCGCGATGTGCAGCGGCAGGTATGGGCCATCGACAAAGACCAGCCGGTCACACGCGTGGAAACTCTGGAAGAGGTCGTTTCCGCCTCCGTCGCCGAGCGCCGTTTTCAGGCGGTGCTCCTTCTGCTGTTTGCCGGTGTGGCTCTGGCACTGGCGGTGATCGGCGTGTACGGGGTGATTTCGTATGCCGTTGTCGAGCGTACTCCGGAAATCGGACTGCGCCTGGCGCTGGGCGCGCAGCGCCGCAATATTCTCAGTCTGACGATGGCGCGCGCCTTCGGTCCCATCCTGGCAGGCCTCGCGGCGGGCCTGGCCGGAGCGCTGGCGGCGTCGCGATTGCTGACCAGCCTGCTCTTCGAAGTGAAACCGTCCGACCCGGCGACGTTCGTTTTGGTCGGGGCTCTGCTTGCCGCGGCCGCGTTAGTCGCGTGCCTGATACCGGCGCGGCGAGCTACGCGCGTCGATCCCATGGTGGCGCTGCGCTATGAGTAAAGGCGAGCTACGCTCGCCTCTGGAGGTTGGACATTTTCGCCCTTGACAAAAATGGGCGATCATGTTTCACTGTATACAGTGAAACATAAAGAGGTCATGCGCCGCCGCTCCAAACTGGCCGCTAACCTCCCCACCGCCGAGTTGCTGCG
>Ga0187867_10003666_pt1 | contig 12169 bp, 9 predicted proteins | sample June2016WEW_13_1_FD_132976 | JGI IMG/M metagenome (GOLD analysis project Ga0187867, IMG submission 132976) | Peatland microbial communities from SPRUCE experiment site at the Marcell Experimental Forest, Minnesota, USA - June2016WEW_13_10 | ecosystem: Environmental > Terrestrial > Soil >... | reverse complement strand
GCCCTCGGCACCGCCGCTGACTCCGTCTTCTACGTGCAGGAGCACGTCGACAAGCCGGGCCGCGACATCCGCAGCTTCGTGGTCGGCGGCGAGACCATCTGCGCCATCTACCGCCGCTCCGAACACTGGATCACCAACACGGCGCGGGGCGGCGAGGCCTCCAACTGCCCGGTGACCGGCGAGATCGACCGGCTCTCGCGCGCGGCCGCCGAGGCGGTCGGGGGCGGGATGGTCGCGGTCGACCTGCTGGAGCGGGGTGACGGCGAGCTGCTGATCTCCGAGGTCAACCACACCATGGAGTTCCGCAACAGCATCGACACCACCGGGGTCGACATCCCGGGCCGGATGGCCGACCACGTGCTCGCGCTGGCGGCGCGCGGGACGGCCGTGGGCGCCGTCTCATGAGGGCGCCCATCCAGGCAGCGCCGGTGGGACGCGTGGTCGAAGTGGGGGCTTGCGCGGGCGGCAGCGCAATGCCGCCGAGCACGAGGCGCGCACAGCGCAGCGGTTCGACGCCGGTCCCCCCGCAGACGAGGCGCCCCACCGGCGCCATCCCGGACCGCACCTCGTGACCGCCCCCGCCCCCATCACGGCCGCGCCCCCCCTCGCGGTCGCCGACCTCCTGCTCGAGATGCTCGCCATCCCGAGCCCGACGGGCAGCGAGTGGCGGCTCGCGGCCGCGCTCCGCGAGCGTCTGGCGGGCGCCGGCTTCGCCGCCGAGATCGATCCCGCCGGCAGCGTGGTGGCGACCCGGGGCGACGGTCCCCGCGAGGTCATGCTGCTCGGCCACCTGGACACCGTGCCCGGGACCATCCCGCCCCGCCTCGAGGCGGGCCGGATCCACGGCCGCGGCGCGGTCGACGCCAAGGGCCCGCTGGCCGCGGCGATCACCGCGGTGGCGCGCCGGCCACTGGACCCGGGGACGCGGTTCACGGTGATCGGCTGCGTGGACGAGGAGGGCGACTCCCGCGGGGCCCGCCAGGTCGCGACCCGCCCCGCTCCCGACGTCCTGATCGTGCTCGAGCCGAGCGGCTGGGAGGCGGTGACCGTCGGGTACCGGGGGATCGTCCGGGCCGAGCTGCGCCTGGAGGATGCCCTCCGGCATCGGGCCGCGCCGGCCGCGACGGTGGCCGACCGGCTGGTGGCGCTGCTGGCCCGGCTCCAGCGCGACCTCGACGAGCGGGGCGCGGGACGCAGCTCGTTCCACCGCGCCGACCTGCGGGTCACCGGGCTGGAGGTCGCCGGCACCGGGCTGCGCGAGACGGCGGTGGCGCGGCTCCAGTTCCGGCTCCCCCCGGCCCTCGGCTCGGCGGCGCTGCTCGACTGGCTGGACCGGGAGCGGGGCGAGGCCGAGCTGCTGGTCCAATTCGCCGTCGACGCGGTCCACACCCCCCGCGACAGCCGGGCGGCCCGGGCGCTGGCCCGCGCCATCCGCCACCGGGGTGGGACCCCCCACCAGAAGGTGAAGACGGGGACCGCCGACATGAACCTGCTGGTCCCCCGCTGGGGGTGCCCCGCCGTCGCGTACGGCCCCGGCGACTCGCATCTCGATCACACCCCCGAGGAGGCGGTCGACGTCGAGGAGCTGGAGCGTGCCGTCGACGTCCTCGACGCCGCCCTCGGGGAGCTCAGCCGGTGAGGGCGATCGTCCAGGGCGGCTCCGGGTACGCGGGGGGCGAGCTGCTCCGCCTGCTCTCCGGCCATCCCGGCTTCGAGGTCACCCAGGTGTCGTCGGAGCGGCTGCGGGGAAGGCCGGTCACCACCGTCCACCCTCAGCTCCGCGATCGCACCGAGCTGCGCTTCTGCGGGCGCGAGGAGCTGGAGCCGGCCGATGTCGTCTTCTCCGCGCTCCGCCACGGGGAGACCGCGCCCGGGATCGACGCCACCCTGGCCCTGGCACCCGTGGTGGTCGACCTCTCGGCGGACTTCCGGCTCCACGACCCCGCCGACTACCCCCGCTGGTACGGGTGGGAGCACCCCCGCCCGGAGCTGCTGCCCAGCTTCACCCCCGGGCTGGCCGAGCTCCACCGCGCCGAGATCGGCGGCGGCGACCGCCTCGCCATCGGCGGCTGCGTGGCCACGGCCGCCATCCTGGCGCTGGCGCCGTTCATCCGGGCCGGCCTGGTCGACGCGGCCATGCCGATCGTGGTCGATGCCCTGATCGGCTCCTCGGCAGCGGGGTCGGAGCCCACCCCGACCTCCCACCACCCCCACCGCAGCGGCGCCATGCACAGCTTCGCCCCCACCGGGCACCGGCACACCGCCGAGGTGCTTCAGGAGCTGCGGGCCCTGGGGGCGGTCGGCGAGGTGGCCCTCAGCGTCACCTCCGTGGAGGCGGTCCGGGGCGTGCTGGTCACCGCTCACCTCTGGCTCGACGACCCGCTCGAGGAGCGCGAGATCTGGCGGCTGCTGCGACCGGCGACCGCCGGGGAGCCCTTCCTGCGGGTGGTCAAGCAGGCCCACGGCCTCCACCGGCACCCCGATCCGCGCCTGGTCACCGGGACCAACTTCTGCGACCTGGGGTTCAGCCGCGACCCGCACTCGCGCCGCCTGGTGGTCACCGCGGCCATCGACAACCTGGTCAAGGGCGCTGCCGGCCAGGCGATCCAGGCCGCCAACATCCGGTCCGGCCTCCCCGAGACCGCGGGGCTGGAGCAGACCGGCCTCTACCCGCTGTGAGCGCCTCGCCCGGGGACGATGGCCGGAGCTCGCCGGCAGAGGGGACGCCGCGGGCCCGTGGCGACGACCCCGCCGGTGGCCGCGACCCTGCCGGTGGCCGCGACCCTGCCGGTGGGCCGCGGTGACCACGGTCGTCAAGATCGGCGGGAGCCTGGAGGTCGAGGGGTCGGGGCCGCTGATCGCCGAGCTGGCCGGCTTCGACGCCCCCCTGGTGATCGTCCACGGCGCCCACCTCCAGCTCGATCGGCTGGCCGTCGAGCTGGGCCATCCGCCGCGGATGGTCACCTCGGCCCGGGGCGAGGTGACCCGGTACACCGACCGCCGGACCATGGACCACTTCCTGATGGCGTACTGCGGCCTGGTCAACAAGCGGCTGGTGGAGGCGCTGCGCCGCCGGGGCGCCGACGCGGTGGGGCTCTCGGCGATGGACGGCGGGATCGCCACCGGCCGGCGCCGCCCCGATCTGCGCATCGTCGAGGGCGGCCGCCCCCGGATGCTCCACGACAACCACGCGGGCAGCATCGAGCGCCTCGACCCCTCGCTGCTCCGGCTCCTGCTCGACACCGGACGGCTCCCGGTGCTGACCCCGCCCGCCATCTCCGACCGGGGCGAGGCGATCAACGTCGACGGCGACCGGCTGGCGGCCGAGGTGGCCATCGCCACCGGCGCGGAGCGCCTCCTGATCCTGATGAACGTCCCGGGGCTGCTCCGAGACCCCGCCGACCCCTCGTCGCTGGTCCCGCGTCTCGACCGGGGGCAGATCGAGGTCCACCTCCCGCTGGCCCGGGGTCGGGCCAGGGTCAAGCTGCTGGCCGCCCGGAGGGCGCTGGAGGGAGGCGTGGCCGAGGTCGTTCTCGGCGACGGCCGCGGCGAGGGGCCGCTCCGCCGCGCCCTCGAGGGGGCGGGCACCCGGATCACCGACCCGGAACGCAGGCCACTGGCGTCCGGAGGCCAGGAGTTGGAAAAATAAGCGGCTGTGAGCCCACACCCGATCGCCCTCGGGACGATCGCCCATGAGCACGTTCGCCCTGGGCCGGCCGGGCCGGCCTCCCGAGGAACCCGGCATGAGCGATGACCGCCTCAACCAGGCGCTCCAGCTGGTGGTCGCGGCGGCGTTCCTGCTGATCGGGCTGCTCGCCCTTCGCGACTGGCTGCGGGGAGGCGAGCGCCGCCGCGGCTACCTCGCCCTGGCCCTCGGCTCCCTGGGGCTGGTGGCCATGGCCGGGGGCCTCGAGTCGCTGGTCGGCAACCTGCCGGATCTCGCCGGGGTGCTGCTGGTGCTCTTCATGCTCTCCGCGGCGGGGCTGCTGCTGTACCGGGACTCGGTGCTTCGGCTGCCGACGTCGGTGAGGATCCTGGCCACGGTCCTGCTGGCGGGCCCGACCGCGTTCATCCTGGTGGTCGGCGTCCCCGCCTCGGCCAACCCGGCCGCCACCTCGCCGATCCGGAGCGCGGCCCTCGACGTGCTGCTCGCGGTCTGGTGCCTGGCGGTCGCCGAGCCGGCGTACCGGCTCTTCCGCCACTCGGGGAGCCTCCCGCTGGTCCAGAGGGCCCGGATGCGCTCGCTGGCCGCCGGGTACGCCGGGATCATGGTGGTGGTCGTCCTCATCCTGGTCGCCTTCGCGGCCGGCGACGACAACCGGGTGGGGGTCGCCCTCCAGGTCTGCGCGCTGCTCTGCGTCCCTCCCCTGTACGCCGGCTTCGCCCCGCCCCGATGGCTGCGCGCCCGCTGGCGCCGCCCGGTCCAGGACCAGTTGAGGCGCGCCACCCACGACCTCCTGCTGTTCAGCCCCGACCGGGCGACCCTGGCCAGCCGCGGCCTGGACTGGGCGATCCGGCTGGTGGGGGGAGCCTCGGGCCTGATCGCGGATGCGGGTGGTGAGCTGCTGGCCACCCACGGCCTCTCCGAGCCCGAGGCGCGCGAGATCCTCGAGCTGCCGGAGCTGCGCCTCCCCGACCAGGTGATCCGGATCCAGGGGGGGCGGACCGCCGTCGTCCACCGGCTGGCGGTGAGCTCCGGCACCGGGCACCTGGTCGTCCTCTCCGGCTCGCTCTCGCCGACCATCGACGCCGAGGACGCGGGCTGGCTCACCGGGTACGCCGCCGCCCTCTCGATCGCCCTCGACCGGGTGCGGGTCTCGGAGCTTCTGGCCCAGACCGCCGACGAGCTTCGCGCCGCCCGGGATATGGCGGAGGCGGCGAGCCGCGCCAAGAGCGAGTTCCTCTCCCGGATCAGCCACGAGCTGCGCACCCCGCTCACCTCGATGATCGGCTTCGCCGAGCTGCTCCTCGGCCACCAGCTCGACGCCGTGCAGGAGCGCCACGTCCGCACCATCCTGAGGGCGGGCGACCACCTCCTCGGGCTGGTCAACGAGATGCTCGACATCTCGCGGATCGAGGATGGCCGGATCCCGCTCAGGGCGGAGCCGGTGGACCTCCTGCAGGTGGTGGCCGAGGTCGTCGACCTCACCCGGCCGATCGCCGGGGAGCTCAACACCAGGGTGCGGGTGCCGCGGATCCCGGCATCGTTGCGGGTCACCGCCGACCGCCAGCGGCTCACCCAGGTGCTCCTCAACCTGGTGACCAACGCCATCAAGTACAACCGCCGGGGGGGTTGGGTCGAGATCCGCGCCACCACCGCGGACGAGCGCTGCCGGGTCTGGGTCCAGGACGGTGGGGTCGGGCTCCGGCCCGAGGAGATGGAGCGACTCTTCGCCCCCTTCGAGCGCCTCTCGGCCGCCGCCTCGGAGATCGAGGGCACGGGCCTGGGGCTCGCCCTCTCCAAGTCGCTGGTGGAGGCGATGGGCGGCCGCATCGGCGTCGAGAGCGTGCTGGGCAAGGGGAGCACCTTCTGGGTCGAGCTGCCCCGGGCCGCGCCGGCCGAGTCGCGGGCCGGCCGGGACCGCGAGACCGGGCCCTCGCCGGTGGGGAGCACGCGCGAGGTCGCCGCCACGGGCCATGCCGTCGCGGGCCATCCCGCCGCGGGTGACGGCGCCGTGGGCCATCCAACCGCGGGCCCCGCCGAAGCCGGGCGTGGCGGGCAGGAGGGGGCGATGGCCGGCGAGGGGGCAGCCTCGACGACCTGAGCTTCACCGCTCCGGCGTCGCCCTTCGATCGGCCGGCCGGCCCGCGTCGTTGCGCCGGCGGCCTGGCCGTCCGACCCCCCGACCGTCGGCGCTCAGGTCGCTCCGGGCAGGGTCCCCGTCTGGGCCATGGTCGCCACCGTGAGCACCAGCACCACGAAGACGCCCAGCACCAGGGTGCCGGCGGCACTCACGACCAGCACCGCGCTCCCGGCCCGTCCGGTGGGCGGCCAGTCGTACGCCGGCTGGTCGTCGGCAGGTCGCTGGAACATGATCAGGGTCACCCGCAGGTAGTAGAAGACCGAGACCGCGCTGGTGGCGATCCCCCAGAGCGCCAGCGCGACGTTGTGGCCCTGGATCGCCGCCGCGAACACCAGGAACTTGCCGATGAAGCCGGCGGTGGGCGGGAACCCGGCCAGCGAGAGCAGGAAGAAGGCCATCGCCGCCGCCACGTACGGCCGCCGGTGCCAGAGCCCGCGCAGGTTGTCGTACCGGTCCAGGTCCTCCCCCTTGCCGCTCATCACCGTGACCACCGCGAAGGCGCCGAGGTTGGTGAGCGCGTAGGCGGCGAGGTAGTAGAGGGCGCCCTGGACCCCGAGCGGGGTGCCCACCCCCACCGCGACCCCGATGAGGATGTAGCCGGCCTGGGCAATCCCGGAGTAGGCGAGCATCCGCTTGACGCTGTTCTGGGTGAGGGCGGCGAGGTTGCCGACCACCATGGAGAGGATGGCGACCGCGATCACCACCGCGCTCCAGTGGCTGACGTAGGCGGCGAAGGTGTCGTCGAAGAGCCGGATCATGACCACGAAGGCGGCCACCTTGGTGGCCACGCTCATGAAGGTGGTCACCGAGGTCGGCGCGCCCTGGTAGACGTCGGGGGTCCAGGCGTGGAAGGGCGCGGCGCTCACCTTGAAGGCGAGACCGATGAACACCAGGATGATCCCGCCCACCAGCAGCGGATCGACCGGCACCGAGCGGCCCAGGGCGGCGGCGATCTGGGTGAGCTGGGTGTGCCCGGTCTCGCCGTACACCAGGGCCATCCCGAAGAGGAGGAATGCGGAGGCGAAGGAGCCGAGCAGCAGGTACTTGACCGCAGCCTCCTGGGAGCGCTCCTCCTGGCGGGAGAATCCGCTCAGGATGTAGAGCGAGATGGAGAGCAGCTCGATGGCGAGGAAGATGACCATCAGGCTGGTGGCGCCGGCGAGCAGCATCATCCCGGCGGTCGCCGCCATCACCAGCGCGTAGTACTCGCCGTTGTGGAGGCGGCGCCGGGTGAGGTACCCGGGGCTGATCACGACGGTGAGCAGCGACGTCACCAGGATCACGCAGTTGGCGAACACCGCCAGCCGGTCGTAGGCGAAGGCGCCGAAGAAGACGGTGCGCCCGGTGGGCCCGGCGTCGTACCACCCCCAGGCGCTCACCGCCAGGGCGGCCACCAGCACCGCGCCGCTGAAGACGGCGAGCCAGGTCCGGCGGGCCGGCGGCACCACCAGGTCGAGCAGCATCAGGGCCACGAAGCCGCCCGCGACGATCACCTCGGGAAGCAGCCCGAGCAGGTCGTGCCATCCAGGGGTGGCGGTGGCCAGCGGCAGCGCCGCCAGCATGTTCACGGCGCCACCCCCGGCGGCGACGTGGCGACCGCCGCCACCGGCGGCGTGGTGCTGAGGGCTCCGGAGTCGGCCAGGGTCACGTACCCCGGCACCGCCTGCGCGGTCACAGCGCCGACCGGGTGCGGGAAGACCCCGAGGAAGACGATCAGCGCGGCCAGCGGCGCCAGCACCAGGCCGTCGCGGAAGCGCAGGTCGCTCACCCTCTCGGTGACCGGCCGGACCGGCCCGTGCATCATCCCCTGGTGCATGCGGAGCATGTACCAGCTGGCGAGCAGCACGCCCATGCCGGCGAGCACCGCGAGCAGCCAGAAGTACTGGAAGGCGCCCAGCATGATGGTGATCTCGCCGACGAAGCCGTTGGTCCCGGGCAGACCGAGGCTGCCCAGGGTGATCACCATGAAGAGGACGTAGAGCCAGGGCATCCGCTTCTGGAGCCCGCCCAGCTCGCGGATGTCGCGGGTCCCGGTCCTGGCCTCGACCACCCCGACCACCAGGAAGAGCCCGGCGATGATGATCCCGTGGTTGACGATCTGGATCACCGCGCCGTTGATGCCGTTCTGATCCAGGCTGAAGATGCCGAGCGCGATGAAGCTGAGGTGGGAGAGGCTGGCGTAGGCGACGATCCGCTTGAGGTCGGTCTGGCTCAGGGCCATCAGCGCCCCGTAGAGGATGCCGAGGATGGCCAGCGCCACCAGCAGCGGCTGGAGCTGGTGGGCCTGGGGTCCGAAGAGGGTGATCGCATAGCGGATGAATCCATACGCCCCCATCTTGCTGACCACCCCGGCGAAGAACACCAGCACCGGGGCCGGCGCCGACTCGTAGAGGTCGGGCAGCCAGGTGTGGAACGGGACGATCGGGAGCTTGATCGCGAAGGCGAGCGCGAAGGCGAGGAAGGCGAACATCGCCGGGGTCAGGGTCGGGACCGTGGTGAAGGGCAGCGGCACCCCGGTCTGGGCCGGCGCCGGGGTGGAGAGCAGCACCTCCAGGTCGAAGCTGTTGTGGCCGGCGTTGAGCGCCTGGAAGTGCAGGTAGATGATCGCGAGCAGCATCAGCAGGCTGCCGGCCACGGTGTAGATCACGAACTTGAGGGTCGCCCGGCCCCGGTTCTCGTTCCCGTAGAAGGCGAGCAGGAAGTAGAGGGGGATCAGCATCCCCTCCCAGAAGAGGTAGAAGAGGAGCAGGTCGAGGCTGACCAGGACCCCGGTGGTGGCCGCCTCGGCGAGCAGCAGCAGCCCGCAGAAGAGCTTCATCCGCTCGGTGGAGTGGCGGGGCACCACCACCGCGCCGAGCAGGAAGACGCCGGCGTTGAGGGCGAGGATCCACGCCGAGATGCCGTCCACGCCGAGGTGGTACGAGGCCCCGATGGCGGGGATCCAGCTGGCCTGCTCGACCAGGTGCATCGGCAGCGGCCCGCCGCCGTCGGCGGCGCCGGTCGCCACCGCGAAGACGATCATCCCGACCAGGACCGCCTCCGCCGCCGCGAAGACGGCGGTCACCGCCTTGATCGGACCGGAGGCCTTCCCGGGGATCACCTGGAGAACCATCGCCCCGGCGACCGGGAGCACCACGACGGCGGTGAGCCAGGGGAAGCCGCTCATTTCGCGATCCCCGCGGCCACCATCACGGCGATGGTGAAGATCAGGACGAAGAGGACCATGTACGAGGCGTAGTCCCGGATCATCCCGGTCTGAGCCGTCCGGAAGGCGGCGCTGAAGTCGGTGGCCACGTCCGAGAGCCCCTTGATCCAGCTGTCCATCACCGGGTCCCCGGCCCGGCGGAGCCCGCGCGCCACCGCCCGGGTGGGGCGGACCAGCATCAGGTCGTAGAGCTCGTCGAAGTAGAGCTTGTGGAAGGAGAGCCGGGGCAGCAGGCGCAGCCCCGGCCGCGCCAGCGCGCGTGACGGGTCGAGATCGCGGCGCACCCAGATCCGGATGGCGATCCCGATCCCGATCAGGCTGCAGATCAGGCCGATGAAGAAGCCGATCAGGCCCAGGCCGGTGCCGGGCTCCTTGGCGATCGGCCCGCTGCCGGCGCTGGTGAAGACGGGGTTGAGGAAGTCGTTGATGAGGTGCGGTCCGAAGCTCACCGGCCACTGCAGGGCCCAGCCCGCCACCGCCGAGAGCCCGGCGAGGATGACCACCGGCCAGAGCATCACCGAGGGGGCCTCGTGCGCCTCGCGGGCGCGGTCGGAGTTCGGCTCGCCGCGGAAGACCCTGCCGTAGAGGCGGAAGGCGTAGAGACCGGTGAGCACGTTGACGGCGATGCCGACGATGTAGAGGGCCGGCGAGCCGGGGCCGTTGATCAGACCGAAGCCGAGCAGGTCCTCCTTGGAGAACATGCCCGCGAAGAGGAAGCCGGCCAGGGCCAGCGAGCCGACCAGGAAGCTCCAAGCGGTCACCCTCATCCGGGAGTCCAGGCCGCCCATCTCCCGGATGTCCTGCTCGTCGTGGACGGCATGGATCACGTTGCCGGCGGCGAGGAAGAGGAGCGCCTTGAAGAAGGCGTGGAGCAGGAACTGGTACATCCCGGCGGCGTAGGCGCCGATCCCCACCGCGAAGATCATCAGGCCGATCTGGGACATCGTGGAGTAGGCGATCACCCGCTTGATGTCGACCTGGGAGAGGGCGATGAAGCCGGCCATCAGGGCCGTGCCCATGCCCACGAACGCCACCATCCCGGCCGCGATCGGGGCCCGGTCGAAGAGCGGGTGGAAGCGGGCGATCAGGTAGACGCCGGCGGTCACCATGGTGGCGGCGTGGATCAGGGCCGAGACCGGGGTGGGGCCCTCCATGGCGTCGGGCAGCCAGGTGTGGAGGGGGAACTGGGCCGACTTGGCGAAGGCGGCGACCGCGAGCAGGATGCAGATCAGGGTGATCAGCGGGGTCCCCGTGCCCAGCGAGCCGGCGTTGGCGAAGATCTGGGGCAGGCTCAGGGTGTAAGCGTGCTGGGCCGGCAGGGGAGCGACGATGGCGATGGCGGCGCCGTGATATGTGGGTATCTGCGGCGTCTTGAGGTTCACGAAGATCAGGAAGGCGGCGATCACCAGGGCGACGTCGCCGATCACCTGGGTGATGAACGCCTTGCGGGCGGCCAGCACCGCGCTCTCGCGCTCGTACCAGAAGCCGATCAGCAGGTAGCTGGAGAGCGCCACCGCCGCCCAGCCGATGATCAGGATCACGAGGTCGGCGGCCAGCACCAGCAGCACCATCGAGAAGATGAAGAAGTTCATGTAGCTGAAGAACCGCGCCACCCCCTCGTCGTGCTCCATGTAGCCGACCGAGTAGACGTGGATCAGCAGCCCCACCCCGGTGATCACAAGCAGCATCAGCACCGAGAGCTGGTCGATGGTGACGTCCACCGAGACGTTGAGGTTGCCGCTGCCGAGGTTCAGCCAGTTCCAGAGGGTGGCGGTCACCGCCTGGTGGCCCGAGGCCGCCCCCAGGACCTCCACAAAGATGACCAGGGTGACCGCGAAGGCGGCTCCGATCGAGAGGGTGCCGGCCAGGTTGACGAAGCGCCGGCCGAGCACCGGCCCGAGCAGCCCGCAGAGCGCGCTGCCGGCGAGCGGGAAGAGCAGCACCAGCCCGGCGAGCAGGGCGGCGGTCGAGGTGCTCATCGCCCGGTCGACCTCATCGCTTCATCTCGTCGAGGTCGTCGACGTCCAGCTCGCGACCGATGCTGAAGACCCGGGTCAGCAGGCCGAGCCCGACCACCACCTCGGCGGCGGCCACCACGATCACCATGAAGGCGAAGACCTGTCCCTCCTCGCTGCTGAGGAAGCTGGAGTAGCCGACCAGCGCAAGGTTGACCGCGTTGAGCATCAGCTCGATGCACATGAAGACGACCAGCGGGTTGCGCCGGATCAGCACCCCCAGGGCCCCCAGGGTGAAGAGGAACCCGGCGGTGAGCAGGATCCACGGGAAGATCGCCTGGGAGAGCATCAGGATCGCGCCTCGGCCACCGGTGCCCCGGCGGCCGCGGGGACGGTCGGGACGGGGGGCTCGGCGCGCTCCATCAGGTCGTCGCTCCAGCTCTCCGGGATCCGCGGGTCGCGACGGATCCCGGTCCGGGTGCGGCGGGTGAGGTAGACGGCGCCGATCGCGGCCACCAGCAGCAGCAGCGAGGTGATCTCGAAGGGAAGCACGTAGGTGTGGAACAGCTGGTTGGCGAGCACCTGGACGTTGCCCGCCTGGTCCACCCCGTTCTGGGGAAAGCCGAAGGTGTTGTAGGGGTCCGCGCCGGCGGCGCCGCTCGCCGCCAGGCTGCCCACCGTGTAGCCGTGCATGCAGGAGGCGGCCTGGGTGGTGCAGGAGGTGGCGTAGGTGATCCCGTTGCGGGCCGCGATGAAGACCGCGGTGCAGATCCCGGCGATGGCCAGCACCCCGAGGATCAGCCGGGGGTCGGCGAGCCGGGGGCGCTCCTCGGAGGCGGGGTCGAGCAGGGCGATGATGAAGACGAAGAGCACCATCACCGCCCCGGCGTAGACGATCAGCTGCACCGCGAAGAGGAACTGGGCGTTGAGCACCAGGAAGATCGCCGCCAGCAGCCCGACGGTCAGCACCAGGGAGAGCGCCGAGTAGATGGTCTGGGGCGAGAACACCACCCCCAGGGCCGAGATCGCGATCAGGATCAGCAGCGCCGCCATCAGCGCGTTCACGACCGGCGCCTCCGCGGCCTGGCCGGAGTGCCGGGCTCGGGGCCCTCGGGCGGTGCGGCGTCAGGGCTCGCCGTCACCGCATCGCCCTCGCCGGTGACCGGCGGGAGGCCACCGGCCGCTGGGTTGGCAGCGGCGGCTGG
>Ga0187867_10003664_pt1 | contig 12173 bp, 13 predicted proteins | sample June2016WEW_13_1_FD_132976 | JGI IMG/M metagenome (GOLD analysis project Ga0187867, IMG submission 132976) | Peatland microbial communities from SPRUCE experiment site at the Marcell Experimental Forest, Minnesota, USA - June2016WEW_13_10 | ecosystem: Environmental > Terrestrial > Soil >... | reverse complement strand
ATGGCGATGCGCTTATATTGGGTCATGGACGGCTCCGGTCTTGGTTGCTTACAGCCCCAATTCTGGCACAGCGATGCCGTGGGGCCGTCCACCCCAACAGTCCACAAATAATTCAATTTAAATCAATGGGTTACAGATCGCGTGGCGCTAGATTCTGAAACGGAACGATACGAACCGCGCGTACCCATCTGCGTTCATCGGCGTTTCTGCGTTCATCGGCGTTCATCCGCGGTTCTGTTTTTCCTGACGGCCTTGGAGGCAAAGAAAGATTTCAACCGCGGATGAACGCCGATCAACGCAGATGGCCCTCGACCGCGAGCCTTTCCGGAATCCAGCATCATCGGCGCATAACTCGAGAGCACGGCTCTGCCCGCCCTCAACACCTCGGGCGTCACCTCGACCTCATCGTCCGGCCTGTCACGCGGTATCCGGCCACTCAGGTGATCCTGCTTCGTCAACTACGTGATTGGCCCGATATGCCTAATGATAGGTCCGCCCACCATCCACCGGCAGCGCAATCCCTGTCACGAACGACGAATCATCCGAGGTGAGGAACAGGATCGCATTGGCCAGTTCCTCCGCCGAGGCAGCTCGGCCAAGGGCATAGAGCCTGGCGATCTCCGGACGGATTTCGCCCTGATTGTTGCGCAGGAAACTTTCGGTCATTGCCGTTTCCACCATGCCGGGACACACGACATTGACGCGGATTTTCGGTGCCAGTTCCATGGCCAGCACGCGGGTCATCGCGATCACGCCACCCTTCGACGCCACATAGGCCGTGCTTCCCGGCCCGGTCGGCTTCAGTCCCACACCGGAGCCGATATTGACGATCGTTGCACTATCGGCAGCGCGCAGGAACCGTTCGGCGGCGTGGATCACCAGGAACGTTCCGGTGACGTTGACCGTCAGAATGCGATTGAACAATTCCGGTGACGTATCGGTCAGTCCCTCGGACGAAAAGATACCGGCCGCGTTGACCACGCCATCAAGTCCGCCCATCGCTCGCGCCGCCTGCTCGACCGCCGCATTGACCGAGGCCGGATCAGCCACATCCACCACGAAAGCGTTGCCGCCAATGGCGGCAGCGACGTCGTTGGCGGCATCCGCCGAGCGGTCGAGCACGGCGACCGACGCGCCTTCGTTGGCACACAGCACGGCAGTCGCTCGGCCGATGCCAGAGGCACCACCAGTGATCAGAATTTTCCGTCCGGCCAGTCTTGGCATATGCGTTTCCTTTTAGTTGGTCTGCGATACGGCGAACAAATCGCCTTCGACGCACAGTTTCATGTCGCCCAGATTGTTGCGGGCGAACAAATACCCGGTCGGCAACGCACCGAGCTGTTGACGCGCCAGATCCTTGCACCGCACGCCGATGTTATCAACAAATACCAGAACCCGGTCGGACTCGCAGCCCTCATAGCCTGACTTGCGAACGCCGCCCTGGACAAAGCCCGCTATCGGTTTGGCGAGCACAATCTGATAGCCCACCAGAGTGTTCAGGTCGCACCCCCATCCGCCCACACCGGCCCACCGGCCACCAAAATGATCGGCAGGGTGCAACCCGAGGCGCGCATCACACCGGCTTCCACGCCCGATCGACCTCGACGTCGAGCAGTGATGGACCATCATGCGCCAACGCCGCCTCCAGCATGTCGCACACGTCGGTCAACGTGCCGGCACGATGCGCGGTCACACCAAGCCCGCGCGCCACCGCAACGAAATCGACCCGCGGCCGGTCCAGGTCCATGCCCACATAAGAATCAGTCTGCGCCGCCAGCCCTTTCATCGCATTGGTCCGCTGTTTGAGAATTCGATACGAGTAATTATTGATGATCACGAACACCATGCGCAGGTTCTCCCGCGCTGCGGTCCACAGGCCCTGAATGGTGTAAAGCGCCGACCCGTCACCCAGCAACGCCACCACCGGCCGGTCCGGCAGCGCAATCTTGACGCCGATCGCTGCCGGCAACCCCCAGCCAATACCGCCGCCGCGCATGCCAAAGAAACTCTGCGGGTCGTCGCTCTTGAGAAACCGCCGCAGCCCGGCGCCGGAGGAGATCGTTTCATCGATCACCACCGCATCCGCCGGCAACACCCGGCCCACCGTCTGCATCAGCGACAGCGGATGGATTGGATGCCGGTCGGCCAATGCGTCCGCATTTGCGTGCAGCCTCGCCAGGCTGCTGATCCCCTCAGCGCGCGCATGCTCCAACCGTTTTGCCACCCGCACCGCATCGGCGCCCGATCGAGCACTCAGCAACGCCTGGGTCATTTCCGGCAACGTGGCTTTCGGATCGCCGAGAATGGCCACCTTCGCCGGATAGTTCTTGCCGAGCTCCCACGGATTGGTGTCGAGATGCACAATCGGCAACCCGTCCGGCATGGCATCGACATCATCCGGCAATGACAGCGTGAACAGATCGGCGCCGATCGACACCAGCAGATCGTGCTGATCCAGCATGCCGCGGATCGCCGCCGGAAGTCGCACCAGCGCACCGCGATACAGCGGGTGCGAGGACGGGAACATCGCCCGTGTCGCCATACCCTCATCATACACCGGAGCAGCGAGCGCCTCGGCGAAAGCGACCAGTTCAGCCAGCGCGTCGCTTTGTGGCACCGCGTCACCGGCGATGATCACCGGCGACTTTGCCTGCGCCATCAGCCGCGCTGCCGCCGCGATTGCGCCGGCGTCGCCGCGCAGGCTTGTGGCGACCCGCGTCGGATGGCCGAGGTCCAGATCTTCGGAATCGGTCAGCACATCACCCGGCAGCGACAAAAAAACCGGGCCCGTGGGCGGTGCCAGCGCCGTCTTGGCGGCACGGTGAATGGCGCGCGGCAAATCGGCGAGCCGCCGCACCTCCTCGGACCATTTCACGAACGGGCGCGCAACCACCGGCAGATCGGCCCACAACAGCGGTTCGGTGAAATTGAACCGCTGCTCATGCTGGCCGGCCGTCACGATGATCGGCGCGCCGGCCTTCTGCGCGTCGTACAACATGCCCATGGCGTTCCCGAGGCCAGGTGCGGCGTGCAAATTCACGCAAGCCAATTGCCCCGAGGCCTGCGCATAGCCATCCGCCATGCCCATCGCCGGCGCTTCCTGCAATGCCAGCACGTAGCGAATGTCGCGCTCGGCCGCGAAGGCGTCCATCAGCGGCAGTTCGGTCGTGCCGGGATTGCCGAACATGACCCGCACACCCTCCTGTTTCAACAATTCCAGCAGGGCGATCTTTCCCGGCATCGTGGGCATACATTTTTCCTCGCGGGTGATTTGGCGTAGTGGTTCCGCTACAAGGCCTGGCACCACGAATCAAGCGCGTTTGGTCGAACAAGGAGTTGCATCATGAGGAAGCTTTCCCGCCGTCTCGCCTTGGGAGGCCTCGCGGCCGTGCCTTTGGCCACACCCGGCCTGATCCGGGCGCAAAGCACGTCCAAACCGGTTCGCCTCGGGCTGCTGTCGGACATGGGCGGACCGTACCGTGATGTTGGCGGGCCGGGAAACCGCGTTGCCGCCGAACTGGCGGTCGCCGATTTTGGCGGCTCGGTACTTGGCCGGCCGATCGAGGTGTTGCAGGCGGACGATCAGAACAAACCCGATGTGGCGTCGTCGATCGCGCGACAGTGGGTCGACGACGGCGTGGACGCATTGGCTGACGGTGCAGCGAGCTCTTCCGGCCTCGCCATTCAGGAACTGGCCAAGGAAAAGAAGCGGCCGTATCTGATTACCGGTCCGGCAACGTCGGATATGACGGGCAAGCAGTGCAGCCCGTACGGAATTCATTTCTGTTACGATACCTATGCGCTGTCGCACGGTACCGGCACGGCGCTGACCAAGAACGGCGGCGACAGCTGGTTCTTTATCACCGCCGACTACGCCTTCGGCTATGCACTGGAGCGCGATACCATGGCCGCGGTCAAGGCAGCCGGCGGCAAGGTACTGGGTTCGGTGCGGGCGCCTTTGGGCACCGCGGATTTCTCCAGTTTCCTGATTCAGGCGCAAGGCTCCGGAGCGAAAGTCATCGGTTTCGCCAATGCCGGTACCGACCTGCAAAACTGCATCAAGCAGGGCGCGGAATTCGGACTGACCAAAAACGGCACCAAGATCGCCACCTTGCTCATGGCCATCAACGACGTCAATTCACTGGGCCAGCATACCTGCGAAGGACTGATCTACACTGATTCGTTCTACTGGGACCTGAACCCCGGGACACGCGCATTCGCGAAGCGCTGGGGCGAGAAATTCGGTGGCATGGTGCCGGGTCTGTTACATGCGGGCAACTATTGCGCGACCAATCACTGGCTGAAGGCCGTGAAGGCCGCGGGCACCACGGATGCCGACGCAGTGGTGGCAAAGATGAAAGCCACGCCGGTGAATGATTTCTATAACACCAACGTGAAGATCCGCGAGGATGGGCGGGTGATGCACGTGATGTATCTGTGGCAGGTCAAGCCGGTGGCGCAGGCGAAATCGAAATACGATTTCTGCAATAAGCTGGCGACGATTTCACCGGAAGAGGCATGGCGGCCGTTGCGCGAGGGTGGCTGCCCACTGGTCAAGGCATAAGCATAAATCCTGTCGGGATGGCCCGTTGATCCGATCGGCGTCCGCTTGTGTGGCGCCCCGGGCACGGGCATCCTGACGACAACAAAGCGCGATCAGTGGGAGGCTGAGATGGTTCTGGCACGCGTGATGCTGCTGATGGCGGCGCTGGCACTGGCCGCGTCCGGACCGGCGAACGCCGAGGACCAACTGCAAAAGGTCACCATCGCGTCCGCCGGCAAGGGCATGTCGTTTATCATGCAATACGTCGCCATCGGTGCCGGCTATTACAAAGATGAGGGACTTGAACCGGAGACCATCGAGGTTTCCTCGGGCACCAGCCAGGCGGCCGCAGTGATGGGCGGCAGCGCCGACTTCACTCAGCTCGGGATGCCCCACACCTTGCGCGCGGTGGCCCGCGGCGGCGATCTGGTGGCCATCGGCTCGGGTTTCGACAAATACCCGATTGCTCTGGTCATCAGCAAAACCGCAGCCCAGAGACTGGGAATTACCGATGCCATGCCGCCGGACGAGAAAATCAGGCGGTTGCACGGCGTGACCATCGGTATCACCTCGCCAGGCTCCAGCACGGATGAGTTCATGCGCACGATTATGATGGTGCGCGGTATGGACCCGGACAAAGATGTCAAACTGCAACCAATCGGCATCGGTGCGCCAATGGTGGCAGCGATGCAGCTAGGCCGCACCGACGGGTTCGCCTTCATGTCGCCATTCACCGACATCGCCGTCAGCCGCGGCATCGGCACGGTGATCGCCGATCCGATGCAGGACAATCTGCCGGAATATCAGGACGTGCCGTACCAGGTGATCACCACCAGCCGTAAGACGGTTGAGGCCAAACGGCCGATTCTGCTCGCATCGTTACGTGCGATGACCAGGGCGATGTTACTTTGCCATCAGCATCCGGATCAGGCGAAGCGAATCGTCCGCGAGTTTTTCAAGGAAGTTGACGAGGCCGACTTCAACATTGCGTTCGATACCTATGTCAAAGCGGTGCCAACGACGCCGATCGTTACGCCAACCCAGGTGGCGAACACGTTGAAGATGCTGAACCTGAGTGAAAAAACACCGCTCAGTCCGACGTACGATCAGGTGACCGACATGACGATGGCGCGTGAAGCCGCCAAACTGCTGCCCGGCAACTGACGGTGGCATCGCAGCAGATCAGCGCGGAAAACGGCATCCCGGTTGTGGTGTGGCAGATTGGCGTCGGGATCGGCTTCCTGGCTGCCTGGGAGGCGGTCGGCCATACCGCATCGGGCGAGTGGACCAGCCGCCCGCTGCTGATCGGCCAAAGATTGTTGCAGTGGTTTTCCGGCCCGCTTTATCCACATTTGGCGACGACGGCGATTGAAGTTGTTGCGGGTCTGCTGGTGGGTGTGCTGAGTGGCTCGGTCGCCGGACTGTTACTGGGTCGCTCACCGGTTCTGGCGGTGGTGCTGCGGCCGATTATCGTGGCGTTCTACAGTGTCCCGCTGGTCGCCCTGGCGCCGCTGTTCATAATGTTCTTCGGGCTGGACATCTTGCCGAAGCTGATCCTGGTGTCGATCGTCGTGTTCTTCCTGATGTTCTTCAACACATTCGCTGGTGCCGGCCAGGTCGACGCCGACCAGATCGCGGCGATTCGCCTGATGGGCGCGACCTCGCGCGAGAATTTTCTCAAGCTCGTTGTGCCGGCTTGTATGGTCTGGATCATCGGCGGGATCAGGATCGCTTTGCCGTTCGCTTTGGTCGCCGCGACCACCGGCGAGATGCTGGCGGCTCGCCGAGGTATCGGGTTCCTGTTGAGCGATGCCGCAAATCAATTCGACATGACCGGACTGTACGCAGCGCTGGTCATCCTTATGTTGCTCGGCCTCGCCGTATCGGAAGCCGCGGCCAGGATGGAGCGTCGATTGCTGAGGTGGCGCGATGCCACCGAGTGATCCGGGCACAATGGCAAAGCTGCGCTTGGTCGGCGCCAGCAAGCGGTTCGCGGTGCACGACGGAGAGCTTGAGGCGTTGCGACCGGTTGACCTGATCGTGCAGCCACAGGAATTCGTTGCACTGGTGGGGCCCAGTGGTTGCGGCAAGTCGACCATTCTCAATCTTGCCGCCGGATTGCTGCGTCCGACCGACGGCATGGTGTTTTACGATGACCAACCGGTGACAACGATCAATCGTTCCGTTGGTTACATGACACAAAAGGATACGTTGCTGCCGTGGCGGAACGCGGCCGACAATATCCGGATCGCTCTGGAACTGAAGTGCCGCGCCATGCCGCGCGACGAGGCGGCGTTGCGGGTTGCACAAATCATTGAGCTGATCGGATTGAAGGGATTTGAGCGGCATTTCCCGGCGCAGCTGTCGGGCGGCATGCGCAAACGGGTGGCGCTGGCCCGGACGTTGATTTACGAACCAGAAACGTTGTTGATGGATGAACCGTTCGGTGCGTTGGACGCCCAGTTGAAATTGTTGTTACTTGATCAATTGCAAAATCTGACGATGTTGCGGCGTATGACGGTGATGTTCGTGACGCACGATCTGGGCGAGGCGATCACCCTCGCCGACCGGGTCATTGTATTCAGTGCGCGTCCCGGGCGTATCAGAACGATCCGCAGCATCGATTTGCCGCGGCCGCGCGACGTGTTCAAGGTGCGGTTTACCTCGGAGTTTGCCCGGTTGCATGAGGAACTCTGGGATGTCCTGAAGGACGAAGTGGTGATGGGCACCGACGTATGAGCCAGGTCGTGATGCCGATTGCCGAACCATCGCAGTTGATGACTCGCTTCGTTGCGACCGTACCCGGTCGCATCGCGGCACGGCTCGTGGTGATTGGTGCGTTGCTGGCGTTCTGGCAGTTCGCTCCCGGCAAGGCGCTGCGTTTTTGGATGAGCGGGCCGGTTGATATCGTTGCACGGCTGTGGAGCTGGATCCTCGACGGATCGTTGTGGGAGCACCTCGGGGCGACATTGACCGCAATGACATTGGGTTATGGGATCGGTACTGCGGTGGGGATCTCGCTCGGTCTGGTATTCGGCTTCCTGCCAAAGCTGCATCGCGTGCTGTCGCCTTATATTGCGGCGTTGTATGCGATGCCGAAGATCGCGCTGGCGCCGTTGTTCATCATTGTGTTTGGGATTGGCATCGAGTCCAGGGTCGCGCTGGTGGCGATCACGGTGTTCTTTCTGATTTTGAACAGCACGCTGGACGGCGTGCGCAATGTCGACCGCGATCTGACACAGGCGCTGAGCCTGATGGGCGCAACGCGGTCCGAGGTGATCAGGAAAGTGCTGTTGCCGGCGGCATTGCCGTGGATATTTACGGGTATGCGGATTTCGGTGCGTTACGCATTCACCAATACCCTGCTGGCGGAACTGATCTCGGCCAACATGGGCATCGGCTTTCTGATCGAGTATTACTCCGGCATGTTCGACGCGACCGGGACTTATGCCGCGATACTGGTGCTGGTCATTATGAGCGTAGGACTGACTGAGGTGTTGTCGTGGGTCGAACGGACGATGGCACGGGGGCATGGGCGAGCGTAGGGTCCGGCCCTTGCGATGCCGCAGGATTTTACGATCGCCTAAGGCGCCGCAGCGCCAGACTCACGACCGAGACCTGACCCGAAGCAGAAATCGGTCAGCGAACCCGCTTCGCTCAATGATCCGCTAACAACGCCGCAATATCATGCCGCCGGCCAACGCATGCGCAATGGACCAGGAGGCAAGATGGGACCTGTCCCGATACCGAAACCCAGCTTCCTCGACCGTTGCACGTATCTCGGATATCGTGAGGGCAATCGGGTATGGTGAGATCGCGACGGATCGTTGTACACCTGGGATTGGCGACACGGCGAGATCGAGATGTTCAGCAGCCGTGGCCAGCATATCGCGGTGCTCGACGCGATCTCGGGGCATCGCATCAAACCGCCGCGCAAATGAAGGCGAATTCCTGTCTGATATTTCCCAGAAGTCGCCAACATTCTTCGCACTCTACAGCGCAGGTCGCGTGACCGCCGACCAGGCGAATAACTACGTCGACGCCTGGCATGAGTCCGGTGATGAGGAAACACGGTCGCTCGCTGAATACCTTGGCATGAGCGATGACGAATACGACATTTAGCTGATGACCCTGCGTCCCTTGCCGGTCATCCTGGCCGCACGACGCGCCGCCCGGCCGTTGCAAGAATTCGTCGCGCCGTTCTACGAGGCCCTGCGAGCGGCCGGAGACGCTGAAGACGGGCCAGCGCTGCACAGGATGGGCTACTGGCTGAACCGGCATTCACCGGGATGACGAATCCCGCTTCAGAGCTCCTCCACCCAGCGCCGCAACTCCACCTCCAACGTTCAGGCGCTTCAATGCTTCGTTAAGCCGATTCACCCATCCTGCCTCCCTTCTGGCGCCTGCGCCGCCAGACCGGAGGCCAGATGGGACGCGTACCGATTCCGAAACCAGGTTTCCTCGACGGATGTGAGTACCTGGGATAAATCTACGGTGAACGGCGGTGGCGCGGTGCCGAACGGCGTATCTACACCCGGGACGGGCTACACGGCGAAGTTGAACTGTTTGACCGGCATGGCCGACATTGCGGCGCGATCGACCCGATTTCCTGCGTCTGGCGCAAACCGGCAAACAAAGGGAGAAGAATTCGTGTCTGATGCGGTTCATGGGCTGGACACATTTTTTTCTCTCTACGACGCAGGGCGTGTTTCCGCGGAGCAAATCGACGACTTTGTCGATGCCTGGCATGAGGCCGGCGATGACGAACAGCGGCCCCTCGCAGAATATCTGGGCGTGACCGACAAGGAATATGGCATTCTCGTCATTACGGACCGTGCGCTTCCGGCCATCCTCGCTGCCCGCCGTGCCAACCGGCCATTGCGAGAGTTCGTCGCACCGCTCTTCGAAGCACTTCAAGCGGCAGGCGATCCCAGCGATCGCCCGGTCCTATATGCATTAGGTGGTTGGCTGGAAAAACCGGCAGCCGCCAGCGGCTGACGTTCCAACGGCCTGCGGTGAGCGAATCACACGCCCCATGTCAGAACTTCTCCACCCAGGGCCGCAACTCCACCTCCCAGGTCCACGCGCTGCGATGTTGGTTTGCCACGTACCAGTAGGTTTCCGCAATCTCATCCGGATTGAGTAACGAATCCGGATTGTCGTTCGGCACCTGCCGCGCTGCACTGCGGATCCCGCCGTCGATCACGAAATGCGCCACATGCACGCCGCGTGGCGACAACTCCCGCGCCATGCTCTGCGCCAGCCCGCGCAACGCGAACTTGCCCATCGCAAAAGCGGAAGAGTTCGGATAGCCCTTCACGCTCGCTGACGCTCCGGTCAGCAGGATCGCCCCCGAGCCCCGCGCCGCCATCAGGCGCGCCGCCTGCTGCGCCACCAGGAACCCGCCATAGGCGCTGACCGCGATCGCGCGCGCCACATCCGCCGGGTCAAGGTCAGTGACCGGTCCCCTCGCCCGCGCACTGGCGTTGTAGACCACGATATCCGGCGTGCCGATCGTCGCAACCACGGCATCGAACAATCCGGCGACCTCTTCCGGTTCGGTCGCTTCGCAGGCAAAGGTGAACCCGGCGGTCTCCTCGGCCAGCTTCGCCAGTTTGTCCGGGTTCCGCGAGGCCATCGCCACCTGCAACCCATGCTTTGTGAACAACCGTGCCAGCGAGGCACTCAACCCCGGCCCGGTACCAACGATCAACGCGGATTTCATGGCCATCAGCGGCCTCCTGAGATGGGGACAATGATCCCGGTGATATACGACGCAGCGTCCGAGGCGAGCCAGAGCACGGCCTCCGCCACTTCCTCGGCGCTGCCGGTCCGTCCCATCGGGACACCGGAAACCAGCCGCGTCAACCGGTCGGGCAGCCCGGCACGCGCATGCAGATCGGTCTCGATCAGCCCGGGAGAAACCGCGTTGACGCGAATGCCGCGCGGCGCGAGTTCACGGGCAGCACCAATGGTCAAACTGTCCAACGCCCCCTTGGAGGCAGCGTAATGCACCCATTCCCCTGCGCCGCCGATCTCCGCTGCGCGCGATGAAACATTGACGATAACACCACCCGCCCCTCCCTTATCGGTCGCCATCCGCGCAGCCGCCTCACGGACCAGCAGGAACGGTGCGCGCACGTTCACCGCCAGCACCTGGTCCAGAATGTCCGCGGTAATATTCTCCAGCCGACACGTCGGCCCAGGGCCGCCCGCGTTGTTCACCAGCACCGTCACTGGGCCGAAGCTTTCGTCTACTTCGCGGAACATTGCGAGGATCGAAGCCTCGTCAGCCATCTCCGCCTGAATGGCGATCGCCCGCCCGCCGCCGGCAGTAATCGAGGCGACCACGGCATCCGCCAGCCGCTGATTGCTCTGGTAGGTCAGAGCGACCGCGTAACCGCGTGCCCCGGCGAGGCGAGCGACGGCAGCGCCAATGCCCTGACTGCCGCCGGTGACGATCATGACAGGCACCATTCCGCCGCTCCCTCATCTGTTGTTCATGCGACCATGGACCCGAGCTGCGCCCGACGGCAACCAGGCCAATCCGGGCTACGAGCGGCCCGGATAGTCCGGCGCAGCAACGAACGGAAAAGGACCCGGGAACGTGTCGACATAGGCAGTGTGGGTGACGATCCCATCCGCCGCCGACCAGCGATGCAAATGGAATGCGGGCGGCTCAAAATTGAATGCGCCCTTGTCGGCCGGATCGAAACACAGCTCCACCTGATGCGCCACCGACGGCGAAATCGACGCGATCGCGTGCGCTACCTGGGCGAAGATCGGCCGATGGTGGTGGCCGCAAATGATCCGCCGTACCTGAGGATGACTTGCAATCACTGCAGTGAACGCCTCAGCGTTGCGCAGGTTGATCCGGTCCATATGGGCGATGCCGCAGCCGAACGGCGGATGGTGCATGCCGATCAACGTCGGTTTGTCCGGCACTGCAGCCAGCGTGCGATCGAGCCATGTCAACTGGTCGTCGCGCAGCTCGCCGTGCCCGAAGCCGAACACCACCGTGTCCAGCATCACCAACCGCACCGGGTAATCTTCAATCGCGTACTGCACGTAGTCGGGATCGGCTGTCACGCCTGATAAAAACCCGAGGTCACGCCGGAAGTTGTCGCGCCGGTCGTGGTTGCCCGGGATGACATAGACCGGCATCGGCAGATATTGGCGGATCAGCGCGCCGAGATTGGCGTATTCAGCTGGCATCCCGCTTTCGGTCAGATCGCCGGTGATGACGACCACGTCCGGTATCGGCCGCATCGCGGCGACGGTGCGGAACGCGCGAGTGGTCAGCATGTTGGTTTCCGACACGCGGTTGGATGACATTCCAACTGCGCAGGCATGCAGGTCGGTCAATTGGCAGATCAGCATCAGGCGACTCCTTGGAGTGACGGGCGGGGGTGTGACAGCGGGGGCGTGACGGTAGCGACAGGACCTCCGGCCCATTGTGGCAGGTTCGGTGCGGATTGCTCCACCTGGGGATCCAGCTCCGGCGTTGGCGTTAACCGATATTTAATCGGTTTCCGCCAAAGCTTGTGGCGCCGAATGGAATGCGCCTCATGCTGTCCCGCTTCACCGCGCTCATGCTGCGCCCAGGGCGTTTCCGCTCTGGGCATCTGCT
>Ga0187867_10003663_pt1 | contig 12175 bp, 15 predicted proteins | sample June2016WEW_13_1_FD_132976 | JGI IMG/M metagenome (GOLD analysis project Ga0187867, IMG submission 132976) | Peatland microbial communities from SPRUCE experiment site at the Marcell Experimental Forest, Minnesota, USA - June2016WEW_13_10 | ecosystem: Environmental > Terrestrial > Soil >... | reverse complement strand
CATGAGCGAACAACCACTCGCCCCTCTATTCCGGGGCCCGCAGAGGCGGCTTGCCAGACCGTAGGGTCGCCGGCCGAAGCGGCGGGATCACTGGGATCGGGTGTCGACGAGGCCCCGACCACAATGCCGGCGGAGCGTCGACAGCGCGGGCGATGGCGTAGGCGGCCGCCTCGTAGTTGACCCGCCAACCTACGAAGTCGAGCCACGCCTCTTCGCTCGAGCGCTCAAGGGGAAAGTCCACTCTGGCTAAGCGGTCGATAGCGTCGCGGAATTCCTCGAAGGTGAGGGCGATGCCGACGTTGGGATCAGCCTCGTCGGGAATGGTGAAGCCACGTGCCCGGGCGATGGAGTTCAGGCAAGTGAAGCCGCCGCGCAGGCACAGCCGGGCCGATACTGCACCAGGAGCGTCGGGCAACAGCGACAAATAGAGCGCGGTCGCATCGAGCACGGCCAATTGTGCAGTCACCCAAGAGGAGAGCGCTCGTGGGGAGCGGAAGTTGACGAGGGTTAGGTAGGTGGTGTGGCTCTCGGCCACGTCGGCCGACCAGCGTTCCCACTCCTTAAACAACTCTGGCAGCTCTCCAACGGCCGAGACACCGGTGCCCAACCCGTAGTGGGTGCGGGCCAGTAGTTCCGGACCCCAAGAAGGCACCCCGGCTCGGGAGTCCAGCAATGTCACGAGCGCTTCGCGCCGGTTGAACGCGGCATAGAGCGTGGGGAGGTAGCCGATCTGGAGGGCCACCGTGCCCAGACCGGAGAGGGCGGCGAGGGAGTCCAATGCTGCCACAGGGTTGGAGCGAGGCGCCAGGTAACCCAGCGTGCACAGCGCGGACGCGGCTTGTTCAAACGCGCCGGACAGCCCCGCGGTGCCCACGAACGGCCACATCAGCAGCCCGAAGCCAACCTCAAAGACCGCCAGCCACGCAACGATCTGCAGGATGAGTTGAATCGGAGCCTCGGCGGCCAGAATCCGATCGCGCGGCTCGTATGAGTCGAAGTGGTCGGCGACGAAATGGAAGGTCGCATCGACGGCGATGGCGACGGTCCTGGGAAGTCGGCTGCGGATCCGGCGAGGGACGACGACCGTGCCGATCACGCTCCAACCGGTGGCGAGAATCAGGAGCGCTCCAACCACCGCCGCCAGGTCACGGCCGACAACCATGCCTCAGCTTCCCATGGATCGCCTGAATGGTGACGACGACTTGGTCGGGCCCTGGTACCCCTGCGGGTTCATCGACCACCGACAACATCTCGGGTCTACCGATATGTGCGGCTGCGGCAAAGAATCTTGCCGTCTTCGCATGGGGGAAGACGAAGCGCGCGTCGAGGACGCTGGCCATTCCGTCCGGGCCGTTGAACAGGAGTTTCGTTGGTGTCGCAGAACCGACGTCGCGAATCTCCGACTGGCAGTGAAGTGCCGTCCGAGCGGTCATCTTTGTTGGCGAACTCGGGAAGGTTTGACCCGCCGGAGGTACCGCTACGAGCCTCTAAAGACCCTCAGGCGCGACATCTTGGGTCCAACTTGTAGACGGCGACACCGGACTCCGAGGGGTTTGCGCCGTGAGTCTCGGTCGCGGCAATGACGAGGGTGGACTCGTCGGCTGCCACGAACCCCGGTGACGTCGCCTCGCCGATGTTGGTCGGATTGAAGGTGTCCGGCAGGCGCAGGCTCGCGTCAAGACGCCCCGTCTTGCCGGAGACGCATTCGAGGGGACTGCCGGAGAGCTGGAACCACAGGTCACCTATATCAGGCACCGCCGTCCACGTGCCGTTCGGGCCGCCCCCTACAAAACCGCCAGTCAGGGGTCTGAGGCTTTGTGCGGAGTAGGCGGTCACCTCGGACATGTTGCCTCCTGGTGGGCTGACCCAGAGGACCCTGTCGGTCACGTTGAGCAGGCTGGTCCCACCGAATAACTGAGGCTGGCGCACAACCCGATGAACGCCACTCACCGGGTTGTAGGTCGCGATCGCCGTCTCCGGGCTCTTCGGACTTGAAGCGAGGAGGTACAGCTCGCCACTAGAGGACGTGACGCTGGCTGGACTGAGGCCGGCAGGAAGCCACGGCAGGCTTACTGCCGAGACTCGCCCGTCTGTCGGGTTCAGTGTCTTCAAGGAATAGTTGTCGATGAACCACAGACGTCCGGCGAGCGGGACGAAGTGCCACGCACGGTCTGGGTCGGCGAAGCGATGCTCGACCCGCAGCAAGACAGGAGACAGCTGCACGAGGCTCGAGGCGGACGAAGTCGTCTCGACCCAAATGTCGCCGAGACCCGCGAATACCTGAAAAATCTCTCCAGCAAGGGGGGCCGATCGCGCTACGGCGTAGGTGACGAGGTCGACGCGGACGACCTCGGTGCTGGGATTTTGGGCGGGACCGACATCCCGAAGGACGAAGAGCGCTCCCCCGTCGATGACGCCAGTCCCCCGGAGTGTGCCTACGCATACGGTCCGCACCCGGGCGAACGATTTGTGGCTGTCGAGGTCGACGATGGCCTCGTTGCCATTCCTTGTGGACGAACACGTTGCCTTGGCGACCGGAGTCGCAGCCAACTGGCCGGCGGCTGAGGCTGAGGCTTGCCCTATCAAATTGGCGGAACCAAGGGCCACAGCGATGACGCTCGCGAGCAAGGGCGCGATCTTCGAACGGCGGCGACGCGCCCTCCATAGGGATGCTGGCCCAACTGCTGTGGTTGCACGAGTCTCGCTCACGTTCTTACCCTCCGTCCCCACCTCAGGCCGTAGGAGAACAGGGGTCATGATCCACCGGCTGACGACCGTTGTCATGTCGCCAACTCGGCGCCGGTTGGATGCCGCGGCAACCTGTGGCATGACCGAACGAGAGATCGGAGGGCGGGTGCGTGCCCTGTAACACAGCACCTCGGGGCAGAGTCGGGTGGGCGGCGGCAGGCCACTCGGTATTCGGCAGTATCGGGCGGTCTCGCCTCCCTACGGCGTCAAGTGCGCGTCGAAGGACGCGAGGATGCGCCTGCGTGCATCTCGCGCAGATACCTCGTGGTAGCCCGAACCTGGCGAGAGTATCCCGAAGACCGGTTCCAGGACGGAGAACGGGAACGGGTTCTTGTCTCCAGCTCCCTCGTGGTCGTTGAGAAAGGAGTGCCCGGCCTACGGGTACTCCCTCACATCGTGTTCGACCCCGACGGCCGTCAAGGCCCGCTCCAGGCGATCGGCGGCCCCTCGCAGTGAACGATCCTTGCCGCCGTAGCTTCCGACAATCGGGCAAGCCCGTCTCAGGAAGCTAGCCGTGTAGGCGTCCTTCGGAGCCGTGCCGTAGTTGACGCTCGACACACTAAACCCGCGATCAGCTGCGAGCATCAAGGCAAACCCCCCTCCCATGCAGTAGCCGACCACGCCGATCCTGCCCGTACAGTCATCCCGGGCCTGCAGCCAGACACGCGCTGCCTCGATGTTGTCGAACGACCGCCCTCGTCCAGCGTGCACGTCGCGCATGACCGAGATCATGCAGGCCACCATCCCTCTCCCCGCGAAAAGGTCCGGTGCTACAGCGAGGTACCCTTCGCCCGCAAGCCAGTCAGCCTGGTTCCGTAAGTCCTGGCTCATTCCCATTGCGTCGTGGATGACGACGACACCTGGCCACGGGCCCTCGCCCGCAGGTGTCGCCAGGTAGGACGGCAGCTCACCCCGAGTGGGGATCATCACCTCGGCCATCACGTCTCCGTCGAGGTGGGCGGTTGTCCCGCACAGTCCGCATTTGTGAGGCCGTTCGATACAACGCTTGCTGCGAGCCGGTTGCCCCATTCTTGGGCTCGGGCCTCCTCACCCGGTTCGAGCTGATTCTGCAAGGTGACGAAGAAGCTCTCGGGCGTGGCCACCTCCTCAAACCCGTGCCTCCGAAGCTTTCGGCTAATTAGCTTCGAGGCCCTCCCTCTGAGAACTGCCGGACCCTTGAAGCGAGTATCGAAGGCAGCAACCTTTGTGTGGCCGTGGCCGAGCGATGTGAGCCAGTCACTCACGCCTGGGCCTTGGGCGTCGCGATCAAGCACCAGATCGTTCTTGGGTTTTTGCGCAGTTGCGCCCGCCCACTTGCGGGTGCGGGATCGACTCATGCCGTGAAAATGGGTGGGACCGCCCACCACGAGCAGGTCGGCGTCGCCCAACCGTTCGCGACCCGCCCCAACCACCGGGACCACAACCACGTTGTCCGCCGACTCAAGGCCCTGGCCAAGACCCTTGCCGATGGCATCGGCCACCGCGTGCGTGTTGCCAAACATCGACTCGTAGACGACCACCGCCCGCATGGTCACGCCTCCTGTGCCCGCCGACCCTTCGAAGCAGTCTTACGCCGAGCGCGCTAGCTCTGCTCGTCCCTGATCGCCGGTTCCGTGGGACAAGCGATTACCGCCTATGACGCCCAGTCGTCAACGACTGTCAGGTCGGTGAACTCCGGAGCACCTTCGAAGATCTCCATCATGGTCGCCCTAGCGGCCTGAAGTCCCTCCTGGCGTCGGGAGTCGCTCTCGCGCTCCCGAGCTTTCCCTTCGCTCTCGAAGACAACGAACATGATCACTCGGCTCGTATCGTTCGTGTCTCGGGTTGCTGTCGAGTGCACGAGACCTGAACCCGGCTGTTCAGCTGCCCGCAACTGAGCGACCAGCTTCGGTAGGTCGTCTTCCCTGCCTGGCTTCAAGCGCGTCGTGATCATTTGTGCCCACATGTCGACGACCTCCCCTAGATGGTGGCGCAGACTAATCCTCCGAGCATCTGTTTGCGCTCACCTGGCGGAACCGGCCACGGCGCACGGAGGGCATGGGGCTGACCGCCCCTGATCGCCTGCGCGCTCAAGCGGTCAACGCAACAGCCTTGGCGAACGCCGTGGATCTCCCAGAGCTACTGGTCGGGGACGCCGGCGAATGGCGAAGATGGTTGCGCAACCATCACGCCGATTCACAGGGTGTCTGGCTAGTACTGGCCAAAAAGGGAACGGTCGATCCGACAACCGTCTCGTACGACGAGGCGCTTGACGAGGCGATCTGCTTCGGCTGGATTGATGGTCAATTAGGGCGTCGTGACGCCGCTACGTTCCGACGACGTTTCACGCCTCGAAAAGCTCGAAGCCCGTGGTCTCAACGGAACGCTGCCATCGCTGAAAGACTGATCGCCACCGGCCGAATGCATCGATCCGGTGAAGACGAGGTGCGGCAGGCGAAAGAGGATGGTCGATGGGAGGCCGCCTACGCTGGGCAAGCCAGCATTGAGGTGCCGGAGGATCTCGTCACTGCCCTGAGTGCCAATCCTCGCGCAAATGCGATGTTTGAGATGCTCACAAGTGCGAATCGGTACGCCATCCTCTACAGGATCGGAAACGCCAAGAAACCCGAAACCCGCTCCAGGCGCATCGGCCAGTTTGTCGAGATGTTGGCCCGAGGTGAGACCATCCGTCCTCAGGCTCCATGATCACCCGAGTAGAAGATTCACTGCTCCCAGAATGTCCCACATCGCCGGGTAGGTGTACGAAACGCCAGGCGTTCCGCTCGAGCTACCGGTCCGACACCTGAACCTCGAATCCGCTTCGATTCGGAGGCAGACGCCGTGCATAACGCCGGCACAGTGCGCCCCTGGGCTCGGGACGGCGCGGGCGCGGTCTCGGGTAGGGGCACCGCGTTGTCAATCCCTCGGCGTGGCGATCAGCAGCTCCCTGACGCGGTCGGCTACGCGGGCGAGCTTCTCTTCGGGCACTTCGGGGAAGTCTTTGCTCACGATGGCGACGCCACCGGAGGGAAGCGGTCGCTTCTCGAACTCACCCCGCAGGATCGACTCGTTCAGGGCGTCGCCGGCGACGTGGGGGGCAAGGTGTACGTGGAGGTGCGGGATCCCTCCCCCAAAGATGTACACGTACACCAGTTCTGCGCTCGTCGCCTCCTTCAGCGCCGCGGCGCAACGCGCGAGCACCGGTCCGAAGGTGGCCGACTCCTCGCCGTCGAGCTCGTGCACGTACCGGATGTGCCGCAGGGGCTCAAGGTAGGAGAAGCCGGGGGTCGGATCACCCGGGCCCATGCTCGTGGTGAGCCTCCAGAGAGAGTCCCGCCAGACCTCGACCCTCCCGAAGTCGGCATCGACCGCGGGAACGTTACAGAGTGCACAATCCACGTCGGGCACGGCGCTGGATCATAGTGACGCCATGCGGGCGACCTCTTCGCGCTTCTTCGCGCTGAGTGACCGCCCCCTACCGCTCACCGCGTGACGGGACTCCTCTGCCCCGAAACGCCGGCTCGGTGACGCGAGAGGGTGACGCTCGGCTGAATACACTCGCCGGTAGGACCCCGTCGTTCTCCCTTCGATCGATCGAACGGTGACTGTCGTAGTCGATCGAGCAGGTCGCTATCCGAAAGCGACGACTCAAAGTCACCGCTGTAATATTCGGCGCCAACCGGGTTGACCCATGGAAGGAAACGTCTAATGGCAAAGACCGTCGAGCTCACAGGCGGCCGCGTAGCTAGTTACGAGGTCGTCGGGTCGGGTCGGCCAACGTTGATGTTCCCTGGTGGCCCGGGGTTCGCAGCAGCGTATATGAGGACCGATGCGGACCTCTTCGCCGACGTCTTCGAAAGCTATCTGATCGATCCCCATGGCTCCGGCGCTTCTACGCCACCGAAAGATTCGTCCAGATACTCGCCCGAAGGTCATGCCGCCTTTTACGACGAGGTTCGTAAGGCACTTGGCCTTGATCACGTTCTCGTCCTCGGCCATTCGTTCGGAGGGACCACGGCGCTCGCGTACACCGCTCTCTTTCCGAGCGCTGTCGACGCATGCATCGCGGTAGCGGCGTTCGGCATCGGAACCGAGGTCGACGGAGACGAAGGGGGAACCGCGGAAGAGGAGTTCGACCGTGCCGTCAGCCGCCACGAGGGTGCCGCCTGGTTCCCTGAGGCGAAGTCGACGATGGACTCGTGGACCGAGAGTGTCCTTGCCGCCGAAGATGCTCATGAAATCGAACAGATGATGGCGACGGTGCTCCCCCTGTACACGGCACATCCGGATCGACCGGACGTCGCGCGTCGACTCGCTGAGATGAAACAGCACCTCACCGCGGATCTCGCCGCGGCGAAGGCTTGGGAGGGTGGGCTTTATCAGACGATTGATCTGCGCCCCCTCGCCTCGAAGATCGCTCGCCCGACGCTTGTCGTCGCCGGCGAACTCGATTTCATCTGCGGACCGGCCCAGGCTCGCCCGATTTCTGACGCGATCGTGACATCGAACCTCGAGGTGATACGGGACTGTGGCCACATCCCAAGCATCGAAGCGCCAGACGAATACCGCAGCGCCGTTCTCCGTTTCGTTGAGAAGAACTGACCTGGGGTTCTCTCGGCTCTGGTCTTGGTAAGCAATTACGGATCAGGACAGATCGAGTCCGTAGTTGCGGCGTTCTTGCCTTGAATCGAATACGCGACCTGAGGGCAGCGTTTTGAAGCAATGTCCCCAAACGTTCACACGAGGAACAGCTCGCAGGTGTCCCTAACCGCCGGGAGTGCGCCACCCTTCGGCACCTCGGGGCGAGCCCGGCCAGGTTACGCGGGCGCGCGTTCAGGGAAAGCCACACGGACGGGTAACGCCGATTAGGTCTTTCTCACCTCACTTGCGTTTGGAGACCCGGGTCACACCCGAACTCCCACCCATGTCTCCACGCAGTTGAGGAAAGGCCTGCCGTAGGCGCACGGCAATGAGCTTTTTGACCAGCTCGGGCGGTAGAGGCTGATCGACGGGGAACCTCAGTGCTCCGGAGGACTTCCCATACCCGGCCAGCTCCTCGGCGAGTTCGGGGAACACCGAGCCGCTGTGGGGCAGGTAGCTCAGGTGGTTCTTGAAGGCGGCAAAGCCGGCGATCGTCTTGCCGGCGACCTTGAAGGCGGGCAGCGCGTAGGAAATGCCCTGCTCGGCGTCGGGGACAACGGCGAGGATGTCGCGGCGCAGGCGTCTGAGGGTCGAGCGCCTCGGTTCGTCCAGGCGGTCCAGGTACTCGTCGACCTCGGTGGCCGACATCAGTCGCTTCCTCGTTCCAGCCGCTCCTCGAGCGCGACCGTTACCAGGTCCCCGAGTTCCTTGCCGATGGCGTTGCGCAGCTCCAACTCCACTGGCAGCGTGTGGCGACCGCCCCGAGCGCCATGGAGGAACCTTGGAAGGGGTGGGCGTCGATCAGGCCCCGCACCTTGACCAGCCCTTTGGTGGCAAGGTACTCGGCCGAACCGGGCATCACCACGTACGTCCAGCCCCCTTTGTTCGGGCTCTCCTGCAGGGTCGCCATGAACTTCTTGTCCAGCTTCATCGCATTTGCTTCGTTCCACAGGCTATGCCGATGGCCAGCGGCTTCGGACACCACACCAAGCTGTTGGCGGACTGCTGCTAGGTCGTCGCGACGATTTGGCCCGGTCAGCTCGTTACCATGCGGTCAGCGACGCGAGGACAATTGGAGCATGAGCGCTCAGCGGTCCGTGGTGCCCGTTGATGACCCGAGACGGCCGGTCATCCGACGTGCGGTCTTTGGGACCCTATGGGCGGCTGCCATCTTCTTAGTCTTCACGACGACGAAGGAGATCAAGCCGATCTATAGCCACTCACCATGGCTGAACGACCCGTACGACACGGTCATATCGTTCACGATGTTCTTCGTCCCCCTGGTTGCGGCTTGCCTTCTCGTGCAGGTCTCCCTCTGCCGTAGGTCCGAACCGCTCTCCACGGCCCGGGTCGTCGCGATTGTCCGTGCATGCCGGGTTGCGGTCGCAGTGCTCGTCGTCGACCTGGCATCCGCCTGGGTCGCGTTCGCTCTGGCGGCGAACCACTCGCAGTGGACGCTCACGGCGACTGGGATCGAGGTTGACTTGCTCGGCCTCGCAACCTTGGCGGCGACCATGGCCATTAGGCACCTCGCGCGCCTCCCACGGCTGCCAAGGCCGGCCGGGCTCCACGATCTAGACGCACCGGACTGGCTCGGTGACGTCGTCACTGTCGCCAGACGAGAGAGCCGCTGGTTTGGCCCGTTCCGTCGTCTCGTGGTTACCACCGCCGACTGGGCAGACCGCTCCCTGGTACGTCAAGTCCGTCGTCACCCCCTTGTCGCTGCGGCTGTTGCTAGTGCCGGCTTTGGCATCGCGGTGGGCGGCTGGCAGGGGTACCGGGAGGGCTACTTTCTGTCTGTGACGCTCCTCGTAATGGGCCTTGGGTTCTGTGGGATGTTTGCCTTCCTCGTCCCTGCATGCTCGTACTTTGGCCTTGTGCGGAGCGCTCGACCGTCGTACGGCACGCAACGCCGCGTGCTCGACGCGAGCGTCGCTGCGTGCGCCGCCGCGATCGTGACACTTGCCTTCCGAAATTCATTGTGGTGGGTCGTCGGCAGCAATCCCGTTGCTGCTGGGCCGTCCGAGTTCGCAGCGCTCGTTGGCAGCGCGGTTCTCGTGACCTTTGTCATGGTGACCGGCGCCGAAACGCTGCTGCGTTCCCACGCCAAACCGGCGCGTTGACCCTCAGCTGAGAGCGGGGACCGGCGCGGACTTGGCAATGTGCGACGCTCGCAGAATGATCCTTATTGAGCGCGAAGCGAACGCGTCTGTTCGTGCTCTTGCCGCGCCATAGCGACGGTTCGGGAACCAAGGCGTCCCCTAACGTGCAGCGAAAACATTAAGTGGGGGTGTCACTGACCGCCGGCTAGGTGCGGCAGTACGGCACATTGCGGGCGCTTCCCACATCGTTAGTGCCGCGCATTTTGTGACACTGTTCTCGCTCTGCCGTGTCGATCAGACCGAATGCGGTTCGTAATGAGATTGCGCCGTGAGCAGGAGCCGATGGAGGTGAGAAGTGGGTCGGGTCGTCGTAATGAATCACTTGACCCTCGACGGGGTCATACAGGGGCCTGGGCGTCCCGAGGAAGACACCCGCGATGGATTCACGCTGGGTGGTTGGGGCCAACGGTCCGCAAGTGCGGGTGACGCAGCCGGTAAAGCGATGGGCGCGCGGATGGCTGCCGGCGGCGGACTTGCCGGGCGGCTGTTCGGGCGACGCACCTACGAGGGACTGCTGGCGCACTGGAACGCGAGCGGTGGCCCGTTCAAGGAAGCTCTAAACAACACTCCTAAGTACATCGCCTCGACCACTCTCAGCGAGCCGCTCGCGTGGCCGAACTCAACACTTCTCGAAGGTGACGTTGCCGGAGCCGTGCGCGAACTCAAAGCGCGTGTCGAAGGGGTTCTTGCGATCATGGGCAGCGGCGAGCTGATCGGTTCGCTGATGGCCGCTGATCTGATCGATGAATACCTGCTGATGATCCACCCGATCGTGCTGGGCAGCGGGCGGCGGCTCTTTCCGGAGCATGTGCACTCGTCGCTTCGGCTGGTTGAAAGCACGGCAACGGCCACGGGCATCGTCATCTCCACTTATGAGCCAGCGAAGAATTAGAAGCAAGTACAAGTGGTAACTCCTGAGCAAAGAACAGATCACATAATGTTCAGCGGACTATTCAAGAAAGCGTCACTTATCGCCGGGACGGTGGCGGATCAGTCGTTGTCGAAGAAGCGACAGAGTTCGTTGATGATGAGGTCCGGCACCATATCAATGGCGTCGTGTCCGTGGTCGGGAAGGGTCACAAGTTCGACGGCGGTCAGTCTCGCTGCGAGCGCGCGCGTGATTTCGCCAGCCCACCGAGGGCTCACCGTACCGAGCAACAACAGAACCGGAGTCGCGACATCCACAGCAAGACCTGGCAGGTCAACGTGTGTGAGAGCGTCAGCCTCTCTCGGAAACGTTTCCGCGACGATCGGAAGGACGTCATAGGCGCCCGGGGCGTTCCGGTACTCCTCGAACCGTTCGGCGCTGAGTCCGACAATCTCGGTGATGAAGCTGAACATTGCCCGACCAGTCTTCCCGTCGGAGACCAAGGCAGTCGCTCGATCGACCCACTCTCTTGGAACTGTCTGGGGCCCCGGCGGTTCGTACAGCGCGATGCGGCGGAAAGGCGCCCCATGAGCTGCCGCTCCGAGCGTGCATGTTGCGCCGTAGCTGTGGGCGAAGACATCGACAGGGGTGCCTTGTTCTTCTGCTAACCGAGTGGCCACTGCCGCGATGTCATCGAACTCCTTTTCGATGGCGTAGAGCCCAGTGTCCCCACTGGTACCCCTTCCGCGTCGGTCCATTGCAGTGACCCGACGATGCTCGGCCAGAGCCGACCACACGGGCTCCCACTGCTCTATCCGGCCCATCCCGCCGTGCACCAAAAGCAGCGCCGGGCCATGGCCAGTTGTCAACAGGCCAATGCTGACGTCGTCGGCGCCGATCACCGAATGCCTTGTTCCCTCCACCGAAACTCCTACCCGTGACGGCCAAGGCCGCCATCGAGCGGACGACCACACGGTCAGCCTACGAGGCAACCTGATCAGCGCGCGAAGGGCAGTGCAGGTGCTAAGCGCAACGCACGTACTTCGGAGACGCGTCACATGCTGAGCCAGTTCCTCTATTCGACCGATCTGGCGACGCATGCCTCATAACGCGCGTCATCGCAGGGGCTTGAAAGCGTCACCTATCGCCGGGAGCGTGACACGGGCCGACAGCCGCCGACCGATGCCACCGAATCAGCGGGTGCTGCTCCGCGTTATGCATGTCATTCGACGTCAGTTTGTTTCACGCGATCCGAGAACCACGTTGATGGTTCGCCGACCCCTTTCCAGAGTGACCCGGCGAACATCCGAAAAGCCCGCGGCCTGACACCGCAGTTGCGGCAAGATCAACACAGCCAACCCGTCCGGAGAACCGGGGGCAACTCAGGACCGGCTCCAGCGAACCCGGTTCTGCCACAAAGGGAGCTGCGGATGTTCGCGCAAACCACCGTATGTCCTGGTCCATGGCCTGGAGTTCGTTGGACTGGGTTCTAACATCGCTGGAAGCAGCGAAGCGACGGCATACGTGAACGAACGCGGCGTTCCCGACCCGTGAAGGCTGTGAGCCCGTGTAACGCTGGGTCGATCGCGGACATTAGGGGATGTGGGGTTGCCTCCAGAGGAGCAGAGCTCGTGGACGGCGGCACTTCGGGGTGAAAGCGCCGGCTTCGCCGAGGTCTTCGAACGGCATCGGGACCGCGTGTATTGCTCTGCGCTCCGATTGACGGGGAATGTGCACGACGCGGAAGACGTCACAGCTGGCGCCTTCCTGGAGCTCT
>Ga0187867_10003662_pt1 | contig 12176 bp, 10 predicted proteins | sample June2016WEW_13_1_FD_132976 | JGI IMG/M metagenome (GOLD analysis project Ga0187867, IMG submission 132976) | Peatland microbial communities from SPRUCE experiment site at the Marcell Experimental Forest, Minnesota, USA - June2016WEW_13_10 | ecosystem: Environmental > Terrestrial > Soil >... | reverse complement strand
GCTATATATGTCGTAAGACAAGCCAATCATATCACCGCTTTCGGCTACTCCCTCCCTGATGTCGTGCGCCCCCAACGGACCAACGGACGTCCCCCTTTGCCCTCATGGCACTTGCTCATTTATACTTACCGTTTGCCTTAACACTGTCGACCGAATCAGGAGCAGCAATCTTTCATGCCCAAGCGTACATTCCAACCTAACCGGCGCAAGCGAAGCAAGAAGCATGGATTTCGCACGCGCATGAAGACCCAGGGCGGCAAGAAGGTAATATCCCGCCGCCGCGCCAAGGGGCGGAAGCGGGTATCCGTAAAGCCCGGATTCCGCGAGTAGCTTTCTCGTGCCGCGCACTTCCAGAGTCGAAACGCTCCGTTGCATGCGACAGCCAGAGGGACTCCAGGCGGATGCCACGCTGGGAACTGGGACGAAGAAGGCTCGAACGAATCGCAGGTCGGCGAAGCAGGGGCCAGGATTTCCGCGGACGGCACGACTGTTGCGCCATGCGGACTTCGAGCGCGTCTACAAACAGGGGCGCCGCCATTTTTCCGCGTCCATGACGGTTTTCTATTGGGAACGTCCGGAGATGCAAGCCGAGGCCGAGATGCAGAAGAAAACAGGGGCGAGGGCCCCCTCGGCTGCCGCTCAAGGCGGGTCCGCGCCACACGGGCTGCGAATTGGATTCACCGTAGGGCGGGTGCTGGGCGGGGCCGTGCAAAGGAACCGCATGAAGCGGCGATTGCGCGAAGCGGTTCGGATGTCGCGTCCAGTTGCGGGAGTTGCGGCCGACGTTGTGATCAATCCAAGAAAGTCGCTGCTGGTTGCCGATTTCGCGGACGTATTGAACGAAGTGAGACGGGCCTTCGCGGTGATCGAACAAAAATTATCAGGAAAGGCAGCAACGCGAGCGGGGGCGCCCGCGCCACACGAGAATTGATGCAGAGCGTCAAATACGTCACGTTGCAATTGCTGCGGGCCTACAAGTGGGCGATCGCGCCCACGCTCCCAGCTGCTTGCCGGTACGTGCCAACCTGCTCGGAATATGCGATGGAAGCAGTGGAGCGCTACGGCGCGATGCGCGGGGGATGGATGGCGCTGGGGCGCCTGCTGCGCTGCCATCCATTTGCAGCTTCGGGATATGACCCGGTGGTGCGAACGGCGGCAGGGAAGAGTTTGCAGAAGTGCGGCGCGTGCGCGCCAAGAATTTGAGGCGATAATCAGACTTTGGCCGACTTCAAAAATCCTCAACAAGAACCTGGCGCGGAGAAGCGACTGCTTCTTGTCTTTCTTCTTACGTTCGTCGTCCTCATTATTTTCCAGATGGTGAAGAAGCCTCAGGCGCCGGTAACCCAGGCGCCGGTAACCCAGGTGCAGAAGCAGGCTACGCCTGAACAAAGTACCCCGCCACCTTCGGCAGCAGCAGCGGCGGAACCTGTGCGTCGGGCGGGCGCCCCGGCGGCGACGGCCAGCAAGCAGGCTGCTGCTGAAACTGAAACCATAATCGAGAGTGATCTTTACAAGATCACGTTGACCAACCGTGGCGCGCAGGTGAAATCCTGGATCCTGAAAAAGTTCGGTAACGATACGCAGAATGGGCCGCTGGATCTGGTGAACACGGCGGCAGCGCAGAAGTTCGGCTACCCCCTTTCGCTGTTTACCTACGATCCCATACTGACCAGCAAACTAAACTCGGGGCTGTTCGTGGCGTCCAATGAAGGACGGCTCACGGCTCCAGCGCACATCACGTTTGAGTATGCGGATCAGGATGTGGTAGTCCGGAAGAGTTTTCAGTTTGATCAGTCTTATGTGCTGAGTGTTGAAACCTCGGTGGTCTATAAGAGCGCAGAAATATTTGCTGCCCTGGCATGGCCCTCGGGATTCGGCGACCAACTCACACCAGCTACCTTCGCGGCTGCGCGCATCGACTATCACAACGACGCTTCCACCGAACGCAGCGGCTATATCTTTTTCCCAAACTATATTTCGCGCCTGCCGATCAAGAGTATCAGCAGCGGTAACACGATCCGAGGGCCATTCGAGTGGGCTGGACCGGGAGATCAATATTTCACCGCGATCTTTCTCCCGGATGATCCCGCCAGTGCAGTCCTGGTAACGCTGCGAAACTCGCTGCAGGCACAAGCAAAGCCCGACTCCAAGGAGATTACGAACGTCGACGTGATAGGTGCGGCCGTGGGCGACCTTCGCGGTGAGACCAGGGAACGGCTCTACGTAGGGCCGAAGGAGCTGTCCTCTCTGGAGGCGGTGGACGTGCCCACCATCAAGAATGGTGATCCCGATCTGCGGGGGACGGTCGACTTCGGGTGGTGGGGGCTGATCTCGCGCCCGCTTTTCCTGTGGCTGAAGTGGACATACAAACACATCGTTCCCAACTGGGGATGGGCGATCGTCATTCAAACCTTGATCATCACGGTGGCGCTGCTGCCGCTGCGCATTACGCAGATGAAGTCGATGCTGAAGATGCAGCGAGTGGCGCCGCAGATCAAAGCGATTCAGGAAAAGTATAAGAAATACAGCTTGAAAGATCCGCGCAAAGCTCCGATGAACGAGGAAATCAGTGCACTGTATAAACAGGAGGGAGTGAACCCGGCCGGCGGATGTCTGCCGCTGCTGATTCAATTCCCGTTTCTGATTGCGTACTATCGCATGCTGGGTGTTGCACTCGATCTCCGGCACGCGCACTGGCTTTGGATCAGCGATCTTTCGGCCCGCGATCCCTACTTTATTTTGCCGATCATCATGGTGCTCAGCATGTTCGCCATGCAGCGCATGACCCCCCAGGCCGGAATGGATCCGGCGCAGCAGAAAATGATGAACTGGATGATGCCCCTGATGATGGGTTTCATCTTCTTCAATCTGCAAGCGGGATTGAATCTTTACTACGCCGAGACCAATTTGATTTCGATCGGTCAGCAGGCCATCATGAACCGCACCAAGCTGGGTCGCGAGATGCGCCAGATCATGGAAAAGCGTGCGAGGAAGAAAGAGAAATAGCTGTCAGCCGAGAGCAGATTTTATGGATAAAGTTGCTGCCGCTAACAGAATCAATGAGTTCCTGCAGGCTGTCGTGACTCACGGCGGTCTTCACCTTAAGTACCGCATCGTCGTGGATCCTCCGGCGATCAGCGAGTGGGAGAGGCCGGAGATTTTTGTCGACTTATCCGGGCCGGATTCCGCGCTGCTGTTGGATCGCGGCGGAGAACTCTTGCGCGCGCTCGAATTGCTCGCCTTCGAGATTTTGCGGCTGCCTTCGGGCGAGCATGAGAAGCTAGCTTTTGATTGCAAGAACCAGCGCTCGCTGCGTTTGCAGGAGCTGCGAATGGCCGCAAGCGTAGCCGCCGAGAAAGTCCGGCAGACGGGCACCCCGTTCCAGTTTGCCCCCATGTCGTCGCGGGAGCGGCGGATGGTGCATCTTGCACTGCGCGACGAAGCCGATCTGCGCACTGAGAGCGACGGCGAAGGGCGCGATCGCTGTGTGGTGCTCTATCCTGCAGATTATAAAACCGCGGCGGGGAAGCCCGCCCGGCGCACTCTGTCTTGACGCAAGCATTCTGCTGCAAGTGCTCCTGTAAGATTGGATGAATGGCTTCCCGCCTTACTGCTGTCCTTTTTATTGCGCCGGCCATGCTATGGCTGATCCCGCAAGGCCGCGCGCAGCAACCAGCGTCGGGGCAATCGAATTCTTCCAGTAGCTCTTCTTCCACGAGGCACACACGAAAAGCCGTGTCCGGTGTGGGTTCAGGGCTGGACGCGGGATCGGTGAGCAATGGAGTGTACCGCAATCCAGGCTTCGGATTTGCCTGCAAAATTCCGGCGGGTTGGGTTTTGCGAACGGAAGAGATGAACGAGCGCGCGAATAGCGATGCGAAGAAGGACGCTGCGCGGGTTTTGTTAGCGGCCTTCTCGCGGCCGCCAGCGGCGCGAGGCGAGGATGTGAATTCGTCAATTCTGATTGCGGCAGAGAGTGCTGAGGCATACCCCGCATTGACAGAAGCGGCGCAGTATTTTGGGCCAGTATTGGAGATCGCGAAGGCGCAGGGATTTGAGGTGATCAACGAGCCCTATGAGTTCGTGCAGGGGGCGAAGACGCTGGCGCGCGGAGATCTCCAGAAAGATGTGGGCACGCGAGTGATGCTGCAGTCGACGCTAGTGATGCTGGCGCGCGGGTATGCGATCTCTTTTACGTTGATTGGCGGAACGGAGGACGAGGTGGAGGAGTTGATTGAGGGGTTGAGTTTTGGGGCGGGTGCGAAATCCACTCAGCGCTAGATTCGGGTCTTAGCGAAGTCCAACGGTATTCTCCGCGAAAAATCATCCGAAGGGTGTGCATCGGTCTGCATGAAACTTCGATTGCCAGAGGGTATCTTCAAGGCGTATTTGTTCGATTGCGACGGCACAATTGCCGACTCGATGCCGTTGCACCACAAAGCGTGGAAGCAGGCGCTCGGAGAATGGAATCGCGAGTTTGAGGAAAAGCATTTCTATGCATGGGGCGGAATGCCGGTAACTGAGAGCATCTCAACGCTGAACGAAAGAGATGGGTTGAGCATGCCGGTGAAGACTGTGTCCAGCCGGAAAGAGCGCCTCGATTTCAATCTGCTGCCGGAGCTCCAGGCGGTTCCTGATGTCCTGGAGCAGATCGAGGCGGAACACGGACGGATTCCCTTTGCAGTGGTATCGGGAAGCACAAAGAAATCGGCGGCAGCATTCTCTGGTTTCGCTGAACCTGCTCGATCGATTCGACACGATGGTATGCGCGGGAGATTATGTCAAGAGCAAGCCCGATCGGGAAGCGCTTTTGCTGGCGGCGGCCAGGCTGGGAGTCGCGCCGGAAGATTGCCTGGTATTCGAAGACACGGACATGGGAAGTCAGGCAGCGACGGCGGCGGCGGGCAGGGCTTCGGCGAAACTTCCGGTGCCGTGGGAGAGAGCTTCGATCTGACTGGCATGACCAAGTCGCCGACTCTCGAATGGTTCTTCTTCGACGACGCAAGACCGTCCTTCGGGCGATCATGCTTCGCTCAGGACGACAGGTAATCAGTCTAAAGGTTCGGGCTGGAGGGCAATGTTGGTCTCGCCGGCGGCCTTTTTCTGAGCGTATTTCTCCATCCAGGCTTCCCAACTCTTGCCGGCGGCGGTGTCGCGTCCCGTGAAGGCGAGGGCGGAGATGTCGGCGTAGGATACGGAGATTTTTTCGTTGGCATTCTTGGGGAAGAGACGGACGATGGAATCCTTCAGCGTGGCTGCTGTCCGGCGGTCGAAAAGATAGCCTTCGATTTTGGTGCCGTTCTTGAAAGTAATGGTGACGTCGCCTCGGTAGTCAAAAGCTTTTTCGAGCGCGATGCGGATTTCTTCGTCGCTGGCGAGTTGCGGAATCCAGCCTTCGAGTTTCTCGTGAACGGTGCCGGGAGCAAGTTCAAGTGCGTCCGGATTGGTGGCGGTGTGCGGGAGGGCTTGCGCTGCTTCGTGGTCGATGTGGCCGGATTCTTTGCCTGTCATAGGCTTCGATCTCAGATCAGGCGCGAGTTTCCTGCAGCGATTCGTTCGTCGGGGTGATCTGAACCAGCGGATGCACCGGTGCGTCGGGTTCGTCGAGCAGCCGCAGAGCCTCTTCGTCGCGATAGCGCGGGAAGAGAGTCGCTTTCACCGTGGCCAAAAATCCGCCGAGCGAGCTGAAGGTGGCATTCACGGCGGAAGCTTCGTAGCCGCTGTGGACCATGCAATTGGCGCAGGCGGGATTGCCGGACTCGGTGCCATAGTTGCTCCAATTCGTAGTCGCGAGAAGTTCGCCGAACGTTTCGGCATAGCCATCCTGGAGCAGGTAGCAGGGCTTCTGCCATCCGAAAATGTTGTACGTGGGCATGCCCCACGGGGTGCAGGGATAGGTGCGCTTGCCCATGAGGAACTCCAAAAAGAGGGGCGAGAGATTGAATCGCCAGTTCTTCTTGCGGTTCGACAGGATCGCGCGGAACATGCGGCGCGTGCGGGCGCGGCCGAGGAAATGTTTCTGGTCCGGAGCTTTATCGTAGGAGTATCCCGGTGAAAGCATCATGCCCTCGAGGCCGAGCTCCATCATGTCGTCGAAGAAGGCGCGAACCGACTTGGGATCGGCGCCATCGAACAGCGTGGTGTTGGTGGTTACGCGGAACCCGCGGGCGAGCGCCTCTTTGATGGCATCGACGGCGATGTCATATCCGCCCTCGCGGCAGACGGCCAGGTCGTGCTCTTCACTCTGGCCGTCGAGGTGAACGCTGAACGTCAGATACTTGCTCGGCTTGAAGAGATGGATTTTTTCCTTCAGCAGGAGCGCGTTGGTGCAGAGATAAATAAATTTCTTGCGGGCCACCAGTCCCGTAATGATCTCTCCGATCTGCGGGTGCATCAGCGGTTCGCCGCCGGGGATGGAGACCATGGGGGCGCCGCATTCGTCGACGGCGCGGAAACATTCTTCCGGAGTGAGATTTTTCTTCAGGATGTGGGCGGGATATTGAATCTTTCCGCATCCGGCGCAAGCAAGGTTGCAGCGGAACAGAGGCTCGAGCATGAGCACGAGCGGATATTGCTTGCGGCCGGCGAGCTTCTGCCGGAGGACATAGCTCGTCACGGTGCACATCTGGGATATGGGAACCGCCATTATGGATGGAAACTCCTGTGGGCTTATTTTATCAGGATCAGTGGGTCCGATGGTGGCGAGGGGGTGAGAGGTGCCGAAAAAGAAACCGCCCAAGCATGCCATTTTCGGGTGTATGTGCGGTATGGGAAACCGGGCAGGAAGCGGCGCTGGAATTCGTTGAAAACCCGCCATTTACCGCTAGGGTGCGGGCCCGCTGGGGGATGGCTGGAAGGGCATTTCCGTGGTATAATTTGACAGTCGCTCAACGAACCTAAGTACACGAAATTTCAATCACTTGAGGTCAGTTTCGCAGGCTGATAAGGGTTCCTGTGGAAGCACGATTCGTCGAGTGAATTTGGAGTCTCGCTTGACTGAAGTTTCGTGACAATTCGGACGTGCTCCACGGAGCTGAATGGCCACCAAAGAGATCAATACTCCCATCGCAGAAACCAAAGCAAAAGTGACTCCGATTGTTGGCAGCAACGGAGGCAAGAACGACTATAACGCCGACTCGATCAAAGTGCTCGGTGGTATGGAAGCGGTGCGCAAACGTCCCGCGATGTACATCGGGTCGACGGGCGATCTGGGTCTGCATCACCTCGTTTATGAAGTCGTCGACAATTCGGTGGACGAAGCGCTGGCCGGTTTCGCAACCAAGATTGAAGTCACAATCCACATCGACAATTCCATCACAGTGATCGATGACGGGCGCGGCATTCCCGTGGACGATATGGATATCGATGGGGAAAAAGTTTCCGCGGCGCAGGTGGTGATGACGACGCTGCACGCCGGAGGAAAGTTTGATTCCTCCACGTACAAAGTGTCGGGCGGATTGCACGGGGTGGGAGTTTCTTGCGTGAACGCGCTGAGCGAAGAGCTTGAGCTGGAAATCTGGCGCGATGGCGCGACCTGGGAGCAGACCTATTCGAAGGGTGAACCTACTAGCAAGATGAAGAAGGCGGGCGCGGCCAAACGGCGCGGGACCAAGGTCCACTTCCTGCCGGATCGAAGCATCTTCACGGCGACAGAATACAACTATGACACATTGGCGCAGCGGCTGCGCGAACTGGCATTTCTGAATAAAGGACTGTTGATCACGCTGACCGACGAGCGCTCAACCGATGCGAAAACGGGCGAGGCCAAGCACGCGGACTTCAAGTACAACGGCGGCATCGCGGAGTTCATCAAGCATTTGAACCGCGGCAAACAGGTGCTGCACGACAAGCCGATTTATATGGAAGCGGAGCGCAGCGGCGTGGCCATGGAGATCGGGCTGCAATACAACGACGGATATTCGGAGTCGGTCTTCAGCTTCGCGAACAACATCAACACGATCGATGGCGGCACGCATCTTTCGGGCTTCCGCATGGCGCTCACCCGCACGATTAACTATGCCGGACAGCAGATGGGTCTGTTCAAGGACGTCAAGGAAAATCTGACCGGCGACGATGTGCGCGAAGGGCTGGTGGCGGTGATCAGCGTGAAGCTGTCGCAGCCGCAGTTTGAAGGGCAGACCAAGGGCAAGCTGAATTCCGATATCGCCGGCGTCGTGCAGGCGTTCATCAACGAGCGGCTGGGAGCGTTCTTCGAGCAGAACGCCACCGTCGCAAAGAAGATTATCAACAAGGCAGTCGATGCGGCGCGGGCGCGCGAGGCAGCGCGCAAGGCACGCGATCTGACTCGGCGCAAAGGGGCGCTCGATTCCGGTGGTCTGCCGGGCAAGCTGGCGGATTGCTCGGAGCGCGATCCCAACCGCTGCGAATTGTTTCTGGTTGAGGGCGAGTCTGCAGGCGGAACGGCGAAGCAAGGACGAGACCGTCGCTTCCAGGCGATTCTGCCGCTGAAAGGGAAGATTCTCAACGTAGAAAAAGCGCGTTACGACAAGATGCTGGCGCACGAAGAAATCCGCGCCATGATTACGGCGCTGGGTACGGGCATCGCCAAGGATGATTTTGATCCGACGAAAGTTCGCTACGGGAAAATCATTCTGATGACGGACGCTGACGTGGACGGATCGCACATCCGCACGCTGCTGCTGACGTTTTTCTTCCGGCACATGCAGGAGCTGATCAAGCGCGGCAACGTATTCATCGCGCAACCGCCGCTGTATTCGATCAAGAAGGGCAAGTCGATGCAGTACATCAAAGACGACGATGCCTTCGACAAAGTCATGCTGAAGCGCGCGGCAGATGGGCTGATCGTGCGCTATGGCGAGGGCGCGGCCAAGCTGGAAGGCGCGAATCTAACGCGCTTTATGAGCGTGTTGAAGGAATATCTCAACTTCTTCGACAAGGTAAACAAGCGGCTGCGCGATGAGAGCGTCACCGAACTTCTGCCCCAGCTCGATCTTTCGAAGCACGCGGATTTTGAAGGCGACAAGAAAACGCCGCCGAAGAAAATCGAGAAACTGGAAAAAGAATTGAAGCGGCTGATGAAAGACCGCAAGTTCAAGAGTGTGGAGTCGGTCTTCGACGAAGAGCACAACTTGTGGGAAGCACGGTTCGTGAACTCGCAGGGATCGGAACACGTGATCAGCTGGGAGCTGGCGTCCAGCGCCGAATGCCGGCAGTTGATTTCGAAGTTCAAACAGATCGAGCCCTATCTGGAGCCGCCGTTTGTGGTGGAGGCGGTGGCGAAGACCGGCGCAGCGAGCAAGGAAGATGAGGCTGCTGAAGAAGACGCGGCGGATGATTTGGCTGCGACGGATGGAAAGTCCGGGAAGAAGACTGCCAAGGCTGCGCCGAGAAACCGCGCCGTTATAGAACCGGTGGAAAAAGCGACGGCGCGCGAGCTCTTCGAATACGTGAAGAAAGAAGGCAGCCGCGGCTACGACGTGCAGCGCTACAAAGGTCTGGGTGAGATGACGGCTCCGCAGTTGTGGGAGACGACCATGGATCCGGAGCGGCGCACTTTGCTATCGGTGAAGCTGGAGGACATCGCCGAGTGCGAAACCATCTTCACCACGCTGATGGGCGAGGACGTGGAAGCGCGGCGCAAGTTTATTGAAGAGAATGCGCTAGATGTGAAGAATCTGGATATCTAGACGATTGGTGCACCACCGAAAAGGAGTGCACCGAAAAAGAGGTACCGCACCCTGCTGCACGATCTCAGCCCCGTAGGGGCGGCATACAACAGCCCCGGACGTAGGTCCGGGGTAAGCAAGAAATCGGGCAATCAGTTCCGCAGGAATGGTTGAATCGCAACCCCGCGATCCGACGTAACCATTGTGACAACCAACCTGGCGCACACGCTCCAGGGTCCTACCGGCGAAAAGCCCTCATTTCAGCCCTTCGACCAGATACAAATCCGCCAGCATGCGGTGGTAGCCGAAGATGCAGGTTTGGGCGTCGGGGGTCATGAGGATGGGGCCGATGGTTTCGACTCCGGCGGGATCGGAGGGGATTAACTGCTTCCAGAGAGTGCGCTTCCCGGTTTGCAAATCCAGGCGGTCAACCCTGGCGGGCAACTCACCGGGCTGGTAAAGGTAAAGCGAATGGCTGTCCGTGCTGAACGTGATGGGCTGTTCGCCGGAGTTGAAGCCGGGAATGACGCGGGGTTCGCCTTCGGTGGCGGAATACAAATATCCTTTTTGATCTGGACCGATTCCGGCCACCCACTGCGAGTCGGGAGAGATGATGAACGCGGTACCATTCACGCCTTCCGGTGAGATGGGATGACTCTTGCCGGAAGCCACATCAAACACGTAGAGCCTCACGCCCTTGCCGGGTTCGTTCCCGGAAAACAAGAGGCGCTTGCCGTCGGGGAACCAATGGGCCCAGGAATGGTTGATGTTGTCGTTGGTCAGCGCCTTCGGCTCGCCGGCGCCGGTGGTCAGCAGTTTGAGCTGCGAGGGTGAAGCCTGAGTTTGGGCCACCACCCACTTGCCGTCGGGGGACAGAGAGACGGCGCCGCCTTCGCCCAGCAGCACGGCGGGTGAGCCGTCGGTCTTACGAATGTAGACCGCGTAGGACAATCCGCCGGACTTCGAATAATCGAGGGATCCGCCGCCGCCCTCTTCATCGAACAACAAGGTCTTGCCATCCGCCGATATATCCGCCGGATAGGTATAGTCCAACCACGAAAGATCGTGCTGCTTGGCGTCGTCGGAGGTCATGCCGACCAGTTCGCGCCGCCAACTGGCGCGCATCAGCAAAACCCTGCCGTCCTTGAAGATGTCAAAGATCATGACCGCTCCGGGCAAGCGCAACACCATGCGCTCCTTGCCATCGAGGGTGATGGCGTAAAGAGTGCGGTCCACGCCGGACTTGCTGGCGGTGAACCAGATCTCCTGCCCGTCCGGGGACCAGGCGAGTCCCTGAATGGTGAACCATTCTCCGGACAGCGTCTTCTTGTTTCCCTTCAGATCGATGACGGCGAGGGAGCCGCTGTCATCCCCTTGCACCGGGTGATCGATGAAGGCGATCAGACTCCCTTTGGGAGAAAAACGGGGATGGCCGATCCATCCGCCGGTTTCGTACAGAGGCTTACCAACGGGAAATTCCAGCCGATTCCGGCCGTCAAAATCACGCACCACAACAAGATTGCTGCCGTCAGCGGACCAATCGGCCCATTGCACGTGTTCGAGAACTTCGCGCGGCGCGCCGCCAACCAGAGGCGCACGGGCGAGCGTGCCCATGTTTACCCATGTACCGATGGCTTTGCTGTTCAGCAGAACAGCCATCTCCGAAGCGGAAGACACCGATACGAGCTGAGTTCGGCTGAGGCCCATCGACCGTGCCTCAGGCGCTTCGGGGCGTGCGGTAAATACATCCACGGGACTGCCCTGCCAGGCAGCGCTGTAGAGAATGGTTTGTCCATCGGGAGCGAAGCGGGCTGAGCGAATGCTGCCGCGGCGAAAGGTGAGCTGACGGTAGGTTGGAGGCGGCAGAGGGGCGGAAGAGAACAACTGCTTGCCGGCATACACTCCCGCTGCCAGGGCCAGCAGAACGCACACGGCGAGCAGCGGCCACACCGAGCGCCTGTGCGCCACGACCGTTGGCGCAACTTTTGTGCCGGAGGTCGAAACGGAAGCGGACTCGTCGGCGACGGCTCCGGTGCGGGAGGAATCGATGGAACGCTTCAGGCGTTTGAGATCGGCTCGCAGTTCGGCGGCCGTCTGGCAGCGCATGTCGCGATCTTTTTCGAGAGCCTTGTTAATGATTTCTTCCAGCTTCGAAGGAAGCGCCGGGACGAGGCGCACGGCGGAGGTGGGCTGGCGATTCAGTATGGCCTCAGTGACGACTGCGGAAGTCTCTCCGCGAAAGGGCAGGACGCCGGTGGCCATTTCGTAGAGCACCACGCCGAAGGAGAAGAGGTCGGTGCGCCCATCGAGTTCCTTGCCGCGCAATTGTTCGGGCGACATATAGGCGACGGTGCCGACGGCGGTGCCGGGGCTGGTGAGGTCCAGTACGGTGGCGTCTGCCAGAGTCTGCGAATCGCCGCTGGTGGAGCGGGCGGCGCGCGCGATTTTGGCGAGGCCGAAATCGAGAATCTTGGCGTGGCCACGCTCGGTGACGAAGATGTTGGCGGGCTTGATATCGCGGTGCACGAT
>Ga0187867_10003657_pt1 | contig 12194 bp, 9 predicted proteins | sample June2016WEW_13_1_FD_132976 | JGI IMG/M metagenome (GOLD analysis project Ga0187867, IMG submission 132976) | Peatland microbial communities from SPRUCE experiment site at the Marcell Experimental Forest, Minnesota, USA - June2016WEW_13_10 | ecosystem: Environmental > Terrestrial > Soil >... | reverse complement strand
CGTGCTGGGCTGGGGCGTCGGCGGTATCGAGGCCGAGGCCTGCATGCTCGGCCAGCCGCTCTCCATGCTGTTGCCGGAGGTGATCGGCTTCAGATTGACCGGTGCGCTTGGCGCGGGGGTGACAGCCACCGATCTTGTTCTTACCGTCACCCAGCTGTTGCGGCAAAAAGGGGTGGTCGGCAAATTCGTCGAATTTTACGGGCCCGGCCTCGACCATCTGTCGCTCGCCGATCGCGCGACGATCGCCAATATGGCGCCGGAATATGGCGCGACCTGCGGTTTCTTCCCCATCGATTCGGAGACGCTTTCATATCTCGCGACGTCGGCGCGCACGCCGGCCCGTGTCGCTCTCGTCGAAGCCTATGCGAAGGCACAAGGCTTGTATCGCACCAAGACGACGCCCGATCCCGTCTTCACCGATACGCTATTGCTCGATCTCGCCACCGTGGTGCCGTCTATGGCAGGCCCGAAACGTCCTGAAGGGCGGGTTGCGCTCGGCTCCGTTGGCGCGGGCTTCAAAGCCGCGCTCGACACCGAATACAAAAAGCCCGGGGAGATCGCCAAGCGCACTCCGGTCGAGGGGAAAAATTTTGATCTCGGGCACGGCGATGTGGTGATTGCCGCCATCACCTCCTGCACGAATACCTCGAATCCGAATGTGCTGATCGGCGCGGGTCTCCTTGCCCGCAACGCCATTGCCAAGGGGATCGGCGTGAAGCCGTGGGTGAAGACCTCGCTGGCACCCGGAAGCCAAGTGGTCGCCGAATATCTTGCCGCGTCCGGACTGCAAAAATCGCTCGACAAGCTCGGCTTCAATCTGGTCGGCTTCGGCTGCACGACATGCATCGGCAACTCGGGTCCGTTGGCGGCGGAAATCTCGAAGACCATCAACGACAATGGCATAATCGCCGCGGCGGTTCTTTCTGGCAACCGCAATTTCGAGGGCCGCGTCAGCCCCGATGTTCAGGCCAATTACCTCGCCTCGCCGCCGCTCGTCGTCGCCCATGCGCTCGCGGGCACGGTCGCGATCGACCTCACCAGCGAACCGCTCGGCCATGACAAGAAAGGCCATCCGGTGTTTTTGAAGGACATCTGGCCCTCACAGGAGGAAATCTCCGAAATTATCGACGAATACGTGACTAAGAAAGTGTTCAAGTCGCGCTACGCCGATGTATTCAACGGTGACACCCATTGGCGTAAGGTAAAGGCGCCTTCGGGCGAGACCTACAAATGGGATATGGGTTCGACCTATGTGCAAAATCCGCCCTATTTCGCGGGGATGAAAATGGCACCTGAGCCGGTCCAGGACATCGAGAACGCGCGTATCTTGGCGCTGTTTGGCGACAAAATCACGACCGACCATATTTCGCCCGCCGGCTCGATCAAGGAGGCGTCGCCCGCCGGCCAATATCTCCTCGAGCGGCAAGTCTCAAAAGCCGATTTCAATCAATATGGCACACGGCGCGGCAATCATGAGATCATGATGCGCGGAACCTTCGCCAATATCAGGATCAAGAATTTCATCCTGCAAAAGAGCGATGGTCTCGTGCCGGAGGGCGGCCTGACCAAGCATTGGCCAGACGGGTCGGAAATGCCGATCTTCGAGGCTGCGGTGAAATATGAAGCCGAGGGCGTGCCTCTCGTTGTTTTCGCGGGGGCCGAATATGGCAATGGCTCGTCGCGCGACTGGGCGGCCAAGGGCACCAAATTGCTCGGCGTCCGCGCGGTCGTCGCTGAATCGTTCGAGCGCATTCACCGCTCGAACCTCGTCGGCATGGGCGTCCTGCCACTGACCTTTGAACCCGGCACGACGTGGAAAACGCTTGGCCTCAAAGGCGACGAGCAGGTGACCATCCATGGCCTCGGCAGCGCGCTGAAGCCCCGCCAGATGATGGAGGCGGAGATCACACATTCCGATGGAAAAGTTGTGAAAGTGCCGCTGCTCTGCCGGATCGCGACGCTCGACGAGCTCGAATATTTCAACAATGGCGGGATTCTTCCCTACGTCCTGCGCCAGCTCGCGGTGGCATAAGAGATTTCATGACGCAATTCTCGGGCAGGGCGCCATTTCGGAGCCTTGCTCACATCTCGATCTGACCACCGAGCTCGATTACCCGGTTCGGCGGAATAGAGAAGAATTCCGTCGCGGCCTGGGCGTTGCGATGCATGAGCATGAATAGCTTGACCTTGAACCGGTGCCATCTTGACCGGCCCACCGGCACGATCGTCAATCTGCCGACGAAAAATGACGTATCCATCATGTTGAAGCTGAGCTGCCGCGCGGCACAGCTTTCGAGGACCTGCGGGATGTCCGGCTGCTCCATGAATCCATAGTGGACAACGACGGAATGGAAATCATCGTTAAGATGCTGAACCTCGATGCGCTGTTCGGGCAATATGCGAGGAATGTTCTCGGTTTTCACATGTAGCAGCACGATACGCTGATGCAGCACTTTGTTGTGCTTGAGATTATGCAGGAGCGGCACCGGCACGACATCGGTCCGACTGGTCATGTAGATGGCGGTGCCCGGCACCCGGCGCATATTTTGGATTTTCGTGATGAAGTAAGAGAGCGGCAAGGTGTCGCGCTCCAGCTTCTCGAGCATCGCCTTGCGGCATTCCCGCCAGGTCCACATGAGAAAGAAAATGGTGGCGCCCACCACAAGCGGGACCCATCCACCCTCGAAGATTTTCATCATGTTGGCGGTGACAAAGGACAGATCGACGGTAACGAACAACCCCGCCACGATGAGGCTCACGGCGAGGCGCCAATGCCAAATGTCGCGCATCGCCCGGAACATCAGAATCGAGGTCAGCAGCATGGTCATCGATACAGCGATGCCGAAGGCCGCCGCCAAATTGTCCGATGAGCGGAACGTCACCGTCAACACGAGCGTGAGCGCCATCAAAAGCCAATTGACGAAGCCAACATAGATTTGCCCATAGCCCTCGGCCGAGGTTTGGGTGATGTGCATGCGCGGGCACAAGCCAAGCTGGATCGCTTGACGAGTCATTGAAAACGCGCCGCTGATGATCGATTGGCTGGCGATGATCGTCGCAACGGTCGCGAGCAGAACCAGTGGTATTTGCAGCGGCGCCGGACACAAGACGAAAAACGGGTTGGCCTGCGCGGCGACGGCGCCGTCGATCACCATCGCGGTCTGACCCGCATAATTGAGCACGAGCATGGGCAGCACCAAACCATACCATGCCAATCTGATTGGGCGTGGTCCGAAATGACCCATATCGGCATAGAGGGCTTCAGCGCCGGTCGCACATAAAAAAACCGCTCCAAGCACAAGAAAGCCGCTGAAGCCATGCGTGAACAGATAGGTCAATCCGTAGCGAGGATCGAGCGCCATAAAGGCGCTTGGATGATGCAGCACGCCGCCGAGCCCCAGCACGCCGATCGTGACGAACCAGATGGTCATGATCGGGCCGAATAATTTGCCGATCCGTGCGCTGCCTTGCGGCTGCAGGCCGAAAACCCCGGCCAAAACGACGACCGACAAAGGAACGATGTAAGGTGCGATCATTGGTACCGGCAGTTTGAGCCCTTCAAGCGCACTCAGTACGGAGATTGCCGGCGTGATCGCGCCATCCCCGTAGAGCAAGGCCGCGCCGAGGATACCGAGGGCGATGATGCCTACGCGATTGCCATGCTTGATGCCAAGCAGCGACATCAGGGCAAGGATTCCGCCCTCGCCTTCGTTGTCGGCGCGCATCACCACGGCGACATATTTGATCGAGGTGGTAACCAGCAGGGTCCAGACGATCAGCGACAGCATGCCCAAGGCGACCGCCGGCGTCGCTTCGCCACCGGCCCAGTCGAGGGCCGTTTTCATCGTATAGAGAGGGCTTGTCCCAATATCTCCATAGACGACGCCGAGCGCACCGAGCGCCATTGTTGCCAGGCGTCCGCGCGCCGTGCTCGCATGAGGATCGACGTCTATTGCCAATGGCGCCATTTTAACCGGTTGTCCTCATTGATCGGCGAGGTGAATGTAAAATGCATGAATTCGACGGCTGCGGCAATGCCGCTTGCTTCTTGTCAGAGCTGGCATGATGTGGTTGGTGTGCCGCGCTGCTCTTTAGCCAAAGAATGGTTCAAGTCCCCGGCGAGAAATGTCCTCGTTCGAGGCAAGGAACGCGGAAGATCAAGGGTTTTTATATGGCTGTCTACAAGCTATTTGTTCTACCGGGCGACGGCATTGGCCCCGAGGTCATGGCCGAAGTCGAGAAAATCGCGGATTGGTTTACGCGCGAAGGCATTGTCCGTTTCGAGATCGAAAAGGGGCTTGTCGGCGGCGCGGCATATGACGTTCATAAAACAGCGATCAGCGATGCCGATATGGCGCGGGCGCAAGCGGCGGACGCTGTGCTGCTCGCCGCCGTCGGCGGGCCAAAGTGGGATGCCGTCCCCTACGAAGTCCGCCCCGAAGCGGGTCTTTTGCGGCTTCGCAAGGATATGAACCTCTTTGCAAATCTGCGCCCGGCGATTTGCTATCCGGCGCTTGCCGATGCCTCTTCACTGAAGCGCGAGCTCGTCGATGGGCTCGATCTCATGATCGTTCGCGAATTGACCGGGGGCGTTTATTTCGGCGAACCAAAGCAGATCATCGATCTCGGCAATGGGCAGAGGCGCGCCATCGACACGCAAGTCTACGACACCTACGAGATCGAGCGGATAGGGCGCATCGCTTTCGAGCTCGCCCGCAAGCGCCGCAACAAAGTGACATCTTCCGACAAACGCAATGTGATGAAATCCGGTGTCCTCTGGGACGAAGTCATCAGAGCTTTGCACGCACGCGAATATCCCGATGTTGAGCTTGAGCACCAGCTCGCCGATGCGCTCGGCATGCAGCTTGTTCGGCGCCCGAAGCAATTCGATGTCATCGTCACTGACAATCTGTTCGGCGACATGCTGTCGGACGTGGCGTCGATGCTGACAGGCTCGCTCGGCATGCTGCCTTCGGCCTCGCTCGGCGAAAAAGATGCGAAGAGCGAAACCCGTAAGGCGCTGTATGAGCCGGTGCATGGATCGGCTCCCGACATCGCAGGAAAGGGCCTCGCCAATCCGATCGCGATGATCGGCTCGTTCGGCATGGCCTTGCGCTATTCGTTCAACCTTGGTGAGCTGGCTGACCGTATAGAAAAGGCCATCTCCGATGTTCTCGGCCAGGGGCTGCGCACCGCCGATATCGCGGGCGGTGTGAAGGAGACCCTTTCGACATCCCAAATGGGGGACGCGATCCTTGCCACACTGCAGGAAGCGAATTGAGGGATTTCAGTTAACCGGAATGGACCTTGGCCCCCGCAAAATTATTGACCGGGCCGTCAGTCAGAGAATACCTTAGCGGATAGGCCGTGAAACTGTAGGGCTTGGATTAATTGCATGAGCGCAAAGACTTATTCCCTGCTTACTTCTACGTTGGCCGCTCTGATCGTCGCGTTCGCGAGCAGCACGCCGCAGGCGGAAGCGGCCGAACCGAGCTTTGATTGCCAGAAGGCTAAAGCACCGGACGAACACATTATTTGCAACGACAGACGCCTCGCTGAACTCGATCAAGCTGTTGCGATCGCATCTCAGGCGGCCGAAGGCTCCGGGAATAACGCTCGCGAAGTTGTTAGGGAGACACTGGCAGCTCGGCATTCCTGTGGTGAAGACAGCCTCTGCATCCTTGATCAACAAGTCAAAGCTGTCGATACTCTTGCCGATCTTGGGTCAAAAGTTTCCATTCCGCCTTGGGTCGGAACATATCGTGTTGATCTTTTCAATGAGCGCCGGGATCCGCCCACCCAAACTCTTCCTGAACAAGTTGGCCAATGCACGGTAACTAGAATCGCCGCGATCTCCACTCGGTTCGGCGAAGAGCTTAAGCCGCCGGCCAACGAGATGGACAGCTCGGGCAGCGCGGTCACTTTTGCCAATCAGGGATATCAGGTCTCTTACACTTACGTTGCAGCAATCGCGGACTCGCATATCGGTGACGAAATTCTGCTCTGCCTCGTGTCCCTTCCGAGGGATTGCCCGCCGGGCGATACCCGCGGGAAATTTTATTCGGCGACGAACTTAAAGACGACGGGGTCTTGGCTCCTCCCGGACGCGCAGCATATGTGCGGTGGAGCATGAACAAACGCCGCGCCCAATGAAAACATTCGCGCTATGACATCCCGCAACGGGGATAGGCTGCGATGAGCTTCAAAAACCGGTCCGACGCCGGACGGCAATTGGCCGCGAGGCTCGTAAAATACAAAGGCCAGCATCCCGTGCTGCTCGCCTTGCCGCGTGGCGGCGTTCCTGTTGCCGCCGAGGTCGCGGCGGCGCTCGGCGCGCCCATCGATCTTGTGCTCGTGCGCAAAATCGGCGTGCCCTGGCAACCGGAACTGGCAATGGGCGCCATCGTTGATGGCGATTCCCCCATCGTTGTCCGCAATGAAGATGTGATTCGGCTCGCGGGGGTGGACGAACGCGACTTCCAAGCCGTGTGCGAGAGAGAATTCGCCGAAATCGAACGGCGGCGCCGGCTCTATCTCGGTAGCAGGGCTCGCCTCGGCGTCAAAGACCGTGTCGCGATCGTCATCGACGACGGCATTGCGACAGGGGCGACAACCCGCGCCGCCTTGCGAGCCATCCGCATGCGCCAGCCGAAAAAGCTCATCCTCGCGGTGCCGGTCGGCCCCACGGATACGATAGAGGCGATGCGGGAAGAAGCCGATGAAGTCCTCTGCCTCGGAACTTACGAGCTTTTCGGTGCGATCGGCGAATTCTACGATGATTTCCGGCAAATCACGGATGAAGAGGTGATCACTATCCTAGCGCGCTTCACCGGGCCGGGTCCGGCCGCGCCGGAGGATGCCTCCACCTAGAGCAGTGCTATTCTTCCTTGGCCTTTTGCGTGAACACCTGACGGCCGCGATACATGCCGGTCTTGAGATCGACGTGGTGGGGGCGCCGCAACTCACCGGAATCCTTATCTTCCACATAGGTTGGCGCCTTAAGCGCATCGGCGGAGCGGCGGAAGCCGCGCTTCATGGGGGATGTTTTGCGTTTCGGAACGGCCATGTCGTTGTCTCGATTGCTTTGTCATAATAATGGATCGCGGGGGGCAAGCCTGATTGGGCGAGCGCGGTTGACCCGCCTCATACAATGGAAACCGGCGTTTGGCCATCCCAAAACGCCGGGAGGCGGCACCGATGAAAAGTGGCCATTTTGCGAACCGCATTTGAACTTCATTTGGCGCATTCGACAAGCGAGCCTGCCCCCCGCGCCCGCCCCATGATTCGCGCCGCGAGCCCCGCATGACGAGGGGAGGGTCTCGCCGGGTTGCGGAGCCTCGGATTTGGCAGGGCCGTTGCGAGCAATGCAGCCTCCCTGGCGTCCAGCCTGTCTGCGCTCTTGTGGAAATAGTGGCGTGCCGCCGCCTCGGCGCCAAAAATGCCGTCGCCCCATTCGGCCAGGTTGAGATAGACCTCCAAAATACGCCGCTTTGACCATGCGAGATCGATCAGCAACGCCAACGGAATTTCGAGTGCCTTGCGGATGTAGGATCGTGACGGCCAGAGAAACAGGTTTTTCGCGGTCTGCATGGGGATCGTCGAGGCTCCGCGCGAGGGACCGTGGTCTTTCGCCCTGTCTATAACCTCGCGCAGCGCGCTCCAATCAACGCCTTCATGCTCGCAAAAGCGGGCATCCTCCGAGACAATGACGGAGGCGCGGAGAAAACCGGAAATGCGCTCAAGCGGAACATAGTAACGTTCGACGGGTTTGCCTTCGAGCCAGCGCGCAAGCATAAGCGTCGATACGGGCGGGAAGTACCGGTAGACGACAATCAACCCGGCGATAGCAAGCGTTAATGCAACGAGAGCGGCGAGCGCGACGCGCAAAATGGTTCCGGACACACCCCTCCGGCGGGACCTAGAGGTCATGGTCAAAAGCCTTGAACGATCGCGCCCAATCGGGCAAGCAAAGCCTCGGCTTTACCGGCCAAGCTTTGCCATTATGAGCATGAAGGTGTGACCTCCCGGACACAGACGCCGGATCGTCGAGGAGTTAGTGTGACGATCACGTTGTATCGTGGCGAAACCGTTTTGCCACAAGCAAAGAGGCAGGACGGCGGGACAATGACGGGAGGCACCCGGGCAAGCGAATTCGAGATTAGGCTGTTGGAAGCCGCCGATACGACGGAGCGCATGCTCGAGTCCTTGCTCACGCCTTCTCCTTTGCCAGGCGAGACCGTCCGGCCGCCGCGATTTCTTGAAGCCATGCGTTACGCCAGCCTCGGCGGCGGCAAGAGGTTCCGGCCTTTTCTCACGATCGAGACGGCGCGGCTTTTCGGCGTGGACAATGACGGCGTTGCCCGCGCCGCCGCGGCGATCGAAATGATTCATTGCTATTCGCTCGTCCATGACGATCTTCCAGCCCTCGACAATGACGATCTGCGGCGGGGAAGGCCTACCACGCACAAGGCCTTCGGCGAGGCAACCGCGATCCTTGTCGGCGACGGCCTTCTGACCTATGCGTTCGATGTCATGGCGGATCCGGCAACCCATAAGTACCCTGCGGTTCGCGTGGAACTCGTTCTCGCTCTGGCGCGCGCGGCTGGTTTGGGAGGCATGATCGGCGGGCAAATCCTTGATCTTGAAGCCGAAGAAGCGCGCGAGCCGCATGAGGTCGCTGCTGTGATAAAACTTCAATCGATGAAAACCGGCGCGCTTTTGCATTATGCCGTGGAGGCAGGGGCAATCCTTGGGCAAGCGGGAGCCCTGGCGCGAGCCGCCCTCTCGTCCTTCGGCCACGCACTCGGCGCGGCTTTTCAGGTGGCCGACGATATTCTCGACATCGAGGCCGACGAACTGGCGCTCGGCAAGCGCGCGGGTAAGGACGCTGGCCGCAACAAGGCAACGCTCGTTGCGGCGCTCGGCATTGAGGCGGCGCGGAAGCGTCGCGACAGCCTCGTTGAGTCGGCGATCGAAGCGCTCGATTCGTTCCCGCAAGGCGCGAAGGCGACGGTCTTGAAAGAGGCTGCCCAATTCGTTGCCACACGGACGCATTGATGCCGCGCCGCGGCCCTATTTCCAACTGGTGGCGGCATCTTTACCGAATTTGGCTTCCCCTTCGCGTCATGCGCGGCCATCCGCGTCTCTTCGCGGGCGTGGCGATCGGTCTCATCGTGAACGTGCTTTTGCCCTCAAGCCTTCACCACACCACCCGGCTTTTAATCGACTGGAACGCGGGAACCTGGTTTTATTTCCTTGCCACGGGCCTCATGATCGCCCGCGCGTCTCCGCAATCGATAAGGCGGCGGGCAAGAACACATGACGAGGGGAAATTTTTTATTCTCGTGCTCACCAGCCTTGCAGCGTTCGCGGCGATCGCGGCAATTGTTGCGCAGCTTGCCGCCGTGAAGGATATGTCAGGGACGCTCAAGGGCCTGCATATTGCACTCGCTGGGGCAACAATTGTCAGCGCCTGGTTCTTCATTCATCTGACCTACGCCCTCCATTATGCGCATGAATATTTCGACGAATGCCTCGCCGAACCGGGCAGACCAGTCAGCGAACGTGGCGGTTTGAAATTTCCGGGAACCGGCGACCCCGACTATTATGATTTTTTATATTTTTCCTATGTGATCGGTGTCGCGTGCCAGACCGCCGATGTGGAACTTTCCTCGCATGCGATGCGCCGTGTCGCGCTTGTTCATTGCGTGCTGGCGTTCTTTTTCAACAGCGCGGTCCTGGCGTTTACCATCAACATCGCCGCCGGGCTGATCTGAATCGGGGACCGATTACGTTTCGATAGAAGGCATGTTCGTTATTTCGACGCGCTCGCTCAAGCCCGGTGCGGTGAAGCCGAAAACCCGGCCGTAAAAATCGAGTTCCAGCTCAAGCACGCGGCGCAGGGTCTCGGCCTTGCGAAAGCCGTGGCCCTCGCTCGCGAAGGAATAATAGGCGACGGGCAGGCCCCGCGCGGTCATGGCCTCGAACATGGTTTTCGCCTGATTGGGAGGCACCGTCTTGTCGTCATCACCTTGAAAAAAGATCACAGGACAGGCAAGTCGATCGACATGATTGACCGGTGAGCGCTCGCTATAGAGCGCTTGCGCTTGCGGCAAGGGGCCAATCAGCCGGTCGAGGTAGCGAGATTCGAATTTATGCGTATCCTTGGCGAGCAGCATAAGATCGCCGACGCCGTAATAGCTCGCCCCCGCCTTGAACAGATTGAGAGTTGTCAGCGCGGCGAGCGTCGTGAAGCCACCGGCGCTGCCGCCGCGAATGACGAGGCGGGTGGCATCGGCGAGCCCGCGTTCGGCGAGGTGGCTTGCGGCGGCCGCGCAATCTTCGACATCGACCACGCCCCACTGCCCAACGAGCCGCTCGCGATAGGCGCGGCCAAAGCCGGTCGAGCCGCCGTAATTGACATCGACCACGCCAAAGCCGCGGCTCGTCCACCATAGGACGCTCAATGAAAAACTATTGGTGGTCATGCTGGTCGGCCCGCCATGCGACAAGACGACGAGCGGGGGCAGTTCGCCAGCTGGCCCTTTGTAATCGCGATTCCGGGGCGGGTACCAGAAAGCATGCGCGACGCCGCCGGGAGTTGCGAATTGGATCGGCTCGCCGAGGGAAATGGTTTCCTCCGGGACCACGGCGGGGGCCGCGCTCCGAATGACGCTTGGCGCTCCGCCGCCGATCCTTGGCACGATACAGACCGAGGGCGGCGCGGTGGGAGGTGTTGCGATAAAGGCCAGACCCTCGCCGAACCGGCGCGGACATTCCTGCACCTGACCGATGTCAAGCGGCGCAATCTTGCCCTCCGCGATCACGACGGCTGATCTGATCCCGCCCTGAACAATCGAAGCGACGATCCGTCCATCGGAAAGAAAATCATAATAGCGCTGCCGGAAAACCCAGTGGGGACCGCCGATCTCGGCTTCGACTGGCGCCAAGGCTTCGATCTTGTCATCCCGCAAAACATAGAGATTCCACCAGCCGGTCCGGTCGGAACAGAAAAAGAGAGCGCCGCCTGCCGACCATTCTGGCTGCACGATCGCTTCCGGCGTTTCGCCAGCCACGAGGCGGGCGGCTTCGACCGCGCCTTCCCTTGTCACGCTGGCGACGAAAAGCTTGGTGCCGTCCCAAGGCATGCCGGGATGATCCCAGGCGATCCAGCAAAGCCGCTCCCCGTCTGGCGAAAGACGTGGCGAACTTAGGAAATCGGGACCCTCGACCAGGACCGCCTCAGTACCGCCGGGGTCAAGAGGCAAGGCGACAATCGCGGCCTTGGGGTCGGTCGGCGGGCGGTCACGATGATCCTCGCGCACGGCGAGCACGCGGCGGCGCGGCAGATCGCATTCGAAATCGGCGTAGCGGCAGCCCTCCGGCGTTTCGATCCGGCGCGGCTGGCGGTCCGCCGCGATCACCCAAACGCTGCCATTGGCGCGCTCGCTGAAAACCACGACGCCTGCCCCGACCGCATAAGCGCCGCCGCCATATTCATGGACACGGCTGCCTACATTGAAAGGCGCTGGTGTCAACTCTTCGATCTGGGCATCCGCCCTGCTGCGGCACAAAACCGTGCGGCCGCTTTCGCTGGGCCTCGCTTCGAGCCAATAGAGATCATGCCCATCAACGCTCAGGCTGCCAAGACCGATCGCCGCGCGGGTCATGAGATCGACGCTCACCGGCGAGACCCAGGTGCCATAAGGGGCAATGGTTTGGGTCATCCGCGCGCCGGTGGATGGCTACTGCGCGAGCTGGAAAGCAGCTCTGATTGAAGATGAAGGGCGCTACGATGTGTCACAAGGCTCATTATGGGCCGTGGAATGGCGCAAGCCAAGCCGGTTTCAAGGCGATCACGGGAAGCAGGCAGATAATATGAAAGTCTCCCCAATTCACGATGGATTGGAGCATGTTCCGAAAAAGTTGCAGACTCTTTGGATAAGATCATGCGAGAAAATGCCGAGGCGGCGGCGCCTGGAGATTTTCCCACGTATGGTCAAGATTCACACCGGAACAAGCCTGCTTGGCCAGGCCGTCGAAGCGCCGAAGTCGCCGGACGAGGCGACTCTGGAGCGCGTGCCAAATCCGTATCCGAACGAAAATTACATCGCCCGCTTCACCGCGCCGGAATTCACTGCGCTCTGTCCGATCACCGGCCAGCCGGATTTCGCGCTTCTCGTGATCGACTATCT
>Ga0187867_10003652_pt1 | contig 12208 bp, 11 predicted proteins | sample June2016WEW_13_1_FD_132976 | JGI IMG/M metagenome (GOLD analysis project Ga0187867, IMG submission 132976) | Peatland microbial communities from SPRUCE experiment site at the Marcell Experimental Forest, Minnesota, USA - June2016WEW_13_10 | ecosystem: Environmental > Terrestrial > Soil >... | reverse complement strand
CCCTTGACCGCTTTATGTGTCAGCTGTTTTTCGCTTTCGAGAAATCCAGGAACACGGTCGTCGAGAATCTCTACCAGCCAATCCGGTATGCGATTCTCCACTTCCAGGATCGAGCGAACCCAAAGGGAAAACTCCTGCCAGTCGATGCACTCATTACGAGCATCAAGCAGCCGCTGCCAAGGGATGCGGCGTGCTTCATCGTCGGCACGCTCGCGGGCGCCCCGCTGCAGTCGGGTGGTCGAGTCACGTACGGATTGGCTCTTGGATCTATTCAAGGGAGTACCTCGGAGGGGACGCAGGGCTACCTGTCCTCTAGTGTCGTTTTCAGAGCCCGCCGCTTGGCGCCCCATTTTAGTCGATTTCGCCGATACCGGAGGCCACTTTTCATCGGCATTGCCGTCTCGGTTGCCCCTCGGTTTCCTGCGGAAAAAGGCAGGAGTCGCAACTCATTTCCAGATCGAAAACTCTCGCCCTCGATCAATGACGAACTATAGTTCCTCAATCATTTAGCGTCAAACGACAACTATGGGGGCGTGCCCAAAAAGATTGGTGCTGATAAACAGCGTGAGTCCCGCACGTTAGGTGAGGCTGTCGGTGCTGAGATTACCCGGTTGCGTGTCGATCGAGGCTGGAGCCAATCAAAATTGGCGCACGATCTGGGGTATACCGAGCGCTACATCGGCCAACTGGAACGCGGCACCAAGAGCCCAACGCTACGAACCCTGGCCGATCTCGCCAAGGCGTTCTCAATAGAAGTTTCCGCCATAATCAGATCTGCGGAACGGCGCCACCGGAACAGTGGAAAGCGCTGACTGTCAAAACATACGGTGAAAGCGCCCTTCAGCCATCTTCATCATCTGAATGGTTATCACTTGCGCGAGGTTCCGGACCAGCAGAGGCCTTTATACCGCGGTCACCTCATCAAGCAGCAGGCGGGGCTGGTAGACCATGAGCAAATGGAAAGTTGGCTAGAATTCGCTGCTCAATCCCCGGTGATCCGGATGTGATGTGCGCCAAGAGTCCAATCTGGGTATGGCCTGCTGTTGCGCCACCCAAAGGATTCGCCTTCCGCCAAACGGCAAGACCGCTGTTCGGTGGTCAGGTTCGAGTTGCCCGTCATCAAGGATCAACCCGGACGGAGCACATCTCCGAGATGCCGACTAGGACGAAGCCGCTGGCGCGGCGGACGCTACCGCGTATGGCAAACCCAGCATTATTGGAGTAGCTGACGTAGTGTGGGTCACAGAGAAAGGAGACTCTTGTGACCCGTCTACGCCAGATGATGCTGGAGGAACTCCAGCGTCGGAACTATTCAAAGAGTACGACCCGCTATTACTTGCAGGCGGTAGCGAGCTTTGCCCGGCATTTTGGCAAGTCGCCGGATAAGCTCGGACCCGATGAGCTGCGAAGCTACCAGGCCTACCTGCTCCAAGAGCGCAAGCTCGCCGTCGGCACTGTGATTGCCCGTGTCGCGGCCCTGCGTTTCTTCTTCATCCGAACTCTCAAACGACACGAGTTCCGAGAAGATCTGCCCTATCCCAAGGATCACCGACGACTCCCCACGGTGTTGAGTCTAGAGGAGGTCGCTCGGCTCATTAATGCCGCCGGAAACCTTCTGCAGCGCGCCCTGCTGATGACCCTCTACGGCACGGGGATGCGGCGCACCGAAGTGTCTCTGTTGAAGGTCAGCGACATCGACAGCCAGCGCATGATGATCCGCGTAGAACGCGGGAAGGGTGGCGCCGGCCGTGACATTCCTCTCAGCCCGGCCCTGTTAGATACCCTGCGAGAATACTGGCGCTGGGAAAAACCTCGCATCTATCTGTTTCCGAGCAGCGAACGCAAACGCGGCAAGGAGCGGCCCATCTCCGACAAGACCGTGTGGTATGCCTGTAAAGAAGCCGCTCGCCACGCTGGTCTCACAAAGCGGGTCAGCCCTCATTGCTTACGGCACAGCTTCGCCACGCACCTGCTGGAAGCGGGGACCGACCTACGCACCATTCAGATTTTACTGGGCCATGGTGATCTGGAAACGACGGCAAAATACCTACATCTTTCGCAACGGCATTTACGGGCCGTCGCCAATCCCTTGGAGGGTTTGCCGCTTTCTCACATCGAGGAAGTCAACCGTCAGTACCACCGTAAAAAGAACCCATGACTCGGCCTGCCGTGGAGGTGGCTGACATCCTCCGCGCCCAAGGCCAGAGTTTTCTTGACCGCTATCGATCGAGCTTGGATTTCCAACAGCTCAAGGCCTTGCGAGCGATTCAGCGCTGCCGCACCGCTGCCCTCGGCGGGCATCGCGATGCCTGTCAGAGCTGCGGGTATCAAGCCATCTCCTACAACTCGTGTCGCAATCGCCACTGCCCCAAGTGTCAGGCGCAAGCTCGCGAGCGCTGGATCGCAGCACGGCAACGCGATCTCCTCGACACCAGCTATTTCCATGTCGTGTTCACCGTACCTCACCAACTGAATGGGCTGGCGTTGGAGAACCCACGCCTGTTTTACGATCTGTTGTTCACCGCTACTGCGCAAACCTTGCTGGAAATCGCATCCGATGCGAAGCACCTCGGAGCCGAGATCGGCGTGATCGCCATCCTGCATACCTGGGGACAGAACCTACTCCTGCATCCCCACATTCACTGTGTCATTCCCGCGGGCGGGCTCTCGCTGGATCATCGTCGATGGGTTCGTCCGCGCTATGCTTTCTTCTTACCTGTCAAAGTCTTGAGTCGCGTCTTTCGCGGCAAGTTCCTCGCCGGTCTGAAACGCCTCCACCGTCGTAAGACGTTACAGTGTGCGGGCCCGGCTGGCGCTCTCGCCGACCAACAACAGTTTGCAAAACTGCTCCGTCATCTCCATCGCCACGACTGGGTGGTTTATGCCAAGCCCGCCTTCGGTGGCCCGCTGCAGGTGTTGCGCTATCTGGGGCGCTACACCCACCGCGTGGCGATTTCCAATCACCGCTTGTTGGCCTTCGAACAAGAGCGCGTGACGTTCCGGTGGAAGGATTACGCCCACGGGGGCAAACAAAGCCAGATGACTCTGACGGGAACTGAGTTCTTGCGGCGCTTCTTTCTGCACGTACTACCCAGAAGCTTCGTACGCATCCGTCACTTCGGGTTTCTCGCTAATCGCTTTCGCCTCTCTCGCCTGGCGCTATGCCGACAACTGCTGGGTTGCAGTTGCTCGATGCCGCGAGCAGTTAGATCCGGGGAAGTCCACTCCGAGAGTCCCTCGCTGTGGCACTGTCCCCGCTGCGGCGCATCGATGATCGTCCTTCAGAGATTTACAGTCGCGGAACTATCAACATGTACGTACTTCGACACTTCTTAGCAGTTAGGTCGGTAACGACTCTTGGATGTGCCTCAGCACGCCGCTGCACTCGTGTCTCCACCTTGTCGCGATTGCCCCTTTTCCAAGCTTCCATCCCGCCCGTTCGCCGCTTCACCCCTGATTACCAGCGAGCTTTCGCAGACCCACGGCGCCCTCTGGCCTCGCAATCCGACTCCACGCGGCCATCCAAATCCCATAGACCCGCGTCCACCGCGCCAGCGGCTTCCTCCTAGTCTCCTTATCGAAAACGCCTCGGATCCAGGCTTCCGCCCTCGCCACCTGTCCTGCCCGAGGCGTTTCCGATCAAGGCTAGCGACTTCTCGTCAAAGTGATACGAAGGGCGTTTACGGCAACTGATCGTGGTCTGCTTCTGTTGGTTTTGGGTCCGTGATCTCCCGTTCCCAAATGCGAGGCACTAGGGGCACCCATTTCAGCGGAAGAACCCACTTCCATGGCACCTAGGCCCCGCCGCCAAAGTCAGAATCCTCCGCTTCAAAAATCTTGGGTCATTCCGGCATTACCGTGGCCTTCAAACCCACGTTTGAGGTATTCACCAGGGTTGGCCCCGACAACTCGCTTGAACGCCTTACTGAAGGCTGCGCCGGACTCGTAACCGACCGACCGAGCAACGTCTATGAGCTTTGTGTCACGCTGTTGTAGTAACTGCATTGCCTTCTGCATCCGCCACTCGGTTACGTATTCCAGTGGCGTTTGTCCTAGCAGCTCCTTAAAACGGGCCGCGAATGCGGAGCGAGACATGCCCGCTGCTTCGGCCAGGGATTCAACCGTCCAGGGTGTATTCACACTGTCGTGAATGGCACTCAGGGCAGTGCCCATTTGAGGATCGAAAACAGCACGAAGCCATCCTTTGTTGCGCTCCGGTCCCGACGCGATATGCGTCCGGAGTACCTGGATAAACAGAACCTCGGCCAGCCGACTCGCGACTACTTCAGATCCCGGCGCCTGTTCTGCCATTTCCGACGCCAGCGCCTGCATTGCGTTGTGAAGAGCAAGCGTGCTTTTCTGATCGGCCTTAATCAGAATGAAGCTCGGCAATAACTGAGTGATCGGTTTCAGGCTGGCGCGATCGAAACTGAAGGACCCACAGACGATTGTCGTCGGTGCGCCACCTCCTCCACAATGAGCCACATTGCTGTTGGCCTTGGCCCCAATCTCGCGGAAAGTCCACCTCGGACGTGTTCGCGGGCTGTCGCGCAGAACAATCGAAGTCCCCTTAGCCACCAAAAAGCAATCACCACCGGTGAGCGGAATCGGGTCCGGAATCCCTTCCACACTCAGCCAGCAGTTGCCGCGCGAAAGCATCGCGAAGTGCGCCAAATCTGTGGGTGACATCTTTTTGTCGGAAGGCGTGACTTTTTCTTCGGTCTGATTTTCCTGTTTTACGCCCCACGGGGCTGTGGCTTCGAGCCTGTGCAGACCGAAGGCGGTTACGTGCATCGTTCTGAAGATGTCTGTTATCGGATCCAACTTAGCCTCCATCTGCTCTTGAAAACCGTAGTGTTCTGCGAGAACTGTACGAAACTGCACAGCTTCGTTTGTCGGACAGGCGCACGATCAGGTCATGACGGACATTCTCCTTCCTTCCAGCGTCACAACTCCTACACTCCTTTTCCTCGAGCCGCGCGACCCAGCTCCATCAAAAGGTGCAAAACAGCTCGGTTAAGCCCTCTTTTTGGACGAATAGACAAAAGATTAGGACTCCCGAGCAGTTCTCGTCCACTGCCAAAGAACTCTACTCTACTGTACTGAATGCTACACACATTCCGATGGGAGCAATTATGGGAAAGCTTGAAGGTAAGGTTGCAGTCATCACGGGTGGATCGAGCGGCTTGGCGCTGGAGAGCGCCAAGCGGTTCGTTGAAGAAGGTGCCTACGTTTTCATCACGGGCCGGAGGCAGGAGGCGCTCGATGAAGCCGTCAAGCTGATTGGCCAGAACGTGACCGGCGTGCGCGGCGACGCGTCCAATCTCGATGACCTCGACCGTCTGTTCGACACAGTCAAGCGGGAAAAGGGCAAGATCGACGTTCTGTTTGCGAGCGCAGGCAAGGGGGAAGCCGCCAAACTGGGTGACATTACTGAGCAGCACTTCGATGCGGGCTTCGACCTGATTGTGCGCGGAACGCTGTTTACGGTTCAGAAGGCGTTGCCGCTGCTCAACGATGGCGGATCGATCATCATGATCGGGTCCGTTGCTTCGGTAAAGGGTTTTCCTGGTTTCAGCGTGTATGCGGCGAGCAAGGCGGCATTGCGCTCATTCGCACGCACGTGGCTCAACGAACTGAAGGGCAGGCATATCCGGGTGAACGTGTTGAGCCCAGGGCAGGTCGACACTCCGGATTCCCAGCGACTCGACAAGGCGACGAGGGAGATGTTCGAATCCCTTATCCCGCGGGGAAAGATGGGTCGTCCTGAGGAAATTGCGGCGGCCGCGCTGTTTCTTGCTTCAGACGAGTCGAGCTACGTGAATGGGGTGGATTTGGCTGTCGACGGCGGCTTCTCGGCCATTTGAAATCACGCCGGATCGGCGAAAGTGGCTGATCCGCGGGACTAGCGTGTCCATGGTGGAACGACTTCCGCGCTGAACGGTCGGCCCGCGCTATCCAGTTGACGCACGATGAATGAACTTGCTTGGACGACTGAATGCTACACATCTACCGAAGGGAGTAATTATGGGAAAGCTTGAAGGAAAAGTTGCAGTCATCACGGGTGGATCGAGCGGTATGGCGCTAGCGAGCGCCAAGCTCTTCGTTGAAGAAGGCGCCTACGTTTTCATCACGGGTAGGAAGCAGGAGCAGCTCGATGAGGCCGTCAAATTGATTGGCCGGAACGTGACCGGCGTGCGCGGTGACGCGGCAAATCTCGACGATCTCGACCGTCTGTTCGATACGGTTAAGCGGGAAAAGGGCAAGATCGACGTCCTGTTCGCGAGCGCTGGCAAGGGCGAGGCCGCCCCACTGGGCGAGATTACCGAGCAGCACTTCGATGCGGCCTTCGACCTGAATGTGCGCGGCACGCTGTTTACGGTTCAGAAGGCGTTGCCGCTGTTCAACGATGGCGGATCGATCTTAATGACCGGGTCAAATGCTTCGGCGAAAGGTTTTCCTGGTTTCAGCGTGTATGCGGCGAGCAAGTTGGCGTTGCGCTCATTCGCACGCACGTGGCTCAACGAACTGAAGGGCAGAAATATCCGGGTGAACGTGCTGGTCCCGGGGGCGATCGCGACACCGATGCAGGAAGAAGTTCTCACCAAGGAGGCGAAGCAGTATTTCGAATCCTTGATCCCGCGGGGAAAGATGGGTCAATCTGAGGAAGTCGCGACCGTCGCGCTGTTTCTTGCTTCAGACGATTCGAGCTTCGTGAACGGGGTGGAGTTGTTCGTCGACGGCGGCATGACGGCCATCTAACGTCTGCAGACCTCGGCTAGTGGCTGACCTTCCGGCCGCCCGCAAAGTGATCTACTGCGAGACGTTTACGGAAGGTCGCTACAAACGGAATTGATGTCCCGCGCCGTCGAAGGCTGGGAATCAATATCAACAAGGATCGGAGAAACATTATGAGCTATGCAATTGTAGGATTCGGAAAGATAGGTCAGGCCCTCGCCCACGCCTTCGCCCGTAATAACATCGACGTGACCGTTGCGAGTCGCCGGCCCCCCGAGGCGTTGGCACCGCAGGCTCGGACGATTGGATCCACGGTCGTCGCCAAGTCGCTGCGGGATGCACTCGAGGCTGACACAATCATCTTGGCGGTTCCGTTCGGCGAACATCGCGAGGTTGCGAAAGCCCTGCCGAATTGGAAAGGCAAGACGGTCATCGACGCGATGAACTCGTTTCCAGTCCCACCTGAGGAGCTGGACGGTCTTCCGTCCTCCGCCTTCATTGCGAAGTCGTTCACCGGCGCTAAGTTGGTGAAAGGTTTTAACCACCTGGTTGCGGCCACACTGGCTACCGACCCGATCGTCGAGGGCGGCCACCGGGTCGTCTTTCTGTCGAGCGATGACGAGGACGCTATCGCTCCCGTGGCGGATTTGGCCAAAAAACTTGGGTTCGCGCCCGTCAAGCTGGGAAAGCTTAACGAGGGTGGCGCGCTGGTGCACGCACGCGGCCGCACTTGGGGTCAGCTCATCTTCCAGGATTTGTTGAAGAAGGAGCAGTAATCAATCGTCCACCGTATTATTTGGCCCGAGTAGAAGGATTTCAAAGCGTCCGATTGGATCGGACACGATCCGATGTATGGGAAATGGAGAGATTTGGATGAGCACACAAGAGAATGTCCAGATTGTGAAGGATTTTTTGGCAGCAATGGGCAGCTACAATGAGCAAGGTTTGCTGGCGTTGGCTGCCGAAGATATCGAGTGGATCATTCCGGGCGAGGGCTGGCCGCTGGCCGGAACGTACCGCGGGCATGCGGAATTGGCGGCTGTGCTTAAGAAGGCGTCCAAAGAGGTGGAAATGAAATACCCAAAGCCCCCCGAATTCGTGGCGCAGGGAGACCGGGTTCTGGTCATCGGCGTCGCTACGGGAAAAATCTATGCTACGAACAAGCCGTACAAGGACGAGTGGGTCTTCGACATTACCGTTCGAGATGGCAAAGTGGCGCACATCAAGGAGTATATCGACACGCAAGCACTGGCGCGGGCCTCCGATATGGTCGCGAACCCCAGGTCCTGACCCATCGACGCTGATACCACACGAAACGATTCGTAAAGTCTACGAATATGTTGAACAGCGACAACGCCTTCTGAACCGTAAATGAGGAACAGGAGGCGCCTGGCGTCGGTCCACAACACCACTCGGAGCAAGTCATCTCTCACGTCGTTCTTGTCAACCAACTCCAGTGGAGCTGTCTGTCGACGGCGGCTTCTCGGCAATCTGAATCGGCGGATCTCGGTGAGTGCATAAACGCCAATACGCTCACCGAGCTCGGATCGCGGATATGGAAGTTCGCTTCCGGGCGGATCGTCGGCAATAGGGAGCATACCAAGAACCGCTTGAGGGAAACCAAGACCGTGTTGAGCGGGGACTGGCAGGAATCAGGAACTGATGCGGTCCGCATGAAGAAGCAAAGCAAACCGATAAACAAGCGCCCCGGCAGACGACACGGACCGAACTGAATTCGCGGCCTTGCACTCTGCGGGGTCTTGGGGTACCCACCCGCCCGATCACCGCCTACGCCTCTCTAAGTAGTTCCGTGCGGTACTTGGGAGCGAGCGCCTTCACTTTCTCGATGAATGCTGCCTGCTCCTTTTCGTTCAGCTTAGGGGGCGGCGTAGTGCGTCCGGCGACCGGTACTCCAACCTCCATAAAAAACTTCTCCTGTCCCGCGGGAGAGCAGATACAGAGCATGCGCACGGCGTCACCGGAAGCGTTGTGAAATTGATGGGGAGCGTTGGCAGGAATGTTAAGGGTTTCGCCGACGCGCACGGTCGACTTCTGACCCCGGAAGGTGGCTTCCATCTGGCCTTCGAGCAGGATAAAGGTCTCCTCGAAGTCGTGCCGATGTGGTGGCGGCCCACCGCCGGGCGGGATGTGCATGTCGATAACGCAGAAGCGTCCGGCAGTCTGCTCGCCGGTCACAGTAATGGTATAGGTATCCCCAACCAAGCCGATGTGGGGGAGGTTTTCGAGTTGAGCAAGGGTGAAGCTGCGTTTAGGATCGTCCGGCGGAACTGTCGACTGAGCAGTTGGCATGTTTTTTCCCTTTGGGTTGTTCAGGATTTCCAAAGCGCAGCGGTTTCCGCCGCAAAATCCTCGTAGCGGCGCGGAGCGTGCCCGAGGAGTTTCGTCAACTTCTCGATATCTCCCGTTTCCGCGACGAAACCACGTTCGAGGTACCCTTGAAACATCATGCGGATGTCGAACGCCGACCATGACGGAGCCGAATTTCTCGTCTGCTCCTCGAACTTATCCATGTCGTGACCCGCGTAACGAATCTCTTTGCCAAGCAATTTGCTCCAGATCGATGCCGCTTCCGGACCACTCAAAACCTCCGGACCGTTAAGGTTATAAGTGTTGCCCTGGTGTTCATCCGAAGTCAGAACGATTGCCGTTGCCTCCGCAATGTCTCGGATGTCGACTACCGAGATTCCCACCTCGCCGAGAGGCATCGCGTAGATTCCAGTCTTTATGAGAGCGTCCTTCAACGTTGCATCGTTCTGAATGAAGTAGTTCGGGCGAATTATCGTGAATGGAATTTCGAACGCCCGTAACGCGCTTTCGATGGCGAACTTGGAGGCGAAGTGTGGAACATCCTTGAAGCGTTCCACACGGAATACCGAGTGATAGACGACATGTTTCAGCCCTAGCTTTTTGGCCAGATCATAGGCGATAAGTCCTTGCGTCAGTTCATCGGGCGCGACGGCATTCAACAGGTAGAGCTTGTCGACTCCGCGCATTGCCTTCTCGATGGAAACCGGGTCAAGCAAATCGCCGATCGCTACCTCAACCCCCGGCGGCGTCGGAGTGCTGTCATTCCTTACAAGTAAGCGAATGTCTGCCTTCCGCTTCTTTAGTTCCTTCACCACTTCTGCCCCAACGTTGCCCGTGCCGCCAATGACCAAGATCTTCATTGCCTCTCCAGCCCTGACGCTCGCTACTTGTTTTGATCGCTGCGAGCGTAGGTATGTGAATAGATGTCCTTGGCCGAATTGTGGTACATTCAGCGGCGCAAAGTTGTGTTGCGCCATTGCAACGCTGTGCTGAGCTCAACCAACAGGCGCTGAAGAGTGCTTTGAATGAATGACTCGGATCTCAATGATGTGCGCACGTTCGTCTCGGTCGCGCAGGCTGGCACGCTCACGGCGGCGGCGAAGGAGTCGCACTGTCCCGCCTCTACTCTCAGCCGGTCGTTGACTCGACTGGAAAAGCACCTCGGGATTCTATTAGTGCAGCGAAGTCCCAGGGGTCTCGTCCTGACCGACGCCGGGAAGGAATACCTGCAATCGTGCAGACGCGCGTTGCAGAACCTTCAGCACGGACATGACGTTTTGGAAGGCCGTCGCTCCAACCCAAGCGGGCTGCTGAAGGTAGCTTGTCCCGTTACCATGGCGCGCGACACTCTAGCGCCCCTGCTGAAGGAATTTCTGGAGCGCTATCCCGAGTTGCGCGTGGAGGTCGAATCCTATGCGGCGAGTTGGGACCAGGAGCCGCGAGATGATGTGGACATCTTCTTTAAACTGCTGGCGCCGAAAGACTCATTGCGGCGTGTGCGGCCCTATCCCGGAGCGGTTCGAGGCCTTTTTGCCAGCCCGAACTATCTGAAAGTCGCTGGAGATCCGTCGAACCCGAATGACCTTACGCTTCACAGATGCGTTGGCTCCAAACCTTGGAAGCTGAGCCGGGGCAAGAAGTTGGTAACGCCCGATATCCTTTTCCGCGTGGTTACAAGCGATCCAACAGTTGCTCTGAAACTCGCTATCGACGGATTTGGCATCGTCATTCTTCCGTTGTGGATGGCAAGAAGTCCGGATGTTCGAAAAGCCTTGGTGCAGGTTCTGCCGCAGTGGGTTCCGGAGCCCATTACTCTCTGCGCGCTATTCCTGAGCCCCTCTCGGCTCACGCCAAAAGTCCAAGTGCTGCTGGACTTTCTCGACGAATACCTGGGAACCGATCGCGACCCCCGCCTCAAGAAGGATATTGCTGCAGGATATTTCTCAGATCGATCCCTTATCCCGACATCAGGTCCGTAACCAACGGGGCTGGGATTCGGAAACGATCTCGATACGTCGGCCAGCGTCCGGCAACCGCATTGGCACCGCCACTTTGACGAGAAACGCCCTACTCGTAGAAAAGAGCTCAAGCTGCCCCGCAGCCTTCTTCTGGGAAGTGTGCCACTGGCCAACAAGTGCCCTTGCTCAGATTGGCATTCTGCGGCTTGCCCAATTACTCTCGCAAATCAGTCCCGCTAAGTGTCAGATACTGTGGCCCTTGAAATCGGACGTTTCACTTGCCCACAATCAGAAGAGACTGTTGAAAAACTAGCGGAGAGTGGTGAGATCTGCCCGTGCCTGGGACACAAGTGAAAACCAGTTTGAACTGATAGCGTTCCTGGGCTGGGAACCATTTCTTCCTCTGCTAGAGCAGGGGCGCACTTGAGAAAGATGCCTGCAAGATTTCTCTTATTGCGCGAAGTAGCCGGAGAGGCCCAGAGCAGGCTGTGTCAGAGCGTAGGCGTAGAGCGTCAATAGAACCCTTTGTCGTCGGCACAATCGCCATGTTAGACGTTATGAAACCGCGGAATCGTGGCAGTGGCGCCTGCCCGATGGACACGGCGACAAACCTTGACCACATTTAAGAGTTGCAACACTGCTGAATACCTTCAAAGGCCATGGGCGGCACCGTATCGCATTTCATCCCCGGGAAGGGCTAAGCCTGTCTTAATCAAAACACGATCAATAATTTCTTCCGCGGAACCGCCGTACAACGTGTGCACCGTGCTGCGCCAGCCTGCGAAGTCGCCACGGAGGAACTCAGCATGGAAGCTTGCCGGATTCTTATCGTACTCGGCGTGGTAGGTTTTCAAAAGGAGTTCGCCCTGGGTTACCAGGCGATCGATAGTTTCTGCGTTTTGGAATAGCTGCATGGTCATCCTTCATGCGCGATCGATGGGCATACATATATCAATCACGCCCTTTGCAGCCAAGGTGCTAAAGGCGTGGTGGGTTTTTCAGATACGAGCGCAGTCAGGGGAAGGCGGGATTGCCACCTTCCCGTTCGACAAGTTGTCGGGATTACACGGCTACGGCGACGTTATGGAAGGTCGACATGACCGTCTCAAACGTCTGGACCCGAGGAGTTCCATCGATCACGTTCGCCAAGGTCTTCAACACTTGCGGGTAGGTGTTGGTGTTGT
>Ga0187867_10003649_pt1 | contig 12217 bp, 10 predicted proteins | sample June2016WEW_13_1_FD_132976 | JGI IMG/M metagenome (GOLD analysis project Ga0187867, IMG submission 132976) | Peatland microbial communities from SPRUCE experiment site at the Marcell Experimental Forest, Minnesota, USA - June2016WEW_13_10 | ecosystem: Environmental > Terrestrial > Soil >... | reverse complement strand
TGTTGGTGGTCCCACCGCAGCCCCGTGGTGTAGTGGCCAAGCATGCTGGCCTTTGGAGCCGGCGACAGCGGTTCGAATCCGCTCGGGGCTATCCGTCAGCACTTTTGCCGTTTTGGGCCCCGGCGACCATTGCGCGCTTGGTCACGCCGATCTCGAACGACTCAACCGCGAATACGCCGACCGCCTCCGATCGACCTCTCTCCCACCCCGAGTGAGCTAACCCTTTCGGAGGGCCGGTCCTCCACCGGCCTTCCACTATTATCACTCCGAGAACCACCACAATCCAGGACCTCACTCGAATTGCCTGACTGTGCCGAGCAAACCATGGGGCCGCCAAAGCTCAGTCGGTGGCAACACCTCAGGAGCCACCCCCGGGATGGCGCCGTCGTTCGTTTCAAGCCTTTGCCGAACGCCTTTGCGACCATCCGCTTTCGACCCTCCAACGAATCGAATAGATGGCTAGGCTGTCCCCCCTCCCGCCCCAGGGCAACCCGGGGCCTGTTTCTACTTCCCTCAATCCCCCTGCCCGGCCCACACGTAGGGGGTCCTTTTGCCCGCCCCAGCCCGATTCACTGGCCCCAATGGGTCAGGGGCCATCCAGGGCAGCCGGGGGAGTTGCCGTCGGCTGGGCCAGAAGTACGTCGACCAATTCGCAAATTCACCGATCCAATTCTCATCTTCGCTTTGGGAGCCCAAGGGCCGCCCGGGCCAGCCTGTCGGCCGAGGGGCCACCGAACTTTAGCCCGCGGTGCGCCCCGGGCGACCAGCGGAGCGTCACGAAGCGGAACCGGCTCCGCACCATCTCGAACTCGACTTGGATGGCCAGGACCTCGGGTTTCAGTTTTCCCCCTCCGTCGCGGACTATGCTGACAAGGGGTAGGTTGTCGCTGGTCACCCACACGCCCTGAACGCCCAACTCAGCCGCCTCCTCCAACCCTCGGACTAGCGCCAGGAACTCCGCGTGAAATGGGCCGCGGACCAAGCCCAGGGGCATGGACTTGTGCAGTAGGGGACGAAGGGTGATGTCGCGGAGGATGATTCCCGCGCCCGCAGGGTAAAGGGGACGATCCTGCCCTCTCTCAACCCTACGCGTGTCCACCGAGGCATCGGTCTCGAGATAGGCAGACCGGAAGATTCCGGTCAAGGCCGCCTCGTCGCAATCGGGGCGACCTGGACCTCGAACTCCATGACCCGCTCTGCGGTCGGATCCGCCCAGGGCTTCGCCCGCGTCGGGTGGGCCATCCGGAGCCTGTCGAGGATCGCGCACGCGGTTCGCTCCTCAACTCCATCCTGGCATTTGACCTCGAATTGGAGGAGGCCCTCGACCACGACTCGGTTGACTTTGCCGATCTTGTAGACTCGGGCGATCCATTCGGACACAACCGTACCCAATCAATCGGGGGGGAGTAAGGGCCCGGGAAGGTAGCGGAACGCTCGTACGCCCGGCTCGCTAAACCCATGTACTCCGAGGACGCGCGGTCCTCCTCCGAGCGGAGCTAACCCCTTCGGCCCCGGGGCACCTCTTTCTTACGCGCGGTGCGTGTGCCCAAGGCACCGAAGGAGGGCCTGACATTCGGACACCGTTGTGGTTCGGGACGCCGGTCGGCTGACCTATCGCCTAGCGGTGTAGAAGGAGAACAAGCAAGATAGGCCACCGTGGCCTGGCGATTACGGACGGGCGCGATGGCGACTCCGGACGTGCTGGACCTCTTCTGTGGTATCGGAGGCCTTTCGTCCGGATTCAGAAAGCTGGGATACAATGTCACTCCCGTCGATCTAAACCCGGCTGTTCCGGAGGTTTTCAAGTGGAACAGAACGGGCGAGGCCGTAACCGCCGACCTGTCAAGAACCGTTGTGAACGGTGGGTATGATCTGATCGTGGGGGGGCCCCCCTGCAAGCCTTGGTCCTCAATCAATGTGGTTCGAAGGGACGTTTTGCATGACGATTTCGATCTTCTCGGTCGTTTCTTTCTGCATGTCAAGAAGAACCGCCCCAAAATGTATCTCCTGGAGAATGTGCCGCCCGCAAGAAAGACCGCGGAAAGGCTTGCTGCAGTCCTGAAGTCCTCTGGTTACAAGTTCGAATCACAAATCGTCCGGTACAGCGATTATGGGGCCCCCACATCACGTCAGAGAATGATCCTATTCGGGACCCGAAATGGTGACCCGACCAAGTTCTTCGAAGGCCTCAGGGGGCAGGTTCGAACTGCAAGCACTGTCCGAGATGCAATCGGGTACTTGAGTGCGGTCGCGGAGGGATCTATTCCCGATCATGAGTTCCCCAAGCTCAAGACTATGAGGAAGTACCGGAAGTACTACACAACCGGAAAGTATGGGTGGCACATTCTCAACTGGGATGAACCCGCGCCCTCTTTTGGAAATGTGGTCAAGACTTACACAATGCACCCGTCAGGCTGGTCTCGAAAACCGCCCCGAGTCATTTCGGTCAAGGAGGCGCTCCTCCTCATGGGCTTTGGGCGGAAGTTCAGGTTCCCGCCCGAAATGGGGCTGACCCCGCGATATCAGATGGTTGTCGACGCGGTCAGCCCAGCTTTTTCTATGGCTGCGGCGAACGTGATAGACGGACTTCTGTAGGTCCCCCGCGGAATTGAAGCAAGCAACGCATCGGATCCGGCCTGACGACTTCCGAGAGAGACTCGAAGCTTGGTACGTATCGCACGGCCGAGAGTTCCCGTGGAGGGATACCAGAGACCCGTACAGGATTCTGATGTCAGAGATTCTGTTGCATCGGACCAGAGCGGATCAGGCGCTGCCAGTTTATGCCCAATTCATCGAAGAGTTCCCTAGCTGCGCTGACATTGTTCGGAATGGCACACGGGTCCGGGGACTGCTGAAAGCTCTAGGGCTTCACTGGCGTACGGTCCTCCTGCTCGAGATGGCGCGCGAGATAGAGTCGCGGTTCGGCGGTGCTATCCCCGCCGACCCTGAATCTCTTCGCTCCTTACCTGGCGTCAGCGACTACATCTCCGAGGCGGTTCGATGCTTTGCGTTCGGCTTTCCGGCGGTCTTGCTCGATACGAACATCACACGGATCGTTGGTCGACTCGAAGGACTGCCGATTAACGACTCGGCCCGGAGGAGCTCGCGATATCGATTGGAACTCCAGCGGCTCTTACCGTCGGGTGGATCACGAAACGCTTACTTGGCTCTGATCGACATTGGTGCGGCGGTTTGTCGACCAACTCATCCGAGCTGCCCTCAGTGTCCGTTCGAGGATCTTTGTCAGTACGCGGCGGGTCTTGATTAGGACCGGACCCGCCGAATCGAGTGCGATTCCTTCCCGAAATCTCGTCTCCGGTATCCCGGAAGTCTATTTCGAATTGGCGTCCTCAGTGTTCTTCGGCTTGAAGCCCTTCTGAAGTGCCTGCTCACGAGCCTTCAGGGCCTGTTTGGCCTGCTTCCAGGTGATAGTCTGCTTACGCTCCAATCGCTTACCGACCGTGTAGATAATTCCCCGTTGCCAAGACTCGAGATTCTGTGTCAGCTTGGCCCAGCTGGACATTTCCAGCCACACCTCTCCCGGTATCGCGGATGCCTTCGTGACAAACTCTTGCTGTTCCTCATTTGCTTGCTCAGCGTCGTGAGCCATGCTCTTCTGAGCGGAGGCTCGGGTTAGCAATTCTGCCACGAGGTCAGGGCCGATCGTGTACGGGATTGCAACTAGCCCATCCCAGCATTTCTGGTCCTTGCACCATTCTGTGATGTTGCGTCCATCAGGTGGGTGAGTGAGGTAGTCGTAGACCTGTTTCGCAATCCGCACAGTTTCCTGATAAAGCGCGGGGGAGAGGTCCTGCGACTGCCAGATTCTGTCCAGGTCAATCCTCTGGGCCGTCAGATGCGATAACCACGAAACTGTGTAGGCAGTGACTTGAGCCTTGTACCCTCCCAGCTGCATCCGGTCAATGGTGGCATCCGCCTTTCTGAAGAGCAAAGTCTTCCCGATCAAATCCCGGAAATAATCTTCATCCGGTTCGGAGGCTCTCGCTTCCTTGAGCCTGACACTGAAGTGAGCGAAGTTCTTCTGAGCACCGAGGCTTACGAGGTATGGCAACTGCTGCCATGAGTGCTCATATTTCGCGAGGTCGGTTTTTGTAATCTTTTGTCGCGGAGGGTGAATGATTTCCCAGGCTTCGATACGCGCTCGCGTACCCTGCCGTGCTCGCTCGTCGTTATACGCTCCTCGGGCTCTCTCGTAAAACCATCTAGTCTGCCCTTTGCCCCCCTGCGGATCAGGAGCCCAAGTGATCCTTGAGAGCTCCTCGATCCTCCGATGGAATGGATCGTTGGACTCGAAGTCTGCTGTGCTGACGTTGTTCTGCGTGTTGGAGTAGCGACTGATATCTCGAACGACGTCCTCCATCAGCTCTGGCCGCTTGACCACCGTGAGTTTCATGACAACACTCACGTTTGTCAGGTCAGCTTTGTCCTTCCAGTAGGTGTTGAATATCGATGCGGTAGTCTGCCCGCCGTTTACTATCTGAAAGTCGTCTAGCTGGGTGATTCCACGCTGGCCCGGGCCCATCCCGATAAGCTCGGCGTTTTCTGCGGTTGTGGAGATCCCATTGTTGTAGGTGAAGAACATCTCAGGGGCCTGTCTAATCGTCTCCCTGATGCCCCGGTTTACCTTCCCCCGAGCCTGGAGAAAAGTCCGGACATTTCGTTCCAGAAGTCGGGATCCCCACTTTTCGTAAAGGGTCGCGAGGACCTTTCCGGGAACGATGGCGAGGTAGGCATCGTATTTGCTGTTCTCCTCATAGCTGAGCACTGGGATAGGGCCACCGAGTTTGGCAAAGTCAACGACGATTGGCTCTCGCTTCTTTCCACTCGTTTGGCAGCGGAAGAGTCGCTCCGCATCCCAGACCTGATAGGTGAAGAAGACCCCGTCAACTTCCTCATCCGGAACATTCTCACTCTTGGAAATGCCATCCGTGAATACGAAGATGCGAACTCGGGTGATTGAGCCCCCCAGCTGGTGAATGTGCTCCGCCATGTCGTAAGCCGGCCCGCTTTCCTCCAGCTTCTCGTGAAGTCCCTTCAGACATTGTATGAAGAACGCTCTAGCCCGCCGGATCGACTGCAACACACGGGCTTGCGAGAATGATCCGGGCGGGTCCCCCCAGTCACAATCGCTCACCAACAGGTCCAGCGTGGTGCCGTCCTCGCTGACTCCGTATCCGCTTACTTTGACGCCTTTAGCCTCATAGTGACAGGCCGAGACCTCGTCGAGCTCACCAAATTCTTGGAGAGAGTCGATCATATGTTCGGTGAAGGCGGCCTCGTCGGCTTCACCCTCACCCGTGGCGGTAGCCAAGGCCCGGACATCGCGGTGAAGGTCCTCGACGAATCGACCTATCTCGAGTTCCGCGGTCACTTCTGCTTCCCCCGGAATTCCGTGAACGCGGTCTCTGCGCTTACGCGGAATCTCTGGATTGCTGCGATTGATAGTTGGTAACGAACAGAGTGAACTCCTGGCGGAGGGTTTACGATCCGCGGAAAGCCATCGACGACCCTGTAGACAGCTTCTTGCAGCATGTTGTAGCGTCGCTGATACCGGTTGGCGAACTCCTCCAAGTATCCTGCACGAGTCAGCTTTCGCTCGAACTCTTGGAGCGTTTCGGCGTCTTCTCTTACTCTTCCACGCAGGCTATCGACCAGCTCGGGCAGGGAGACTCCCGATCCAGAGTCTTCGAGCCGCAGAATGTCCAGCCAGAGTTCGTTCCACGGGTTGGAATCCAGCTGAACCTCGCTCGAAATCGCAACTCCTTCTGGATGCGAGTAACCAGTGGACTTGACCTCGAAGGCAAAACGTCCGCGCACGAAATCCTGCGCCTTCGCGTCCGGACCGGTCCATGCTTCGAGCGCTAGGCGACCCCCCAGCTCTCGAATCAGGTGTTCTTGAAGCACCCATAACTCCGCGAATAATCCGCGGACTTCATCCTCAGAGAGGCCCTGGTGGCCGTGTTCCTTCATGAATCGGTTCCACTTCTGGAGCCTATCCCTCAGTCGATTCAGCCTCTGTGCGTTGTCTTTGAGACCCCATAGTTCTCTGACGAGGTCCTCAGCGATAGCGGAGAAAACGTCAGTGAACTCGGGCGACTGAAGTTCGATTCCCAAACACTGCCGGTGGATACTCCCCCCACGAAGAATTGCGAGGCGCATCTCCCGCCAATCCGGGAACCCACGGAGTTCCGACAGGTTCGTCTGGAGTTCAGCAAGTATTGACCGACGCCGTGTGCCACAGTCGACGGCGAGAAACGTCGCTGGCCCCGAGGCAGGGCCGACTCGGCGAACGACTCGTCCCCTCGACTTGTTGGCTGCCTCCTCTACAAGTTCAGTCCAGATTGTGGAGAATTCAGTCAAGCCCCGCCTCCCAGATCGTAACTATGTTGGCAAGATACTCGACACCCTCAGTGGCCCCTCCGGCCTTAGGGAAGCTGATTCCAAAGCCAACAGCGGGAGTTGGCAGGTTCTGGGACCAGCTTTTCTTGGGGTCAATGAAATACACAAGGAGAAGCCCCTGCTTCTTCGATCGCTGTTGTCGTATGATGTCGGGATAAGGAATCTTCGGCGGGTGACGGCTCTTTCGACGTCGGCCCTCGGTCCGGGTTTGGTCCTCTTCGTACTCCTTGCGAGAATCGGTGAGCGCCTTCTCTATCTGCTCACGTGAGAGGTCAACCATTTCATGCTGGGGAGTGGTGAGCACCTTGATACGAACCGATTTACCATCGGACGCGATCTTGTGGCCCCTCTTGCGGACCGCGGCTCGTCCCATCTGCCCCGCTGCTATGAAGGGCATCCCAGTCGACTTTGGAAATGTATCAAAGGCCACAGTCCAATTGACCAGCTCACCTGCGGCGAGTCGGTTTCCGATGAACTTCGGCAACAGTTCCACAACGTCGAAGGAGTTACGGCCGTGGATGTCAAACTCTCCGACGAATCGGACAATTTCTTCGCCCGGGACGCCGCCCCACTTTCTGATCCCTCTATCGGAGGAAGGGTCGCCATACTCCGTCTGAAGTTTCGTGAGAAATTGACCCGTCGTCTCTAGATTCTTAGTGTGGCGATCGGGATCAAGCGGGAAGACAAGAGTCTGGGCGAGTCGACCGTCGAGGGTGGTGCGAAACTTAAGGGCAGACCGGCTCTTATTGCGGGAAGTGACCTGGAGAGCGAGGGCAGGGCTTAGCCGAACCTTGTGGCCGAAGTCGAGGGGACGAGCATTCTCAAGTTCCATGCGACGAAAATCGCGTCGTAGCTCTTCTATAGCCCCAGCGATGAATTGGTATGCATCTTGGAGGATAGGAGTGGTGTAGATTCGACAGAGATCCAGATACCCGTCTCTGTACCCAAACCATCGCCCCATTTGCATGAGGGTATCGTACATGTTCGTCGCACGGAGGTAGTAGCTTACTGTCAGGCCCTCCAAAGTGAACCCACGACTGAACTTGTCCCCACCAATCGCAATGACGTTGAGGGGATGTGTCTCTGCATCGTAGTTCAGAACCTGACCGGCGAGTCCATTGACAGTAGCGATTTGGATACGGGTCCCGACATTTTTCAAATGCGGCAGGATTTCTCTCCATAACGGCTGTTTGTACCCTGTTGGAATCGTCGGCGATGTAGGGACGTACTCTCTTTCCCACAATGACCGGAAATCCTCGAAGATCGGGGCACGATTGTTCCCCGGATCCCCGTCGTTCATCTCGATTCGATTCTTGATGGACTCGTATTCCTGGGTAACAAGCCGTTCGATCTTCTCCTGCACCAGGTTGAAGCGCGAGACATGAATGAGCATGGTGTTGTGCTCCTTTGCCTGGCCCCTTTGCCAGCGAATTGCGCATGACAGCAGGAAACAACGAATTGCTTCCCGGAGACTCTCGGGCAAGGACTTGGGGTCCCAATCCTTCTTGTGGCCAAGAGGAAACGCGTCTCTCGAATCGGTGACATCACGGATCAGGTTCAAGCCCTCTCGGGCTTCCAGATCAATCTGCGCTTCTCCGGTCAGGCCAAACAGCTCAGCAGGGCCTACGTAGTTCGACGGGGGTTCTAGACTGACAATAAAGTCCCGTGGGAAGAGATCTTCTTCGACGCTGATGTCCCTACTATCGGGACGGATGAAGATGTTCGCGAATGGGGTGGCGGTGTAACCCACGTATGCGGACTGATCGAATTGGCTGAGAAGCTTGCGCACCAGCCGATTGATTGCCGTCATGTCCTGTTCTTCTTTCTCAAGGTCAACCTCACGAGTGTTGATGCTGGCGAGATCACACTCATCATCGATGACGAGAAGTGGGACACCCCGGACCTTCCCTGCTCGGTACTCAGGAAGCGACTTCAGCCACTCCGTCAGATTAGTCAGAATACGAGCATTCTTCTTCACGACTATGTAGGAGGAGTCGCTTCCGAGTTCCAGCAAGCCCCTGCGCTGAGCGATGTCTCTGCTGAAATCGCCGTTCTTCGAATCGATGGCAGACGTTGTCACAGAACGGAGCGTGAAAGAGCTGTCAACCTTTCCAGCTCCGACCCATTGCTCGCTCTCGAAGACATTACGGGTCTGACGTCCACGAACCTCCAAATCCAGGCGCACCTGGGTTTGTCTACGCAAGTTCTCATGGAGTCCAGCGAGAACAATCACGAGCCGGTACCCAGCGTCAATCGCTTTGCAAATCAACCCAGAGTAGTTGCCGGTCTTGCCGGATTGGACATAGCCGACCACCATGCCACGTCGATCCCACTTCCCCGGCCTTTGCGGATCTTCGAGACGTCGGAGGATCTGTGTGGTCGCTTTATCGAGGCTCGTGGTCACAGCCTCAGGTCGTCCTCGTTCGGTTTCAAGGTAGCTCACATACCTCTTCCAGAAGCGCCAGCTTATCGCCTCCCGCTTCGGGTCGACTAAGCCCATCGATTGAGTGAGCCATTCGAGGTGATCGTTATCTCGGAGTTCGAGTATTCGTGCATCCTCGACGTAGACGTTCCAGTTCGTTTGTAGAATCTCGACAACGCGTCGCCGGGTTTCCTTCGACCCGCACTCGGGGATTATTCGTGCAAGAGTCCGGCTTGCCTTGTCGACGGCAGATTCGATGTCCCGCGGCTCCGGGAGATTACCTGGCCCAAAGCGCTGTTTGAGAATGGTATCTGCGGTCTTCCGAAGCGTATCCTCGGCGGTCACAATCCCGCTCCCTCTCGTAGTTCGTCGATCCTAGCTACGAGTGGCGCAGAATCGCCAAAAGGCTCGATGAGCAGCAATCGGGTCTTAGCAGCCTCCGGCGACATCCCTTCCTCACAGAACATTTTGTAGAGGGCCAATCCCTGAGTGACAATTTCTTCGTCGTCGGCCTGTTCTGCTCCAGTCGCGAACTCCTCTGGAGTCTCGTGAACGAGAAAGGCCATGGATTCGAGAGGTAGGGATCGCTCTATTACGGACAGGACTCGTCGGATTTTCAGTGCAGTATCGCCGCCTCCGGAAATCGCGTCATGAATAACGGGGTGCTGTCGGTTGATCATGAAAAATTTCTTGCCTTGCTTCTTACGCAGCTGCCAGACTAGTTCTTCGTTTCCGGCATGCTCTCGTCGCACGATCCTTCCACGATGTCGATACACCGCGGCCGCTTGCCTTCTGGTGATTCCGGCAATCTTTTCCAAGGACCGTCGCAGAGAGGCGGGCGGAATCGCGGTCGCCTTCTTGACATCTAACTGCCAGTCACTGTCCATCGAATTCGGGAGGTCCAGCTGGATTCTCGCCAGGGAGTAGTGTGGCTCCTGCTGGAGTTTCAGATCGAGGTAGCCCCCCGCAACTAGGAGACGCCTTCCTCTGTAGACGTAGAAGCCCTGCATCGCGTTCCAGCCCGCGACACCACCGGCGTCGGAATGTTGCTCTGGAGTCAGGTTGGAGTGGTAGGGAAGAACGTAGGGCCTCACTTCGAGGGACTTTCCGAAGATCTGGTACGCTTCCTTCTCGAGCCACTGAGTCTTAGGATGAACCCTGAGAAAAGGATCCCACGGTTTTACGGCGTCCTCGTTGACAGTAATCGAAAGCGCATTTGGCCCCTCAAGGAATCGATGAAACACCATCGCAAGGTGTTTCTTGACTGCCACCCCCCTCAGAAGGAAGTGGTCTCTGACCTCATCGCCGAAGCCTGCTCGCGGGTTAAGAAGCCTGTCCAGTTTTTGCCAGATAACGATTGTTCCGTGGCCAGGGTTGACGAACCGATCCACAAATGGTCGGGCACACTCGGGAGACCCCTTCCGTAGCAGCCATTCGCCTTGTCCTTTCAGCAGGTCGAGGTCCCAGTAACGCCCGTGGGGCGGGTGGCGCGCTACGCGAGAGACCACGGTGAGGAGGCGTCCCTGGCTCAGGGAAGCGGTCTTCAACCCCAATCCGAAGCGACCTAGATCACCTCGCGGTCGTTCCGATTGGGGATTGCGCCCCGCTGGCCTCATTGCTTCTACGAGTGTTGGCTCATCCATTCCTCTGCCATCATCGGCGACCATGATCGTTGAGTCGGACCCGTTCCAGCGAAACTCGACTACGATGTGCCGACTCCCAGCCGTAACGCTGTTGTCCACCAGGTCAGCAACTGCGGCTTCCAAAGTGTAACCAACCGCGCGGAGAGATTCCATCATCGAGTCCGCTCGAGGAGGGACACGTTCCACCCCTTCGTCCTCTCCGAGACTCACTCTTGATTCCCGAGGCGGACGCGACGAAGAGTCGGACCTACTCATTCAGGAGGACCCGACCCACCGTGGTCCAATAAGCGTCGCTGGAAAGGCATGGACACCCGGTCTGAATCGCTCCTTCCCCTCTTCGCGAGGAACGAGCGATGCAGCCGTCCAGGATCCAGTACCCGCGAGCCGCAGCCGAACAACGACCTTCGCCGAACGACACTAGCCACGGAGCCTTCCGCCTCCGCACCGTCACGGGCAACCGCTTCCCGCGAACTTGCTTGCAGGGGTAAGGTAGCCAGATCAGCTCCGAGACACGTCACCGAGGGCATGTCCGTTCTCCGGTGCGTTGGGCAGGGTTAGTAAGGGAGAGGCCCAATACTTGTGCAGGGGTCGCGTGTCCGGAGCTGAGATCGTCAAGACATACGATTTATCTGGGGTGACATCCCCCGAGAACCGCCGCCTGCGCTACCTCCGGTTCGAGTTGTACGGTCTAGTGGCCTTCATGGTGCTCATTACTCTGTTGAGCATCCTCAATCACCTCCCCCAGCTAGGCCTTTGGAGCCGCACAGTTTCGGGCGCGAACGACAGCCTGATCGGGTACTTGCTCGTCCTTCCCGCCGCGGACGCGTTCGTCATTTGGCTTTGCATCCAATTCCGGCCATACCCCGCGACTCTCGAACTCGGAGGACGCGGTCTGCGTCTCGTTAGTGCGCGTGGGGGCCGACGGTCGTATTCGTGGCATGACCCCCGGTCGAATTTCTACCTGCATGACGCCCGACAGCGGACCGAACTTACAAAGTCGGACACACTATTTTTCGAGTGTTCTATCCAGGGACGGCGTGGAGTCGTCATCACGCCGCTGACGGCGGAGGCGTACGATGCTTGCCTAGATTTTGCCCAGAGGCTCGCTGCGGCCGTGATCCCGATCGAACGCAAGGCGTGGTGGGGGCTCTACGGAAACATCACCCTCGCCGGTGAGAAGATCTACAAAGTTCGTGGAGGGACGCAAGCCGCGCGCGGCCCTTTCCCGCTTCGCTAGTACCCGCCTCGCACGTCCCTGCCTTCGCGAGGGACGTGCGATGCAGAGCGTCAACCACCCACGCCAGGAGTCGACCGCGCCGAACGAGACCGCCAGCCGCCTGAGGACCGTAACCGGAAACCGCTTCCCGCGGAAGTGCTCGTGCGGGTGCGGCCATGCAATCCCCCGCGACCCCGCAATCCGTCTCGTAGTTGACTTCGGTGCGCCGCGCCCGTACCCCGCGTACCTCCGCGAGCACTCGCCCGACTTCGGGAGCTACGGCGGCCGCGCCCCCACCCGACGCGAGCAGATGGCCGCGGTCCCCGGGTTCACTCCTGCGACCGTGCTCCTGGCCGACCAGGACGAGGAGAGGGTCCGGAGCCCGCCCTTCGGGGACGACCCCGCCCACACCGAGGCCGACGCGTCGCCGAGCCCGGAGGCGGGGCGCCCCTGGGCCTCCGGCCAGCTCGTCTTCAACGCGGGCCAGTTCGAGTCCGCGCGGAGCGGGTTCGCCGA
>Ga0187867_10003647_pt1 | contig 12220 bp, 9 predicted proteins | sample June2016WEW_13_1_FD_132976 | JGI IMG/M metagenome (GOLD analysis project Ga0187867, IMG submission 132976) | Peatland microbial communities from SPRUCE experiment site at the Marcell Experimental Forest, Minnesota, USA - June2016WEW_13_10 | ecosystem: Environmental > Terrestrial > Soil >... | reverse complement strand
TTGGCGGTGGCATTCCGTTCTTTCCCCAGCGCGAGCGCCGGGTGGATCTCGAACTCGTCGAGACCCGCACCTTCAGCTCGAGAGTCGTCTACCTCCGCTACCGCGTGGCGCGCTAGCCGGCTCTTTGGAGCAGGTCCGACGCGGCCGTGACCTCGACGCACGGTGGTCCGTCGTAATCCCGTTGTGGACCAGCGCGGAGGGCCGCAGCGATCTGCCGCTACCGGTCGGCGAGGGGCGGCCGATGACCCTAAGCTCGTCGTATGGCCAGGTACTTCGACATCCATCCGGCCAACCCGCAGCGGCGCGCGATCATCCAGATCGCCGACATCGTGCGTTCAGGCGGGGTGATCGCCTACCCGACGGACTCCTGCTACGCGCTCGGGTGCCAGCTCGGCAACAGGGACGGCATCACGAGGATCAGGTCGATCCGCCACCTCGACGACCGGCACCACCTCACGCTGGTGTGCCAGGACTTCGCCCAGCTAGGCCAGTTCGTGCATGTGGCCAACCCGGTATTCCGGGCTATCAAGGCGGCAACCCCCGGCAGTTATACCTTCATTCTGCCGGCGACCAAGGAGGTGCCGCGCAGATTGCAGCACCCGGGGAAGAAGACCGTCGGGGTGCGGATCCCGCGCCACGTGGCGACCCAGGCGCTGCTGGCCGAACTCGGCGAGCCGCTCGTCTCGACCACCCTGCTGCTGCCCGGCCAAGACGAACCCATGACCCAAGGGTGGCAGATTGCCGAGCAACTCGATCACGCCGTGGATGCGGTGATCGACTCGGGCGACTGCGGCACCCGACCGACAACGGTGATCGACTTCTCCCAGCAGGAACCCGAGATCGTACGCCGTGGGGCAGGCGACGCGTCCGGTTTTGAATGAGCTGCGGCCCGCGGAACCTGCTTTCCATCCCCGCCAGGGACGCGGCGACGCCCGGGCCATTCGGCCCCCAGCATCCGCAGGCACTACGGGACGACCGGTGGAGCTGCGCGAACGGGATGAGATCCGGCGCGGGCTGCACCGCCTCGTAGCTCGCCTTCGTCGGCGTCGAATGACTGCGGCCGTAGCGGCGGTGGTCCTCGGCCGCGGCCATCGTCCCGGGCGCGCGGACCGCGGCGGCCCGCTATCAGTGCATCCAGAAGTACATGCCAGCCCGCCTCGGCATCCGCGCTGAAGCACCAAAAGGGGATAACCACGAGGTCATAATGTCTGAGCAGGCAGCCGATCAAAAAACAATCCAGCATCCCGCGCGCGCCTCACGGCTCTCCCGGGCTGCCGCCCCGGACCCCGCGTCCAACGGGCCTCGGCGGCCCCTAATTTAGACGCCCGCACATACCAGGCACTTCGTGCCCTATCCGCTTGGCCCTGAGAACTTCTGTGATGCGATCCTCGTCCATCTACGCTCACTCGACTCATCTGGGTACCTCCTCGGTGCTGACTTGACTCCACCCTCTCGTGGGTGCGGAGTCGCTGCCAGACACGGGCGATTCAATGGCCGAAATTAGCGCTTTTTAATATCTTCATAATGATTTCTGCCGTGTGGCGTTTGTCGGGACTCAATGTTTAGCGCCGCGCATGAGGGCGCATACTCTTCGGAGTCCGGGGATATATTCGGGGCCAATCGCGGGGGATCGTGGCTGGCGGGTGAGTAATTATGCGCCCGCATTCCCCGTGTCGCCAGCTAGGAAGCAGGCAGACGATGTCCATTGCCACCACAGACAATGGGTTCTCTCGCTCCCGACCGCCCGCCGGCCGGTCGCACCGCTAAAACGTGGGGGCGCGTTGAACAACCTGCTCGAAAGGCTCGGCGCATTCGCCGCGCGGCGGCACTGGGTCGTCATTGTCCTCTGGCTCGTGATCCTCGGCGGCCTGATCGCCGCGAACCACTCGTTCGGCGGCACTTTCGTCAACGACTACACGGTGCCGGGCAGCCAGTCCCAGAACGGCCTCAATGTCCTCAACAGCGACTATTCCAGCCAGGGCGGCTACGGCGGCCAGCTCGTGTTCCACGCCAGTCATGGCACGGTCGCGCAGCAGGAATCCGCGGTAAACACGGCCACGGCCAATGTCGGCAAGCTAGCCGGTGTGATCAAGGCGGTCAGCCCATTCTCGTCTCCGCAATCAGGCGCCGTCTCCCAGAACGGCGAGATCGCCTACTCCAGCATCTCCTGGTCGGACAACCCGGCGGGACTGACAACTTCCTACCTGGACAAGCTCAACAGCGCCGTCGCGCCCGCGCGTAACGCGGGGCTGAACGTGGAGTACGGAGGCGGTGCCGGCCTGATCGGCCAGCAGACGAGCGATCAGGCATCGGAGCTGATCGGCCTCACGGCCGCGCTGATCCTGCTGCTGTTGATGTTCGCATCGGTCATCACCGCGGCGGTGCCGCTGGTGTCGGCGATCTTCAGCGTCGGGTCGGGCCTGGCGATCGTGGGCCTGATCGCGGCGGCCATCACCATCCCGACCACCGGGCCGACCGTCGCCACGCTGCTCGGGCTGGGCGTCGCCATCGACTACGGCCTATTCCTGACCGCCCGGCACCGCGAGCAGCTCGACAACGGCATGGACGTGATCGCCTCAGCGGCTCAGTCCGAGAGCACGTCCGGCGCGGCGATCGTCATCGCCGGCACCACCGTTGTCGTCGCCATCCTGGGGCTGTACGTGTCCGGCGTCCCCTTCGTCGGGGCGATGGGCCTGTCGGCCGCGATCGTCGTCGCCGTGACGATGGCGGCGGCACTGACGCTGATCCCTTCGTTCATGGGCGTGGTCAAGAACAATGTCCGGTCACTGAAATCCAGGGTTCAGGCTCACCGTGCGGACATCTCGTCCCAGGATCAGGCGAGGCAGACCGCCGAGGCTACCGATGAGAAACACGAGCAGAGCGGCTTCGCTCGCTGGGGACGCAAGGTCAGCCGGGTGCCCTGGCCGTGGGCGATCGGCGGGACCCTCGTGCTGCTGATCCTCGCGATTCCGCTGCTGTCGATCAACCTCGGCCAGCCGGACAACGGGACCAACCCCACGTCCGACAGTAACCGGCGCGCGTACGACTACATCTCCGACGGCTTCGGAGTCGGCACCAACGGCCCGCTCACCGTGGTGGTGAAGCTGCCGAAGCAGTCCAGCTCGGACGACCAGTCCCTGCTGAACTCGATGATCAAGAGTGTCGGGAGCACCAGCGGGGTCGAGTCGGTGACACCGGCTGCAACCAATAGCGCCGCCACCGTAGCGGTGTTCAACGCGATCCCCACCACCCGGCCGCAGGCGACGGCGACTGTCAATCTGGTCAGCACGCTCCGCGACGACGTCCTGCCGAAGTACGACGTCGTGACGTATGTCACGGGCACGGTGCCTGGCAACGTCGACTTCACCCACCAGATCAGCAGCCGCATACTGCTGCTCATCCTGATCGTCGTGCTGATCGCGTTCATCCTGCTGACCACGGCGTTCCGTTCGGTCGTCATCGCCACTAAGGCGGCGATCATGAACCTGCTCTCAATCGGCGCCGCTTATGGCGTCGTCGTCGCGATCTTCCAGTGGGGCTGGGGCATCAGCCTCATCGGCGTGCCCACCACGTCGCCCATCCCGGCCTACGTGCCGATGATGATGTTCGCCATCGTCTTCGGCCTCTCCATGGACTATGAGGTCTTCCTGCTCTCGCGGATGCACGAGTCCTGGATGAAGACAGGCGACGCGCAGCGCAGCGTAGCGATCGGCATCGGCAGCACCGCGCGGGTGATCACGACAGCGGCGGCCATCATGGTGGTCGTCTTCGCGAGCTTCGTCCTCAACGACCAGCCCGCGATCAAGATGCTGGCGATCGGGATGGCGTTCGCGGTCTTCATCGACGCGTCGGTCGTGCGGATGATCCTCGTCCCGGCCGTCATGTCCCTGCTCGGGCCCCACGCCTGGTGGATGCCGAAGTGGCTTGACCCGATCCTGCCGCAGCTACATCTAGAGGGCAGCTGAACGCGGCAGCCCAAACGCCAAACCAAGATACGAAAGCCCAAGCGGCCTCATGGAGGAGAAATCCTCGGTGCCCTCACCGGAAACGGCTTTGGGCGGTCGTGCTTTACCAGCCGAGTTCGCTGAGCCGCTTGTCGCCGATGCCGAAGTGGTGGGCGATCTCGTGGATGACGGTACGGCGGACCTGGTCGGCAACCTCCTGCTCGGTGCGGCAGATCGCGCAGATCGCCTGGCGGTAAATGGTGATGCGGTCGGGCAGGACGCCGGCGTACTGGGACGTGCGGCTGGTGAGCGGGATGCCCTCGTACAAGCCGAGCAGGCCGGGCGGCCCGGCGCCGTGCTCGACGGTCACCGCGACATTGCGCATGAGCTGGCCGAGTTCCTCGGGCAGCCCGTCCAGCGCGGCGCCGACCATTTCCTCGAAACGGCCGGGATCAACCTCGATCACTTGCCCATTATCCTGCGTAGCGCTGCCGTGCCACGCAGCCGCAGGCGGCGATGGTCGCGGCCTGCTGCCGGCCGTACGGCCTGCTCGACGGCGACCCAGCTGGTCGTGCTGGGCCGCGGCTAGCTCATCAGCCAGAGCAGCGAGAACGCGGAAAGGCTCTCGCCACAGGGGACCGTCGCCTCCGCGGGGGCGCTAGCGCAGCCGGGCTCGCTATCACCCCCGCGGAGTCGGCCGGTGACCCGGGCGGCTCGCCGAACCGTCGCCGGTCAGGGGCTGGTGAGGCTCATGTCGTCCCAGTAGATGATGGTGCCTTTGGTGGCGCTGGAGAAGTTTGGCTCCATGCCGGCGTCCACCTCACCGGCGGCGGGTTTGATCCCCTTGATGGTGAGCTGGGTCCAGGTGCCCGCGGTGAGGGTAACGGTGGGCCCGTTGGCGCTGTCGACGTAGTTGCCGCCGCTCTTGAGCAGGTCCACGTTCAGGTCCACCTTCACCGTGGCGGTGGCGCGCACCCAGATGCTGGCGGTGTAGCTGGTGCCCGAGCTGATCGGGGCATACCAGCTCGGGTTGCTGTCGAGGTCCCAGCCGCCGCTGCCGGAACTGGTGGTCTCGGCCAGGGCCCACGCCCCCGAATGCACCACCGCGGCCGAGCGGGCCAGGGTGGAGCCCCAGTGGTCAGCGGGCACCCCGGCGCTCTCGAACCCGGGGTTGGGGATCAGGTTCGCCGGCGGCGGAGTGGCCTGGTAGGTGAACTGGTCGGCGGCGCTGGTCGCGCTGGTGCCGCCGCTGGTCTTGACGGTCACGTTGACCATGCCGCTGCCCGCCGGAGAGATCGCTGTGCACGAGGTCGCCGAGCAGGACACCCCGCTGGCCGGGGCGGAGCCAAACGACACGCTGCCGCCGGACAGGCCGGACCCGGTCACGGTCACCGCCGTGCCACCGGCGGCCGGGCCGCTGGATGGGCTCACCCCGGTTACCGCCGGAACCGGCGGCGGAGTGGCCTGGTAGGTGAACTGGTTGGCGGTGCTGGTCGTGCTGGTGCCGCCGCTGGTCTTGACGGTCACGTTGACCGTGCCGCTGCCCGCCGGGGAGGTGGCCGTGCACGAGGTCGCCGTGCAGGACACCCCGGTGGCCGGGGTGGCGCCGAACGCCACGCTGCCCCCGGACAGGTTCGACCCGGTCACCGTCACCGGGGTGCCACCGGCGGCCGGGCCGCTCGATGGGCTCACCCCGGTCACCGCCGGAGCGGACGGCGGAGCCGTGCTGGTGCCGGCCGCGACTTCGTAGACCACCGCACTGTTGAGGTCGTTGCCGAAGAACACGTCGCCCTGGGAATCAACCGCCACGCCCCCGTTCTGGGGATAGTTGTCGACTAGCGCGCTGAAGATGGCGGTGCCGTTCGCGCCGTACGCGCCGGTCGCCGAATTGCCGGTGAACTCCATGATCCGGTCGTTCGAGGCGTCGAAGACGTACAGGTCACCGCTGTGGTCCACGGCCAGGCCGGTGGGCTCGTCCAGCTGGTTGGTCCCCGCGCCCATCCCGCCGGTACCCGCCACGGTGATCCCGGTCGAGGCGTAGGCCCCGGTCGTGGCGTTGAACAGGTACTCCTGCACCTGGCTGCCCGCCGGATTGGACACGAACAGGTCACCGCTGGCGTCCAGGGCGATCCCGCCGACCCCGGTGATCAAGCTCGTCGGCGAGCCGGCGGGCACGGTGGCAATGACGGTCCCGGACGCGGCATAGACGCCGGTCGTGGCGTTGTACGGGAACTCAAGCACCTGACTGCCGGACGCCACGAACAGGTCGTTGTTGGCATCGAACGCCATGGCGGTGACGGTCAGCGTGGCCAGCTGGGCGGCCCCGGGGACCGCCGAGCCCGAGCTCGGGTAGCTGCCTGCCGACGCGTTCCACGGGTACTCCAGCACCCCTGGGCTGTCCGCATTGGCCACGAAGAGATTGTTGTGACTGTCCAGGGCGGGCGCATCACCGCTTCCCGCGATCGCCGTGCCGTCCACGGAATAGGTGCCCTTGGCCGCGCTGAACGGGAACTCGTAGATGGGCCCGTCGGCGACGAAAAGGTTGCCGTGGCTGTCGAGGGCGACCGAGCTTATCCCGCCGTTGGTCCGGCCGACCTGGCTCATGATGGTGCCCAGCGGCGAGAAGGTACCGCCCGTGTTGGTGAACTCCAGCACGAGGTCCCACACCGACTGGCTCGGGTCCGAGGTCTGCGAGGTCTGGGTCGCGAACAGGTCGCCGCTGGAGTTGAAGGCCAGGCTTGTCGGGCCCAGCATGTTCCCGCTGCCCACCACGGTCCCGGTGCTGGCGTACGAGCTGGTGGCCGAGCTGTACGTGAACTCCTCCACGCCGTTGTAGCCGAGGTAACCGTAGGAGGCGAAGAGGTCCCCGCTGGGGTCGATGGTGACCCACAGGGCGAGGTTGGGCAGCCCCCCGCCGATCTCCGTTCCGCTGGCCGCGTAGCTGCCCGTGGCGCTGCTGAAGGGGTACTCCATCACCCGGGCGTTGTACTCGTCCGCAATGAACAGGTCCCCCTTGGCGTCCAGGGTGACCGATGACGGCCCGTCGAGCTGGTTGGTCCCGCTGCCCGAAGTCCCGGTGCCCGCGACGGTGCTGGCTGCCGCGGCGTAGCTGCCGGTCGCGCTGTTGTAGGCGAACTCTTCCACCCGGTTGTTCGAGCTGTCCGCGACGAAGAGGTCACCCTTGGCGTCCAGGGCTATCCCGCCCGGGTCGCTGAGCTGGCTGAGCCCCGAGCCGGCCGTGCCCGTGCCCGCGACGACCTTCCCGGTCGATGCATAGCTGCCGGTGGAAGCGTTGTACGCGTACTCCACCACCCGGTTGTTGGAGCTGTCGCTCACGAACAGGTCGCCGCTGGCATCCAGGGCCACCCCGGTGGGGTAGGAGAGCTGGCTGAGCCCGGAGCCCTGGCCGCCGGCCCCGCCGACCGTTACCCCGGTCGGCACGAAGGAGGTGGCCGAGGTGGCGGTGTACTCATACACCCGGCTGTTCGTCTGGTCGGCGACGAAGAGGTCACCCTTGGCGTCCAGGGCGATCCCGGCCGGGCCCGAGAGCTGGCCGGAGCCGATGCCGAAGGCCGCTACGCCAGCCACCGGGACGGCCGGGGCGGTAGCGGCATCCGCGATGCCGCCCTGCCACACAGACGTTAAAAGCCCCACCGCCGACAGGGCCAGGAAAGCCGCACCCAGCGACCCCAGCCTCCGCAACCGGCGACCACGACTGAGATGCGTCCTTTTCGGCATGACCTGCCCCTGTCCGGCCAAAACGTTACATTCGGCCCGCGTCGGATAAACGTTGGTTAACCGGGAATATTCGCTGTCGTATCTGGGACGCATCAGGCATGGGCCGGGTTTACCCGCCACACCGCCAGCACCGCGGTCATCATCTGTCGAAGGCGCGATGCTCCTGATATTTCGGCGTTTTCCGGCATCGAGGCCACCCGCGACATCGTGGCCGCCGGGCTGCCGTGCAAGGTGCTGATCCTGACCACCTTCGACCTCGACGATTACGTCTACGCCGGGTTGCGGGCCGGCGCCAGCGGGTTCCTGCTCAATGAACTTTGTTGGTAGACTGACCTGGTCAGCGGCATTTATCGAACAGCCGCACAGCCCAGAAGGTTACCAGCATGTTGTTACACAGGAGGCCCGGACATGGGTTCTATACGTGAGCGTAAAGGTGCCCACGGGACCATCTACAACGCACTCTGGCGCGATCCCAACGGCAAGCAACGGTCCAAGTCGTTCCCCAGCCGGCAGGCGGCCGAGGCGTTCCTGAAATCGGCGCGGAGCCCGGTCCCCGGCTCCCGCGTGCCGGTCCCCCAGCACGAGGGGACGGTCGCGGCGTATGCGGCGGTCTGGATCGAGGAGCATCACATCGGGCCGGTGACCCGGCAGAGCTACCGGAACGTGCTGGGCAAGCACCTGCTGCCCGCGCTGGGACGATTGGTACGGTGGGGGTGGTCATGATGTCTCCCGCCGTGGTAGGCGCAGGTGATGCCGGAATCCGGGTCGCAGATGCAGCCCCCGCTCAGCCAGACCAATCCGAGAAGATGATATCCGCGACTTCCTGATCGTCGCCATTGACCGTGACCACCGTGCCATTCTGGTTGACGTTTCCGCCATCGCTCTGCGCAACAGAAGTCATGGCATTGGCAGCACTCGTCGCATCACCGGCGTTATCGAAGACGAATACCTCTTCGAGGCTGGGGCCACTAATGCTCGTCGCGTCCCCAATCACGTCGGACGGATCGCCGCTCGTCGATGCCGCGGTATCCAGCGTGTAGCCGTCGTTGGCTAGGGTCTGGTCGGCCAGTGTCATGCCGGCCGATGTTAGTGACGACGAACCGCCAGATGAGCCTGGCGTGCTGAAGATGTTTGGTTGCGACGACGACGACGAGCCGCTGCTGCCATAGAAGCCTGAGCTGCCGCCAGAACCAGAGCTGCCGCCAGAACCAGAGCTGCCGCATGCGGCGAGCCCGATACCTGCGGCCAGTGCGATGGCTGGTACATCGATGAACTTCTTGTTGAGTTTCAGTGTCTTGCCTTCCCCCGGTACAGAAAAGCCTCATTTCACTCTCTGTCATACTTCCCTTACGCAGCGTGCATCATGGTGCTTAGAGCAGAATGACCGGGAAATCAGGTCCGAATGACCGGGCCAGATGGCCGGGAAAGCAGGGTCCAAGGTCACCTAACGTGACATTTATCGGACGTTCGGCGACCAATCGCCTCTTGAAGTGCCGGGTGGCCCGGAATCTGCGGGCTGGTGACCAGGATGTGCCGCGCACGCCGAGGTCGAGTAAGAAGTCATCGCGGCAGCCGGATCACCCCCCTGGCTTAAGCCGCTGCCATGAGGGTGAGCTGGTCAGCTGCAGGGCGATGCGGGGCGCGAGCCCGGGCAGCGGGTGGCTGGTCACCGCATCGCGCAGGAAAGGCAGGGTGGTGCCCAGCGGGTACCAGGCGGCGTCGAACTTGATGGCTCGCGGATCGCCCTTCCCCGACGGCCTGGGAGGCTACCCCGACCGTCTGGGCGGCTATCCTCGCTGGCCGGGCTGGTAGTCACCGCCGGGCCGGCGGGTGCTGACGTTCAGCCGGTTCCAGGCGTTGATCTCGGCGATGAGCGACACCAGCGCGGCGAGCTGCTCTTCGTCGTAGTGCTTGGCCGCATTCGCCCAGCCAATACGGCGGATGGGCAGGCCGCTACCGGCGACCATGGCCTGGGCCAAGACCTACGGAAGGCCGTAAACCTACGGAAGGCCGTAACAGGCCTGGGCGCCGGCCAGGGTGTTCCACAGGTGCGAAGCGACGGCCCCGGGTGCGACCGTGATGCCAGGCTTCTGACCAATGCAGATCGCCCTGCGTCACCAGGCGCAATCAGGCCGTCTCGCCGTAAGAAGCCAGGTATCGGCCAGGCACTTACCCAGGCGCGGACCACACGCCGCCAACACGACGATTAAAAAGAACCGGCACATCAGCATCGTGCCCGGCACGGCCGGTGTCTTCTCCACGCGACGGAGGAAGGGAATCATGACTGAGGTCAAGGAGCAGACGGACAGGGACAACACAGTTGTTCGTGAGTTTCAGGTCGGTTTTCCGGAGGCGGAACTCGACGAACTGCGCAGGCGCGTAAACGCGGCCAGGTGGCCCGAGCGCGAGACGGTCACCGACGACTCGCAAGGCGTACGGCTCGCAACGATGCAGGAGCTCGCCCGCCACTGGGGGACAGATTACGACTGGCGCAAGTGCGAGGCGAAACTGAACGCCCTGCCGAACTTCATAACCGAGATCGACGGGCTTGACATCCATTTCATCCATGTCCGCTCCCGGCACGAGGATGCGCTGCCGCTGATCGTCACGCACGGGTGGCCTGGCTCGATCATCGAGCAACTGAAAATCATCGACCCGCTGACCAACCCGACGGCGCATGGCGCGAGCGCGGCGGACGCGTTCGACCTGGTGATTCCCTCGCTGCCGGGCTACGGGTTCTCGGGCAAGCCGGCCACCACCGGCTGGGACCCCGCCCGCGTTGCCCGGGCCTGGGTAGTGCTGATGAAGCGTCTCGGCTACAGCCAGTTCGTCGCGCAGGGCGGCGATTGGGGCGCGGCCGTCACCGAGGCGATGGGTGAACAGGCAGCACCGGAGCTGCTCGGCATTCACTCCAACATGCCGGGGACCGCTCCAGCCGACATCAACAAGGCGGTCCAGCGCGGCGACCCGCCGCCATCGGATCTCTCCGCCGAAGAGCGGCGCGCGTACGAGCAGTTGAGCAACTTCTATGGCAAGCACGTGGCCTACGCACTCATCATGACGACGCGCCCGCAAACGCTGTACGGACTGGCGGACTCACCCGTCGACCTCGCGGCCTTCATGCTTGATCACGGCGACGGTACCGGCCAGCCCGGGCTCGTGCAGCAGGCTCTGCAGGGACACCTGCAGAGCGACCTCACCCGAGACGACATCCTCGACAACATCACGCTGTACTGGCTGACGAAAACCGGGGTCTCCTCAGCTCGCCTCTACTGGGAGAACAAGGCGGACTTCTTCGACGCCAAGAACATCACGATTCCGTTTGCCATGAGTGTCTTCCCCGACGAGCTTTACCAGGCCCCGCGGAGCTGGGCAGAGCGCGCGTATCCCCACAACCTCGTCCACTACAACAGGCTCGACAGAGGCGGCCACTTCGCGGCCTGGGAGCAGCCGCAACTCTTCTCAGACGAGATCCGCGCGAGCTTCAGGTCACTGCGTAATCGTCCGCGATGAGGTGCGGGCCCGATATGTCCGGGGGCTTCGACCCGGACCCGGCATATCGGGCCAGCCCCCTGGTGGCGTGGTCAGCAATTGGGGCCTGCTTGACCGCCGGGACCATCCTGTCAACGTCACAAGGAACTGGGGTTCGCTTAGGCCGAGGGCGGTTCAGCATGAGCTTGTGGGGGGCGGGTGCGGCGGCCTTCACGATCACCTCTGAGGGTGCCACGATCAGCGTTCCCGGCGACAATCTTGCGACGCCCTGCTGACGGAACCACGGGATTTCATCATCCCCCAGGGCACTAGCACCCTCGTGGCCAACATGAGAATGGTGATCATCAGCGCGATCATCAGCATGTTTGGCATCGGGGCCGAAATCGGCATTACCGCGACACTGGCGCTGCCGTCCGACGCCGCTGTGCCGGCCACTGGGTCAGCTTCGCTCTGATCGTCGCCATTGGCGGTTTCGCGCTCTGGTACGGTGTCGCCGCGATCCGCACCCTGGCCGATCCTCAGCCAGGCTCCTCGATGAGCGCCGCCCCCGGCACGTCATTTACGCTCTGACCCGGCGATACGGACGAGCAAGGAAAGGCAGCTACACGCGGAATCGGTCCCGCGTGACGTCTCGATCGGAAGCCATGCCGTTGGGGCATTGGGGTGTGAATCCGCCTTTGTCCACAGGCGGGTCCGGGGCGCATCGTTTTGTCGGACCCTCTCGCTAGGATCGAACTAGAAATCGAATCGCAGGCCCGGGGGTGCCCGGGCCGCTCGTGGGCCCGGGGGTGCCCGGGCCGCTCACCGGCCTGGGGTGCCCGGGCCGCTGGCAGGCCCGGGGGTGCCCGGGCCGGCCCGCCGACCGCCTGGGGAGGTGATCTGGTCCGTGTGCACTGTTAGTGAGCCTGCTGTGCCGTCGAGTCCGGTGCAGGCGCTGGCCATGGTGCGGGCCGGGCTGGGGTACCTGTCCTGCTGTGACGCCGCTGAGCTGGGCACGGCCGCTCAGGCGGAGGCGCTGATCGGGCTGGAGCAGGCCGGGGCGCAGC
>Ga0187867_10003640_pt1 | contig 12234 bp, 12 predicted proteins | sample June2016WEW_13_1_FD_132976 | JGI IMG/M metagenome (GOLD analysis project Ga0187867, IMG submission 132976) | Peatland microbial communities from SPRUCE experiment site at the Marcell Experimental Forest, Minnesota, USA - June2016WEW_13_10 | ecosystem: Environmental > Terrestrial > Soil >... | reverse complement strand
TTTTTGGTTTATCCAAAGGATTAACGAAAATTCGAGAGGTGAACCCCGGTGTCTTTCTTCATGACCGTGGGTGATCGGCGGAAGGCACAGGCGGCCGTGGCGGAACTCGCCCGGCCCTTCTATTCGCGGCTTCCATGGTCCGGCGGCCTTTGAGGGATCGAAACGGCGCTCTTTTTTACGAATTTGGTTTTGGAAACGTTCCTAGCGGCGCTTGGCGCAGCAGTCCCGCGAAACCATTTCAATCTTTCTCACGCGGACGGATAATAGTTCCTTATCTAAAATTCAATCAGCTATTAAGCAAACAAATAATAGGTAACAAATAAAATTTCTCTCTTATTTGATATAGATGTCCATATGATCACTTAAGTACTTATAAATTCCAGCATGTATATTATTCTTGGATTCCAGAAATTCATATCCAGAAAGCGAAACTGGAATCTTTAAAACAATCCGGAACTCAGGGGCTTGAATCATGCGTCATCTGTTGCGCCGTTTTATCAACGATCAATCGGGCGTCACGGCCATCGAATATGGTCTCATCGCCAGTCTGGTCGCCGTCGCCATCATTGGCGCCGTGAGCACGCTCGGCACCAAACTCACCACCGTATTCACCCAGGTCAGCGGCAGTTTGACCTGACAGCATCCTCGCTTCTCGTCCGGCGCCTGGATTTCGGCAGATGCCAAAACCGGGCGTTCGGCGGGCAGGGCGCGAAAAAAAGGAGTGAATCATGCGTCATCTGTTGCGCCGCTTTATCAACGATCAATCGGGCGTCACGGCCATCGAATATGGTCTCATCGCCAGTCTGATCGCCGTCGCCACCATCGCTGCGATGTCCACGCTCGGCACCAATTTGACAACCGTATTCACTCAGGTTGCCGGCAGTTTGACCTGACAGCAACCTCGCCACCCGTCTGGCGTCTGGATTTTGGCAGCCGCCAAAAATGGGCGCTCAGCGGGGCGCAAATGAGGAGTGAACCGTGCGTCATTTGTTGCATCGCTTTATCAGCGACAAATCTGGCGTTACGGCCATCGAATACGCCCTCGTCGCCAGCATGATCGTGCTCGTAATCATTGTTGCCGAGGGTTTGCTTGGCACGCGTCTAGCGGCCAAATTCACGTCCATCACCGGAGATTTCAGCTGAGAGCGCCAGCCTTGCATAAGCTTAATGCCGGAAATTTCCATCAATTGGGCACACCCCCATCGGTTTTGTCATCGAGGCACTTGTCCGTCACACGACGCCCTATCTTGCGTTGAGCCAAACCGCCGGGCTGCCTGCCTTTGATGTTTTGGCGCCCTAAAATTATTTCTTTTGGCGCATGATGGACCTCGAAAGATCATGTTTGAAGCCGCAACGCTTTTGTTTTTCCCGGCTCTGATGGTCTTTGCCGCCGTTTCCGACCTGTTGACAATGACAATTTCGAATCGCCTCTCAATCACGCTCGCTTTCCTCTTCATTATCATGGCCTTCGCCTGCGGCCTTCCCGCAACGGAAATCTTCTGGCATCTCGCCTGCGGCGCGGCGATGCTTGTCCTGACCTTCGGCATGTTCGCGCGCGGCTGGATCGGCGGCGGCGACGCCAAACTCGCAGCGGCGACGGCGATCTGGCTTGGCTTCGATCATGTTGGAGATTACGCTCTTTCCGCCAGCGTTCTCGGCGGGCTGCTCACTCTCTTGATCATCGGGATTCGAAAATGGCCTTTGCCGGCTGTTCTCTTGGCACGCCAATGGGTCGCGCGTCTGCACGAGCCCAGCACCGGCATTCCTTATGGCATCGCGCTCGCCGGCGCAGGCCTTCTTTCCTATCCCGAAACTGCGATTTGGCTTAGCGCCGCCGCCTTGCGATGAACGGTGCGTTGCGATCTCCCGCAACAGCGCCAATCGAAATCGAGCCCGCCCTGAGGATTTCCTGACATTCCCGCCGCGATCTGGCATAGTATGTGCTTCTAAGATTCTCGCGCGCCAGTCATCGCGGACGCACCCCGCGAAAGGGGCGGTGCTCGTTGAGTGGCCCCTTGCCACTTAAGCGCGACCTAAATCGTGTAGATTTTTGAATAGGTTCAGTCGGCAAAACTTTAAGAGATAGAAATTCCCGAACATTCGCTTGGCCCCATGCAAGAGCAAATTTCCGAACAAAGCCATGCGGCCACAAATTCCTCGGCTGAAAGGGAGTGCGGACAATTGCCCGAGGTATCTTGTTTCGATGAAATGACCTTGGCGGACGGCGCGATCCGTCCCGTCTACGGTAAGATCGCGAGCTGGCTCGCTGCGACACCGGCCGGGCTGCTTGCCGCGCGCCGCGCGCAAGCTGAGCTTTTGTTCCGCCGCATTGGCATCACCTTCGCGGTCTATGGCGAGGGAGATGGGACCGAGCGGTTAATCCCTTTCGATATCATTCCGCGCATGATGTTACGCTCGGAATGGACCCGCCTCGAGGCGGGCCTCATGCAAAGGGTGAAAGCTCTGAACTTGTTCCTTGCCGACATCTATGGCGCCCAGGAGATCATAAAGGCAGGGCGCATCCCGGCCGATCTTGTGTCGCGCAATGCTGAATTCCGGCCGGAAATGGTTGGCTGGCGGGTCCCGCACGATATTTACGTTCATATCGCCGGCATCGATGTCGTCCGCACCGGCGAGGACGATTTCTACGTGCTCGAAGACAATGTGCGCACCCCTTCCGGCGTCTCCTATATGCTGGAGAATCGCGAGGTCATGATGCGCGTCGCGCCGGATCTTTTCGCCGACCACCGCGTCGCCCCAGTCGAGAACTATCCCGATGTTCTTCTCGCCGCTTTGCGTTCGCTAGCGCCTCCGGCAGCCACGGCCGAGCCAACCATTGTGGTGTTGACGCCGGGCCGGTTTAATTCCGCTTATTATGAGCATTCCTTCTTGGCGGATAAGCTTGGCGTCGAGCTGGTCGAGGGGAGCGATCTTCTTGTCGAAGACCGCATCGTCTATATGCGCACCACGCAGGGAGAGAAAAGGGTCGATGTCATCTACCGGCGGATCGACGACAGTTTCCTCGATCCGCAGGTGTTCAGAGCGGATTCGATCATCGGCGTCGCCGGCTTGATGGACGCCTACCGGGCGGGCAATGTGACGATCACCAATGCCGTCGGCACCGGCATCGCCGATGACAAGGCGATCTACACCTATGTGCCCGAGATCATCGATTTTTATCTTGGCGAAAAAGCTCTTCTGAACAATGTGCCGACCTGGCGCTGCCGCGAGCCCAGTGCCTTGCGCTATGTGCAAGCGCATCTTTCCGAGCTCGTCGTGAAGGAAGTCAATGGTTCGGGCGGGTACGGCATGCTTGTTGGGCCGCATGCGTCAGTGGCAGAACGCGAGGTTTTCGCGGCAAAACTTGCCCACGATCCGGACAATTTCATCGCCCAGCCGACGCTCGCGCTCTCGACGACGCCTACGCTTTGCGACGCTGGTATCGCTCCGCGACATGTCGATTTGCGGCCCTTCGTTCTCACCGGCGCGAACGGCATGCGGGTCGTGCCAGGTGGATTGACAAGGGTCGCTTTGAAGGAAAAATCGCTCGTGGTGAATTCGAGCCAGGGCGGTGGCACCAAGGACACCTGGATCGTCGAGGATTCGATCTTTGACGAAATTCCGGCACCACGAGGCCAAAGCCATATGATATGATTTTGAAACGCTGCACACCCAGACTTGCTTTTTCACCGCCGGTTGCGGAAAGTGATCATTGAATCTTCCCTTCGGATTTTCCGCCGTCTGCCTGAAACTCCCGATTTAAGAAAGACGTTATGACGAATCCGCGCATCGCTTCCCGCAAAGCCGGTCCGTTGGAGAGTCAGGCTGGGTTGCCGTCGGCGTTCCTTGATCCGAAGTCTCCGTTGCCGCAAGCTCTTCAACGCGCAACCGGTGTTCCCTTCCGCTTAATTGTGCTTTAGAGGCGATTGATGCTTTCCCGCACAGCGGACAACCTCTATTGGCTCGCGCGCTATGTGGAGCGCGCCGATTTTCTTGCCCGTATCATCAAGGCGGCACAACGCCTCGCCACCTTGCCCACGAGCTATTCCGGGACCGGCACCGAATGGGAAAGCGCGCTTGAATCGTCAGGCGCGGCACAGGGTTTTCGCGCGACACGCGGCGCCGCGGAGGAAGCCAGCGTCGTCGATTACCTGGCCTTCGCACCAGACAATCCTTCCTCGATCCGCAATTGCATCAAATTCGCAAGGGCCAATGCGCGGGCGGTACGCACCGCACTGACCGCCGAAATGTGGGAAGCGATCAATGGCGCCTGGATCGAGCTCGGACGCTTTGAGACGAGCAATAATGGGTCCAGCCGCTATGACCGCGAAGAACTCTCGCGTTTCTTCGAATTCGTGAAAAAGACTTCGCTCGACTACGACGGCTCAGTCGACCGCACCATGTTGCGCAACGATTCCTATTGGTTCTCGCGGGTCGGCCTTTATATCGAGCGGGCGGACAACACCGCTCGTATCCTCGACGTGAAATACCACGTGCTTTTGCCGGAACATGAAACAGTCGGCGGATCGGTCGATTATTTCCAATGGACCGCGATCCTGCGCGCGGTCTCGTCGCTGACCGCCTACCATTGGGTCTATCGCGAGAGCGTGAAACCCTGGCTCATCGCCGACCTCCTCATCCTAAAGAAAGAAATGCCGCGCTCCTTGATCGCCTGCTACGACAATATTGTCCGTTTCCTCGACGCGATTGGCGATGCATACGGCCGCGTGGGCCCCTCGCAAACCCAGGCGCGAGACGTGCTAGCACGTCTCGAACACGCGACGACGAATGAAATTTTCAAGATTGGCCTGCACGAATTTATCACCGCTTTTGTCGAGGACAATGACCGGCTCGGTGAATCGATTAGCGAACAATATCTTTTGCACTGACGGTGCCATTTTAGAGCGCTTGCCCTCAACGTGGACTCACGTGATCGATTAGGACTCGCTCAAGATCAAAGAGTTGGAGCATGTCCATGTCCGAAAAGTCCGCAACTGTTTGTGATCATGCTCAAGCAACGGACCGTTTCAGCATTCCGCGCGTGCCGCTGATGGCATTGCTGGCGATTGCAGCCATATGTATGCCTCTCGTAGAGCGGCGAATAGTCGCGGTCATGGTTCGGCCGAACAAACGACAGCCCTTTCCGCCACTTTTATCATCTTTCATCAATTCGCATTCGGATCTATCCTCTTCAAACCAACATCGGGCCCCGCTGCAAAGCACCAGGAGTCCAAAAGTTTGCCGGTTGTTTAGATAAAGTCATAAAAACATAAATCAATAGAAGTCGTTATTCCGTTGAAGCCCTGATTGCCGAGGTGGCTATTGCCAATGGACATGAGAAACGTATGTCGACGTCGTTGTCATTTTCTTTATTTAAAGTTGAATTATTCAGGGTTGAACGAAGGTGAAAATTTTGTAATGCCGCGCCATCGGCACCTTTCCTCTGAGGCGCCGACTCGTTTACGTGGAAACCCATGCGATAGGACGGCTATGCCGTCGCATTGTAACGCCGCATGAATAAATTATGTTAGAGTTTTTTTACTAAGGTGCGCTAGAGCACACGATCCTGAAAAGTTGTAGATTATTTAGATGAAATCATACGACAAAACAACGAGACTAAGACCATGAGCGAGTCAAATTGTAGCGATCATGTTTTAGGCTCGTGAAGTAGGTTCCATTCCGGAGTGACAGTATGGCGGTTCTGGTAACTGGGGGTGCGGGCTATATCGGCGGCCATATGGTGCTGGCACTTCTCGACGCCGGCGAAAAGGTTGTCGTTCTCGATGATTTGTCGACCGGCTTTCGTTCCGCTGTGCAGCACCCAGCGAAACTCATTGTCGGTGATTTTGGCGATATGGCGCTCCTTGATAACATTCTCAGCGAGCATAAAATCGACGCCATCGCGCATTTTGCAGCCAAGATCGTGGTGCCTGAATCGGTCGCCGATCCCTTGCGCTATTATCTCAACAACACCTCAAAAGCACGCAACCTGCTTGAATGCGCGGTGCGCCATAAGATTAAGCATTTTATATTCTCCTCGACCGCCGCGGTCTATGGCGAACCCGAACAAAGTCCCGTCAGCGAATCGCTTCCGCCTGCGCCGATAAATCCTTATGGGCGCTCTAAATTGATGACCGAATGGATGCTGCAAGATACCGGCAGGGCACACGGGCTCAATTATGTGATACTGCGGTATTTCAACGTCGCAGGCGCCGACCCCAAAGGACGTCTCGGTCAATCGACGCCACAAGCAACCCATCTCATTAAAGTCGCGGTGCAGGCAGCGCTTGGTTTCCGCCCTGGTCTCGAAGTCTATGGCGCCGATTACCCGACCAGGGATGGAACCTGTATCCGCGACTATATCCAGGTCACGGATCTCGTCGACGCGCATCTCCTGGCGCTCGATTACCTCCGTAACGGCGGCGAGAGCCTTATTTGCAATTGCGGCTATGGCAAGGGCTTCTCAGTATTCGAAGTCGTCGATGTCGTGAAACAAGTGTCCGGCGTCGATTTCAAAGTGCACATCTCCGGCCGCCGCGCTGGCGATCCGGCCTCGCTCATCGCGAGCGCCGAGCGCATTAAATCTGCGCTCAGCTGGACGCCCAAGTACAATGATCTTGCGACTATCGTGACACAGGCGCTCGATTGGGAACGCCGCTTGCACAACAAACCTGCCACGGAAAACATGCCCTATGTGAATTCCGTGCGGCGCAGCGTGGTCTGATCACGTATTCATGGATTCGAAGAAGGTCGCGTTGCCCTTCGGCGTCTCCCGCAATTTTCCGAGCAGGAATTCGATAGCATCGACCGTGCCCATTGGGTTGAGGATTCGGCGCAGCACATACATTTTCTTCAAAATGTCCGGCGGCACCAGCAATTCCTCCTTGCGGGTGCCCGAGCGGGTGATATCGATCGATGGGAAGGTCCGCTTATCGGCGACCTTCCGGTCAAGAATGATTTCCGAATTGCCAGTGCCCTTGAATTCCTCGAAGATCACTTCGTCCATGCGCGAGCCGGTATCGATAAGCGCGGTCGCAATAATCGTCAGCGAACCACCCTCCTCGATATTGCGCGCGGCGCCGAAGAACCGTTTTGGCCGCTGCAAGGCATTGGCGTCGACGCCGCCGGTCAGCACCTTGCCGGAGGAAGGAACAACCGTATTGTAGGCACGGCCGAGCCTCGTGATGGAGTCGAGAAGAATCACGACGTCGCGGCCATGTTCGACAAGACGCTTGGCCTTCTCGATAACCATTTCCGCGACCTGGACATGGCGCACGGCAGGCTCGTCAAAGGTTGACGAGACCACCTCGCCGCTGACTGATCTCTGCATATCGGTGACTTCTTCCGGCCGCTCGTCGATCAACAACACGATCAGATAGCATTCCGGATGATTGGCGGTGACCGATTGCGCGATATTTTGCAACAGCACCGTCTTGCCGGTGCGCGGCGGCGCGACGATCAAGGCGCGCTGGCCCTTGCCGATCGGCGCCACAATATCAATAACGCGCGCGGAGAGATCCTTTTTGGTCGGATCCGCCACCTCGAGCTTTAACCGCTCGTCGGGATAAAGCGGCGTCAGATTGTCGAAATGAACCTTATGCCGGATTTTTTCCGGGTCCTCGAAATTGATCGTATTAACCTTAAGCAGCGCGAAATAACGCTCGCCTTCCTTGGGGCTGCGGATCAAGCCTTCCACGGTGTCGCCGGTGCGTAAGCCAAAACGGCGAATCTGGGAAGGCGAGACATAAATGTCGTCGGGTCCAGCCAGGTAATTCGCGTCGGGGGATCGCAAGAAACCGAAGCCGTCCTGCAAGACCTCGATGACACCCGCACCGACAATCTCGATCTCTCGGCTTGCCAATTGCTTGAGAATTGCAAACATGAGCTCTTGTTTGCGCATGATCGAAGCGTTCTCGACTTCGTGTTCTTCCGCGAAGGCAAGTAGTTCGGTCGGCGACTTAAGCTTCAAGTCCTGCAGTTTGATTTCCTGCATTGGGATGAAGTCCTTGGAAGGGCAGCACAAATCAGGCCGCGCGAAAGAGGAAGGGAATGGCGCAATCCGGTCCGGAAAGACCGGTGCAGACGCTCTTAACGCGGCGCGCGAGCAGCACCAGAACTATATGAGTTCATGCGAGGGGATGTCATATAAATAGATCGATTTGATGATTTTGACAAGCCAAATGATTTTATAACGAGTTTTTTTATAATCAAAATGGTTTGAAAACGACGAGAAAAACGATTCCGGCCATTAGAATTGTGGGAACCTCATTCACAATCCGGAAAAAACGTGGGTCATGCCGGCTTGTCTCTTCCGCCAAATCCTTCCGAACCTTCGCGAAATATCCATGCAACGCGCTGAGACCAATCACAAGAGCAAATTTTGCAAGGAACCAGCCCTGATGCAGAAAACCGGCCTCTATCGCAAGGGTAAGGCCGCTTGCCCAAGTCAGGAGCAAGGCGGGCACCATGATTGCCCGCATGAGCCTGCGTTCCATCACGGCGAAAGTCAGCGCTTGCGCTGAGCCCCGCGGCGCTTCGGCATGATACACAAAGAGACGCGGCAGATAGAGCATCCCAGCCATCCAGGAGATTACCGCCAAGATGTGGATAACCTTGATCCAGAGATAGGCATTGCTCATTCGGTCGCGCCCCGGCGAAGCAAATCAAGCATAAGCGTGACATGATGCACTGGGGTCTGGGGCAGAATGCCGTGGCCAAGATTAAAAATATGTGGCCTTCCACGAAAAGCCGAAAGAATTCCGCGCATCCCCGTTTCCAGCGCGGCGCCGCCGGCGGCAAGTGCCAGGGGATCGAGATTGCCTTGCAACACCAACCCCCGATCGAAGGTTTTCGCGGCCCATTGCGGATCAATCGTGCTGTCGAGCGAAAGCGCATCGACGCGCGTGCGCGCCGCATAATCCATTAAATGCTGCCCCGCTCCTTTGGGAAAGCCGATGACACGGGCATCCTTATGGCGAAGGCGTAGCCCGGCAATGATTGCCGCGACCGGAGCCGCACACCAACGCTCAAACTCGGCGAAAGGCAGGACCCCCGCCCAAGTGTCGAAGATTTGCACAGCCTCAACGCCAGCTTCAATCTGCCAGGAGAGATAATCGATCGACGCTTGGACAAGCCGATCGATGAGGCGCTGAAACAGATCGCGGTAACTATAGGCAAAAAGACGGGCTGGCGCTTGATCAGGCGTGCTTTTGCCGGCGATCATATAGCAAGCAAGTGTCCACGGAGCGCCGCAAAAGCCGATCAGAGCGGTTTCACCCGGCAGGTTTTGTTTGACCCGCTCGATTGTTTCGAAAACCGGGGAAAGCCGATTGCGGTCGATCTTTTCGTTCAGCTTGGCGAAAGCCTCAGGTGTCACAAGAGGATCGAGTTTCGGCCCTTCGCTTGGCTCAAAACTGACTTTTTGGCCAAGCGCGTCCGGAACAACCAGAATATCGCTGAACAGAATTGCCGCATCGAATCCGAAGCGCCGCACAGGTTGCAGGGTTGCTTCCGCCGCAAGTGCCGGTGTGTAGCAAAAATCGAGGAAGGAAGGCGCTGTCGCGCGGATGGCCTGATATTCCGGCAGATAACGGCCAGCTTGCCGCATTAGCCAGACAGGCGGCGGAATACAGGCCTCGCCGTCAAAGACTTTAAGGAAGGGTTTTGTTTGGACATGTGTCAGGCCTTCCAAATCCAAAACCCTCTATAAAATCTAAGAATCTTTCTTAAATAGGTCTTAGTCTGATTGGCAAGCGAATTAGGCTTATTCGCCGCTCCACACAAGCTAGCTTCTGATTTCCTGCTTATCCTCTTTATGAACAACACCACCTCGGCAAGAGGCGCGTTAACTTTTCGTTAATCATTGAAAGAGGATAGCCAAGATGGCGGGAATTGAATTCAAAGAATAGGTCGCTATCCCCTGCATCCACAGTGGTTGCCAATTTATTGCTAAGCCATCAATGCCGGTGGACGAATCTTCCTGGTTTTTCCCATAAAATGGTTGATGGCGGGGCGGGACACCGGTTATTCACTTTTCTCCCCTTCTGTCCCTTGAAGTGAGAGCATGATCCCAAAAGTTGCAGACTTTTGGGTTAAGATCATGCGACAAAATAAACAGATAGAGACTGTGAGCGCTTCGATTTAGAGCGATCATGGTTGCGGCGAAACCCCGGCGAGGCGTGGAAAATCGTGGGGCGGCACTACTTCCATCTGCATCTTGTTTCCGACTCGACGGGGGAGACCCTGATCGCGGCAAGTCGTGCTGCCGCGGCGCAATATGAAGGTGTGTCGTCGATCGAGCATGTTTACCCCCTCGTGCGGAGCAAGGGGCTACTCCATAGAGCGATCGCGGAAATCGAGTTGGCACCCGGAATCGTTTTGTTTACTTTGGTTGATCAGGAGTTGGCCCGGGACCTCGAAGTGGCTTGTAAAGAGATGGGCGTGCCCTGCCTTTCGGTTTTGCAGCCGATTTTGGACTTGTTTCAGTCCTACATTGGAACGTCTACGCGGCAACGCCCGGGCGCCCAGCATATGCTCAACGCGGATTATTTCAGGCGCATTGAAGCCTTGAACTTCACGATGATGCATGACGATGGGCAGCAAACCGAGAACTTCGAGGCGGCTGACGTGGTTTTGTTGGGCGTGAGCCGGTCCTCGAAAACGCCGACAAGTATTTATCTCGCCAATCGGGGCATCAAAACAGCAAACATTCCTTTGGTGCCGGATGTCCCCTTGCCGGAGCAGGTCTTAGCGTTGCGAAAACCTCTCGTTGTTGGGCTCCTGGCTTCGCCGGAACGGATCGTCCAGATTCGCGAGAATCGCCTGATTGCCTTGAATGCGAATACGGACTCCCCTTATGTAGACCGGCTTCTTGTCGCGGACGAAGTCAAGAGGGCCCGCAAGCTATGTGCCTTGCATGGCTGGCCGGTGATCGATGTGACGCACCGCTCGATTGAGGAAACAGCGGCAGCGGTCATCGATCTCTACAAGGTTCACCAGCTGAAGTTCATAGCCTCCTCATGACCGAGCTTTGGCGTGGCGTGGCCCCGCTCCTTCTCGCGTCAAAAAGCGTGGCCCGGCAGAGACTCCTCGCAGCCGCTGGCATCCCTTTCGAAACATGTGCTGCGGCGATCGATGAACGCGCGATCGAGGCTCCGCTCTTGGCCACGGGGGCAGCGGCTCGCATTGTCGCGCTGCATCTTTCGCGCGCCAAGGCTTTGCAAGCCGGCGCTCAAAGGCCGGGCCGGCTCGTGATCGGCGCTGATCAGACGCTTTGCCTCGAAGGCCGCGTCCTTGGCAAACCAGCGGATCGGGCGGCAGCGGCGGCGCAACTTGCAGCCTTGTCCGGCAGGACCCATGAGCTTTATTCAGGGTGTTGTGTCGCGCGCGAAAATACCATTCTGTTCGAAACCGTTTGCGTGGCACGGCTTAGCTGCCGGAAGTTTTCCCCGGCATTCATCGAAACCTATATGGCACAAGCAGGGGATTCACTTTTGAGCAGCGCCGGAGCTTATCAGCTGGAGGGTCTCGGCATCCATCTTTTCGATGCGATCGAAGGCGACCATACAACGATCCTAGGGCTCCCACTTCTGCCGCTTCTAAAATTCCTGCGCGAGGAAGGAAGCCTTCTTTCGTGACGTCATTGCCGCACAGCGAACCAAGAGCTTGTGTCATCGGCTGGCCGGTTGCGCATTCGCGCTCACCGCTGATCCACCGCTTTTGGCTGGAGAGCCTCAAGGTTGCAGGGTCTTACGAATTGGCGGCGGTCGCGCCAGCAGATTTTCCAGATTTTGTGGGCAATCTAGCTCGGCATGGCTTCGTTGGCGCGAATGTCACCTTACCGCATAAGCAAACGGCATTCGGGCTCTGCGATGTGAAGCTTCCAGCCGCAGAACGGCTTAAAGCTGTGAATACCTTGTGGATAGAAGCGGGAAAACTCTGTGGAGATAATACTGATTGCACGGGTTTCCTCGGTGCCCTGGATCAAGACTCGCCGGAGTGGGACCGCAACCGTGGCACGGCACTGGTGCTCGGCGCGGGAGGAGCCGCAAGGGCCATTGTTCACGCCCTCCAATTGCGGAAAATGACCCGTATTTTCTGGTCAATCGGACCCGGGAGAATGCGGAAAATCTCGCCGCTGATTTCGGGACGCCAGTTGAGGTTGTGGATTTCGGGGATCTCCCGGACGCAATGGCCAGCGCTCAGCTTCTCGTCAACACGACATCGCTCGGCATG
>Ga0187867_10003638_pt1 | contig 12237 bp, 12 predicted proteins | sample June2016WEW_13_1_FD_132976 | JGI IMG/M metagenome (GOLD analysis project Ga0187867, IMG submission 132976) | Peatland microbial communities from SPRUCE experiment site at the Marcell Experimental Forest, Minnesota, USA - June2016WEW_13_10 | ecosystem: Environmental > Terrestrial > Soil >... | reverse complement strand
TACTCGCCCATGAGCCGGCGCGGCACGTAGTCGTCGGGGCTGACCTTGCGCCCCTCCGTTCCGATGCGGCAGGTGTCTCCCACCCAGCGGTAGCCGGTGGCAGTGACCCATTCGTACAGGCCGAGCGCGTAGGCGGGCGACGGGCCTGCGTCCTGCCACGGGTAGAGCGAGACCTGTCCGCACGGTGTGTTGAGGATCAGATAGTCAGGCTGGTCCACGGCGTACACGCCCGAGCCCGGCGTGCCCGGCTCGACGATGTGGAGGCGCACGGGTCCCCACTGAGAGCGCGAACCCGTCACGATACGCTCGAGGAAGCTCAGCCCCCACGAACCTAGACCGACGATCGCAAGTTCCATCAAAACCGGCTGCTCTCGCACATCAGCACCCCTTGAGGCTACTACGCCGGCCGGACGGTCCCGTGCGGGCGCCTCAAGGATCGACCGCGGGCGGTTGCACGAATACCACTCAGAGAGGTCGCCTGGGGTCGTTAGCAGGAAAGGCGGCCGCGCCATGCGGTGGCTAGCATTTCCTCATGCCCCCCGAAAAGCTCCACTGGTCACATCTCTACCGGGAGGTCGTAACTTCCGGTCTTTGCACAGGGTGCTCGGCCTGCGTTGTGGTCTGCCCCTACGACGTCCTCGGCTACGACGACCTGAAGGGCGTTTACCACCCGTTCCACGTACCGGAGATGGGCGGCACGGACAACTGCACCCACGGCGAGAAGGGCTGCACCCTTTGCACGCGGGCCTGCCCCCGCTTTCGCGCCTGGGAGCCGGAGGTCGACACATTCCTCTTCGGCCGCGAGCGCGCCGAGGACGAGCTCTATGGCATCGCCCAGGACGTGCTCCTCGTCCGCGCCACCGACCCAGAGGTTTTCGAGACCGGCCAAGACGGTGCCTTGGTTTCGGCGCTGTTGATCTGGGCGCTCGAGCACGACGTCATCGACGCAGCCCTCGTATCGAACCTCGAGGGGGACGGCACTACCTGGAAGGCCGTCCCGGGTGTCGCCCGCACCCGAGCTGAGGTGCTCGCGTCCGCAGGCTCCCGCTACACCTACTCGGCGAACCCGCTCGCGTACGCCGCTGCCGCCGCCGACGGCGCCGAGAGGATCGCCCTCGTCGGCATGGGCTGCCAGGCATCGGCCCCAGCGATCATGTCGGCGCGCAAGGCTGGCAAAGTGGCGCGGCGCTTCGTGCTTACGATTGGCCTGCTGTGCTCAAAGTCGTTTGACGACGCCATCTTTCCCGAGCTGTTCGAGGCACGATACGGCCTGGCTCGAGAGGACATCGTGAAGATGAACATCAAGGGCATCTTCCAGGCCTGGACCCGCGATGGCGAGCTGCACGAGATCCCTCTCAAAGAGGCGCACGAGTGGACCCGTGAAGGTTGCAAGCATTGCCCTGACTTTGCGGCCGAGCACGCCGACATCTCGACCGGCGGCATTGGGGCGTTTCCTCGCTGGACCCTCACAATGGTCCGCACCGACAAGGGCCGGGAGCTGATCTCGGCCATGCATGCAGCGGGCGTCATTGAGGTGCGTTCTGCATTTGAGGACGACCCCGACGCCATAGCCCTGCTCCGCAAGCTGTCGCGGATGAGCCGGCGTCGCTGGCCCGAGGATGCAGAGCCCGCTGCGGGCAGGATCCCGGTAAAGAGCGCCTGAGCGTCTAATCGCAGCGGTCTAGGCGCCCAGCTCCCGGGCGCGCGAAAGCACCCCGTCGAACATCTCGGCGCTAAGCAGCCCGGTGAAGACGTTTCGCTGGCTCGGGTGATAAGAACAAAGAAGCACTCTCGAGTTGCCGGCGGCGGAAGGCGGAAGAGGAAGCTCGAGGCCGTGGGCGAATCGGGGCCACCGCTCTCCGAGAGCTCGGGCTGCTTCGGGTAGTCGCCGGAGCGCCTCGTAAGCGAACGCTCCGAGAGCGAGCAGCACCCGGGCGCCGCCGAGCAGCTGGAGCTCGCGGGAGAGGTAGCCGACACAGCTGTCACGCTCGGTCGGAGTCGGCTTGTTGGCAGGTGGGGCGCAACGCACGACGGCCGTCACCCAGGCACCGGAGAGCTCGAGGCCGTCGTCGGCCGACCTGCTCAGGGGCTGGTTTGCGAAGCCGGCACGGTGCAAGGCGGCGAAAAGAAAGTCGCCGGAGCGATCCCCGGTGAACATCCGGCCCGTCCTGTTCCCGCCGTGAGCGGCCGGAGCGAGCCCGACGACAACAAGGCGAGCCTCGGGGTCGCCGAAGCCCGGCAAAGGGCGTGCCCAGTAGAGCTCGGTCGAGTGCGAAGCCGGAGGGTTGGCCGCAGCATCCGCCCGCCAGGCGACGAGCCTCGGGCAAAGCCTGCAGCTCGTCACTTCGGCGCTGATGCTCTCGAGGCTCGAGACGGCCGGTCGCACGAGCCAAAGGCTACGGTGTCAGTCGTGTCGCCATCTCGCCGCAAGCCACCTCGGCCCACGGTGGTGTGCCTCGTCCGCCACGGCACGACCGCGACGACCGGCAAGGTGCTCCCCGGCCGCGCCCGCGGCTTGCACCTGTCCGACCAGGGCCGCGACGAGGCGGCCAAGGCTGCCGAGGCTCTTGCCGCGATGCCGGTGTCGGTCGTATACACCTCCCCTCTCGAGCGCACCCGCGAGACGGCTGAGGCCATCGCTGAGCGTCTCGGCAAGCGGGTCGTATCCGAGCGCGGCCTCATCGAATGTGATTTCGGGTCCTGGACAGGAGAGGCGCTCGCCCAGCTGCGCAAGCTCCCGGAGTGGCAAACGGTGCAACGTTGGCCGTCAGGTTTTCGTTTTCCCGGAGGCGAGTCGTTCGTCGAGGTCCAGTCGCGCCTCACCGACACCGTCGGGAGGATATGCCAGGCCCATCCCGGCGAGGTGGTCGTAGCCGTCTCACACGCGGACTGCATCAAGGTCGTGCTCGCGAGCGTCCTCGGCGTGCCGCTCGACCTCTTCCAGCGGATCGTCGTCGCCCCGTGCTCGATTTCCACGATCGTGTACGGCCCTAGCGGCCCGGCCGTGCTCGCCATGGGCGTGACGAGTGGACCTGCCGGGCTGAAGCCGACTCGTGAGATGTCACTGTGACCGAGGACTTCGAGCTCGCCAATCCCGAGAGGGTGACAGTCGGGACAGTCGGCCCGGTCGGCGAGCGCACGTTCCTTCTCCAGGTGCGTGAGGGCGAGTTGATCAAGACCTTGAAGGTGGAAAAGGCCCAGGTGTCCGCGCTGGCTCGCTTCCTCGGCCGGATGCTCGCCGAGCTCGAGCGCCCGGGCGAGCTCCCCTCCGGCGCCCAGCTCGCGCTCGAGCCCTTCGTGGAGCCGGACTTCGTTGTCCGCTCGCTCGGTGTCAGCTACGACGAGGAGTCGGACCGCATCATCCTTGTTGCCGAAGAGATCGACCGCACCGAGGCCGAAGTCGACGTCGAAGCCTTGTTTGGCCTGGCGGAGGACCTGGAGGTCGAGGACGAGGTCGATGAGGGAGCCAGCGTGCGCGTCTCGATCACCCGGGAACAGGCAGCGGCGCTTGCCATTCGCGGGACGGAGCTCGTCGAGGCGGGCCGCCCGCCGTGCCCGCTTTGCGGGTACCCGCTCGACGCCAGAGGCCACGTGTGCCCGAGGACGAACGGCAACCGCCCTCCGTTGACCTGAGCGGCCCTGCCTGGCTCGAGCTTCTCGCAGAAGGAGAGCTCGAAATCCTAGGCAGGCTGCCTTGGAGCTCGAACTACTCGTTTCTCGCGACGGTGCGCCTGCGGGAGACCGAATGGCGCGCCGTCTACAAGCCCGGCCGGGGCGAGCGCCCGCTTTGGGACTACCCGGGCGGCCTGTTTCGCCGCGAGGTCGCCGCCTACGAGCTGTCCGCCGCCCTCGGGCTCGGTATCGTGCCGGAGACGGTATTGCGCCTCGATGGGCCACAGGGCGAGGGATCGGTGCAGCGTTTCGTTGACGCCGACTTCTCCGAGCACTACTTCACCTTGCTGAACGAGCCTTTGTATCACCCTCAGCTGCGGCGTATAGCGGCCTTCGACCTGCTTTTGAACAACGGTGATCGCAAGGGCGGCCACCTCTTGAAGGACGAGGCGGCCAGGATCTGGGGGATCGACCACGGGTTGTGCTTCCACGTCGAGAGCAAGCTGCGCACCGTGATGTGGGAATTCGCCGGCGAGGAACTGCCTGGCGAGGTGCTCGCAGGCTGTGAGTCGATCGTCGAGTCGGTTCCCGAGGCGGTGGCGGAGTTGTTGGAGCCGGACGACTGCGCGGCGCTCAGGCGTAGGGCCGTCTCTCTATTGCGAAAGCACCGGTTTCCCTCGCCGCGCGAGGACTACCGGGCCTATCCCTGGCCGCTCATCTAGGCCCATTAGAGCCAGCCGCGCGCGGGGCCGGAAGCTGGGGGTGGTCAGGGCATCGTCAGCGGCGGAGGTCGCACCTGGCAAGCTTGTAATGCATGGGCTCGACGATGTCCGGGAAATCTGTTGACACCGAAAGCGGCGAATCTCCCGCGGTCACGGCGGCGACGCCTCCGAGAGTCTCGATAATCATGCCTGTCCTAAACGAGGCGCCCCAGCTCGAGCGCTGCCTGCGTGCCGTCGCCCAGCAAAGCTATCCCGCCATCATCGAGGTGGTCCTGGCCGACGGAGGGTCGACCGACGAGACGCGCTCAGTGGCGTCCGGCTTTGCGAACGTCAAGATTGTCGAAAACCCGAGGCGGATCCGTCCGGCCGGTCTGAACGTCGCCATCGCGGCCGCCTCCGGGGAGATCATCGTGCGAGTTGACGCACGCACCGCCTTCGCGCCCGACTACGTGGAGCGCTGTGTCACGTCCCTGGACCGCTCCGGTGCGGCCATCGTCGGTGGGCAGATGCGGTACGAGGCCGACACGGCGAGCCAACGCGGCATCGTGGCGGCGATGACCTCGCGGCTCGGGGCGGGCCCCGCCGCCTTTAGGCGCGAGGGTGGCCAGCCACGTTTTGTTGACACCGTCTACTTGGGTGCTTTTCGGGCGAGCACGATCCGGGAGATGGGCGGCTATGACGAATGGTCGGGCGGCAACGAGGACGCCGAGCTCAACTGGCGAGCTCAAGACTTCGGCGGGGTATACCTCGATCCGTCGATCAAGTCCTGGTACCTCGGGCGCGAAGGGTTAGGAGCACTGGCGCGCCAGTTCTACCGTTACGGCCACAACCGTGCCCGTACCATCCGCAAGCACCCCCGCTCGCTTTCGTACCGCCAGCTTGCAGTGCCTGCGCTGTTCCTCGGTCTTGTGAGCCCGCGGCGACGCCAGGTATTGGTGGCATATGTCGTGGCCGTCCTCGCAAGAGGTGCACTGGAGCTCGTAAGTGACCCTCCAGCGGTGCCGACCTTGGTCGCTTCTTTTCCGACGATGCACGCGGCCTGGGGACTCGGTTTTCTACGGGGTATCACGAGAAGAGCGGAGCTGGGCAGGTCCAAGATGACACTTCCGGGTGCCGCGGCAAGCGGTTCCTCAAAAGATGGACCGGCGCCGCTAAGCTCACGATGGCAATGACTGCGTTTGCGAAAAGGGGTTCGGTGGCACCAGTCCCATTGGGCTTTCGATGCGCGTCGTAGTCCTAGCAGGCGGATTGGGTTCGAGACTCCAAGAAGAGACAGAGACGCGACCCAAACCGATGGTTGAGATCGGTGGTCAGCCGATTCTCTGGCACATCATGAAGCTCTACAGCTCGTTCGGAATGTCTCACTTCGTGATCGCCCTCGGTTACAAGGGTGACATGATCAAGTCGTATTTTCTCGACTACCGCACCAACGCATGTGACCTATCTATACGGACATTGGCAGGCGAGCTCAGCGTTCTGGGCTCGCCGAGGGAGGACTGGACTGTCGATCTGGTCGACACCGGTTATGCGACCAACACCGGCGGGCGGGTGCGGCGCTTGGCCCCGCACCTTCCTGACGAGAGTTTCTGTCTTTCGTACGGCGACTGCCTTACCAACGCGGACCTCCGCAAAGCAGTTGATTTCCACCGCGATCATGGCCGGCTCGTCACGCTCATGGCAGTCCGACCGCCTGCTCGATTCGGCTGGCTCGAGCTCGACGGCAGTCTCGTGACCGAGTTCGTCGAGAAACCGGATGTCGGCGAGGGCTGGGTGAATGGCGGCTTCATGGTGCTGCGCCGGGAGGTGTTAGAACTTATCGAGTCCGACGATCAGAGCTTGGAGCTCGACATCATCGCGCCGCTCGCAGTATCCGGTGAAGTCATGGCGATGACACACACCGACTTCTGGCATCCGATGGACACGCTGAAAGATGTGAGAGTGCTGCGCTCGCTGTGGGACGGCGAAGCGGCCCAGTGGCGACTATGGGACTAGACCTCTCCTGGGAGCAGCGGAGAGTTCTGGTCACGGGAGCCACGGGCCTGCTGGGAGGCTGGTTGGTCCGCGAGCTCGTGAGAGACGGAGCTGACGTTGTGGCGATAGTGCGCGACTCGGTTCCAGGCACCTTCATGGAGGTCGAAGATCTATCGGGTCGCATCACCGTTTGCAGAGGAGATGTCACCGACGCCTCGTTGGTGCGAAGGGTCTTGGCCGAATATGAGGTCGAGACCATATTCCATCTGGCGGCTCAAACGATCGTTCCGATAGCCAATCGGAGCCCGATTTCAACTTTCGAAACCAACATCGCCGGAACTTGGACCGTTCTCGAGGCCGCGCGCATCGGCACGCCAGGGGCAGAAGTGGTCGTCGCCTCGTCCGATAAGGCCTACGGGCCGAGTTCTCGTCTACCGTACCGGGAGGATTACCCTCTTCACGGTCGTAGTCCGTATGACGTCAGCAAGAGCTGTGCGGACCTGATTTCCCAGTCGTATGCGACCACTTGGTCAATGAATGTTTGTGTGGTCCGGTGCGGCAACCTCTTCGGCGGCGGCGACCGTAATTACAACCGGCTTGTCCCAGGCGTCATCAGGGACGTGATGTCTGGGCGCAGGCCAGTCCTTCGATCCGACGGAACCCCGGTGAGGGACTACATCTATGCGGAGGACGCCGCACACGCCTATCTCTTGCTGGCCACCGCGATGCGCAGGGACGCCTCACTTCGTGGGAGCCCCTTCAACTTCTCTCTGGAGGCACCTACAAGCGCACTGTCCGTCGTCAACCTGATTCTCGAAGTCATGGGTTCCGAGCTCGAACCGGACATTCAGGCTCGCGCTAGTGGCGAGCTCGAGGAACAGTACTTGGATGCTTCCGCGGCGCATGCTCGTCTCGGCTGGCAGGCGCAGATTCCTTTGGCCGAGGGTATCAAACGAACTGTGGAGTGGTATCGAGCCCACGGCTGAAGCCGCTGCAAGCAACTATTGAGCCCTGCACGCGGGTATCGGCTCGTCAGGGAAGGAATCCGGTGACAGCCTCGATGACTCGTTCTACGGTCCGGGTTGGCATCAGCGAGTGGAGGGGGAGTGTCACGACCTCCTCGCAGACGCGCTCTGTAACTTTGAGCACGTCCGTACGGCAGTTGCGGAAATGAGTATGGCGATGCACAGGGATGAAATGGATGCCGGTTGCGACACCCTCACTATCCATATGCGCTATGAACGCCTGCCTTAATCCCTCGAGGACTCTAAGGCTGTAGATGAACGGGCTTATGTCGCCAAAAGTGGTCGCGACCGGCTCGCACCAGGGAAGTTGTGAGAAGGCAAGGCTGTAGGCAGTACAGACCTCCTGCCTGCTTTCGATGAACTCTCGAATGCGGGCCATCTGACTCAGTCCCACCGCTGCCGAAATGCTGTTCAGGTGGTAGCGGAAGCCGTCTGATACGACGTCGTACTCCCATGCCCGCGCATTCTGATAACGCAGGTGAGTCTCCTTGTCAACGCCCAGGAACCGATAGAGCCGTAGCTGTTCCTCGCTTGCGGCATCTGGCACGACGACACAACCACCGTCCAACGACGTGACGACTTTGACCGGATCGAAGCTAAAGCAAGCAAGATCACCGAACGACCCGATGGCGCGCTGGCCGACGACGGTGCCGAGCGCGTGGCAGGCATCCTCGACAACCCGCAGTCGACTGGACTCGGCGAGACTGTACAGGGCTGTCAGGTCGGCCGGTATGCCTGCGAAATGCAACGGGAGGAGAACCTTTGTCCGGGGCCCGATCATCCGTTGAGCGGACTCAGGGTCCATCGCTAGGTTGCTCTCGCTGATGTCGGCCATGACCGGCTCAGCGCCGCACATGCGGATGGCCTGGTGATCTGCGACATAGTTGAACGAGGTTGTGATCACTTCGTCCCCAGGTCCAACGCCGGCCAGCCGTAAGGCAACGTGCAGGGCGGATGTGCCGGTGTTGAACGCAACGACTCTTCGATCTTGAAGGCCTAGGAAGTTCCCGATTGCGGACTCGAATTCCTTCGTCAGCCTTCCCATGCCGAGCCATCCGTCCGCCAGCGCGTCGACGACCGCCTTGATCGTGTCGTCGCCGGTAAGCGGGCTGAAGACGGGGATCAAACCCTGCTCATTCATGACGTCCCACCTCAAGAGCAAGCCATGGGTTCCGATCTGAATCAGCGTGCCAGTTTCTTGACTCGACCGGTCTCGCCGGCACCCCAACCACAGTCGTCCCGGGTGCGACGTCGTGCGTGACAACAGCGCCGGCACCGACGAATGCGCCCGATCCGATCCTGAGATCCGGAAGGACCGTGGCGCTTGTCCCGATCACCGCCTCATCCTCGACCACGACCTGTCCGGCGATCGTAGCGCCGGGCATCACGTGGACTCCGTCGCCGACTTTCGTGTCGTGATCAATGGAGGCGTTGGTGTTCACGATGCACTGCTTTCCTAGCGAGACGTCGACACCTACAGCGGCCATTGCCAGCACTTGATCACCACTGCCGAGCGTCGCAGTGCTGTCCACCCAAGCGCTTGGATGTGTGAGCGTTACTGGTTTGATCCCCATCGCGGACAGGTAGGCATCTACGGCGAGCCTGCTCGCTCCGCGGCCGCCGCCGAGCGCGGCGACAAAGCACAACCGATCACGTTCCATCGAGCCCAGCCATGTGAGAAAGTCAGTCTCTGTATGCCAGATCGGCACGCCCGGAACTGGACTCGAGATCATCGGATTCCGATCACAGATACACACAAGGTCGATATTGAGACTCTTGAGAATCTGGTGCACGACTTTGGCTTGTCCCTTCCCACCCCAGACGATGGCCGCGTCAGTGTGAGGCTTCATGGTCAGCGCACCCTGACCAGAAATCCATCCGGTGCCGCCGAGGCAAGGAGTCGGTCGTTCACCTCAGCGGCTTCATATCGATCGTCGGCGCTCAAGAAGCTTTTCACCGCAGTCCAAGGGCTGTTTTCGGCATTCCACGGTCGATCAGGAAAAGTCTCTGAAGGCATGTCCCGTATGACCGTGTCCATGACGACCAGGTAGCTTCCGACGCTGACCAGATCGCCGTAGAAGGCGAGCTCAGCTGAAACATGGGCCTGTGTGTGGTTGGAATCCAGCATTACGAGAACACGGTCGTGCCTTGACCGTACCTGCCTGACCTGCTCCATCACCACAGGGTCCACCGAGTCGCCTTCGATTGTCGATATCGACGACGCCAAGGGGTGTGTTGACAGGGTCTGGCGAGCATGAGGTCGGATGTCGATGTCGATACCGAGAACTTCGCGTTCACCGCCGAGAAGCTTAAGGATGCTCGCCGACAGCAAAAGCGACCCTCCGTAAGCGATGCCCGTTTCGATCACCAGGTCAGGCTGGGCGGACCAGATGAGCTCTTGAATGACCACGATATCCTCGGGAAACTGAATTATGGGGACTCCGAGCCAGCTGAAGTTGTACGAATACCCGAATCTGGTTGCGGCCGAGACCCACTCTTGCCTCGCCCTTTTCGTCTCCGGGCTCGCCTTCATCGCGTGAATGCTTGCGGGGTCGCGTGGCTTCCGCTCGCTCCTAGGTACCGGCTCACCGTCTCGTCGCTCCATGACGCCAGCGATACTACTTTTCTGGTGCTGAGGTCACAGGTACTGTTGGCGACTCAGGTTCCTGGCGAGGCTGCGTGGTTCTTGCGCCTCGAGACAAGACGAGCAGAGGACGCTATGGACCACACGAAGACGGCGTACAGAGCCGCAAGGCCCACAGCTCTTGGCACCGCAGCCAGGCCTTTGCCGGGTTCCAAGCCGAGCCCGGCGTGAAGCATCCACCAAGTGGCGACAAGTCCCAACGAGGCGGCGATCACCGACAGAGGGTACCTACGCCCTAGGGGACTCGGCATCCTAGTCCGATAGATCCTCCAGTACATCACGAGGCCGATGGTCTCGCTCAGGATCATCACATAGGCGGCACCAGTCGCTCCCCACAACGTGACGGCGATTGCGTTGGCTGCGATGTTTGAGACCGTCCCGACGGCCGCCGTTCGCCAAAGCCCACGCTCAGCTCCTGAGAACACGGCCATTTGGAACAGGTAGCCGTTCAACAGTGCGATCGCAGCGGCACCTACGAGTATGGCCAGCAAGGTTCCTGCCCCTGCAAAACGTTCTCCGCTGATCCAGATGACGAAGGGACGAGCGAACAGCGCGCCAAAGAGTGGAAGCGGAAGAGCGACAGTGAGAATGACATCGAAACCACGCCGGGCAAGGAATCGTCGTCGGTCGTCGTCCCCGACCATGAAGTCCGGCAAGAGTGCGTTGGAGAGGAAGGAGGGCACTACGAACAGGAAGGAAGCGATCTGATACGCGAGCCCGTAGAGAGCTACTGCCCGGTCGCCACGGATGAAAAAGATCATGAGGCTGTCGGCACGCGCATACGCGGCCGACAAGATGTCGCACTGGCCGAGTGGCGCGGCGGCCCGGATCTGCCTGCGAAGGTCTTTCCTGGCGCCTCGGAACCTTGGCCTGACAAAGCGTACGGCCAACAACAAAGCCGAGATACAACTGACGAATAGGTAACCGAGATATGCCAGAGCAAAGCCCCGCAAATGCAGGTGGTGATCCACGACGAGCAGGGTCGCCACGAGCAAGAAGACACTCGACGCGAGATCCAGCACGGCTCTCGCGTCACTGCGACCTCGTCCGGCCAGCACTGAACCGATTGTCACGAACAAAGCCATCATCGGGATGCCGGGAGCAAGGATGAGGACCATGGCTAGGGTTTCGGGTTTGCCCCAGTAGAGACCCGTTCCTACGGCAGCTGCCAGGATCGCGCCAAAGATCGAGACGACTGCTGTGGTAGTGAGGGCCCGACCGAAGGCAGAACCAACGTCGGCACCAGGTCTGGCTACCTCTCGCATGGCCAGAGTCGCGATGCCGAGGCCACCGAGAACAGCGAAGAGCGAGAACCAAGCCAGCGCCACGGTGATCGGCCCCCATTGCACGGGACCGAAATAACGCGTCGCGTCGCGCAACGCCAGCAGCGAAATGGCCGCTCCGAGCGTCCGCCCGACGAGGCGCGCAGCACTGCCGTACGCGATGCGTCTGACTTGACCGCGCGACTCGCTCAACTCAGCGCCGCTCTCGAACCCGGGACAGGACCATCGGGCGTCGGTAAGTCCTCCGGCCCAAGGCCAAGCGCTCTCAGTCCCATCCGGGAGGTCACCATGCCATATCGTGGCACTCGTGCGCGCGACCATGGAGTCTTGTCAAAAGCGCGGTCTGACATTCCGTCGCTTGTACCCTGATCCTCTCATGCACCGGCACAGGAGCGTCGCGTCGTGAGTTCCGCGGCCCCCCCGGTTTCGGTCGGCCTTCCCGTTCGCAATGGCATGCCGTATCTTCTCGAATGCCTAGAGTCGATCAGCCGGCAATCCTTCGGAGACTTCGAGTTATTAATCTGCGACAACGCGTCGACCGACGATACCGAGAAGGTGGCGCGGGACTTGGCTCGTGCTGACTCGCGTGTACGTTACAAGCGGGTCGAATCCGACGCTGGTGCAAGCGCTAACTTCAATCTAGCTTTCAACGACACGAGAGGAGCCTTGTTCACCTGGGTTGCGAGCGACGACCGCTTGATGCCTTCGTACATCGAGCACTGTGTCGCCCATCTCGCCGCACATCGCGAGCACGCGATGTGCGTGCCAGGGGTGAGGTTCATCGATGAATCCGGTGTTACACAAGGGCTTCTCCACCAGCCGACGGCGCTCAGCTCACCGGCGTTGCGAACTCGCCTCCAGGCCTACCTGGACCGCCGGTCTTGGTACATGGTCTATGGACTTGCTCGTCGCGAGGCTCTCGTGCGGACGGGCTTGTTTTCGCCCCGCTTTGGGTCGGATGTTGTCCTCATGTGGGAGAT
>Ga0187867_10003635_pt1 | contig 12248 bp, 10 predicted proteins | sample June2016WEW_13_1_FD_132976 | JGI IMG/M metagenome (GOLD analysis project Ga0187867, IMG submission 132976) | Peatland microbial communities from SPRUCE experiment site at the Marcell Experimental Forest, Minnesota, USA - June2016WEW_13_10 | ecosystem: Environmental > Terrestrial > Soil >... | reverse complement strand
GAGCTTCTGGAAAAGGACAACGTCTTGGTGCAGCCCGGCTTCTTCTTCGATTTCGAATCCGAAGCGTTCCTGGTGCTCAGCCTTCTAACCGCGCCGGAAACGTTCAAGGAAGGCTGCCGCCGACTGCTGGCGCGGGTTGGGCACACCGCTCTTTAAGCCAAACAGTGAACATGATAGTACCGTTCCGTTTGAAGGAATTTCCGCGGCTTTCGTCTTCCGGGGACGGGCTGGGAACCGCCGAGCTGCTTTTCGGCCCTATTATGGTCCAGCCGTAGCCCTTACCCCTGGAGAACACGGCGGTCGGTAGTGGCTCAGTTTGAACTGAGCCACTACCCGGCGGTCGATATCAATCGAGCCATTGGAAGTACGGTCATGGTTTTCTGGAACGAGTGGAATTCTTGGCCGACTTAACCAAGACTTAACGGCGGATCTCGATCCCAATCTGCCGCCTGTGTATTGCATTGGTGGCGAAATGCCCAACTTGATTGTGAACGCCGCTCACGCGACTCCCAATGTAATCAAGGACTCCGGCCGAAAGGAAGGGAGCCATCCGCCTCAACACTCGCCGGGCCTGGAATACCGGATGCCATCCGGACGAAGGTATTTGATCCGTTTTTTAACACAAGCCGGTGGGCAAAGGAACTGGCCCGGGATATCTGGCAAAGCCCGCCCACGGGTTTACGCGCGACACAACGGGTGCGGATCCCGTAGGCGAACAGAATTTACAACCTGACAGGATTACACCCCAGCTTGGCCCGCCTCGTTTTTGCATGTTAGCAGGCTCGTCTGCCATGTCAGCGCTAATCTAGCGCCGATGACAGTATCACGATCTCGACCCGGCGGTTTGACGCACGCCCATCCACGGTGTCATTCGGGGCCGCCGGCCGATACGCACCATAGCTCGCGATCGACAAGCGCGATTCCGGAATGCCGTAGCGGCTGCTCAACAGATCGAGGATCTCTTGGCTGCGCGCCATCGAAAGATCCCAGTTGCTGCGAAAACGACGATTGTGTATGGGAATCGGGTCCGCATGGCCGATGAGCCGCACGTCGTTCGGGATATCGCGAAGGACGTCCGCAATTTGCGCAATAGTGGGCCAAGCCTGAGGACTCACTGCATCCTCCCCGGATGCGAAGAGAATCACCGTTGGAAGGCTGATGACCAGGCCGCGCCGTTCGAGCTTGGGCTCCAGCCCGTGCTCTCTGAGGCGTTCCTGGGCGCGAATCAGATTCGTGCGATCGCGTTCCGGTTCCGAGGGCGCCGGGGAAGGCTGGGCGGGAACCACCGCGTGCGCCGCCGGAACTTCCAGACTTTTGGCGGCTCCTACCAGGAAGAAGATCAGCAGGATGGTCAGGACGTCAACGTAACTCACCATCCAACGGTCGCGTTGATGCGTGGCGCTTTGCAGGTATTTAGGGGTCATATTTGTCCGGCTTCCGGTGCGGAAACCATAGTTTCGAAAGAGCCATCGTGGCCGGGCAACCCATTCATGAAAGAATACAAGCGATGGCGGACCAGCCTCGGATGCATGCCATCGAACAGGCACAGTGCGCCCTCTGTCATCAGTTCCTGGAGCTCGAAGGTTTCCGCGGCTCGTGTCCGGATGCGATGCGCCGCCGGCAGCAGCACCAGATTCGCCAGCGCCAGGCCATAGATCGTTGAGGTAAACGCAGCTCCGACGCCGTACGCAATCGTGGAGAGACTCGAGAACTGCCGGAGAACGTCGATGAGCCCGACCACGGTCCCGAGCACGCCCATAGTGGGAGTGAAGCCTCCCGCGACTTCGAGCACTTTGGCGGCGGCCTCGCTCTGCCTCTCACAGAGCCGGATTTTGTTCTCAAGAGCCGACTGCAATTGGGCGCGAGTCTCGGTATCCAGGGCGAGCAGCAGTGCTTCGTGGAGGAAAATGTGGCTAACCCGATCGATGCTAGGTTCGAGCGCGAGCATGCCATTAATCCTGACGACCTTGGCATACGAAATAATCTCTTCGATCAGGTCCTCTCGATCTGGGGAAGCGGATTTGGAAAGGAGATTAAGGGTGCGCCGTAACGCAAAGAGCAGCGCGCGGGCCGGAGTCGTAATCAGCATGACTCCGAGAGTTCCGCCCACGACGATTAGCACACCCGCAGGCTGAAAGAAATAGCGAGCACTGACGCCGGTAACGGCGATCCCCGCAACCATGGCAATCGATGCGATCGCAATGCCTATCAGGATGCCGGCGTCGAGGCCGCCGTGCCGGGCACGGGCCGCCGATCGTTTAAATTCCGGTCTGTTCACGGCTATTGACGCTGCCATCGCTTTGCTTCTCCTGTCGCACAGTTCGTCCGCGTAATGATGCCGCGCAGGGCGCCGCTCAAAGGTCGAGAGAACGACGGTTGTGCATCGCTTTACCGACGTTATTACAAGACTGCGCCACGTTCGTGCAAGCATGGCCTCGCATGGCAGAGGCCCGTGCCATGCCCGGGTTTACAGAGGCAATGGTCATGCGCGTGAGGGATGCAGATCGCTAGCCATGTGGAGCGGCTTTCTTTTCAACTGTATAGGACCATGCCAGCGCGTTGCCGTTTTGACGACGAGAAGCAATCGTCAAATCCTTGACGGTGACTGTCTCGCACGGCGCCGCGGAGAGGGTAGTTTGGAATTCCGGTAGTGGGTCAGTTTGGTTTTGTGCCGCAGATAATCCTGCCCAACGCCACGCTGTTCACAAAATGGAGGGCGGGCAATTCTGCCGCTCTTGATCACTCGACTGCTGTGAGGCGCTTGAATGTGCGCGGAGGGATTCCCTGCCTTCCACCGCTGCGCCATGGAGCGAGACTCCGGGCCGGTGACCCGCAGATAGAAAGAGACCCGTGCCGGCCTCGGTCGAACGAATCAGGATACGAGGCGATGCTGCAGGCGTCTTTCCGGCACGCGGAGCCGGATTATACCGCCTTCGACGATCCCGCTCAGAAAGAGAACGTCCACACCGCGTCTGAGGCACATGCGCTCAATGCGCTCTGAGTTCGTGAGGCCTGCGCGAATCATAGCACAGTCAATCCCAAGTTCCAGCTTGAGAAGACGGGCTGCGCTAGTCGCTCCGCTCGCCAGCAAGGCCCGATTTCCTCTCCCCTGAAGAATTTGATGGAGGAAGCCAAGCATGTCGGAATCGTCCGCTACGACAAGGACCGTACGGGGGTCGCGCGCGACGACCTGCGGCTTCAAAACATCTCGCCCCGTGAAAGGACCCATCGACCCGCGGTTCATTTCGGCATCGGGCTTGGAATTCGAGCCCGACGATGATCTGCTTCGGGGCCTCGGCAAAAAACCGGAAGGGAAGGAACAATCGGAAACGCTCATGCCAGGAACAATGCACGCGAGGATCCTAACGAGAGCAGCTTGTTTTCAAGTGTTTACCGGCTGGCGCCGATATCATCGGGTTGACGGTCCACGCCGGTACGTCAAAATTCTGACGGATAAAAGACACCACCTGTTCGCCTTATCGGCAAGCCCGTTGACTCTTTCTAGCATTTTGTTCTGTATCGCCGACCGCACATCATGTGACACGCCATGCACTCACTTACCGCGCCGGCTCTGCTAGATTAGTTGAAAGCATGGACGTCTTCGTCGCGCGCCAACCGATATTCGACCGGCAGCGGCACCTCTATGCGTACAAGCTGCTTTATCGTTCCGCGGGTTCCCAGAACAGCGCCGACGACGACCCGACGGCAGCCATCCAAGTGCTTGCGAATACCCTCCTCGCGATCGGGATCGAGAACTTGGTGTGCGGCAAGAGAGCTTTCATCAAGTTCGATCGCAGCCTGCTGCTGGGCGGATTGCACACCGTTCTCCCGCCCGAGATTCTGGTCATCGAGCTTCTCCATTCGGTGGAGCCGGATACCGAAGTTCTGGCTGTCTGCCGGGATCTCTGCCTACAAGGCTACGCATGCGCACTGGGTGATTTTGCAGCCGATCCCCGGCGCGAACCGCTGGTCCGCTTGGCTAAATTCATCAAAGTGGATCTACGGGCCACATCGCGACCGGAACAGGCGCGCCTTCTGAAGACTTACCGGTCCTTAGGAATCGCGCTGCTGGCCGAGAAGGTCGAGACGCAGGAAGAGTTCGAGTGGGCCCTGGACGCCGGATACGACTACTTTGAAGGCTACTTCTTCACGCGTCCGGCCGCCGTGCGGGGGCGGCGCATACCGACGGCGAAATTAACCTGCCTGCGCCTGCTCGCGGAAGTTCAGCGCATCGAGTCCGACTTCGAGTTCTTACACACGCTCATATCGCGCGACGTGTGGCTTTCCTATAGCCTCCTGCTCTATGTGAACTCGGCGCTTTTCTCCCGTACCACTGAAATTCGAACGATCAAGCATGCCATGACGGTGCTGGGCGAGGAGGGCGTCCGGCACTGGGCCGTCTTGGCCGCGCTGCCGGTAATGGCGAAAGACAAGCCTGGCGAACTGGTCACCCTATCCCTGGTGCGCGCGCGCTTTTGCGAACGCATCGCGGACCTGGCGCGAGTCTCCCCGCCGAATGTCGGGTTTCTGCTTGGCCTGTTCTCGCTGCTCGACGCCCTCACCGACCTCCCTATCGGGGAAGCGCTCGCCAAGGTCCACGGCGCTCCCGCGATCACGGACGTTCTAACCGGAATCGCGCCGGTCGGCGATCCGTATTTGGCCGCCTACCAGACGGTATGCCGCTACGAGGCTGGTGATTGGGAGGAGGCGATGGCGCTGGCCGCAACATTGGATATCAAGGCGGATAAGATCACCGAAGTTTATGCGGAGTCCACTTTTTGGGCCCAACAGGCGCTGCATGCCACGTTTCGAAAAATCGATACGCGGCGGCACGTGCGCCATGCCGCCACCGGTGAACTCCGCATCCTATGGGAAGACCGGGCAGAAGGCGAAGGGGTCATTGCGGCCAAGCTCATCAACGCGTCGGTAGAGGGCTTGCAGTTGCTGGTATCCGAGAAAATGCCGGTTCCATCCTACATCAGATGCCACGACCAGAAATTGGGCGTATCCGGCAGAGGGCGGGTGCGCTATTGCAATTACGTCAAAGGAAAATATCTCATTGGCGTCGAGTTCCGCGGCGGAACCGGGTGGCGCGTGCCCTCGGCTCTCCATTAGTCTAGCTGGGTTTCGTGAGAGTCCCGGACCGCCAGTGCGGGCCGGCTAAGCGGAGTTGCAGCAGGCTCCGCGGGCGTTCGTATGCCGCGCGGCAACCCATCGAGTACCTTCGCTAATCGTCTCTGAACGCGGCATCTGCCTAGGCTAGCGCTTGCCGTCGGGCGACGCCTCGCTGACGTCGTCGTCGCTATCGTCGCCGCTATGATGGTCGGCGAGCGATGCGGAACCTCTTCCCTTTTCGAGCGGCCGATTGACATATAGTCACAAGTCTTTCTAGCCCGCCCTATGACACGACGCTGGAGAGCTTGCAATTCCCGATCTAGCGGCGAGTCATCGCCCTGGACTCAGTCTCCGGGCAACGTCATCGTACCGCCGCAAGAGTGGAATTGTGCCTGACCGCTAGGGGGCCGTAATAGGTTTGGTCGGCGAATTTCTCGTCGAAGATTTGTTCCCAGCGGGCGTTGTCCAGGCACCACTTACACCTCCCGCATTGGCAGTATGGGCGTCGCCGAATCTGGGAAAACTCTTCGGCCGGTTTTGCCAGGCCGCGCCGCACCCGAATTCCCCCGGCTTTGCCCACGGCGGTTTCCTGCGGTGTGGGCGCCGGCTTGGCTTCCGCTCTTACCGGCGGTGGTGCCGGCAGACAGTCCGCGGAGGGGAATTGTGGAAGCAGGTTAAGCAGCGCGGTCTGTACAAGCTGGCGGTCCCGCCGGTGCTGCGAAGAGTGCCGCCGGCTAGAGTCGGCGATATGAGCGAGAACGCCGACAAGATCCGCGGCTGACGCTAAGAAATCTTCCGAAGGGCCGGCTGCATTAGGCATCGCGGGCAATTTAAGCATTTCACTTGCCGTCGTCGGAATCATCCGATAACAGATTGACAATTGCAAGGATATTCATATATAGCCGAGGCAATTTATTGAAACCAAACACATCTTCTATTCGATGACTTCGCTTGCGACGTTTGGAAGACGCATGCAAGAGGAGGCCGGTCCGGCTGGCGGATCGAGAGGTGGGCCAAGTCGCGCATCGCTTTGTTGGTTCTGCCCCAGTTCCACGCACCTTGAGTACTTGGTTCCTGGGCGCTTGTGCGCCAAAGCCAATGCCTACGACTGGGGCTGACGGGTGATTACGAATTCGGTAAAATACTGGAAAATGCAGTGTGCCGGTTCCCAATATTTCGGCGCGGCCGTTGGAGCATAACAGCCGATTAGGGTGCCGCGGGTATATGTGCCTTCAGCATCCGGCGCACGGCGGCGAAAACCCGCTCCACAGCCGGACGGCGATAGGCCCACCGTTCGTCCGGCTCGGGCGGATTCACCACCATTGTGGCATTGGCCTCGAAGAGGAGAAGTTCCCCTGCGGCGCTCAAGCCGAAATCGACGCCGGCGTAGTCCAGGCCGAGCGTGGCTTGAATGCCAGCGAGCGCCTGCATGGCCCGCGGTCCGAGCACCTGCGGCATATTCTCTAGAAACTCCGCGTCCTCGGCGCGATGGTCCGCGCGTTCCGCCATTTCGGCGGTGAAATAGTGGATCTTCCAATGGCTGGAAATCGCCACGTGCAGCGGATATAGTTCGCCCCCGATCGTCATTACGCGATACTTGCGCACCTTTCCGTCGGCGCCGCGAGCGTTTAGGAACTCGATGACGGTCAGTTCCTTCCCGGGGAGCTTGGCCACCGCGGCGCGCAGCTCTTCCGGAGTCTCCACCCGCAGAAAATGGCGGCCGGTGTGAAAACCGGGCGTCCGCACCAACAGGGGGAAGCGGAAGCCGTGGCGCGCCAGCGTGGGCGCGGCGTCGGAAGTGGAGAGCAGTTCCCGGGGCAGGGTGACCGTGAGCGGCATCACCACGCCCGGCAGACGCGTGAGCCGGGTATGGTCCGCGCGCCCTGTCGCCAGGACCGCGGACGGCAAATTGATCACGGGCGCCTGGGTGAGAGACACGACGGCCTGCGCGGCGAGCAGCGCCGGCGCGGCCAGGTCGGCATCGCCGATGGCATTAAATACGAGTTGATGCGGCGGCAGCGGCAATTTGAGATCGTAAAACTCGGGTAGCACCACGAACGTCCGGAAGACCCGGTCGTCCAGCAGATAGCGGGTCGGGATGTTGCCGCCCCGCGACGAAACCAGCAACAGCAGAGACACCGGAGGGCCTTCTCCACGATACGGCAACTCCAAAACGGGCCGATCCTCGAAACCCTTGCGCCGATGCCATTGGGCGCCCTCTTCGTCGCCCAGCTCCGCCAGCACATAGGCGAGGCCTTGATGCGCCTCCGCATGGGCCGGGTCGCAGCGGAGGGCGGTTTCAAAGTGTTCGCGGGCGGCCGCAAACTCGCCGCTTTCATGCAGGACATTGCCCAGGTTGACGTGGCTCATGGGATCGCCGGGATGGCGGGCCGCGGCTTCCGCGTAGGCCGTGCGCGCGGCGGTTCGATAACCGGTCGAATGCAGCAGCGTGCCCAGATTGTTCAACGCCAGCCGGTGGGAGGGCTCGCGCGCCAATACATCCAAATACGCATTTCTGGCTTCCAGCGTGCGGCCCATCTCGGCGAGTAAACAAGCGCGCTGAAATCGCAGACGCACTGCGTCGGGATCGCACGCGATGCCGGCGTCGAGGTCGCGCAAGGCGGATTCCCGTGCGCGTTGCGGCGGCCAGTCCGCAGCGGGAGTGTCGTGCGGCGCGCGGCTCTGGGCGGCACTGGCTTGCGCACTGGCTAGCATGGCGCGTCCGCTGGCCACCGTCTTGTCCACCAATAGGTCGATCTCCTTCTCTCCGGTCCGGTGATTGACAATGGCCACGCGAATTGCCAGGCATCCGTTGACGATGGTGGTGGATGGCGCCACCACCCCGGACTCCTGCAGTTCGATGACGATCCTGGGATTGACGCGCTGGGCGTCCTCCGCGCGATAACGGAAGCAGACCACATTGAGTTCCACCGGCGCCAGCAGCTCCAATTCCGGTGTTTGGGAGATCCGGCTCTCCAGATAATGAGCCAAGGCGCAGGTGCGCGAAATGACGGATCCCAGCGCCGCGGTGCCGTACACTTTGAACGTGAACCAAGTCTTCAACGCCCGAAAACCACGCGAAAGATCCGGCCCGTAATCGCAGGGCCAAGGCGCGCCCGCCGCCAGACCACGCAGTTCTTTTCTCAAATAAGGAGCCGAAGCGGCAAACGTTCTGCGATGCAGCACGCCGTCGCGCACTAGAATGAATCCGGCGTCATAAGGCACTTGGCCCCACTTATGAAAATCGAAAGCCAGCGAGTCGGCGCGCGCGATGCCCTTAAGCCGGGGCGCCAGATCCGGCGCCAGAATCGCCAGCGCGCCGTATGCGCCATCCACATGGAACCAGAGCCGCTCTCGGCGGCAGATGGCGGCCAGGGCGTCGAGGTTGTCGATTGCCCCGGTGTCGACGGTGCCGGCGGTTCCACCACCAGGAACGGAGCCAGGCCGGCGCGGCGGTCCGCTGCAATGGCTTTCTCCAGGGCGTCCGAATCGATCCGCTGGCGTCCGTCTACGGGAATCATGCGCAGTGCATCGCTACCGATACCGGCGATGTCCATGGCTTTGCCGATGCAGGCATGGGCCGCCACCGAAGTGTAAGCCGACAGCCTTTTCGAACTCCCGGCGACGCCCGCGCACCGCACTTCAAATCCAAGCTCGGTATCGCGGGCAATCAGGACGCCGATGAGGTTGGCCATCGAAGTTCCCGTGACAAACAGGCCGGTGGCGCTTTCCGGAAAGTCGAAGAGCCGCTGCATCCACCGCACAATCTGGCGTTCCACCTCGATGGGAACGTGATCGCGTCCTCCCAAATTGGCGTTCAGTCCCGCCGCGAGCATCTCCGCCAAGATGCCCACGGGTGTGCCGCCCCCATGCACCCAGCCCATGAAGCCAGGATGCACATTGCCGGTGGCGAAGGGCAGGATATCGCGGATGAACTCCCGATGGACGGCGGCCAAGTCGCTGGGCGCTTCGGGAAGATCGCCGCGGAATCGCGACCGCACCTCGTCCGGAATCGGCTGCCAGACCGGACGGTCGCGGATGTTCTCGACGTAATCGAGAATGTCGTCGAGCATCCGGTGCGCCTGATTGCGGAAGTCCTTCCAGTCGGAGGGGTCGAGCGTCCAGCCGTCGCGCGGCGGCAAATCCGCGCCCGTATTCTCGTTGTGCATGGGTAACGTCACTTCAATTATGCACGAGGAGTCGGTTGGGGCAAGGGCTGCATAACCCGGAATGTGAGCTTAACTGGCTGCGGAAAAATGTCAAGGGCCGCTTGCTAACGCGCGCGGCTCAGAATCGTGCGCACGTGTTTGCAGCAACTGACCGAGCCGCGACCGTGAGGAGGGAGCGGTCTGGCGGACCCCTTTTTCCTTAGCCTGTTAGGTCACCGAAGACGGCTGACGAATTCCTGTTTCGTCCCCAGTTTGCAGGTCGCGAGGAGAAATGATCGCCGATTTCGGCGCGCCGTGAGGCATCATCACGCTGATCGGTTCGACCACACCCGTAGTCCAGGAGAAGCTCTTTAGCCGCGCGATGGCGGATTGCGTCACCTCTTGTCCGCTAGCCAGCAAGAGCAGGCCGCTCTTGCTCCGCACATCCACCTTGATGATCATGCCCGTGCGCAATTGGCCCAGGTCCACCATTCGCGATTCGCTTGCAAACGTTTCCACTTGGACTTCTTCCAGCGCCGCGAGGAAGGCAGTGTGGTAGTCCTTGCTGGCGCGCATGCGCGCCAGGGCCGACTCCGCATCGGCGCCCCGGACCAGCAACTCATCAAAATCCAAGGCAACCTTCAACAGATGAGCTCCGTTAGCCACCGCCTCCGTGCCGGTGCGGCGATGCCAGGCGGTATTTTGGCCGGCTATCATGGCCGCCACCGCTTCCAGACGCGGGATTTTCGCAAGCAAATGGTAGCCGAGCGCGCTCTGTGACGACAGCGTTCTTTCTTCTTGTGGACTCAACGGCTCGGCGGCGTAGAATTTGTCCAGAACATCCGGCGGGACGGTCACACAGCCGATCTGCGAGAGCATGGCAGCGAGCTCAAACTGCCAGGCTTCCGGCAAATTGAGCTTCCGAGCCATGTGCCGCACGTAGCGGGCGATGCGGTTGGCCCGGCCGAAGGCGGGAGGATTCACCAGGCTGAGAATCTCGCTCAAGACGCCGATGGCGCCGTGGAGCGTCTTCTCCAACAACTCCCGCTCCACTGTGACCAATCGGTATTGTTCGAGCGCCGCACCCAGGGTGCGTACCAATGTCTCAGGAGGACACGGTTTGGTTAGAAACCGGAAGACCTGGCCCTGGTTGACGGCGGCGATGGCGTCCGGCAGATCCGCTTGGCCCGTCAACATCACCCGCACCGTGTTGGGTGAGATCTTGGCCACCCGAGTGAGGAACTCGATTCCGCTCATGACGGGCATGCGCAGATCGGAAACAACCACGGCGAACGGACCGTCTTTTTCGATCGCGCTAAGGCCGGGTTCGGGTCCCGGCGCAATTTGGATCTCAAATTCTTTCCGAAAGCGTCTCTCGATGGCTTGCAGCAGGTTGACCTCGTCGTCCACAAACAGGATGCGCTTCGACATACCCCTCCTTTCCTGGCCGGGCTTCCCGGGACCATTGTTGCCATTCGGCCAACTTGTCCTGCAGGCCGATCGCGGTGAGACAAGCGACGGCGTCTTTATCCAAGCCGCCCTTCAGCAGCGCGTCGGCCGCATGCACGGCAAAGGCGGGGCTCGACAGCCCCGACGGATCGGCTGGAAATTCGTGGTGCCGCAGAACCGCCTCGGTGATGGGATCGGGAAGCGCCCATAACCACAACAGGTATGCCCCAACTTCCGCGTGAGTGGTACCAAAGGCCCGCACTTCCACGATGCGATGGGGAATCCCCTCGTCGCTGGCGCGGCGTAGCGTTTCGTCGTACTTGTCCGGGTAATTGCATGCCAGAAGCAGCTTGCCCACATCGTGCAGCAACCCGCCCACGAACGCGAAATCCACAAGTACGGCGGAGAGTTCCAGGGACTGCGCGACACGCCGCGCCAGGCCGCCGACTGCCAGGCTATGACTCTGCAGCCGCTCGATGGAAAAAAGGTGCGCGCTCTTGGGCTGGAAGGCGCGAAACGCCGAGGCCACCAGCACGAGCTGCCTCACCATCTCCGGTCCCAGATAGATCACCGCCTCGATCGGATCCGTGATCTGGCGGCGAATTCCGAAGAACGCCGAATTCACCAACTGTAGGACCTTGGCGGTCATGCTGATATCCCGGCCCACAACTTCTGCAACGTCCTGGGGCGAGACATCGAAGGACTGTAATACCTCCATCAACCGAAGATACACGGAGGGAACGCTGGGCAAGCTGTGCAGACTCGATATCAATTGCTTCAAAACCGGATCGTCGAGCATGACCCGCAGACTGAAAGCGCGCCCCACGGTAGCGCGCAGTGTGGCGGCGTCGCACGGCTTCACCAGATATTGATGAGCCAGAGTTGCGGAACGCACGGCGATCTCCTGGTCCGCTACGCCGGAAAGGACCATCCGCACGACCTGAGGATAAAGGCTCACCACCTTGGCCAGCAAATCGAGCCCACTCATCTCCGGCATCCGCAAGTCCGTAACCAGCACATCGTACTCGGATTGCGCCAGCCGCTCTAACGCTTCCCGGCCACTGGTGACGAAGGCCATGCGCCACTCATTCCGCATGGGATAGAGCATGCGCTGCAGGCCGTCGAGAACCTTTTGCTCGTCATCTACGAAGAGTACGCGCTTCATCTTCACTCGTTTCCGTACCCAACGGCAATCGAATCAGAAAGGTCGTACCAGTCGCAGGATTGGATTCGAAGCTGATGGTTCCCCGATGTTTCCGCACGATCACGGAGTGTGCAATCGCCAGACCTTGACCCGTGCCTTTGCCCACTGGCTTGGTTGTAAAGAACGGATCGAAAACTTTAGATTGAATTTCCGCGGGAATGCCGGGGCCCGTGTCGCTGATCCGGATGTTGGCCCAACTCCCGTCCCTGCGCGTCGCGATGCGGATGGCGCCTTTGCGGCCGGTTTCCTTACCGACCTCGCCAATGGCCTGGGCGCTGTTCACAATCAGGTTGAGCATGACCTGGTTGAACTCTCCGGGAAGGCAGGAAACG
>Ga0187867_10003632_pt1 | contig 12252 bp, 7 predicted proteins | sample June2016WEW_13_1_FD_132976 | JGI IMG/M metagenome (GOLD analysis project Ga0187867, IMG submission 132976) | Peatland microbial communities from SPRUCE experiment site at the Marcell Experimental Forest, Minnesota, USA - June2016WEW_13_10 | ecosystem: Environmental > Terrestrial > Soil >... | reverse complement strand
GGCGATCCGCGTGATCGTAACGGCCGAGAAGGACTGCTGGGCTGCGCTCGGCACGGTGCACGCCCTCTGGCCGCCCGTGCAGGGCCGGTTCAAGGACTACATCAACTCGCCGAAGTTCAACCTCTATCAGTCGCTGCACACAACGGTCGTCGGTCCGCGCGTAAAGCCCCTCGAGATCCAGATTCGGACCCAAGAAATGCACCGCCGGGCCGAGTTCGGCATCGCCGCCCACTGGGGCTACAAAGAGGGCGCCGGCACCAAGGCCGCCTCGACGAGCAAGCCCGGAACCCCTGGTCGTCCCGGAGCCCAGCGAGGGGCCCGTTCGACCGACGAGATCGCCTGGCTGCAACGGATCGTCGACTGGGAGCGCGAGACACCTGATCCGGTCGAATTCCTCGAGACCTTGAAGGTCGACCTCGAGCAGGACGAGGTGTACGTGTTCACGCCGAAGGGCCTGATCGTCACCTTGCCGGCAGGCGCGACCCCGGTCGACTTCGCCTACGCCATCCACACCGAGGTCGGCCACCGCTGCGTGGGCGCCAGGGTCAACGGCCGTCTCCTGCCCCTTGACTCAAAACTGCACTCAGGCGACACGGTGGAGATCGTCACCTCGAAGACGGCTTCTGCCGGGCCTTCGCGCGACTGGCTGCAGATCGCCACCTCCCCCCGGGCGCGCAACAAGATCCGGCAATGGTTCTCACGAGAGCGCCGGGAAGACGCCATCGAGACCGGGCGCGAGGAGCTGGCGCGGGCGCTGCGGCGAGGGGGCCTGCCCGTGCAAAAGCTGCAGAGCTCACCCACGCTCGTAGCCGTCGCCAGCTCGCTCGGCTACCCCGACCTCGACTCATTGCATGTGGCCCTCGGCGAAGGCCACCTTTCGGGTCAGGCGCTCGTGCAACGGATCGAGCGAGAGCTTCGTGGGGGCGAGGGTGAAGAGCAGCTCCCTTCGACTGCCTTGCAGCCGCGGCGGCCCTCACACCGCCGAGTCTCGACGGGCATCTACGTCGAAGGACTCGACGACGTCATGGTTCGGCTCTCGCGTTGTTGCACGCCCGTGCCCGGGGACCGCGTCATCGGTTTTGTCACCCGCGGCCGCGGGGTGTCAGTGCACCGCGAGGACTGCGCGAACGCCATCGCCCTTGCTGCGGACGAGAAGGAACGCCTGATCGAGGTGGAGTGGGACGAGGACCGCACAGGAGTCTTCGTGGCAGCCATCGAGGTGAAGGCCTTGGACCGGACCCGCCTGTTGGCCGATGTCGCCAAGGTGATGTCGGAGCATCACGTGAGCATCATCTCCTCCTCGACCCACACGACGCCCGATAGGGTGAGCCGCATGCGCTTCGAATTCGAGCTCGCGGACCCGGAGCATCTCGACTCGCTCTTGGAGAACCTGCGTCTGCTCGACAGCGTTTATGACGCTTACCGTCTCGTTCCCGGGAGGAGCGACGCTCCCGCGCCGGCTCCGCGGTGAAAAGCTTCCAGTCCCCTAAAGGGACCCAGGACATCCTCCCTCCGCAGAGCGCGCGCTGGGTCGAGCTCGTGGGGCGTTTCACGGATCTGGCGCAACGCTTCGGCTTCGGCCTTGTCATGAGCCCGGGCTTCGAAGAAGCAGAGGTGTTCCGCCGCAGTTCGGGTGACTCCTCCGACGTGGTGACAAAGGAGATGTACGAGTTCAAAGACCGCGGCGGGCGCGACATAGCGCTTCGGCCCGAGGGCACCGCCTCTGTTGTGCGGGCTTTTGTGCAGCATTCCCCGCTGCCCCCTTTCAAGGCCTGGTATGCGGCGCCCATGTTCCGCTACGAGCGTCCCCAGGCCGGGCGCTTCCGCCAGCACCACCAGCTCGGCGTCGAGATCATCGGCACCGACGACCCGATGGCCGACGTCGAGGTGATCTCCTTGCTGGCCCGGCTCTACGCCGAGCTCGACTTGTCTTCGCTGCGTCTTAGGGTCAACTCTCTCGGTGACGCGAACTGCGCCCCCGGCTATCGCGAGCAGCTAGCGGCTTACCTCGAGGCCCACGCCGAGGAGCTGTGCGACGAGCACCGCTTCAAGTGGGCCCTCAACCCCTTGCGGATCCTCGACTGCAAGCGCCCCGAGTGCCGCAAGGTGAGCGCCGGGGCGCCGCGGCTGCGCGACGCGCTCTGCGATGACTGCCGGCGCCACTTCACCGATGTCCTCGCAGGCCTCGACCGGCTCCAGATCTCCTACGAGCAGGACGACTTCCTCGTCCGGGGCCTCGACTATTACACGCGCACCACCTTCGAGTACGGCTCGGACACCTTGGAGGGCGTAGGCGGGGGCGGCCGATACGACGGTCTCGTCGCCGCCCTCGGCGGCCCGGAGCTCTCCGGGGTCGGCTTCGGCGCCGGCATCGAGAGGATCCTTCTCGCCTGTGACGCCGACGGCGCTCTATCACCGGGCGAGATGCGCTTTAGCCGGGGTCTCGACGTCTTCGTCGTCGACGGGACCGACGTCGGCGTCGCGCTGGAGCTCTGTGATGAGCTGCGCGCGGCCGGCCTGGCGGTGGAGCGGGCCTTTGACGGTCGCTCCATAAAGGCGCAACTCAAAGCCGCCGACCGCTCGGGCGCGAGACTGGCCTGCATTGTCGGCGCCGACGATCTCGCCGAGGGGCTCGTCACCATTCGCGTGCTTCGCGGCTCGGACGCCCATCAGCAAGAAAAGGTTGGCCGCCAGGCGCTTGCGGGCCGCCTATATGAGATCACGAGGTCACCATGAGCTTCACAACCGACGGGGATCTGGTGCCGGCGGGGCTGCGCACGGCCTATTGCGGCGCTTTGCGGACCGCAGACGCAGGCAGGAGTGTCAGTGTCTGCGGCTGGGTGGCGCGACGGCGCGAGCACGGCGAGCACCTTGCCTTCGTGGACCTACGCGACCACACCGGCATCGTCCAGTGCGTGGTCGACGGGGCAAATGACCTGCGGGCCGAGTACGTGCTGCGCATCACCGGTACCGTGCGGCCCCGCCCGGAGGGAACCGTGAACCCGGCGCTTTCCACCGGCGAGGTCGAGATCGGTGACTGCGAAGTCGAGATCCTCTCTAGCGCCGAGCCCCCGCCGTTCTCCCTGGACGCCCGGGCGGAGACCGACGAAGCGGTGCGGCTTCGCTACCGCTACTTGGACCTGCGTACCGAGCGCATGCAGCGCAACCTGCGGCTAAGGGCGCAGGTGAACAGCGCCCTTAGAAGGGCGATGGAGCGCCAGGGCTTCGTCGAGGTGGAGACGCCGCTGCTGTGGACGCCGACTCCCGAGGGTGCACGCGAGTTCGCCATCCCGTCCCGGTTGCAGCACGGGTCTTTCTACGTCTTGCCGCAGAGCCCCCAGATCGCTAAGCAGCTGTTGATGGTGGGCGGGATCGACCGCTACTACCAGATCGCCCGCTGCATGAGGGACGAGGACCTGCGGGCGGACCGCCAGTTCGAGTTCACCCAGCTCGACATCGAGGCGTCGTTTGTGAGCCAGGCCGATGTGTACGGCTTTGTCAGCGAGGCCGTGATCGAGGCGACGACGGAGGTCTCCGGCGAACGGCCCCCGGAGATCGAGACGATGACCTGGAACGAGGCCCTGGACCGCTTCGGCACCGACAAGCCGGACCTGCGCTTTGCCATGGAGCTCGTCGATTTGAACGACGCCGTCGCTGGTACCGAGTTCAAGGCCTTCAGCGGTTCGGAGGTCGTACGGGCCATCCGGGTCGCAAGCGGCGGGGAATTCGCCCGGAGCCGTCTCGACTCGCTCGTCGAGCGTGCCCGCCAGCTGGGCGCCGCGGGCCTCGTGTGGATGCGCGTGAAGGCCGAAGGCATCCTCGAGTCCCCGGTGGCGAAGTTCTTGAGCGAGGCCCATCAGCGCCAGATCGTGGCCGCGACCGGGGCCGATCCGGGCGACCTCATCCTCATCGTCGCCGGCGAACGCGCGCTCACGTGCAAGGTGCTGGGCCAGCTGCGCCTGGAGCTGGGCCAGCCCGCTGTGAGTGAGCGACCCTACCGCTTCACTTGGATAACCGAGTTCCCTCTCTTCGAGGGCATCGACGACGAGGGTCACCTCATCGCCGCCCACCACCCTTTCACCATGCCGCACCCCGACGACCTCGGTCTTTTAGAGCACGACCCGCTACGGGTCCGTTCCCAGAGCTACGACCTGGTTTTGAACGGCTGGGAGCTCGGATCGGGGAGCATCCGTATCCACCGGGCGGATATCCAAAGGCGTGTCTTCAAGGCGCTTGGGATATCCGACGAGGACGCGGAGGCGCGCTTCGGGTTCCTCCTCGGGGCCTTCCGCTACGGCGCCCCACCGCACGGCGGCTTCGCTGTGGGCCTCGACCGCCTCGTAGCGCTGCTCGCTGGCGAGGACAACATCCGCGAGGTGATCGCCTACCCGAAGACCCAGTCGGGAGCCGACCTCATGTCGGGCGGACCACGACCGATCGGGGCAAGACAGCTCTCCGAGCTCGGCATCCGGGTCGTTTCGCCTCCGCTCGCGGGCAAGGGCGCGGCGAACGGGCCGGTCACGAGGGGAGCGTGACGCCGGGCCCGCCCAGTCGATCGGGCGGCAACCGCCCGCCCGACCTGTTCGACGTGGCCGCAGAAGAAGAGCTCATGACGCGGGCGCCCCTTGCGGCCCGCATGCGGCCGAAGAGCCTGGACGAGGTCGTCGGCCAGCGTCATCTCCTCGCGCCTGGTGCCCCGCTTCGCGCCCTGGTCGAGGACGACCGTCTGAGCTCGGCGGTGTTCTTCGGGCCTCCCGGCACGGGCAAGACGACCGTGGCCCGGCTCCTGGCCGAGCACACGGCGCGCCGTTTCCGGGCCCTTTCCGCCGTAGAGGCCGGTGTCAAGGATGTGAGAAACGAGCTGGACGAGGCCCGCCGCGCCCTCGGTGCCGAACGCCGGGGCACGATCCTTTTCCTCGACGAGGTCCATCGCTTCAACAAGGCGCAGCAGGACGCCCTCTTGCACGGTGTCGAGGAAGGCCTCGTCGTGCTCGTAGGGGCGACGACCGAGAACCCGTTCTTCGCTCTGAATGCCCCGCTGCTCAGCCGTTCCACGCTCTGGCGTTTCCAGGCGCTTTCGCCAGACGAGCTTCGCGAACTGGCCGAGAGGGCCTTGGTGGTGGAGGGGTTCGGGGCCGATGAAGAGGCGATCTCGCGCCTTGTCGACCTGGCCGAAGGCGACGCCCGTGCTGTCCTCACGACCCTCGAAGTGGCGATGGCCCTCGCCCGCGGGCGCGCCCGCAGCGCCAAGGCGGGTACCGGTCCCTCGGGCGGCGCGGTGACGATATCGATCGACGACATCGAAGGCGCCCGGGAGACGCGAGCCTTCCGTCACGGGCGTGAGGAGCACTACGACCTCATCTCCGCGCTCATAAAAAGCGTGCGCGGGTCGGATCCCGACGCGGGCTTGTACTGGATGGGCCGGCTGATCGAGGGGGGCGAGGACCCGCGCTATGTGGCCCGGCGCCTCGTGATCCTCGCCAGTGAGGACGTTGGCATGGCCGACCCGTACGCCCTTGCCATCGCCACGGCGGCGGCGCAGGCCGTGGAGTTCGTCGGGCTGCCCGAAGCCGGCCTGAACCTGGCCCAAGCGGTCGTCCACTTGGCGCTCGCGCCGAAGTCGAACCGGGTGGCGCTCGCTTGGTGGGCGGCGCAGGGCGACGTGCGTGACCGTCCCCTCGGGGCCGTGCCGGCGCAGCTGCGGGACTCGCATTACCGCGGAGCGGGGGAGCTGGGCCATGGTGTGGGCTACGAGTATCCTCACGATGACCCGCGAGGGTTCGTCGAGGCTGTGTACCTGCCCGAAACGCTGGCCGGGCGCCGCTACTACGAACCGTCCGAGCACGGTGCCGAGAAGGAGCTCGCCGAAGGCTTAAGGGCACGGCGGGGCGAGACAGGCCCTCGCGAGCAGGCAGCATTGCAGCCAAAGGCGGAAAGGGAGAAGCGAGGCGAGAAGTGAACGCCGACCAATTGCGCAACACCTTTACGCAGTTCTTCGTCGAACGTGGTCACCTCGCGCTGCCGGCCGCCAGCCTGGTGCCGAACGACCCGACGATGCTGTTCACGATCGCCGGCATGGTCCAGTTCAAGCCGTACTTTCTCGCCGAGTCGCCACCCCCCGGACCGCGTGCGACCACCGTGCAGCCTTGCGTGCGCACCGTCGACATCGACGTCATCGGCACAACGTCGCGCCACGTGACCTTTTTCGAGATGCTCGGGAATTTCAGCTTCGGCGACTACTTCAAGGACCTGGCGATCGCATACGCCTGGGAATTGTTCACCGAGGTCCTAGGCCTCGACCCCGAGCGGCTCTGGGTCACCGTGCACATCTCCGACGACCAAGCCGAGGCGCTTTGGCGCGACGTCCCGACCCTGCTCCCGGGCCGCTTGCAAAGGCTCGACGAGGACAACTTCTGGAAGATGGGCGAGACCGGCCCGTGCGGGCCGTGCTCGGAGATCTTCTTCGACCGAGGTCCGCAGTACGGACCCGGAGGTGGGCCCGCTCAGGGCGGAGAGCGTTATGTCGAGCTGTGGAACCTCGTGTTCATGCAGTACGACCGTCACGCTGACGGATCGCTTGTGGATCTTCCCCGCAAGAACATCGACACCGGGGCCGGCCTCGACCGCATCCTCACCCAGATCCAAGGGGTCGAGTCGGTGTTCGACACCGACCTCGTCGCTCCGATCCTCGATGCCGCCTCAGCCACCACGGGGCGGGTTTATGGCAGCACCGAGGAGAGCGACGTCGGCCTTCGTATCGTGGCTGACCATGCCCGTACGCTCACCTTCTTGATTGCCGACGGGGTCTTTCCCTCCAACGCGAGCCGCGGTTATGTGCTTCGCCGCCTGATCCGCCGGGCTGTGCTCGTGGCCCAGCGCCTGGGCGCGAAGGATCTCGTCACCCCCGGTGTCATTGACGTCGTGACACAGGTCATGGGCGGTGCCTACCCGAACCTGCGCCGTGACCGCGACCGCATCAAGCGCATCGCGGTGCACGAGGAAGAGGCGTTCTTGCGCACGCTGCGCTCGGGCACGACCCTGCTCGAAGCCGAGCTCGCCACTGGTGCGGCCGCTGTCGGAGGCGACGTTGCCTTCCAACTGCATGACACCTACGGTTTCCCGATCGAGCTCACCGAGGAGATAGCCCGCGAGCGTGGGATCGAGGTGGACAGGCGGAGTTTTGACCAGGCCATGGACGAGCAGCGGCGCCGCGCCCGCGAGGCGGGCCGGGCGGGGGTGACAGGGTCATCGCAGGCCGAAGACGTCGCCGCCGCGTGGAGCGAGATTCGCTCCGAGTTCGGCCCGACACAGTTCCTCGGCTATCAGGACTCACAGGTCGAGGCGCGGGTGCTGGCCGTCATCGCGAGCTCGGTCGAGCACGCCTTTGTCAACGTCGACGGCGAGCGGGCGCCCGAGGACGCCGAGCTAGTCGAGGTGTTCTTAGACAGGACCTCTTTTTATGCCGAGGGTGGTGGCCAGGTCGGCGACACCGGCTTGATCACGACCGTGACCGGCCGGGTACGCGTGCTCGACGCGACCTCGGTCGTGGAGGGTCTCACCCGTCACCTCGGCTATGTCGTCGAGGGAACAGTTGAGGCGGGCCAAGAGGCCGTGGCGGCGATCGACACCGAACGCCGGGATTCGATCCGGCGCAATCACACCGGCACGCACCTTCTCCATTGGGCGTTGCGCCAGGTGCTCGGCGACCACGTTCGCCAGCAGGGATCGCTTGTCGCGCCGGACCGCCTGCGCTTCGACTTCAGCCACTTCGGGCCGATGACAGAAGAGGAGATCGAGCGCGTGGAGGACCTCGTCAACGCCGAGGTGATCCGCAACGAGCCCGTGCGTACCTATGAGACGTCGCGCAAGCAAGCTGAAGGCGCCGGTGCCATCGCCTTTTTCGGCGAGAAGTACGGCGAGGTCGTGCGCGTCGTCGAGGCCGGTCATGACTCGGTCGAGCTTTGCGGAGGCACGCACGTGAGCGCTCTCGGCACGATCGGCCCATTGCAGGTGGTCTCGGAGGCGTCGATCGGTTCCAACACCCGCCGCATCGAGGCGGTGACGGGTGCGGCCTCGCTCGCACGCCTTCACTTTTTCGAGCGCACTGTGGAGCAGACCGCACAACGGCTGCGCTCACAACCCTCCGATCTCCCCTCGGCCGTCGACCGCCTGCTCTCGAACCAGCGCACGCTCGAAGAGCAGCTGCGGACCCTTCGTTCAGAGCAGCTGCGCCACGAGGCCGACGAGCTCGCGGCCGGCGCCGAAGCTCCAGAGCCTGGCGCGCCGCGGCGCGTAGTCAAAAGACGCGACGGGCTCGAGGCGGGCGAGCTGCGCGACCTGGCCATAGCCGTTCGGGACCATCCGGGGGTGGGAGTCGTCGGTCTCGTTGGTGTCACCGGTCCCGAGCGAGTCGCGGTCGTCGTGGCGGCGCGGAAGGATTCCGGGATAGACGCGAGGACGCTGGCGGTGGTGGCCGCGGCCGCCGTCGGCGGCGGGGGAGGCGGCACAGCGGAGCTCGCGACGGCGGGGGGCCGGGACGTGGCCGGTGTGGATGAAGCGGTGCGCAAGCTTGGCGAGGCATTGGGCCGAGACCCCGGTGAGCCCGAGGCTGGCGGCCGGGCATCGGCTTGACCGGCGCCGCAGATGATCCGGAGCCTCGCCGTGCCGGGGCGGGAGCGGGCAAGCGAGTCGTCGGCATCGACCTCGGCGAGCGCCGCATCGGGGTATCGGTGAGCGACACACGCCGGGTGCTGGCGAGCCCGCACTCGGTCATCCAGCGATGCGGCGAGCAGGCGGTCGACAACCGGGCGATAGCCGCCGTCGTGTGGGAGCTCGACGCCGGCTTGGTCGTGGTCGGGTTGCCCCTTTCCCTCTCGGGTCATCGCGGGCCTGCGGCCCAGGCGGCTGTGGCCGAGGCGGCGGCGCTGGAAAGCGAGCTCGGTGTCCCCGTCGTGCTGCACGACGAGCGTCTCACCACTGTCGAGGCCGATCGGCGCCGGCGCCTGCCCTCCGAGCCGCTTAGAGGTGAGGGTGGCGAGCGGGGCCACCCACGGGCACGGTCCCCGCGTCGGTCCCAGGCCAACTTCGGTGCCAGAGCCGGCGGCCGTATCGGCATTGACGCCCTGGCGGCCACGGTCCTGCTGCAGTCCTGGCTGGACCAGAAACGGGCCGAGTCGTGAGCCCGCCTGGGGCGAGGTTCGAGCCCGGCGAGCCGCCGGAGCTGTTCGGCCTTTCCGGAAATGCCCGCCCAGAGGGGTCCTGGCCCGGGGCGACTACGAGGATCGTGGGCGTGCTCGGTTTCCCGGTCCGCCATTCGCTCTCGCCCCGGCTTCACAACACGGCGTACGCCGTCATGGGTCTCGACTGGTGTTACCTTGCCTTTGAGGTACCGCAGGCTTTTTTGGAGAGAGCCATCGCGGGTGCGGCCGCGCTTGGCTTGCGGGGCCTGTCGGTGACGATGCCTCACAAGGACGCCGTCGCCCGGCTGGCGACCCGTCACTCCCGCCAGGTGCGGCGACTCGGATCCGCCAACACGCTCATCTTCGAAGGCGCAGCCATCGTCGCCGAGAGCTGTGACGGGGACGGCCTGCTTGACGACCTACGCCAGGGGGCGGGTTTCGACCCCGCCGGACGCCGCTGTGGGGTCATCGGTGCCGGGGGCGCCGGCCGGGCGGCCGTGCTAGCACTGGCGGAAGCGGGCGCGGCGGAGATCGTCGTCGTCAACAGGACCTCCGCCCGAGCGTGGCGTTCGGTCGCCCTGGCACCCAAGGTCGCCCATGTCGGGCGACCGGAGGAGCTTCGTTCGATGGACCTGGTCATCCAGGCGACACCCGCAGGCATGCCCGCGGGCGGAGCCGCTTCGGTGCCAGCCGAGTTACCTGCTCAGATGGCTCGGCGGTATGGGGCAGACAGCTCGCCATCACATGACCATCCAGCTACCTCACGAGGCTCATCAGATACGCACCTGTCAGCCGACCTAGTTGGTGCACATCATCAGCACCAAGAGACCGGGTCTGCGGGCTCCACCGGCCCGAGTGACGCGGGCAGCCCGAGTCATCCGTGCGGCGGCTCGGCACTCACATCAAGCTCTCCCCGCCGAGCGGCTGAGCCGAAGAGTTCCTCGAGACCTCTTCATTCAGCCCGATCAAAAGACGCCAAGAGGGCCGATGGACCACCCGGGGAAAGCTCGGGCGAGAGCGCCGTCGTCGCTGGGGTCGACCCCTCTTTCTTCGGGGCGGGCCAGCTCGTGATGGACCTCGTTTACGACCCGCCACTCACGGCGTTCCTGCTGGAGGCGCAGCGTCAGGGTGCGACTGTTCGCGGAGGCCTCGGCATGCTCGTGCACCAGGCCGCACGCCAGATCAGGCTCTTCACTGGTGCGGAGCCTCCCTTGGAGGCGATGTGGGCGGCGGTGCGCCCACACGAGTCGGGGGCCACCTGAATCGGTAAGTCGGCTCTTATGCATGAGCCGACCGGCTCGGCTGTATAACCACTCAGAGAGGCGACAGGTGACCACGGACGGTGAGACAGGTAAGCCGAGGACGAAGTCGTGCCGTTAGGAGAAGGCGAACCGGCTGAGTTGCCGCCTCGAGGGAACCGAGGGGCTGCAGGGGGCCGCGAGGTCATCAACGTTATCCTTGGGCATCATGGCGGTTCATTCCCCGAGCGTGCCGGCTCGGTGGACTCATCGCAGGGAGAGGCACCCGGCTTTGGAGCTTGTGCGCCACTGCGACTTCATCCTGGTCGGCAGTGCCGTCGTGCTCTCGCTGATCGGCGCCATCATGGTCTATTCGGCGACGCGCGTCGAGCAGATCGACGCCGGGGGGGATCCCAAGTTCTACTTGAAGCGCCAGCTCGCCTGGCTTGCGATCGGCCTTGTCGTGATGGTTGTCGTCGCCTTCATCGATTATCACTGGCTCGAGCAATGGGCCTATGTGCTTTACGGCCTTGTCGTGCTGTCGCTCGTCGCCGTGCTGACCCATTTCGGCCACGTGTCGCTCGGCGCGCAACGATGGTTCTCCCTGGGTCCTCTCGAGCTGCAACCGTCGGAATTCGCAGCCCTGGCGCTGATCATCGTGCTGGCGGTGTACTGCTCTCACCAAGAAACGATGTTCCCGCGCAACATCGTCGTCGTGCTGTTTTTAGCGGCCGTGCCGATCCTGCTCGTCTACAAGCAGCCCGACCTGGGAACGGCCCTCATCATGAGTGTCGTGCTCACCGTCATGATGGTGACCTCGGGCGTGCGGCTCAGATACCTCGGCGTTCTCGCTGTCGTGGGAATCGCAGGTTTGGTGGCGGGCATTCACTTCAAGCTGATCCATGCCTACGAGCTCGGACGCCTGCAGTCGTTCTTCCACCAGAGCACGCAAACCAGTGGCGCCAACTACAACCTGGCGCAGTCGATATTGGCCATCGCCTCAGGGGGCGCTTTCGGCACGGGCGTGTTTCACGGCGCCGCCACGAACGGTGGTTTCGTCCCGGCTCAACAGACCGACTTCATCTTCTCCGCCGTGGGCGAGCAGCTTGGTTTCGCGGGAGGAGTGCTGGTCATCGCGCTATTCGGGGTGATCGTCTTCCGCTTGTTGCGGGCCGCACAAATCGCCCGGGACCCGCTCGGGCGGATGTTGTGCGCGGGAGCACTCGCCCTGTTGGCCTTCTCGGTTTTCCAGAATGTCGGCATGACGATCGGTCTTATCCCGATCGCCGGAATTCCACTGCCGTTCGTAAGCTACGGTGGCTCCGCCATGATCGTGTTTTTCGCTACGGTCGGGCTCGTGGTCAACGTCGAAATGCGAAGGTCGATTAGGCGATGAACCCAACGAGCACCGAAGGAGATTCTGTCGAGGTCGAAGCCGGGCCCACAGCCAAACTCCTTGGCAACGGCGACGTCTCGGCACTCGGAGGCCCGGAGACGGTCGCAGCCGACGACGAAGGCACGGCGCCGGCCGGAAAAACGCCAGATGCCGAGGTGCCGGTCGAGCCGGCGAGCGACGAGCAGGCCGAAACAGTTGCCGTCGAGCCCGACGAGCTCGCGCCAGCTGGGCCGGAAGGCTCAGACAAAGCCGGGGCGCCCGGTGAGCCGGTCGTGCCCGATGAGCCGGTCGTGCCCGATGAGCCGGTCATGCCCGATGAGCCGGTCATGCCCGATGAGCCGGTCATGATCGATGAGCTCGTCTCGAGTGAGCCTTCGCCAGACCCGCTCCTCACACCGGCGGAGATGGCGCAGATGCTGTTCGTCGATGTCGTCCTCAT
>Ga0187867_10003630_pt1 | contig 12263 bp, 9 predicted proteins | sample June2016WEW_13_1_FD_132976 | JGI IMG/M metagenome (GOLD analysis project Ga0187867, IMG submission 132976) | Peatland microbial communities from SPRUCE experiment site at the Marcell Experimental Forest, Minnesota, USA - June2016WEW_13_10 | ecosystem: Environmental > Terrestrial > Soil >... | reverse complement strand
GCCGAGCAGACCCGACTTGTGGTTGACCATTTCGTAGAATTGCTTTGTGGTCATCTGCTCGGTTCGCGACAGATACGGGGCCAGGCCGGGATCCAAATCGCCCGTGCGGGTGCTCATCACCAATCCCGCCGTCGGGGTGAAGCACATGCTGGTGTCAATACTTTTGCCATCGAGCACGGCGGCCATGCTGGCGCCGTTGCCAAGATGCGCCAGGATCACCCGGCCTTTCGTCGCCGCCGGGTCGCCGAGGCGCGCGAGTTCTTCCATCAGAAAGGCATAGGACAAACCGTGGAAACCGTAGCGCTGAATTCCCTTGGCGTCGAAGCGCCGCGGAATCGGCAGGAGCTTGGCCACGCGCGGCATGGTCTGGTGAAACGCCGTGTCAAAACAGGCCACCTGCGGCAGTTTCGGGTGGCGCTGACGGAACGTCTCGATCAGTTCAATCTCGCGCGGCAGATGATCCGGGTCATTCGGGCTGATGCGATGCAGTTCCTCCAGCAATTCCGGGGTGACTAGTTCAGGCTCGGTATGTTTCATGCCGTGGACCACACGATGTCCCACGGCACGGACCGATTTGAAATCATTCTGCTCTTCGAGCCAATCAATCAGGGAATTCGCCGCTGATTTGTGATCGGCCGCGGCGAGCTTGCGACTCGACTGTGGCTTTTCATCCGCATCGTGAAACGTCAGATTCGTTCCAGTCAAACCGATGCGGTCAACGGTTCCATACAGCCCACGCTTCAGCGGTTTGGCCGCCTCATAGAGCGCAAACTTGATGCTCGATGAGCCGCCGTTGATGGTCAGGATGCGTGCGTTAGTTGGTTTCATCAATGGCTCCTTTGTCATTCTGCAATCCCAACGCGGCCAATTTCGAGCAGGTGGATTTGTAATCCGTGTGAAGAATGCTTCGAATGCCCATGCCTTCCGCGATCTGGACGAACATCGGGGTGTTGTCGATATAGACTATCTGCCGGGCTGGGGCCTGGGCGATATCCAGCGCAAGCCGAAACATGTCCGAGTCGGGTTTGGAGACATGGACAAAGCAGGAGGAAATAAAAAAATCCACAAACGCACCGAGCTTGAACTTTCGAATCCGGTAAGCATTTAATTCCCGCGCTTCGTTGCTGACCACGGCAATCTTCAGCCCGTGCCGGACCTTGAGTTGAGCGGCCAGCTTGATCATCTTGGGGTAAGGTTTCGACTGTGCGAACATGAACCGCCGAAACTCAGCCCGGGAGAACGGTCGCTTTTGGTAAAAGACCACCCTGGCTAAATACTCTTCCAGCGTGAGCTTTCCGGCCTCGAAGATGCCAAAGTTCAGGCTATGCCGCTCCTCCATCTCGGCCCACTCCAGCTTGAAGTTGATCGCCGCCCGTTTGCGGGCATGATGATCCCACCCGTCAGTGAGCAGGACACCGCCGATATCCAGAAACAGTGTCGTAATCTTGAATTGTTGTGGAGGCTTATTTGTCATGGTTTCGCCTCCATTTCTATTTCCCGTTCCGCGAGGAGCCAATTTTGAACCGTTTGGCCGTCCTGGCGGCCTCGGCGCTCGTACAATTCATAAGCTCGCTTCGCGATCTGTGGCCTCAAATCGTTTTCCTGACACCGTGATGTGGGGTTGGATTTGAAATCTCCCATGCGCCCGTATTCCATTGATATGCTTCGCAGTTCTTGGGCAACCTCATGGGTGAGGGCGCCATCCTTCAAGCGCCAACCCTAGTTTCCTTTCGCAATTCCTGGAAAATTCATTCGCGCTTCCGACCCCAATTCAAGGAGGTCTTGGGCCGGAACGATGGCTGTGTCGGCCTGCGATGCCAGCGCCTGGCGGATCATGGCCCAGACAATTTCCCGGTCGTCGACTCCCAGTTTCCTTTGCAAGACTTTGCGTTGCGCGGCAGGCAACTTCGCATACCAGCCTGTCGTTGTATCGTTATCATGGGTTCCGGTATAGACCACGGATTTTACAGGATGCAGTGCTGGCGGATTGGAATTGTTTTTGAGCATTGACCCGAATTCGAATTGGAGGACACGCGTGCCAGGGATTTGAAGTTGATCGAGCAAAGCCACCACTTCAGGTGTCATTGCACCGAGATCATCCGCGATAAAAGGCAACGACCCAAGGGCTTTGCGGGCGGCTTCGAAAAAAGAAGCGCCTCCACCAGGTTGGTACTGTCCGTTCACAGCCGTCTTGGCTTGTGCAGACACTTCATAGGTGCGGACAAAGCCGATGAAATGATCCAGCCGAATGACATCGAACCGTCCAAATGCCGTCCGCAGGCGTTCGATCCACCAGCGGTAATCCTGCTCTTGAAGCGCGTCCCAGCGATATACGGGCAGACCCCACAGTTGCCCGGTTTTGGAGAAATAATCGGGCGGAACTCCCGCGACCACCGTGGGGTTTCCAGCAGCATCCAGTTTGAAAAGTCCGGGATGAGCCCAGACATCAGCGCTTTGGTGCGCCACGAACAGGGGAACATCGCCAATCAGCCGGATTCCTTTGGAGGTGCAGTAAGTCTTTAACTCTTTCCACTGCCTGGAAAACTGCCACTGAACAAACTGATGGTAACGTATGTCATCGGCAAAGAATTTCCGCGCCCGAATAACGGCGTCAGGCTGGCGCGTTCGCAGATCTTGGTGCCATCGGGTCCAATCCGCAGTGCCCTCTTTGCCCTGGATGGCCAGGAACAACGAATAATCCTCAAGCCAATAGGACTCAGCGCGCGCGAATGCGTGAAACTGGGATTGGCTGCTGCCGTGCGTGTTTTTCTCGAAGTTTTCGAATGCTTTTTTAAACCATCGCAGTTTCAAGCCTGCCGCCGCGGGATAATCCACCTTTCCCCTGCCCACGGAACTGGGAAGCTCGATATTCTGGCGGCCAAGGAACCCCTGTTCCACCATCCGATCGGGACTCAACAGGAGCGGATTACAACCAAAGGCAGACGGTGACTGGTAAGGCGAGTTTTCTCCCCCTGTTGGGCCGATGGGCAGCATCTGCCACCAACGCTGTCCACTCTCGACCATGAAATCCGCAAAGGCAGATGCCGCGGGCCCCAGATCGCCGATGGGATAGCGGTTGGAAAGGGAGGTTGGATGGAGAAGTATCCCGGAGGCTCGCTGATTCATTTGGAACCCCCACCCATGGAAGATTGCGGCTTCCGCGCCAGAAGGATGGCGCTGGAGCGGGATTTCAGGAGATATGTTTGTGGATATTTCAGAAGCGGTTCCTTGCCTGCAGCAAACAAATCGTCCGGCGTTTCACCAAAGGTATCAACAGCCAGATGCCACTGAGTCCCGGACGGTATGGGAGGTAAACGGAAATCAACTTCATCGGCACCGGCATTGAATATGAGGCATAATGCGCGCTGCTCATCTTCATGGATCAAACAGGCGAAGTGTTTTTCTTTCGGGTCGTCCCAGTTGGGCAATCCTCCTTGCGGGCCAAGCCAATGGATCCCGGCGTCCGTGTAGAATTGCTCCTTGCTCAAAATCGGATGGGCACGACGAAAGGCAATCATGCCCTGGGCAAACCGATAAATCTCCTGATGCTTCTCAAGATCGGTCCAGTCAATCCAACTGGTTTCATTGTCCTGGCAGTAGGCATTGTTGTTGCCGCCTTGGGTGCGGCGGAATTCATCTCCGCCCAACAGCATCGGCACTCCGCGTGAAACCAGCAAGGTCAGCAGGAAATTCTTTATCAGGCGATTCCGCAAAGCCTCGATCCCGGCGTCCTTCGTTCCGCCTTCAGCGCCATAGTTCCCGCTGTAGTTGGCGTTGATTCCATCCCGGCTGTTTTCTCCGTTCGCCTCATTGTGCTTGCCGTTGTAGCTCACCAGGTCGTTCAGGGTAAAGCCGTCGTGGCAGGTGACGAAATTGATGCTGCCATCGGGGCCTTTGCCCGACTTGGTATAGATGTCGGCGCTGCCGCAGATACGTTGGGCGAACAAGCCGAGCATCCCATCGTCGCCGCGCCAGAAACGCCGGACTTCGTCCCGGTAGTGGCCGTTCCACGACGCCCAGCGCCGCTTTGAAAAATGACCCACTTCGTAGGCGCCGCCGGCGTCCCACGCTTCGGCGATGATTTTCACGTCTCTGAAGACCGGGTCCTCGGCGATCCGTCCGAGCAGCGGGGCCTTGGCCAGCAGTTTGCCGGTGCTGTCCCGGTCGAGCACCGATGCCTCGTCAAACCGGAATCCATCCACGTGCATCTCGACCGTCCAATAGCGGAGCGCGGCCAGGATGTGATCCCGCACCACGGGATGGTTGGCGTTGACGGTATTGCCGGTCCCCGCATAGTCCTTGTAGTGGCGCTGGTCGTCCGCCAGCGAGTAAAAGATCGAGTTATCCATTCCGCGGAAACAGAGCGTCGGCCCCAGCTCGTTTCCCTCCGCCGTGTGATTGAACACCACGTCCAGGATCACTTCGATGCCGGCCTTGTGAAAAGCCCGGACCATTTCCTTGAACTCCTGCTTCTGCTTGCCCAAAGCGCCCGAACTGCTGTAGGAAGCTTTGGGCGCAAAGTAGGCCACCGAATCATAGCCCCAGTAATTCTTGAGCTGTTGATTGGTTTGAGGATTCCGGCGCGTGACCGAATTTTCATTGAACTCCTGCACGGGCATCAGTTCCACGGCTGTCACTCCCAGGGTTTTGAGATAGGGAATCTTTTCCATCAGGCCCCGGTAGGTTCCCGGATGATTCACGCCCGACTTTGGGTGAATAGTAAAGCCGCGCACATGCATTTCATAAATGAGCGTGTTCGACCACGGATAATGTGGTGGCTGGTCGCCCGCCCAATCGAAAGGCTCGTGGACAAAGACGCATTTCGGCATCGTCCTGGCATTGTCCAGCTTCGAGGGAGTCAAATCTTTCCCTGGCGACGACGGGTCGTATCCAAGCGCGGACGCGAAATCCCAGGGCGGCGAACTCGAAATCGCGGTGGCGAACGGATCAAGGAGCAGCCGTTTAAAATTGAAACGATGTCCCTCGCTGGGTTTGTAAGGGCCATCCACCCGGTAAGCATAAAGTTGACCGGAACCAATTCCCTTAATCCAAACGTGCCATATGTCGCCGGTGCGATGGTGCGCTGAATCCAGATCGATTGTCCGGGAGGGTGTCGCGTCTTCGGGATGGCTGAACAACTCCAATCGGACGCGGCTGGCGTAACGGCTGAAAATCGCGAAGTTAACTCCGCCGCCGCTTTCCTGGGTGCCCAAAGGCATGGGAGAGCCAGCCCGAACGTCAGCCCGCCCGGGGATCTTAGAGTTGTAATCGTGCAACTCGCGCTGAGGTGGTTTCTTCATCGTTGCCATAGGATGCGTGCGTCTTCCAGTGGAATGACCACGCCATCGCAGTGCGGTATCACTCGCGCCGTATAGTCGGCTGCTGGGCGGGCCACAGATACAGCCGCGCTATAGTCGTAGCCCCCCGTGGCGCCGACCAGCGGGCGAACGAGCTTCATCTCCTGTCGCTCCGGATTGCCGCCATTGACTGCGTCGGCATAAAGCTCGACTTGCACCGCCTTGGGATCGAGGTCATCAAGATAAACCTGAACGTTAAAGACGCGCTGCTGACCTTTGGTCTCCACCCCTAATTGGCCGAAACGGAGCCCGGCCCATTTCGGTTCCAGACCATGCCGCCAATCCACCATTTGTTTGCCAATTGCGCCTTTATTGGCAACGCGCGATTGGCAGGCGGCAGCGGCGGGGAGATAATGTTCCTCCGTATATTCGCGCACCGCGCGGTCGGCGGAGAAGCGCGGGGTCAACCGCGCCATGCTTTCACGCATCCGTTTGACCCAGGCAGTGGGAATACCTTTCTCGTTGCGCGTATAAAATTCGGGAATCACCTCGCGTTCAAGTCTTTCGTAGAGCGCCTCGGCTTCGGTCGCGTCCCAGGCCGGATCGTTGCCATGTTCCTGACCGTCGCCCAGCGCCCAGCCCAATTCAGGGACAAAGGCCTCGGCCCACCAGCCATCCAGTTCCGAAAGATTGATACCGCCATTGACCAGCACCTTCATGCCGCTGGTTCCACACGCTTCCCAGGGCCTTCGTGGTGTGTTCAGCCAGACATCCACTCCTTGCACGAGGCGCTGGGTCAAATCCATATCGTAGTCACTGAGGAAAATTGCATGCGGACGAACCTCCGGTCGGCGAATGAACTGTATCCACTTCTGGATCAGGGCCTGTCCCGCCAAGTCAGCAGGATGAGCCTTGCCCGCAATGATGAGCTGAACGGGCCGCTGCGGATTGGATAACAAACGAAGCAACCGCTCCGGGTCGTGCAGCAGCAGATTCGGTCTTTTGTAAGTGGCAAAGCGCCGCGCAAAGCCCAGTGTCAATATGTTGGGATCGAATAGATGTTTCGCCTCCTCAACCTTCTCGGGCGAGGCGCCGGCAGCGGCATAATGCCGGGCCAGACGCTGGCGGGCGTATTCAACCAGGGACTTGCTGGAAGCGATGCGAAATTGCCAAAGGCTGTCGTCGGAGACGCGGCGAATATCCTGCTCCAGATTTTCCTGCGTTCCAAGCCAGCGGTCCTTACCGCAGGCCTTCGTCCAAAGATCGTCGGCGGCCGCCGAATCCCAGGTCGGCATGTGAACTCCATTGGTCACGTGGCCGATGGGGACCTCGTCCTCCGGCCAGTGCGGAAAGAGAGGGGAAAACAAGTGCCGGCTAACTTGCCCATGCAATCGACTCACGCCATTCACCGATCCACTGCCGCGAATGGCCAGATAAGCCATGTTGAAACTCTCCGAGGAGTCGTCGGGATTCTGGCGGCCCAAGGCCAGCAAATCATGGAGGGGGATGCCGAGTTTCTGTGTTGCGTACCCACCGAGGTATTGTTCGATGAGAGCGGGAGTGAAACGGTCAAAGCCGGCAGCCACGGCCGTGTGGGTGGTAAAGAGATTCCCCACGCGCGTGGCGGCCAGCGCGACTGCAAAGGGCTGCGCATTCTCTTGCATGAAATCGCGGGCGCGCTCCAACACCGCGAAGGCGGCATGACCTTCATTCAAGTGACAGACTTCCGGTTTGATGCCGAGGGCGGCGAGCAGCCGCCAGCCGCCAAGACCAAGGAGCATCTCTTGCGCCAGGCGCAATTCCGGTCCGCCGCCGTACAGCTCGCTGGTAATCCCGCGATGCGCGGGAAAGTTGGCCGCGTCGTTGCTGTCCAGCAGGTAAAGCTTGACCCGGCCGACTTGCACCTGCCAGGCGCGCAGCCAGACCGAATAACCGGGCAAAACTATCTCCAACCGCAACCACTCGCCATTGGCCTGGCGCAACGGGGTGATGGGCAACTGGCCGGGGTCGTTATACGGGTAAAGGGCCTGTTGCGCCCCATCCTTGTCAATTACTTGCCGAAAATAACCTTGCTGGTAGAGCAGTCCAATGCCGACCACTGGCACGCCCAGGTCGCTGGCGGCTTTGAGTTGATCGCCCGCCACGTTGCCAAGTCCTCCGGAGTAGATGGGCAGCGCTTCGCTCAACATGAATTCCATGCTGAAATACGCGACGCACGATAAAGGCGACTGCGGATGGCTTTTCTGAAACCATGCCGGCGTCTCGGCCGCCTGACGCCTGGCCTGCAACAGGTCATCAATGCTCTTGCGGAAGCCAGGATCGGCCAGCACATGCTGGAGCTTATCCCTGGAGACGGTCTGAAGGACCACCCAGGGATTTTGAGTCAACTCCCACAACGCGGGATCAAGCTGCCGCCACACTCCGTCGGTGGCATGGTTCCACGACCAGTGCAAATCCAGGGCTAACTCCGCCAGGGAATCGAATCCTTCGATGTCCTTGTGTAAATAGCTGTAAATCGGCGTGGTAGCCGGTGTTTGTTTGCTCATACGATTATTTTCTTTTAATAGTTTCTAAAACTGTCGTTTGTCCCGGACGGAATCCCCAGATCCATGGGAATATCTCCATCGCCACTCCTGGTGCTTCTGCTTTCATCTTCCTATGGGCATTGGATCAAAGAACACGCAGTCGCCGGAAGGGCGAGGTCTCGCCGCGATCAGATTTTAAGACAATTTCGTCTTCCTTGAACGCCATGATCGTACTTGAAGCAATCTTGTTCTGCAAAGCCTCGTGTTCCGCACCAGTGATTTTCAGAGTGATAATTGCTCCGTTGATCTTCCATGTGCCGCGGACCATACCTGGCACACTTTGAGAAAGAGTATTGGCAAGGAACCCACTGCGACGCAGTTGGCAGACGAAAGTGCCATCCGCGTTCATTGACATGGTTTCTTTCAGGTCGCCGACCACGCCTTGCCAGCAGCCAACGATTTTTGTCGAGTATTCCGCCTCCGGGATAGTTGATGAATTGTTTGAACAGGACGCCAAACAAAATCCCAGGACGAGCAATGCGATTATTCTCACCCAAGGCGTCCAATTAGTTTTGATGTGAACAATTCCTTCATCATTTCTTCTGGAGCTCTGTTGTGGAAAGAGCCGCTGGAGCAATTGCATCGTTCACGATTGTTTGCGCTTCCTCCAGGATGCGGCCCAGATGATCCTTCCCTTGGAAGCTCTCGGCATAAATTTTATAGATGTCCTCGGTGCCGGACGGACGCGCCGCAAACCATCCGCTCTGGGCCGCCACTTTCAACCCGCCGATGGGAGCGCCGTTGCCCGGCGCCTGGGTAAGGATAGTCTGGATTTTTTCGCCCGCCAACTCGGTAATTTTGACCTGCTGTGGTGACAGCTTCGCCAATCGCTCCTTTTGTTCGGGCGTGGCTGGCGCCTGAATGCGGGCATATTCAGGCTCTCCGAGCTCGTGCCTGAATTCGCGATAGATTGCGGCGGGATCGTGACCCGTTCGCGCGGTCATCTCGGCGGCAAGCAAACAGGGGACAATTCCATCTTTGTCCGTCGTCCAGACGGTGCCATCCAGACGAAGGAAAACTGAACCTGCACTTTCCTCCCCGGCAAATCCCAGCGAACCGTCGAGCAGTCCTTCCACGAACCATTTGAAACCAACCGGCACCTCGAAAAGCTTCCGGCCTAGTTTGGCGGCGATCCGGTCGATCATCTGGCTGCTCACCACCGTCTTGCCGATGGCGGCGGATTTGGACCACTTCGGTCGGTTCTGAAAAAGATGGAAAATCGCTGCGCAGAGGTCGTGATTGGGCGGCAGCAATCCATCGCTTTTGGTCACAATTCCATGCCGGTCATGGTCGGTGTCGCAGGCGAACGAGAGATCAAAACGGTCCTTTATCCCGATCAACCTCTGCATGGCATAGGGCGAGGACGGGTCCATGCGAATCTGACCATCCCAATCCACCGTCATGAAGCGAAAGGTCGGGTCCACCGTCTCATCCACCACCGTCAGGTTCAGACCATGTTGCTCGGCGATCCGCGCCCAGTAATGGACCCCGGCGCCGCCCAGTGGATCAACGCCCAGATGAATTTTCTCGCGGCGAATGATGTTCAAGTCAATGACATTGCCGAGATCATTGACGTAGGCGTTAAGATAGTCGTGGCGATGCGTAGTCGAGGCGCGCAGCGCCTGCTCGTGGGGAATTCGTTTCACGCCCGCAAGGCGGGCTGCAAGCAATTCGTTTGCTTTTGCCTCAATCCAACCGGTGACGACCGTGTCCGCAGGCCCGCCATTGGGCGGGTTGTATTTAAAGCCACCGTCATGCGGCGGATTATGCGAGGGCGTGATGACGATGCCATCGGCCAGTCCAGTCGTGCGACTGCGATTGTAAGTCAGAATGGCGTGAGAAATCACCGGGGTGGGAGTATATTCATCCCCTTTGGCCAGCATCACCTCGACGCTATTGGCCGCCAATACCTCCAGCGCGGTGGCGCAGGCCGGAACGGAAAGCGCATGCGTGTCAATGCCGAGAAACAGCGGGCCGACGATTCCTTTTGACGTGCGATAAAGGCAAATCGCCTGGGTGATCGCGAGGATGTGCCATTCGTTGAAAGCCAGGTTGAACGACGAGCCGCGATGGCCCGATGTGCCGAACGCCACGCGTTGGGCCGGTACTGCAGGATCGGGTACACCGGTGTAGTAGGCCGAGACAAGCCTCGGCACATTGACGAGAATTCCGAGCGGAGCCGGTTTTCCGGCAAGGGAACTTATTTTCACAACGTTGCCTTGGATGGCTTGGTTTCCAATTCCGCCACTTTGGCCAGACGCCGACGAAAGCGCGCCGCGCCGGTGAATCGCGCGGCGAGAAAGGTTTGCACCAAATCCCAAGCAAGGGCGTGACCGACCAAAAGCCCGCCAAAACAGATCATGTTCAAATCGTCGTCCTCGACGCCTTGATGCGCCGAAAAATCTTCGTCAATCAAGCAGGCCCGAACCCCATCCACTTTGTTTGCGGCGATGGATGCCCCAACCCCACTGCCACAGATGCCTACGCCGCGATCTACCATCCCGGCGGCAACCGCCCGGGCCAGGGGGATGATAAAATCCGGATAATCATCGTCCGACTGCAGCCGGCTGTCGCCGAAGTCGTTTACTTCATGACCAGCCGCGCGCAACATCCTGATCAGATATTCCTTTAACTCGTAACCTCCATGATCAGCCGCGATGCCCACACGTTGAATGGTGGGTGTCAATTCCTTCAATGGCTTGTCGCTGATCTCCTTGTTCATGGCGCTTTAATCTCTCCGGCTTGGCGCCGACGAGGATTTCTTTGGAAGGTCATGTCAACCTCTCCAGACTCTCGCGCACAGCCTGCTCGGTGGTTCGTCCCACGATCTGGTCCTGCAGGGCGCCTTGGTTGAATAGGAGCAGGGTGGGCACGGCCCGCACGCCGTATTGATCGGTCAGGTTTTCGTGGCGCTCCACGTTCACCCTGGCAATTTTTACAGGGACGGCATCGTCCTTGGCGACGGATTCAAGCACGGGGGCCATGGCCTTGCACGATTCAGACCAGCCGGCCCAAAACTCGACCAGCACGGGCTGCATGGCATCAAGCACTTCCCGGTCGAAGTTCGCTTCGTTCAATTCAATGAAGTTGTCGTTCATAATTACTTTCTCATATGCGTGGTCCCCGTCGTCTCGAATCCAGGACAACGCGGCCCGCCCTGCCTTGGCCGCGGCTCAGCAGTCAAAATCACCAGCTTCGAGGTGACAACGATGGCGAGCCTCAATCATTGATGCCCCAATGCTTCCAATGCTCACCGTCGCCGCGCACTGGCCGCTCCAGGATGTGCTGGTGCGTCGGGGTCAAAGAAACCTCGCGTTGGCGCAGGTCGCTCGCCAGCCTCGAGGTTTTGTCCTCGACCATTGCGTTATCCTCAAATATGAGGCTCAAGCCATGGCGCCCGGCAAAGTGCGACAACTCGGGTATCGCTCGCACCGAGCCTGCGTCGGCGTTTCCGCCACCCCATACGGCCAAGGCGGCCTCATGAACCTGGCGGCACAGGGCCCACCGCTCCAGCCAGCCCAGCAACCAGGGGAGGAAGGACTGAACCTGTCGCATCGCGAGCAAGATCAGGTGCGCTTCCGCCGCTTCCGCCAGCGCCTCTTCGGCCGCTGGGGGCAGTTTCAGAATATCCGCGCGCCACGGCTTGACCCTCCAATGCGCGCTTTCGCCCGTCCTCTGCGCCGCACGTTCCAGAATCGCGTTCGCCTTTGCCGCGAAATCAAATTTGTCGTAAATGATCACGGCATTCATGGTCACATCGAAGACTTTTTCACCTCGCATTGCACTCACATGCACACCTTTCATCTCAGGTTTTACCAGCAGCACATCGCTGGTGCGTTTACTGGAGGCGCTCCAACGGTTCCGGCTTGGTGGCGTTAAGGATTTCTCTGGAGTGTGTTGTGTCCTCCATTTGTTTCTTGATTTCCCCTTCCTTACGTCCGTTGGCGCGTTCCTGGCCCAAGCCCATGGTCAGCGCGGTCATCCCGGCCAACCCGCCCAGTTGCATGGATTCCACAGCGGTGCTGGGAACGATCACAATCGTGGCGTTCTCCTTCAAACCTTCATAAAGCATGTTCATGGCCCGCAAATGAAAGGCAATCGGATTGTGTTCATAGCTCTTGCCAGCTTCGGTAAATTTCTCCGCTATCTGCCGCTCGGCATCACCCAGGATCACCCTGGCCTGACGCTCTCTTTCCGCCTGCGCCTGCATGGACATGGCATCCTCCAGACCAGAGGGAATCAATACATCCTTCACCTCCACCGAAATGACATTGATGCCCCAGGGTTCGGTGCGCTCATCAATGATCTTCTGCAGCAGGTTGCTGATTTTGTCCCGGCCCTCCAGCATGTCCGAAAGCATGGTCTTGCCGATGACATCGCG
>Ga0187867_10003625_pt1 | contig 12276 bp, 16 predicted proteins | sample June2016WEW_13_1_FD_132976 | JGI IMG/M metagenome (GOLD analysis project Ga0187867, IMG submission 132976) | Peatland microbial communities from SPRUCE experiment site at the Marcell Experimental Forest, Minnesota, USA - June2016WEW_13_10 | ecosystem: Environmental > Terrestrial > Soil >... | reverse complement strand
ATCCCGGCGCGCACACCGACGTCGACCGCGCCTATGGTTCACTGGCGACCTACGTCACCCAGCACGCGCTGGCCGTCGACGGGCCGATCCGGGAGTACTACCTCACCTACCGGCGCGACACTCCGGACGCCTCGCAGTGGCGCACGCAGATCTGCTGGCCGATCTTCCACACCGGACCTGAGCCGGACGCTCCGTAAGCGGGTCAGTACAGCCTCTGGCCGGACGTTGGTCAGCGGGTCAGTACAGCCTCTGGCCGGACGCTGGTCAGCGGGTCAGCCGCAGCTGCGCAGGGCATCGGTGAGCACGGCCATCAGCCGGGCGACGGCGCCGGTGAAGGCGTGCTCGGGCGGGGTGGCGTACCCGATGACCAGCGCTGGCCGGCGCGGCCCGGGCGCCGCGCCGTCCGGGACCGGACCATAGTGGTGGAGTCCGTCGAGGGCCAGGTCGTGACGGGCCGCCGCCCGGGCGATGATCTCGTCCTCGTCCACGCCGGCCGGCAGTTCCAGTAGCGCGTGCAACCCGGCGGCGACCCCGGTGACACGCGCCTGCGGGACGTGATGCCGCACCGCCGCGACGAGATGGTCCCGGCGGCGCCGGTAGGCCAGCCGGGTCCGGCGCACCTGCCGGTCGTAGGCTCCCGACGTGATGAACTCGGCCAGCGTGAGCTGGTCGAAGCTGCTGGAGTGCCGGTCGGTGAGGGCCTTGGCCGCGGCGATCTCGTCCACCAGGTGGGCGGGCACGACGAGCCAGCCCAGCCGCAGGCCGGGTGCGAGGCTCTTGCTGGCCGTCCCGGCGTAGATGACATGCTCCGGGCCGAGCGCCTGCATGGCCCCGACGGGCTGGCGGTCGTAGCGGAATTCGCCGTCGTAGTCATCCTCGATGAGCAGCCCGCCGGTCCGCGCGGCCCATTCGATGGCCCGGGTCCGCCGGCCAGGCCCGAGCACCCCGCCCAGCGGGAACTGGTGGGCCGGGGTGAGCAGCCCGGCGTCCGCGTCCCCGAGCCCGCCCGCCTCACCAGTCCCGTCGAGGACGGCGCCGGCCTGGTCCACCGGCAGCGTGCGGCTGCGCAGCCCGTGCTCGGCCGCGATGCCGCGCAGGTCCGGCAGGCCGTACGCCTCGATGGCCAGGGTCGTGGCACCCCGGCCGCGCAGGGCGCGGCAGATCAGCCCGAGGCCCTGGGTGAAGCCAGAGCAGACCACGATCCGGTCGGGGTTCACGCGAACGCCGCGGGCCCGGGCCAGGTACCCGGCCAGGGCCTGGTGCAGTTCGGGGCGGCCGCGGGCGTCGGCGGTATAGCCGAACGCTTCGGCCGGGGCGCTGTTCAGGGCCCGGCGTGCCGCGGCGAGCCAGCGGGAGCGGGGGAAGGCGGCCACGTCGGGTGATCCGGGGCGAAGGTCGTAGCGCAGCCGGCGCGGGGCTCCCGCGCGGGCGGGCACGGCTTCCGCCGGGGGCGCCCGCCCGGCGACCCGGGTGACTGAGCCCTGCCGGGCGACCAGCCAGCCCTCGGCGGTCAGCTGCCCGTAGGCGTCGACCACGGTGTTGCGGGCCACCCCGAGGTCGGCGGCCAGCGAGCGGGAGGAGGGCAGGCGCAGCCCGGGCGCCAGCCGGCCGGACCGGACCGCCTCGCGGAGCTGGCCTTCGAGGCTGGCGCGCACCCGCGGGCCGGTCCGGTCCAGGTGCAGGTCCACCCCGGAACTGGTCCATGTTTCTGGCATGAAAGTGGAGCTTACTTGTGCGCCGGCTGGCTCGTAGGTTGGGGTTATGGCACTCACAGACACTCACGGCGAGACGACCACCCAGCCCGCGTTCACGATCCCGGTCCGGCTTGACTTCGATGGCCATGCGGCTGGGTTCGCCCGGGCCCTGGCCCACCTGGACAAGGCGGCCACCAAGGAGCTGGACGGGGTGGGCTTCGACGCCCGGCTGCGCGAGCTGGTCCGGGTCCGGGCCTCCCAGCTCAACGGCTGCGCCTACTGCATCGACATGCACACCACGGACGCCCGGGCGGTGGGCGAGAGCGAGCAGCGCCTGTACGGCATCTCCGCCTGGCAGGACACCCCGTACTTCTCCGAACGGGAGCGGGCCGCGCTCGCGTTCACCGAGGCTGTCACCCTGATGGCCGGCGACCACGTCCCCGACGCGGCGTACGAGGCCGTCGCGGCCCACTACGGCCCGGACGAGGTCGCCGCCCTGCTGGCCCTGATCATCACGATCAACGCGTGGAACGCCGTCGGGGTCGCCACGCACGCCTGGACGCCCGGCAGTTACGAGCGCTGACCCAGGCGCCACCGCCCGGGGCCCCGCGCGCAGGTGAGCCGCGCAGACCACCAGCGACCGTGATCCTGGGCAATCGGTGCGGTTATATCGCAGTAACTGCCCAGGATCATGACGGCCGGACGGGCCCGATCAGCACAGGGCCGGTCACCATAGGCGCGGGGAGCCTGTCCGCTCCAGGTCCAGCAGCGCCCGCTTGCGGGCCAGGCCGCCGGCGTAGCCGGTCAGCTTGCCGGTGCTGCCCACCACCCGGTGGCACGGGATCAGGATGCTCAGCGGGTTGCGGCCCACCGCGGCCCCCACGTCCCGGGCGTTCGCGCCCCCGCCGAGGCGCCGCGCCAGGTCGCCGTAGGTGGTCGTGTGCCCGTAGGGAATCTCCGCGATCAGCTCCCAGATGCGATGCTGGAACTCGCTGCCCCGGGCGTCCAGTGGCAGGTCGAACTGCGTCCGGGTGCCGTCCAGGTACTCCCCGAGCTGCCGCGTCACGTCCGCGAAGCCGCAGCCGGTCCGCGGGCCGAAGCTGGCCGGGCTGGGCCTGTACCAGTGGTGCGGGTAGTACAGGCCGGTCATCAGCCCGCCGTCGCGCACGATGGTCAGCTCGCCGAGCCGCGTGGCCAGGACCGTATGCTCCGCCCTCACATGGTCGGCCATCACCCCGGCGGTCCGCCGGCCGTCCGCCCGCGTGCCCGTGTCGGTCGTCATCTTTTGCTCCTCCGGTCACGTCGTCAGTACCTGGAAGACGCGCCGGATCCGCGTTCCGTGAGATGCTCGGGACGCCGGCCGGTGGGAGGGTGATCCCAGGGACACCTCACGGAAACCGGATCCAGGACGTCTTCAGGACATGACAGGCAAACCGCCGTTCGAGAGGGTCGTCTCGGCGCACGGGAGCACCGTGCTTCGGGTCTGCCGGGCCATCCTCGGCCCTGCCGACGCGGACGACGCCTGGTCGGAAACGTTCCTGTCCGCGCTGAAGGCCTATCCGGACCTGCCGGCCGACGCGAACGTCGAGGCCTGGCTGGTCACCATCGCCCACCGCAAAGCCATCGACGTGACCCGGGCGGCGGCTCGCCGCGCGATCCCGGTGGCCGAGACCCCGGACACCCCCACCGCGGTCTCCGGGGTCGCGGGCGGCGGCGGCCCAGCCGCGGCGGGCGTCGGCCTGGTCGCCGACGACCTGGCCGACGCCATCACCCAGCTGCCCGCCAAGCAGAAACAGGCCGTCGCCTACCACTACCTGGCGGGGCTGCCGTACGCGGAGGTGGCCGCCATCCTCGGCGGCACGGCTGAGGCGGCCCGGCGCGCCGCCGCGGACGGCATCGCTCGCCTGCGCCGCTCCTATCCGGCCGCCGCCGGGCCCCCGGCCGCCGGGCCCCCTGGGGGTGCCGGGCCCCCGGCCGCCGGGCCCCCTGGGGGTGCCGGGCCCCCTGGGGGTGCCGGGCCCCCTGGGGGCCCCGGGCGCACTGAGGGCACCGGGCCCTCCGAGGGGGCCGGGCGCACTGGCGGCCAAGCCCCTGGGCGCGCCGCCGCCCGGCGCGCCGCCCCCACGACCGCATCTCCCTAGGAGAGCCCCGATGAACACGGACGACACGACAGTGGCCCTGGCGCAGGCCTTCCCCGACGACCCGGGGGAGCTGAGCCGGCTGCACGCCCAGCTGGCCGCCGCGGCGCACCAGGACGGCGTCCTCGACGTCGCCTACCGCATCATCGACAGCCCGGTCGGCCCGCTGCTGCTGGCCGCGACCGAGGAGGGCCTGATGCGGGTGGCCTACGCCCGAGAGGGCCACGACGCCGTGCTGCAAACGCTGGCGGACAAGGTCAGCCCGCGCATCCTCAGCGCTCCGGGCCGCCTGGACACGGCCGCACGGGAACTCGACGAGTACTTCGCGGGCCGCCGGCACGCGTTCGACCTGCCGCTGGACTGGCGGCTGTCTGCCGGGTTCCGCCGCGCGGTGCTGGGCCACCTGCCCGAGATCGGCTACGGGCACACCGCCAGCTACTCCGCCGTCGCCCAGTTGGCGGGGAACCCGAAAGCGGTCCGCGCGGTCGGCACCGCCTGCGCGACCAACCCGCTGCCGGTGGTGGTGCCGTGTCACCGCGTGGTCCGCGCCGACGGCAGCATGGGTGGCTACCTCGGCGGCCCCGACGCCAAGCGCACCCTGCTCACTCTGGAGGAGGCAGCATGAGCCCCGGCACCAGCACCGCCGGCACCAGCACCGGCGCCGGCACGGCCGCCGCGGATCCGGCCGGGAGGTGGCAGGCGCGCGTCGAGGCCACCGACTGGGAGGCGGTCCGCGCCGGCCTGGACGGCTACGGCTGCGGCCTGACCGGGCCGCTGCTCACCACCGAGGAGGCGGCCGCGATCACCGCCCTCTATCCCGACGTCACCCGGTTCCGGTCCACGGTCAACATGGCCCGGCACCGCTTCGGCGAAGGGGAGTACCGCTACTTCGCCCGGCCCTTCCCCGAGGCCGTCACCGCGCTGAAGCAGGCCCTCTACCCGAAGCTGCTGCCGATCGCCCGCGACTGGTGGACCCGGCTCGGCCGCCCAGCGCCGTGGCCGGACCACCTCGATGACTGGCTGGCGGCGTGCCACGCCGCGGGGCAGACCAAGTCCACGGCGATCCTGCTGCGGTACCGGGCCGGGGACTGGAACGCCCTGCACCGTGACCTGTACGGCGACCTGGTGTTCCCGCTGCAGGTCGTGATCAACCTCAGCCGCCCGGGCGCGGACCACACCGGCGGGGAGTTCCTGCTCTACGAGCAGCGGCCGCGCGCCCAGTCCCGCGGCACGGCCACCCTCATCCCGCACGGGCACGGCCTGGTCTTCACCACCCGCGACCGCCCCGTGGAGTCCCGGCGCGGCTGGTCGGCGGCTCCGGTCCGGCACGGCGTGTCCGTCATCCGATCCGGGCAGCGGTTCACCCTGGGGCTCGTCTTCCACGACGCCGCCTGATGGCCGGGGCGGGGCCGGCCCGGGACAGCGACGCACCCGGGCCGGGCGGCGCGGCGCGGGCGCCGGGCGGCAGGCGGCAGGCGCCAGGCGGCAGGCGGCACACGCTGCTCGGCGCCGACGGGTCTACCTACCTCAGCGCGACCCCTGGCCGGCTCGGCGGCCACCGCAAGGCCAGGATCTATGGCCGGCTCGACTGCCCCGCGGCCCGGCGCGCCATCGACGGCGGAGGCTACGTGCGCTCCCGCGTGTTCTTCGCTGATGAGCAGACCGCGGTCGCGGCCGGCTACCGGCCCTGCGCCGTCTGCCTGCCCAGCGCCTACGCGGCCTGGAAAGCCCGCGGCATCAGCGGCGCTGGATTAACGGCGCGGGGCGAAGTAGATGATCGCCACTCCCACCAGGACCACCGCGGCTCCGGTCCAGTCGAAGCGGTCCGGGCGGCTCTTGTCCACGGCCCAGCCCCACAGCAGCGACGCGACCACGAACACGCCGCCGTAGGCCGCGTAGATCCGGCCGAAGTCGGCGCTCTTCTGCAGGGTCGGGATGACCCCGTACACCACCAGGATGGCCGCGCCCAGGATGCCGACGATGACCGGCGCCCCGTCCCGGAGCCAACGCCAGACGAGATACCCCCCGCCGATTTCCGCCAGACCCGCGGCGATGAACAGCGCAACCGACCGTGCAACACCCATGCGCAGATTCTGGCCTGCCGCCAGGCGGCCCGGCGCAGGAGCCCTCCAACGGGCAGAAAGTTCAACCACGAGGTTGACTATTATGGCCCCGGCGCCTATGGTCAACCATATGGTTGAGGATCTGGCGGGCGACGGGCGCGGGATGGACGCGGTGTTCCGCGCGCTCGCGCACGACGCCCGGCGGGCGATGCTCCGCCGGCTGGCCGGCGGCGAGCTGACCGTGGGGGAACTGGCCGAGCCGCTGGCCATGTCGCTGGCGGCCGCGTCCAAGCATGTCCAGGTCCTGGAGCGGGCTGGGCTGCTGCACCGCACCGTGGCCGGCCGGCGCCACGTGTGCCGGCTCCGGGCCGCCCCGCTCGCCGCGGCCGAGGCCTGGCTGCGCTGGTACGAGCCGTTGTGGAACGACCGGCTCGACGCCCTGGCGCACCTCTTCCGCGAGGCCGGCCCGGCCCTTGAAACCCCGAATATCTCAAACGAACCGGAGGACTGAAATGGCCCCGAGTACCGAGCACGCCGTGGTCCGGGTAGAACGCACCATCCCGGCTCCTCCCGGCCAGGTCTACCGGGCCTGGCTGGAGCCTGAGCTGCTGCGGCGCTGGATGGCACCGGGCAGCATGGCCATGACCCGGGCCGAGGTCGAGGAGTGGCCCGGCGGCAGTTACCGGATCTGGCAGGAGGATTCCGGCCGCGACGTCGGCGGCTTCGAGGCTGAGCTGCTCGAGCTGGTGCCCGGCGAGCGCCTGGTGTTCCGCTGGGGGTTCGTCGGCCCGGAGCGCACCGAGGGCCCGGTCTTCGACTCGCGGCTGACCGTCACGTTCGGCGCCGATGCAGCCGGCGGCACCCTGCTCACCCTGGTCCACGAACAGCTGGGTGAGCTCGCCGCGGCCCTGCCCTGGGCGGCTGAGCGCGTCGGCCCCGGCTGGGAAGCCGCGCTCAGCAAGCTGGCCGCCGCGTTCGCCCCGCAGGCCTGAGCCTGCCCGCGCTGACGCAGCGCGCCGCGGCCGGCGGAGCGGGCATCGGGTTGTCGTCGGTCGCGGCCACCGGCCTGGGCACCGACGTCGCGCCGCGGTGGCGTGGCGGCGCGTCCGGGATCATCAACACCGCGGCCCAGCTCGGTACCGCCGTCGGCATCGCGACCTTGCTCCTGGTGGCCGCGGCCACCAGCGGAACCCCTGCGCCGGGCACGCCGCCGCCTCGGGTCGCCTGGGCCGTCGCCGTTCTCGTCGCGGCCGCGCGGGCGGCGCGGTTCGCCTTCGCCCCCCCGGACCCGATCCCCGCAGGTGAGGGGGACGTGCCCGCTCGGCAGGAGGCACAGCCTGAGAAGGCTGCGCCCGCCCAGGAGTATGCACAGGCTGGAAACGGTGCAGCCGCCCGGGAGGATGCGGTGCGGCGGGGAGCCTCCGACGGGATCAGCGGCCGCGGCCGTCCTGGTTGACCGCCGCGATCCTGGCGTTCAGGACCAGGGCGAAGGTGTTCCAGCCCAGGTAGGGGACCAGCGCCACGGCCGCCTTCCGGTCCGCACGGGCTACTTCCCTGGTCAGCGCGATCGTGGACGCTTCCAGGGCGCCGATGACCGCCACCCCCAGTGCCGGCCGGTGCCCCCGGAAGAACACCCATGGCCACGCCGCGTTCAGGGCCAGGTTGATGCCCAGCGCCGCCGCGAGGCGGCGCCGCTGGGCCCGGTCGGCCCGGGTCCAGGCCCGCCCGGTGGCCCCGGCGATCAGCGTGTAGAGGACAGTCCAGACCTGCCCGATGACCGGGCCGGGGGGCTGCCAGTCGGGCAGTTCGAGGGATCGGTACCAGGCGCTGTCCACGTCGGTCGCGACGCTGCCCACCACCGCGGCGGTGGCGGTCGCGGCCCCGGTGGCCAGGAAGATCTTGGCGGCCATGGCCTGAGACCTGCCCGCCTCCCGGCCGGCCAACCACGGTGATCATCCGCCGGCCGCCGTTCCTCACCCCGTCCGGCCGCCGTTCCCCACCTCGCCTGTGCAGCGGCTCCTGCTCCCATCGCCACCTCGCCCATGTAGCGGCTCCCACTTTCACCCTCCTGCGGCAGGATGCTGGCTATGGACGATCCGATCGAGTTGCGGCCCGTCGAAGAGGACGATCTGGCGATTCTGGGCGACCTGACTGGGGACGACCCGGTCAAGACGACGGAGTTCGCCTGGTTCGGCTGGCTCGACCGCAACCGCTGGCACCGCCGCTGGGCGGAGAACGGCCTGCTCGGCGACGACGGCGGAGTCCTCATGGTGGTGCGCGGCCGGGAGCGGCTGGGGTTCATGAACTGGCGGCGCAAGCACAGCACCCCGGCGTCCTACCACTGGGAGATCGGCATCGCGCTGCTCCCCGAGGCCCGGGGCCATGGGTACGGCACCGAGGCGCACCGGCTGCTGGTGCGCTATCTGTTCGCGCACACCCCCGTGCACCGGATCGAGGCGGCGACCGAGACGGGCAACGTCGCCGAACAGCGGGCCCTGGAGAAGGCCGGGTTCAGCCGGGAGGGTTTGCTGCGCGGCGTGGGCTGGCGGGACGGCGCGTGGCGGGACGGGATCTGGTTCAGCATGCTGCGCACCGACCTGGCCGGCTGAGCCGCCCTCAGGTGGCGTCCCTCAGGTGCCGGTCAGCCGCCGACGCCTCATGGACGGGGTGACCAGGCTGGCTGCCGTCGCGTCACCCAGTAGGCTTGCGCCCCGTGGTGACTGGGATTTACCGTGACTTGTTCGTGGCTATCGCCACGGCGGCGGCCTCGCTGACCGGGCTGCTGTTCGTGGCCCTGTCGGTGGCCCCCCGGCCCCGCCCGGGCGAGCATACGACCGTTATCCGGCAGGTCCGGGCGGCGGCGGCGCTAATCGCGTTCACCAACGCCCTGACGGTCTCCCTCTTCGGCCTGGTGCCTAACAACGTGATCGGCTATCCGGCGGCCGCGGTTGGTGTCGGCGGCATCCTGTTCACCCTGGGCGGGGTGCGGTCCATCCTGTCCGACCCGGTGGCGCGGTCACGGATCCAGAGTCAGCTCGGGCTGATCGTGTTGTTGCTGGTGGCCTTTGGCTTCGAGGTCGGGGCGGGCATCCTGGATATCCGGAACCCGCACAGCCACGCGCCGATCGACGTGATCGGCAACGTCCTGGCCGCCTCCCTGCTTATCGGCGTCGCCCGGTCCTGGGAACTCGTGGGCGACCGCGACACAGGCATTACGGCCTCCATCGCCGCGCTGGCCGGGCGGGAGCGCCACCTCGGCGGCTCCGTGGCCGGCCCGGCCGATGTTCCGCCGGAGGACGCGGCTGATGCACCGACCGCACCTGGCCCCCGGGACGCGGCTGCGGCACGGGACGCGGCGGACCCGCACGGCGCGACTGGGCCCCGTGACGCGGCCGGTCCTGACGGCCCCGCGGGCCTGGCCGGGTAGTCCGGCTCCCGCCGCCCTGGCCAGCCATGTGGTCGCGGTGGGTGCGGACCGTGCTGCCGCCCTGGCCAGCCGCCTCGTCGCGGTGGGTGGGGACCATCCTGCCGCATTCCGGGACCGGTCTCGGGCGAGGGGGAGGGGGAGGATAGCAAATCTTTTTGTCCAAAACTAGTACTTTCGGCTCTGTCCTTTATAGCTCGAACCTGATGAACTATCTCGTGATGGCTACGGACCCGGGCGGCCCCCGGTTCCGGGGTCACTCGGGGGCGGAGGGCTCCGTGTGCCGGGCTGGGGAGGCGCACGGGGCCCTCACACCTGACTGGGGACTTGCGCCGCCCCAGGGACGGCCCCCGGTGTCCCGGTTCCGCAGCGGCCGGCAGCCGCACTGGCCCTGCGTGCTCCGAGTCCAGGGACGGGTCAGGGGGCCGTGGCCGTATGTACTCCGAGTCCGGGGTGGTCCGTGCTCCGGCCAGGTATCCGAGTCCGGGGTGGGTCGGTGCTCGGACCGGCCCGCAAATCCCCGTGCTTTGGCATCCCGGCGGGCGGGTGACGGTTTTCGTTGCGGAGATTGAGGCTGCGGGCGGGCCTGCGGGCAGCCGGGCGGCTCAGCTCAGCCGTGATCGCCGAACCAGTGCGCCAGCACCGCGAATGTCCGCGGGGCCGCGCCGTGCAGCCGGGCCGGGAAGCTCATCCAGCGCGGCACGTACACCAGCTGGCGGTCGTGCTCGAGCGCGGACATGATCGCCTCGGCGGCCCGTTCGACCGGCAGCGGCTCCGGCTTCCTGCGGCCGTAGGGGCGCCCGCGGCGCTCGAAGAAGGGGGTGTTGATCACGCCGGGCACGATCACGGAAACCCCCACGCCAGAGCCTTCCAGCTCGTGGGCGAGGCTCTCGGCGAAGTTGCCCAGGCCCGCCTTGGCCGCCGAGTACACCGCCTCCTCCCGGACCGAGGTCGCGCCCACGATGGACGAGACGAACACGATCCGGCCGCTGCCCCGCGCGGTCATCCGGGGCAGCAGCCGCCGGGTCAGCTCGATCGGCGCGGCCAGGTTGACGGCCAGGATCTCGGCGATCTTGTCGCCGGTCATCTCACCGACCGGGCCGCACCAGCCGACCCCTGCGTTGTTGATCAGGATGTCGATGCCGGGAGCGCCGGCATCCGCGGCCGCCATCTGCAGCGCGGCCTCGGCCAGCTCGGCCGGCCCCTGCGGCTCCGCGAGGTCAGCTTTCAGGGCCAGGGCACCCGTGTCGCGGGCCACGGCATCCAGCCGCGCCGGGTCGCGGCCGGCGATCAGCAGCCGGGCTCCGGCCCTGGCCAGCACGCGCGCCGTGGCGGCGCCGATACCCGACGATCCGCCGGTCACGAGCGTCACTGCGCCACGGAGCCGCATCCCGCTACAGTCTCATGTCGCCTCTGGCCGACCGCATACTGCCCTGCCCCTGCCCCTGCCGCGGGCCGCCCGCGGCAGGGGCAGGTTAGCCCGAAGAACTTCGGTTAGCGGGGTACCGGGCTGGTTCAGGCTGGTGCGGCCGCCTGCGCCTGCGCCACCGGCGCGGCGGCGTCGGCCCAGACTCGCACGATGTCGCGCATCGACAGGAGCCCGATGACCTCCCCGCCCTCGACGACCACGAGGTGCCGGAAGCCGGCCCGCACCATGGTCTCCGCGGCCTGCTGCAGGGTCCAGCCGGGCGACGCGAACACCACGTCCGTGGTGCGGTGCTCCGCGGCCAGCTCGCGGTCCGGGTCCTGGCCCCCGCCGAGTGAGTCCAGGATGTCGCGCTCGGTCAGGATCCCGATCCCCGCGTGCTGGTCGTCGGTCACCACGGCCGCTCCCACCCGGCGGGCGGACATGAGGCGCGCCGCCTCCCGGAGGGTGTGCGCGGGCCCGATGTTGAGCACCACCCTGGTCATGCCGTCTCGCACGTTCACGGTCGATCACTCCCTGGGCTGTCTCGAGACACCACGACCCGCCCGGGCTGTGCGGGCCCGGGGGTGCCGCCTCGTTGCGGATGCGCTTGTGCTCTTGTGACGAGCTCGTGCCTCCAGCATCCGCGCATGCCCGTGCGAGGGCAAGGCCCTATGTCAGGCCATTCCGGCTGGACATTTGTGCATATCAGCTCATGTTTCCGGGCTAGCCAGGCGGTCGAGCACCTCCTGGTGCAGTCGCGCGTTGGTGCAGACCACGCTGCCGCCGTCCGGCGTGGCGTCGCCGCCCAGGTCGGTGAAGACGCCGCCCGCCTCTTCCACGATGATCTGCAGCGCAGCGAGATCCCAGAGGGACACGGCGGGCTCGGCCGAAATGTCCACCGCCCCCTCGGCGACCAGGACGTGGGACCAGAAATCGCCGTACGCGCGGGTCCGCCAGACCGACCGGGCCAGGCCGAGAAAGCCCGGCAGCACGCCCTTCTCCTCCCAGCCGGTCAGGCTGGAGTAGGAGAACGAGGCATCCTCGATCCGGGCCACATCCGAGACCCGGCAGCGCGTCGCCTTGGTGAGGCTCTTGCCCGTCCACGCCCCGTTGTCGCTGGCCGCCCACCAGCGCCGGCCCAGCGCGGGCGCGGAGACCACGCCCATCACCACCTGGTCACCGTCCATCAGGCCGATCAGGGTGGCCCACACCGGGACGCCACGCACGTAGTTCTTGGTGCCGTCGATCGGGTCGATCACCCAGCAGCGCGGCCCGCCGCCGGCCCGGCCGACGTGGTGACCTTTTCCTACTCGCTGACGATGATCCCCGATTGGTTTGCCGCGATCGACAACGCCCTGGCGATGTTGCGGCCCGGCGGGACGATCGGCGTGACCGACTTCTTCGTCGCGCGGAAGTATCCCGTTGACGGCCGCGCCCGGCACGGCTGGTTCACGCGGACCTTCTGGCCCGCCTGGTTCGGCGCGGACAACGTCTTCGTGTCGCCCGACCACATTCCCTATTTGCAGCAGAACTTCCGCACCGTGCGCCT
>Ga0187867_10003621_pt1 | contig 12280 bp, 12 predicted proteins | sample June2016WEW_13_1_FD_132976 | JGI IMG/M metagenome (GOLD analysis project Ga0187867, IMG submission 132976) | Peatland microbial communities from SPRUCE experiment site at the Marcell Experimental Forest, Minnesota, USA - June2016WEW_13_10 | ecosystem: Environmental > Terrestrial > Soil >... | reverse complement strand
TTCACGTCCGCGCGGCGGAAAATCACCAGCCCGGTTTTGAGCGTCTGCGTGTCGATCAGGAATGACATATGCGTCCCCTTTCTGTGCAGGATCTGTGCAGATCGAGCGCCTAACCCCTTGATGTTTGGCATCTGTGTAGGGGTTGTGCAGGAGGTATATTAGCATATTGTCGTTAAAAATCAATTACTTATTTTTGTCCATGTATCACATAGACGTACTGGTAACTTGCCATCTTACTGATCTTTCCGAGATTTTCTGGTCCGAAGAGGGTGCCGCGCGCAGTCTCAAATGGGTCGCCGAGGGGCCCGATTGGTTCGATCTCAGCCCATCCGATTATGCCGCTCCGTGCCGCCTGGTCCGTCCAGGCCAATTTCCCATAATTCGCTGCCCGGTCACAGAGCCGGATATGTGGGCCTGATGGTCGGAATTATCAGGTGCGAGCGCCGATCGTTCAGTCGCCGCGGAACAGGCCACGCGCGATCCGGCAATGAACGCCCTGGCGGCCGTCCACCACCTGAGTCACCGCAAAATCCGCTGCCACGCTCATCAGCGAGTAAGCGTCGTCGCGGCTGAGTTGCTGTTGCTCGGTCAGCAGCCGCATCATGTCCAGACTGGCGTTGCGCATGGCCACGTTCAGGTCCTCATCGAAGCCGTGCACGATCCAGAAGCGCGGCGTTTCCAGTAGCGGCGACGGAAACTGAAAATCCTTGCGCACCTGCACCTGAAACAGCACGTCGAGCGAAGCCTCGATCGCAGTGCCGCTGATCTCGCCGTCACCTTGGGAAATGTGCGGATCGCCGACCGAGAACAACGCGCCTGGCACCTGCACCGGATAATACATCGTAGCTCCGGCGCCAATCCGCCAGTTGTCGATGTTGCCGCCATGCAGGCCTGGGGGAACGCTACTGACCCGGCCGGGTACGTCGGGAGCGACGCCGGCGGTGCCGAGATGCGGCCGCACCGGCACGCGCACGCCGTGCAACGCAGGCACGCAGTTGCAGGCAGCGCAGTCGGTGATGCGGCCCGGAATGGTGTATTTCTCCGCCACGTCGTATGCGAATTCGGCGGCCGCCAGATTGCTGGCGCGATCGATGCGATAGATCGTCACCCGCTCGCGTTCCGCCATTTCGCGGTAGAGATGGCCCCAGTGCGCAGCGAGGTTGGACCCGAAGGCGAAGCGCGGCACCATCTCCAGGTAGCGTACCTCAAGCATGTCGCCGGGTGCCGCGTCCTCGACATAGATCGGGCCAGTCATGAGGTGGACGCCGGGCGCGCGGTCGGCCTCGGGGATTGCGGCATAGAGCGCGTGGATTTCGGCGTCCATCATGAGGTGCGGCGCATCGCCGGCATGGTGGGTGATGGCCTCGGCACGGATCAGATCGCCGCTGCGCACGCGGATTGTCGGCGCCAGTGTGGCGTCGAAATACCCCCAGTGGACGCTGCCAACGCGTGCCGGCAAGTGATGCAGGTGCTGGCCGTCGGTGCGCGGTTCAATTGCGTTGAATTTGGGCATTATTCATCCGCCTGCAGCGCCAGGGTGAAGCCGTCGTGCATCGCTGGCGACACTTGCAGGAAGCTGGGCTGGCATGGCTGCGATCCTTTCGGCGCTTCCGGTAAACGGTGACAGAATTCTCGGGATAGTCGCACGATTTTTGCCCTGGATACCAGCCGGTCCCAAAGGATTTGCCTGTGACAGGACGCATCGTAGGCATATGCATGGAATTCAGTCACCTTGTAGTGCCTCGTTGATAGCCATTAACGCGGGTCACGACCCTCGTTTCCTGGCGTGCTGGAACAGATGGCCCCGTCATGCCCGGCCATGACGGAATGGCAACGTACGCGGGCCCGGGCCGCGACGCATCACGACGTGGGCCGTCGCGCGACCATGTCGATCTCGATGATGCCCCCGCGGGCGAGTGCAGTCACGCCGACTGTGGTGCGCGCCGGCAGACGTCCGGGCGGAAAGTAACTTTGATAGATCGCGTTGAACGCTGCGTAATCGCGGTTGAACTCGGTCAGAAACACTCGCACACACAACACATGCTCCAGCCCGCCACCGAGCCCGGTCAGCACCCGGGAGAGATTGTCCATCACTTTGTGAGTTTGCGCCTCTATCCCGTCCGGGATGGGCAGTGCATCGTCGCCAGGATCGGTGGCGAGTTGACCAGTGATGAACAGCCAGCCGTCCTGCTCGACCGCGTGACTGTATGGCGCGACCGGAGCGGGAGCGCCACCGATCTGGTGGAAAATCGGCTGCATGTCATCTCCTCTGTCTGAATCTCGACATTATCGCTCAGGTTGCGGCGCTGTGGGAAAGCCGAGTTCCGTCATGGCCTGCGCGCAGGTCACCGTAGCCGGCTTGCGGGGTCGGACCGTAGACCACCGCGGGACACGAGGCGGCCCGATAGGGGGCACCACTGCGAGTCCGGCGCGAGCGGCGGCGCAAACCGACATCGCAGTCAATCGCTAACGACAAAATGCGCCTCAACCGGCTTACCGGCACGACCATTGATTGGCAAAATATCCTGCGGACAGGCCGAGAAAGCGACGACCAGGTCGATTTCTGCATGCAGCACGACATAGCAGCCCGGCGTGGACACCGGCGGTTCGAACGACAAATCGCCGGTTGCTGTCCACGGAATATTCATGAACAGATTAAGCGGGGCTGGCGTTTCCGGCGGCGTCAGGCCAAGCTCGGCGAGTGCGGCGGCGAGATTGTCCGTGCAGTTATCGTGATATTCCGTGCAGCCAAGCTCCTGATAGCGATAGCGATCGCAGGCGGCCATCAAAGTGTCATGGATGCCGCCTGAGGTATCCTCCGACAACGTCAGAATCGGCCGCCGGTGATTGGTCAATAGTGCATCGCCAACCTGCGGAATCAAGTGGTGATGTGTCGCTCGGCTGTGCTCCATCGACATGAACTCGCCGAGATCGTTACGGAAAAAAGCCCAGGTATCGACGACCTGTTGACCGTGGGTGTTGATGACCTTGATGGTCTGTCCTCGGCGTACGAACGCGGCTTTACCGCGGCGGGCGGGAATGGTGATCGGGTCCGACATGCCGGTCTGCCTCATCGGTTCGTGTGATAGTTTGTCCGGCGAACGACCCTCGCGCAATCGATCGTTGCTCCATGCCCAATCGCGATGTTGCGGCAGTTGCCTGACATGGCCAAATCGCGTTATGCCAACCTACCGCAGCGTCGCGTGGGCGTCAGTGTTCCGCACGTGATGTCGGACCGGATCCTGCCAATGAGTTACCTTCACTCGGCCGCCATACGTACCGGCCCCTGGGTCGTGCCGGACGGCAGCTCGAACAAACCTTCCGGAAGCGACCTAAAGAACGTCAGCACGTCGGCGGTCTTCACCACATCGGCGTATTTCGCATGCATATCGCAAAGGCTGATGGCATGGCTCGCCTGGCTGCGATCGAAACAGCCTTCCTCGGCCAGTGCCACGCGGTAATTCAGGCTGAACGCGTCGACTGCGGTAGCGCGCACGCAGCCTGAGGTCGTGGTGCCGGTAACCACCACACTGTCGCAGCCCAGCAGAGTCAGGTAGGAGGCAAGATTGGTGCCGAAGAACCCCGATGGCTTCTGCTTGTGGATCACGATGTCGCGCGGCCCAGGGGCGATTGGGGCAACGATTTCGGAGGGATCGAGGTTGGACTGCGACACCGTGCGGTCCTCGTCACGACGGCGGTTCTTCCAGCGCCAGCTGCCGGCATCCCAGTTATCGCCGGCGCGGTAATAGTTGGTCGTGTAAATCACCGGCAGTGCTTTGGCCCGCGCAGCCTCGACGAGTTGGCGAATATATTCGACCGCAACCCAGCTCTCCTCGCCGCAGGAACTACGCCAGCGTTTGATGCTGTCGAGGATTGGTTCCGGCTTGTCACCGCAGAACAGCCAGTTGACGTCGATCACCAACAGCGCGGGCCGTTTGCCGAAGCCTGCCAGTGCGCCGAACCCGCCCGCGGCGAACACTGCTTTGTCACGCTCGGTGAGGAATTTGTCCCACACGTACTCGGTCATCTCCTGGCCTCCTTTGGTGTGATCCTCGTTTGCACGTTGGATGCGACGTGCAACCCATGTGCCACCAGTTTGGGCAGGATTCTTCGGACTTATCTGCGCGTTCTGGTGGCTAATGCCCGGAATGTAGGCCGGGAAGGCAGAGATGCTGAATTTCTGATCGGCACCGTCGGCTCTCGCGTCGTATCAGCACGTCAAAGACCAATATTCGACGGATCCTTCGCCCTGAGATCCATCGGTCTTGTACCGATCCAGGTGCCTGGCACCGGTCTTGCTTCCTCCTTAGGCAACCCCGAATCAACACGGCACGGAAAAGGGGGTATCGCCATGGATCAAAGCGTATCAGGCTCCGCGAACCAGCGCGCTACCGATCCGGTCGGACGCTTACCCGCCACAACCCGGAGTTTCCCCATGACCGCAACGCCATCGGACGACGAGATCGTATTGCTGGCTCGCCAGGCCGGTCTTGATCTGCCGGCGGAATATCTGCCCGAACTGATCGAGGCGTACGGTCACGTCCGGCGGATGATTGACCGCCTCCCCGCCGGACGTCCACGTGGCGATGAACCGGCGCATGTGTTCGTCGCCCGCAAATTCCAGCCCGGCAAGTTCCAACCGGCGGGAGAATGAACCATGCAGGAACTGGAATTTTTCACCATCGCCGAGGCGTCGAAGCTGATCGCATCGCGGCAAGTGTCGCCGGTGGAACTGACCGAGGCATACCTCGCCCGCATCGAGGCATTGGACCATCTGCTGGACAGTTTCGTCACGCTGACCGCGGACCGCGCCCGCGCCGAAGCGAAGGCGGCCGAAGCCAGCATCATGGCGAGCGGTCCGGTCGGCCGTTTGCACGGCATCCCATACTGCCTGAAGGACATTTTCGAGACGGCCGGCATCCGCACCACGGCGATGTCGAAGCTGCTGGCGAACAATGTGCCGACCCGGGATTCGTTCTGCCAGGAAAAGCTGGTGGCAGCCGGCGGCGTGCTGTTGGGCAAGACCGCTACCTGGGAGTTCGCCCATGGCGGACCGTCGTGGGACGTGCTGTTTCCCCCGGCACGCAACCCCTGGAACCCGGACCATTCGCCGGCGGGCTCATCCTCGGGCTCCGGCGCCGCGATCGCGGCGGGGTTTGCACCGGCGACCTTGGGTAGCGACACCGGCGGATCGATCCGAGGGCCTGCTGCGGCCTGCGGCATTGCCGGCCTGAAACCGACCTATGGTCTGGTGAGCCGGCGCGGCGTGATCCCGAATTGCTTCAGCCATGACCACGCCGGCCCGTTGGCCTGGACCAGCGAGGACCTGGCCATCCTGATGCAGGTGATCGCCGGTCATGACCCGGAAGACCCTGGCTCCGCCAAGGTGCCGATCCCGGACTATCCGGCGGCTCTGACCGGCGACGTCAAAGGCCTAGTCATCGGCGTGCCGGAGAGCTGGCTGGAAGAGGACAAGCCGACACCAGCTACGCTGGCTGCATTCGAGGCAGCACTGGACGTGTTCCGCGGCCTTGGCTGTTCGGTGCGACCGGTGAAGTTGCCGCCTCTGCAACAGTTCGACGATGCCAAGAAAACCATTGCCGTTGCCGAACTGTTTGCCATCCACGGCAAGGACCTGCGCACCCGGCCGGAGTTGTTCGGTGCCAGCCTGCGCTTCCGGATCATCGCCGGCGGCCTGGTGCGCGCGGAGGAATACATCAATGCGATGCGCATGCGCACCGATCTGGCGCGCGCCATGCAAACTGTCATGGAGACGGTGGACGTGTTGATGCTGCCCACCGCCGAGCCGGCCGGCAAGCTCGAGCCGATCCCGCCGTCGTCGCTGTTCACCCGTGCTTCCTTCACCACGCCGTTCAATGTCGGCGGCAATCCGGCACTGTCGGTGTGTTGTGGCTTTGCCGACAACGGGCTGCCGTTTTCGTTGCAGATCGCCGGCCGATTGTTCGACGACGCTACCGTGTTGCGGGTTGGCGACGCTTACGAAAAAGCCACACCGTGGCGAGCCAAACGGCCGGTGCTTGCGGTGACGGAGACGGCGTGATGCGACTTGCCTCCATCGGTCCCGTGGAGGCGACATGAAACCACAACTGCATTTCGGCGCTTTTCTTTACACCCCGGGAACCCATAGCGCGGGGTGGCGGCATCCGGATGCGGTGCCGCAGACCGACATGCATTTTCCGTACTATGTCGAAATGGCTCGCACCGCGGAACGCGGCAAGCTTGATACGATCTTCTTGCAGGATACGGCGGCGATCGGCGGCAGCGGCGGGTTGGACGGCAATAGTCCATACCGGCCTTCGCAAGGTCGCCAGGTGCATCTTGAACCGGTCAGCCTGATCGCCGCATTGGCTGCTGTGACCTCGCATATCGGCCTGATCTCCACTGCGACCACGACTTACAATGAGCCGTATAATATCGCCCGTCGCTTTGCCACGATCGATCATATCAGCGGCGGGCGCGCGGGGTGGAATCTTGTTACCTCGCAGGTCGAGGATGAGGCCGGCAATTTTGGCCTCGAGCGGCATGTCGATCATGCCAAACGCTATGAACGGGCGAGCGAATTTTATGACGTGGTCGCCGGATTGTGGGACAGTTGGGAAGCCGACGCGTTCCTGCGCGACAAAGCATCGGGCATTTGGTTCGACTTCGACAAGATGCATTTCCTGCATCATCGCGGCGAGCACTTTTCTGTCCGCGGCCCATTGAATGTGTCGCGCACGCCGCAAGGGCGGCCGGTGGTGGCACAGGCAGGGTCGTCCGACATCGGACGGGAACTTGCCGCACGTAGTGCCGATCTGGTGTTTACGGCACAGGTGACGGTGGCCGACGGTCAGGCGTTTTGCACGGACTTGCGCGATCGTGCCGAACGTTACGGGCGCGGCCGGGGGGACATTAAGATCCTTCCAGGGTTGATGCCGATCGTCGGCCGCACCGATGCCGAGGCTGCAGAGCTATTTCAGCAATTGCAAGAACTGATCGACGACTCGCTGGCGATCAGGGCGTTGGCGCGGCTGACCGGTGACCTGGACATCTACCAGTTTCCGCTGGACGGACCGCTGCCGGAGTTACCGCCGAGTAATGCGGCGAAGGCCCGCCAGGCGCTGATTGTGGAGTTGGCGCGCGAGGAGAATCTGACGATCCGGCAGGTGGCGCGGTATTTAGGGACGTCGCAGGGCCATCGCGTGTTGTACGGCTCGGCAAAGACCATCGCCGATTCGATGGAGGAATGGCTGCTGGCCGGTGCCTGCGATGGGTTCAATCTGCTGTTTCCATATTTTCCCGGCCCGCTCAACGATTTTGTCGACCTCGTGGTTCCGGAGTTACAGCGGCGCGGCATTTTCCGCACCGAATACGAGGGACGCACATTGCGGGAAAACCTCGGCGTCCCGGTGCCTGCCAATCGATACGTGAAGTGAGGAGGCTGAGATGCGTGCCACACATCCAACCAGACGAGACGTGCTTGCCGGCGCTTCGGCGGCGCTCGCGGTGCCTGCGATCGCCAAGGCCGACACCGCGGGCGACGCAATCCGGCCGCTGAATTTGATCGCGCGGCCACAGGCGGTCGATCCGGCGCAATATCAGGCAGCGCAGCTCGTCATGCAGCAATGGCGCAAACTGGGACTTAAGATCAATTTGCAGGTCATGCCACCGACGCAGCAAAGCACCGCGGTGTGGATGAACCGCACCAAGTGGGACATGACGACGTGGGAAATGGTTGGTAGGCCCGAACGAAGCGATCCCGACGAACTGACCTATAGCCTGTTTCATTCCAGTCTGGCGCCACATGGTTATGACTTCGTCGGCTATATCAATCCGGAATACGACCATCTCGCCGAAGCACAGCGCGCTGAACTCGACCGCGACAAACGTGTGGCGCTGGTGAAGCAGGCGCAAATGGTGATCAAGCGCGATCAGCCGTACGTGTATTTGGTGTATCCGCGGCGATCGATGGCCTTCAACACCGATGTCTGGGATCCCGCGACGGTGTCCGAAGAAGCCGGCATCGGCATCCGCAATTTCTGGACCTTCCTGCAGGCCAAACCCTTAAGCACACAAAAGGACATGATCCTGAATGCGACCCAGGCCACGCAGACCCTCAATCCTGTGCACATGGATCCGATCGGCAGTTGGGTTACCGACATGATCTGGGACCACCTCGTGCGTGTCGACATCCACGGCAACCCGATCAACTGGGCTGCCTCGTCTTTGACCTGGCTGGATCCGACGACGCTCGAGGTTGTGCTGTGCGACGGTATGAAGTTCCACGACGGCACGCCGGTGACCGCCGAGGATGTGCAATACTCGTTCGAAATGCCGCAGACCCCCGGCAAGGCGCCGCAGTTTTTCCCGAATGTCGTCAACATCGACAAAGTCACGATCGTCGACCCCAAGACGCTACGCTTCGCGTTGAAGGCACCGCAGAGTTCGTTCCTGACCTCGACGTTGTCGAAAATTGCCATCATTCCCAAACACGTCTGGCAGCCGATCATGCAGAGTCTGGCCGGCACGACCCAGACCGCGGAAGATTACGTGGAGGAAAAGCGGATCGGATCGGGCCCGTTCCGCTTCGTGCACTGGCACGATCCGGAAGAAATCATGCTGGAGCGCAATCCCGACCACTGGGCGCCACCGCTTTTGGAACGTTGGATTCTCCGGACGGTGTCCAATCAGGAAGCGACCTTGGGCATGCTGCGCAACCGCGAGATCAACTTTCTGGCGATTTTCACCGGCGATCCGCAAAACGTTGCGGATCTGGCGAAGCAGCAGTCGAACATCAAGGTGGTGACGACGACCGATCTCGGCTTCCAGTACATCGCCTGGAATTTGCGCCGGCCGCCATTCGACGACGCCGGGTTCCGGCGGGCTTTGTCCATGGCGATCAGCCGCAAGCTGATGGTGGCAGCGGCCTGGAATGGATTCGCCGAGCCGGCCGGCTCCTGCGTATCCACCGCATTGCCGTTCTGGCATGAAAATGACAGCTTGCTGGAAGGCGGCGACCTGTCAAAGGCAAAACAAATGCTGGCCGAGGCTGGCTACGTTCTGGCAGGCGGCGAACTGCATTATCCCGCCGGTAAACGTGAAGAGATCACCAGCGGATGACCGGCCGCGCACTGCTGCATCGCCTTGGTCAGATGCTGTTCGTGTTGTGGGTCGTGACGACCTTGCTGTTTTTTCTGTTCCGCCTGATGCCGGGATCGCCGCTCGCGGCTTATATCGATACCTCGATGACGCCAGAGCAACAGGCGATCCTGATGCATCAGTTCGGGCTCGACCGGCCATTGCATGAGCAATACGTGCTGTATTTGGTCAATCTGCTGCATGGCAGTCTTGGTTATTCGTTCATTTACAAAGAGCCGGTGGGCAGCCTGTTGCTGGCGGCATTGCCGAATACGCTGCTGCTAACATTATCGTCGCTGTTGATCGCCTACGCGTTCGGCATCCTGGCGGGCGCATTCCTCGCAGCTCGCCGTGGCACCTGGATCGAGGCAGTGTCATTGCCGTTCGTCCTCGCCAGCCGCGCCTTGCCGGAATTCTGGCTTGGCATGGTGCTGCTGGCGATTTTCAGTTTTGCATTCGGCTGGTTCCCGGCCGGCGGAGCGACCAGCCCAGGAGCGAGTTTTCCAAACGCCTGGGCGCGGTTCACGTCGGTCGATTTTTTGCACCATCTGGTACTGCCCGCGCTGACATTGGCGATCTTTCTGCAAGGGCTGCCGCTGTTGCTGATGCGCTCGAACATGCTGGAGGTGATGCAGGAAGAATTCGTCGTGATGTCGCGGATTAAAGGTCTGTCGGAATGGACGATCATCATCCGGCACGCCGCGCGCAACGCACTGTTGCCGGTGGCGACGGCGTTGGCTTTGGGCATCGGTTCATCGATCGGCGGCAACGTCGTTGTCGAAAGTGTGTTTAGCTGGCCTGGTCTGGGGCGCCGGCTGGTCGAGGCAGTATCGGCCAGTGACTACCCGCTGGCGCAGGGCGCATTCCTGATGATTGCAACGGCGCAGGTGGTGATGAATTGCGTGGCCGATCTGGTTTACGCGACGCTCGATCCGCGCGTTGGACAGCGCTGATGTCGGATGTGGTGGTCATTGGCTCGCTCGGTCGGCAGGCGCGCGATCCGTGGTTCATGACGGGCGTGTCGATATATCTGGCATTCCTGGCAGTGGCGCTGTTCGCTGACGTAATCGCGCCAAACCAACCGAAAGATATCCTCTTCCTGGCCGATGGGCGGCTTGCCAATGCTTTGAAGCCGAGCCTGGCGTTTCCATTGGGCACCACGACGTCGGGCTGTGACATATTCTCGCAATTGGTGCACGGCGCGCGGAGTGCCTTGATGGTCGGCACCAGCGCGGCAGTGGTGGTGGTCAGCGTTGGCACGTTGATTGGCCTGTTCGCCGGGTATTTCGGTGGTTGGCTCGATGCGGTGCTGATGCGGCTGGCCGACATCGTACTGGGCTTGCCGTTGTTGCCGTCGGTCATCGTGCTGGCGGCGTTCCTCGGACCGAGCACCTGGAATGTCGTGCTGGCGATTTCGGTTCTGCTGTGGCCCAATTCAGCGCGCATTATTCGCGCCCAGGTGATGAGCCTGCGAGAAAGGGCGTATATCGAGGCCGCGCGGGCAGCGGGGTCAAGCCATCTCAGCATCCTGTTTCGGCACATTGCACCGAGCATTCTGCCGCTTGCTTTGCTGTTCGGATCGATCGCGGTCGGTTGGGCCATCCTGACCGAGGCCAGCGTCAGTTTTCTGGGCTTTGCCGATCCGGACACGACGACCTGGGGATTCATGTTGCAGGACGCCTATGTGTCGCAGGCTTTGTCGCGCGGTCTGTTCAACTGGTTCGTGCCGCCGGGCATTTGCATCGTTCTGCTGGTCTCCGCCGGGTTCTTCATCAGCCGCGGCTACGAGCAACTGCTGTTCCCGCGGCTGAGGGATCAGGGTCGTGGCTGAGACCCTCGTCTCGCGGCCGGCTGCAGTGTTGGGTTATGATGTGCCAATGTTGCTGTCGGTGCGCGATCTGCGGATTGCGTTTCACACACCGACCGGCGAGGCACGCGCTGTCGATGGCGTCAGCTTCGATGTTCGCCAGGCAGAAATGGTTGGCCTGGTCGGCGAATCCGGTTGCGGCAAGACAACAGTTGCCCGCGCGCTGACCGGAGTGATGGCCGGCAATTCCTACATCTTATCGGGCAACATCGTGTTCACCGGTCATGACATTTTGAACTACAGCCCCGAGGAACAGCGTGCCTTGCGGTGGCGCGAAATCGCCTTTGTGCCGCAGTCGGCGATGAATTCGCTCGATCCGGTGTACCGGGTGGAGCAGCAAATGCGCGAGGTGCTCCGCCGAGGCGGTATCCGCGGCCGTCCCGCCGGTGACCGCATGATCGCGCTGCTGGACATGGTCGGTCTACGGCCAGAGGTGCTGCGGCTGTTTCCGCATCAGCTCAGCGGCGGCATGCGACAACGTGTGGCGATCGCCATGGCATTGGCTCTGGATCCATTGCTGGTCGTCGCTGATGAGCCGGTGACCGCACTGGATGTTATCGTGCAACGGGAAGTGCTGGACACGCTGCGCGATTTGCAACGGCGGTTGCGTCTGGCGGTGATCATGATCACCCACGACATCAGTGTGGTGGCGTATTGTTGCGACAGCATCGTCGTGATGTACGCCGGTCAGGTGGTTGAATCAGGGCCCAGTACCACCGTGCTGGGAGAACCCACGCATCCGTATACGATGGGCTTGTGCAACGCTTTTCCGGATCTTGAGCGCGCCGCAGATATGCTGGTGCCCATTCAGGGCAGCCCGCCCGATTTGCACGAAACTCTGAAGGGTTGCCGGTTTGCGCCGCGCTGTCCGTTCGCGATTGATCATTGTGCGCAGGAGGCACCACCACTGACCGAACTGGCCAGCGGCCATCATGTTGCCTGTTGGCGCGACACCGAAGCATCGGTGCTGCGGCCGCTGGCCACCAAGGCCGCGACATGGATGCGATGACTGAAACCACTGCACTGGTCGAGGTCCGCGGCCTATCGAAGTCGTTCGGGTCGCACGCGGTAACCCACGCCGTGGACGGGCTGGATTTTCGTCTCACACGGGGTGAGACCGTCGGACTTCTGGGTGAATCCGGCAGTGGCAAAACCACCACCGGCCGACTGCTGCTGCGTTTGACCGAGCCAACCACTGGCGAAATCCGCTTTGACGGATCGGATATCGCGACATTTCGTGGTGCTACCTTGCGTTCGTTCCGTTCGCGCGCGCAG
>Ga0187867_10003620_pt1 | contig 12281 bp, 10 predicted proteins | sample June2016WEW_13_1_FD_132976 | JGI IMG/M metagenome (GOLD analysis project Ga0187867, IMG submission 132976) | Peatland microbial communities from SPRUCE experiment site at the Marcell Experimental Forest, Minnesota, USA - June2016WEW_13_10 | ecosystem: Environmental > Terrestrial > Soil >... | reverse complement strand
TCTCCGCTGTTGCTCTGGCAAAAAGCGGAGAGGGTGCCGGCGAACAAGAGAATGACATATCGTTTCAACGACCCGCCTCACGAAATCCCGGCATCTTCTTTCTTAAGACATTATCCGTGAGCACAGCCGGCTCAACGCCCTTCCGGCCATCACACCTATCCTTATCCCAAAACATCGCCGGGAGCCCACTCCGTTCCCGGAGCCTGTCCCGAGTCAAGCTAGAAAATCTCTAAGTGCCTGATTCTCCGCATCTTCCATTTGCCGATAATCAAGCGCTTTTGGCGCATACTCGGTCCATGATGCGCTTCTACACAAAAACGGACCGGCCCAAGGTCGAGGCTCTCCGCAAGGAGTTCCCTGACCTGTTCCAGGAATACGCAGGCAAGTAATGGGTGCCCCATCCTGGCTCTGCTAGGGTGGATCCTGTCCCGATTCCTAACCTCAGGCCCCCTCCTTTCCCATCGCACGCCAAACGAAATCAAATGCACGAACCCGCTCACAAATCGCAGGACCCTTGCCGACTTTCCAGTACTAATCGTCCTAACTCCGAGATCACGCGATCTCCTCGACCCATTGGCGTCGCCAACCCAAATCACTCAATCCCGAGATTGGCTTCGCAAACGCGCCAGGATCCGATAGACCGAGATTGCGATCAGGATTCATGCTTTTGCCACGGCGAATGGAGGCCGTTCCGATGGCAAAGAGCAAGGGAAAGCGCAAGCGGACACCCAAGCATGTCTTGAAGCTTCCGGACCTTGGGCAATCGAAGTCAGCCGTATTGAACAGCCTGACATCTCGAAGCTCACAACGAACCGACGACCCTGCAATCAGGGAATTCATCGAGTGGTACTGCTCAGAGCCCAGGCTCGCCTTCAACAAGTCGGTGGTCACCCGGTACCGAATCTCTCTCGAACAGCGGCACTACGCTTCAACCACGATCAACCTGCGTTTGGCTGCGGTACGGAGGTTGGCTTACGAGGCCGCCGATTGCGGTCTCCTCAGTGCGGAACTGGCTGCCGGGATTCGGCGAGTGAAGGGTACCAAGCGATTGGGTGCGCCTGTTGGCAATTGGCTCGCTGCGGAAAGTCTGCCTCGGCAATCTAGCAAGACCTGACCCGAGTTCCGGTTTGCGACCGTACATCCAGAATCTTGAGGTCGATGCCAAGTCGATCCAGAATCACCAGGATGATTTGAAAGGCTGCCAATGCGTTGAGGTACGCAGTTTGATGGGGTACAAACTCTTTAGGCAATGGGCGGCGGCATCCCGGACGGGTCTTTCACCGCAATCTGAGCGGTGGTGGTGATAGGTCCGGAATTCGACGCGCTTTGAGCCGGTGCTGCCGCCCCGCCGGGGGCGCCCGGCGCAGCCGTGAAACTGATGTCGTCGAGCATGAAGTCATTCCACGACGCGTCGGTATTCACATCGACAAGAACCAGGTCAGCGCTTTTAGCGGAACCCGAACTCCAATTGAACTTGTAATTCTGCCACTGACCTCCGCTATCGGGACTAAACTCCGGAAATGTGCTGCTTCCAATCACTATGCCGTTGATCGTCAGCGACATGCGAGGCAATGACGAGCTGTCGTGATCAACCTCGGCACCCCAATAGGAGAAGGCGTAGTTTGTCGATGGTGTGACGGACACTTTCTCTTCCCAGACAGTCAATGAGGCGCTGGTGGCCCCGTTCACGATCATCATCTTTCCCGTTCCCGACGTATGGTCGCCGCAGTTACACCAATCTCCAAAAGCTCCGGGCGCCGTCGAGGGATTGGTGCCGATTGCGTACCCCCCTGGGTTTGAGACATCGCCGATTGTGTATCCCGTGGTAAAACCGGTGTTGCCGTTTTCAAAATCACCGTTGGTCACCAGGTTTGGGCTCGTCTGTGCTATGACGACCAGCGCCGTCGCCAGCAATGCAATGGTCCCGATTCCGTCGAACATTGTCCATCGCAAATGAGATCTCATATTTCCCTCTCTCTTATTGAGTCGCCTCATCGTGGCTCCTCCCCGGTCGATCCCGCGATGACCGGGAAGCAGGAATTGAAATCGCGAGCCACGAGGAAGATGCCTGTCCTAAATTCCTAGGGCTCCTGAATGGTGATGGTAATGGTCTCATTAAGCCCAGGTCCTGTCAGCACGACCGAGGCCTGATACGTTCCGGCAGGTGGCGTCGGTGGCCCACTCTTCCCACCGCACGACGTAATCAACGGCAGGCCGCAGAGCGCAATCAGCATCAAAAGAAGTCCTCGCCTCGAGATTCCCTGCTTTGGGCTCCCCTTCTTCCGGCGCATGACGAGCGCCCAGGCCGGCAGCCACAGCACCGCGCCGAAGGCCACTCGTCCTGACGACACAGCCCAAGGCCAGGATTTCCGCTGAAGAGAGGCGCCCTGGACCTGCTGGATCGTAAGCGTGGTTGTGGCTGTGCTGCTGGAGGCGAAGTTCAGGCTGCTGGGGCTGAAGCTGCATGTGATGTATTGCGACAGACTTGTTGGGAGGTTGCATTCAAGTGCGATGGTTCCGGCGAAGTCCGTCGCGGTGCACGTAATTTGAACTGTTCCAGAATCGCCTGACAGGTTGATGGTTGGGATGGTGCAGCTCACACTGGGCGGCGGAAGCGCAATTCCCGAGAGTTGCACTTGCTGCGGGGTACCACTTGCATTGTCGGCCACATTCAATATCGCCGTCTCAGAGCCGGCCGAGAGGCTGGGAGTGAATGTGACGTTGATCGGGCAGTTGCTGCCGTAGGCTGCCACGCTAGTGCCGCATTGATTGGTTTGCGCAAAGTCGGTGGCATTCGCTCCTGAGATGCTAATGCCCAATCCCGTTCCGCTGAGGGAAAGTGGGGCGTTTCCGGTGTTGGTCAGCGTGACGGTCTGCGCCGCGGAAGTCGTGCCCGACACCTGCGCCGCGAACGCGAGAGAGGTGGGGCTTAAGCTGGCGATCGGCGCGGGGTTATTGATGGTGAGCGTGTAGGTTTGCATTGCGGTGTCGCCCAGGGAGTCTGTGACTTGGACGGTGAAACTTACCATACCGGCAGCCGACGGTATCCCGACGATCACAGCCGTCGGCGGCGTCGGCGACAGGATCACGTCAAAATTTGCAAGACTCGCTGCTCCCGAGATGATCGCCCATGTATACCCAGTCCCGCTCCCGCCGGTGGCTGTAAGGGTTTGCGAGTAAGGCGTTCCCGCCGTCCCCGCGGGCAGCGCGGTTGGCGATATCGTCAGCGGCACAGCGACCGCGTTGACGGTGAGAGAGGCTTGGGTGTTGCTTGCCTGGTTCAACGCGTCGCCCGAGTAGGCGGCGGCAATCACGTATGACGCGGCGGTGCCTTCAGTGAACTGGCACGTTGCCTGCCAGCGCCCCGCGTTGTTTTCGACGCTGGCCTGCGGGCAAAGCAAAACGGGATTGAACGAGCTGGCGAGCGAGGCCGCAAAACCGACTGTTCCCGTAACGCTGGAGATGCCGCTGGACGGGGTGATGGTCGCCGTTGCGGTGACGGTTGCCCCGGCGCTGGCGGGGTTCGGGCTGAGGGTGAGGGTCAAGCCGGTCGGCTGGGCCGCGTTGGCGGTGCAGGTGACCGAGACGTTGGTGATGTTGGCCGAAGCAACAGCGCCCGAGCCGCTTGTGACGCTGCAGGTTTCTCCCGTGGGCTGCGTGCCCACCGCGACGGCATAATCTGCGCCTGAGGCCAGCGCGGTTGGGAAGGTAAAGCTGGTTGCCGGGTAGGTAACGGTCACCGAGTCGCTGTTGTCGGTGTCGAGCAGGGTCACCGATGTTCCGCTCGTCAGGCCGGTGACGCTGCCTCCGATGGTGTACGTCGCGACGCCGGACTGCGTAAAGACATAGGCCGCGCCCTGGAAGGCGTGGTTGTTCACTGTAAGTTCCGGTGCGCCGACTACGATCGTGTTCCCGCTGATGGCCACCGCGTAGCCAAACACGTCGCTAAAACCCCCGTCGGAGGGGGGCAATTCGGTGGTCTCGTGCACCGAGGCCCAGGTGGGAACGCCTTCCGAATTGGTGGGCTCGACGAACACATAGGCCGCTCCGGTACCCGACTCGGCACCCGTGGCACCGGCTACGACCGTGTTCCCGCTGATGCCCACCGCGGTGCCAAGATAACCATAACCCAACCCGTTGGAGGCGGTCAGTTGGGCGTTGTAGGTCGTCGGCGTCGTTGGCTCCATCGCCCAGCTGGTGTAGTCGTTCGAGTTGGGCGCGACGAACACATAGGCCGCACCCTGCTGAGTATTGGCCCCAACTGTGGCCTCTGGGGCGCCGACCACGACCGTGTTCCCGCTGATGCCCACCGAGTTGCCAAACCAGTCCAGCGGCGGATTTTGAGGCGAGGTTACGGTGACGCCGTCGGTCAACTCGGCGGCGTAGGGCAGCGGCGTTGGCGAGGTCCATGTGAGAACGTTGTTCACGGTGGGCTCGACGAACACATAGGCCGCGCCCTCGAAGACGTTATCGTCAATAGCCGGGGCGCTGACTACGATCGTGTTTGCGCTCTCGTTGATGGCCACCGCGTAGCCAAACCCATACGATGAGCCGGAGGCGGTCAATTCGGCGTTGGAGGGCAACGGCGTTGGCGATGTCCAGGTGGGAGCGCCGCCAGGGGGGGTGGGCTCGCTAAAAACATATGCCGCGCTCCGGTCGGAGGCGCCGACTACGATCGTGCCCCCGCTGCTCGCGCTCCCGCTGACCGCTACCGAGGTACCGAAGAAATCCCCAGCTGCCCCGTTGGAGGCGGTCAATTCGGCGTTGTAGGACAGCGGCGTTTGCGATGTCCAGATGGGGACGCCGCCCACGGTGCTGGGCGCAACAAACACATAGGCTGCGCCCTGCTGCGAGTTGACATAAGGGGCGCCGACTACGATTGTGTCTCCGCTCGCGTTTATGCCCACCGACCAACCAAAGTTGTCCCCTGCCGCTCCGCCTTTCATTTCGGCGATGTATATGCCGGTGTTTGCCCAGCCACCCGTGGGGGGCTCGACGAACACATAGACCGCGCCCTGATCGGAGTTGACAAAAGGGGCGCCGACCACGACGATGTTCCCGCTGACGGCCACCGAGCGGGCAAGCTGGTCCTGCGCCAGTCCCGAGGAGTTGGTCAGCTCGGCAGCTTGTACCCATGGGTCTACCATGATGGGATAACGGGCGCCGGCGGTGTTCACCCGCAACTGGACGCTGTCTCCCTGTACCTCCATCCACGACTCCAACTCGCGGCCGGAAGCGTCGTAGGCCAGCAAAGTACCATAACGCAGGGTCTGCACGCCGCTCTGATCCCGCAGCGTGAGCGCATGTCGTCCGGGTTCCACAGACGCGCTCAAAGTTCCGCCGAGGCGCAGCGCAATGTCCAACGCATCCTGCTGCGAAGGCGGAGACGCAACCGGCGCCTTCGAAATCGTGAAGCCCTGCTCAATCCCCAGCGGACCATTGACGTACCACTCCGTTAAAGCACCACGCCGGTATTCAACCCGGTTGGCGTCCGCATAAGGTGCAACGGCGGCCTGGACTTCCTTGACGCCAGTTCTGCCATAGCCCCAGCCTTGGAACTCCAGATTCAAGTTGGCATTCTGAAATCGGATTTTCACACCATCGGCAGCGTATTGGGCGGCCAGGTGATTTGCCGGGTTCTCAGTCGCGTATCCTTGTCCGGATCTCTTCGCGCGATAAGCTTCATCGGCTTTGCCCAGGGTCGCGGAGACGACCGATTGAGCGCCCGCAGGGATCTCGGCGCTTGAGGCGGCCTTGGTGGAGGGCTGCGCCGCAGGCGATGTTGCGCTTAACTGAGCTCGACCCGCGCTCGAGCTGGAAAGCACCATGACAAGGAGAACGGCAAGCACAAAACCCGGCCTGGTGATTCGTGCGATGACCTTGTGTTTACCGTTTGACTTCATTTTGATTCTCCTCTCGGGCGGTGTTCCTCTTGATTTCCGAAACTGCATCTTGGATCAGCTGCCGTTTCTCTCTTTCAGCCATTTGCTAAGAGCCCACATGGCCGTCCCTCTCACTGCCTCGCACTCATGGTTAGCGAAGAATGACTCGCGGTCGATCGACACTGCGCGATGCGAACGACCGGAGCTGGGTCGATATGACGTTGCCCTAGCCGTGCGCAGGTGCGGGGAAGCCTCGTTATCTGCTAAAGCGAAAACGATCGGAGAATCGGACCAGGGAATCTGGAGAATCTTCCAGGATTCGCAATCGGTGTCTCGAAGGATCCTCGCACCTTCTGGTCAATTGTCTTTAATTTCAATGGGTTAACGTTGACGCCGGTTGCGTCGATCTTCGTTTACAATCTTTCCACGGGGTCTGCCTGGGAGGGTAAGTTGTCCCAACTGCCGTCCAACACATTCAATGAACTACTGGCGAATTGGCAGGCCGGCAACGACGAGGCCTTACGCGCCGTGTTCCCTCGTGTCTATAACGAGCTGCGCCGCGTCGCGCATCGTTACTTGCAAAAGGAACGGCCCAATCACACTCTGCAAAGCGCTGCCCTCGTCCACGAGGCCTACCTGCGGCTCGAAAAGCAGCGCACTGGTCCGTTCGAGAACCGCGAGCATTTCATCGCCATCTGCGCGCAATTGATGAGACAGATTCTGGTGGAGCACGCGCGCAGCCGAAGAGCCGCAAAGCGGGATGGAGGGTACCGGCTCTCACTCGATGAAGGGCTGGCGGGCAAGACGCCGACCGTGGACATGATCGCTCTGGACGACGCGCTGAACCAACTGGCCAAGCTTGATCGGCAACAGAGCCGCATCGTTGAGATGAGATTCTTCGGAGGCCTTTCCATCGATGAAACAGCGTGCGCGCTGAATCTTTCACCGACTACAGTGAAGCGGCATTGGACCACGGCGCGGGTTTGGCTGCATCACCAGATGAGCAACGCAACCGACCTATGACGCCCGAGCGCTGGGAACAGATTCGCGAAGTGCTCGAGAAGGCGCTGGAATTGGCCCCCGAGCAGCGCTCCGCCTTTCTCGACATGGCTTGCGTCTCCGATCCGTCGTTGCGGAAAGAAGTTGAAGCTTTGCTCGCGGACAGTGCCAACCTACCTTCCAATTTTTTGCAATCCTCTGCGATGGCCGAATTGATCGACGCGGAGTTGAAGAGCATCGGATCTGTCGCTGCCCTTGAACCGGGACAAGAATTCGCGCAGCGCTTTCGGCTGATTCGCAAGCTGGGCGAAGGCGGCATGGGCCAAGTCTGGCTGGCTGAGCAAACGTCGCCCGTTCGGCGGCAAGTGGCCCTGAAAATGATCAAGGCCGGAATGTACGACGAAGCTGTTGTGCAACGCTTTCAATCAGAGCGGCAATCGCTGGCGATTATGGAACATCCGGCGATAGCCAAGGCATTTGACGCGGGAACGACGCCTCAGGGTCAACCTTATTTCGTGATGGAATACGTGCCCGGCCTGCCGGTTACGGAGTATTGCGATCAAAAGAAACTCACGATCCGCGATCGGCTCGAACTATTCATCGAAGCCTGCGAAGGCGTGCAGCACGCGCACCAGAAAGCCATCATCCATCGCGACCTGAAGCCGGCAAACATCCTGGTGGTTGAGGTGGATGGCAAACCGGTGCCGCGAATTATCGACTTCGGACTGGCCAAGGTGATCACCCATGCGACCGCCGGCGACGCCCTCAAAACACAATTCGGAAACCTGGTGGGAACGCCGGGGTACATGAGTCCGGAACAAGCTGACGCGAATGTGCAGGACATCGACACGCGCACCGACGTCTACTCGCTGGGAGTTGTTCTCTATGTTTTGCTTGCCGGGCGAGAGCCGTTTGAAGGCAAGCCGGGCCAGAAGCAACAGCTCGACGAGTTGCTGCGCAAGTTGCGTGAGGATGAACCACCGAGGCCAAGCGCGCGGGTCAGTGGCGATCATCACTCCTCAAACGCGGTATCGCAAGCGCGCAGCACTGAACCCAGACAACTGACCCGCATGCTGCGCGGAGATCTTGACTGGATCACCATGAAGGCTCTGGAAAAGGATCGAGCACGCCGGTATGGCACGCCTTCCGAGCTTGCCGCGGATATTCGCCACTACCTAAACCACGAACCGGTCCTGGCGCGTCCGGCAAGTGCTGCTTACCGGAGCGGCAAATTCGTGAAGCGGCACAAACTTGCGCTTGCGGTGGCGTCGGTATTCGCGGTCATGGCCATCGCGGGCGCAGTAGCCATCGTAAGAGAAGCGCAGATCGCTCGCATGCAGGAGGCTCGCGCGGAGCGCCGTTTCGAATCGCTGCGCAAGCTAACTAACTCTCTGCTCTTCGAGTTTTATGACTCCATCGCGACTTTGCCGGGGTCGACAACCGCCCGTGACTTAGTGGTGCGGCGCGCTCTCGAGTATCTTGAGCAAATCAAAGCAGATGCTCCGGATGACCCGGCAACTCTGCGCGATCTTGCCGCCGGTTATGATCGTCTGGGGCAAATCCAGGCAGATGAGGGGAGCCCTCACCTGGGCGGTGCTGGCTCGTTTCAACAAGCGAAGGAACTCTATGGCAAGGCGCTTGAGATCCGCGAAAAACTGGCGAACCTGGATCCTGCAAATCCGACGCTGCAACTCGAACTGACCGACACCCTTTTCAACATTGCACGAATTCATGAACAACTTGGGGACATGAGTGGAGCACTGCAGTTCTTACAACAGCGCCTCGCAATCCAGGAAGAGTTGCAAAAACAACACGGCTCCAGCACTCTCGCCTCTGAAACTGCTCGAACATTAACCAGCATGGGGGCGCTCTATGTGTGGCTGGGTGACCGCGATTCCGCGCTCGCATACGAAAGCCAAGCTCTCGATATAGGCCAGGGGTTACTTAAGGCGAATCCGAATAGCGTTCAGGCGCGGAGCACGGTTTGGCGATCGCTGACCTGGAGCGGGTGGGCGCTTAAGTTGCAAAGAAAGTTCAGGGATGCTGCCGCGACTTGGCGAGAGGCCCTGTCAATTTCCGAAAAACTTGCGTCCGAAGATCCGAACAACACCACCTATCAAAGATATCTAATATCGGACAACGGCAATCTGTGCGAGACCTTGGCTTACGCCGGCGAGTTTTCTGAAGTGCGAAGTCATTGCGAGACGGCAATTGCGATCAATCAGATGATGGTGAGCTCAGATAAAAACAATGCGCAAGCTCTCGCCGATCTCGGCAACTCGTGCATGACCATGGGATTAGCGCTCTATCTTATGCACTCTCCGCAACTAGCCTTGATTTATGAAAAGAGAGCGACATCGATCTATCAAGACTTAGCCCTCCACGATCCTGATTCGTTGTCGAATGCTCTGGACCGCTCCGAGTCACTTCTCTATCTGGGGCGAGTTGAAGCCGATCTGCATCGTCCGGAGCTTGCCCGCAAGAGCGCGGTGGAAGCCGAAAAGCTTCTCGAGGAACTGGCGAAACGAAATCCACAGAATCGCTATTACTTAGAAGGGCTGCAGGAGGCTCAAGGGGTTATCAAGGTTCTCCCGTACGATACGGCTCCCGTCGCCGTTCATTAGTCGCGATCGCAGGTCATGGGCAAGGCTCCCGGCGAAAGAATTCACAGACTCCGGGACTCGAAATCAGCCGGCGAGACAACATCCGTGGACTCATCGTTTCGAGCATCGCACGCTCCGGGGAAGAGGCCGCCGTTTCCGCCGATCTAATCGATCAGCAAACGTGTGAGACGGTGCGCTCTTACTTAAAGCGAACCTACGGCGCAGGCCACATCCTCCACGCTCTCGATGTGATGGCAGCTGACCCAGGTAGATTTGGTAGTGGTGCCATTTGAAATCCACAGACTCACGGCTCGGCGGTAAAATTGAAGCATGGCAAGCCGCAAACTCCGCATCGTGAAGGTCACGCCTAACCTGGGCGGCGTCTGTGAGAAGTGCGGCAGGCAGTTTGACTCTGATTTGTCGAATCGAGCCGCTGCTGAATCGAAGATCACTACGGCCTTTGCTGCCCATAAATGCATATGAGCGCTATCGGCACAAATCCAATTAGTAGTGCACTTATCGCCTGTATCCTTTCGAATCGAGAGATCGACTTGTCGGCCTTGGAAAGCGATTCGCGCAGGCTGGAGCATCTACTGGACATTGTTGGTGGATTGCTTCTGCTTTCCACGATGGCTGTAGTGATTGGGTTGGTCGTTGAATATTGGGACCCAATCCACGAATTCATTGAGGAGCTAAGAAGGCCTGCTGCCACATTCCCTTGGAGACGCATAAAAGAACTAGCCGGAGGGATTCTCGTCACATTGGGAGTTGCTGGAGAACTAGGATTTACATATTGGGCATCCCGTATAGAAACTAGCCTACGAGATGACACGACCGAAATAGTAGGCCGGCTAAATGACAAAGCCGCTGAAGCTGAAAGGCTCGCTGGAGAAGCAAATAAGTACGCGGCAGAAATACAGGAATCCGTGGCACCTCGAAGATTGACCGCAAGCCAGAGAGCATCAATCAAATCTGAGCTATCCCGATTTGCACGACAGCAATTTGAATTCGGCGCATGGCATGACACGTTCGATCTAGAATCGAGCGTCTTTGCGCAGGAACTGGTTTCAGCCCTAAGCAAAGATGCGCACTGGAAAGCTAAACCAGGATTTGATGTCGGTGGCTCAGTTTCAATGTTTACGGCTGCTCCAGCCATTCCAGTCACCGGCATTTCGGTATCGGCGACCAATAATGACTCCACGAAGCTAGCATCGAAGGCCTTGATACGCGAATTAAATGCCATTGGCTTTAACTGTATTCGAGGAGAAGAATTCGCCAAGAAGGGCGATGCGCCTGCCAAAGAGCCGTTTATATATATACACGTGCTCGCCAGGCCCGAAGGCCCGCAAGGCGAGGCTAAACTTCGAGCAGATGCCGCAAAGAGAGATGCAACCAACAACCAAACTGTCAACCATTGAACCTGTGGAAAGCAAACGGCACCACTACCGTAGATTTCAGTCGTTCATAACAACCCAAGTCACTCGTTGAGCATTGAATAGTCTTCCTTCTGCAGGTTAGTAACGATAAACGCCGTTCCCGCCACCAACCCGTCTCCATCCGCAAACATCGCTGAGAACGCTTCTGGGCCAGCCCGAAGTCTCCCCCGAGTCAAGCTAAGAAACCTCTAAGCCCCTGATTCTCCGCATCTTCCATTTGCCGATAATTAAGCGCTTTTAGCGCATACTCGGTCCATGATCGCCAAGCGAACCAAAACCGCTCCCAGGCCCCGCCGGCGGCCGGGATTCGAGATCCAACTTCCGGGATTCAGGAACCAGCTACTGAGGAATGGAGCTGAGGACCCATGCCAATCCGCCGATGAACAGCGCGGCCCAGGCCAGATAATGCCAGGATTTCTTCAGTTCCAGCGTAGATTGCCGGTCCCAGGGGATCAAATTCATGGTGGGTTCCTCGTTTCTTTCGCACGCCACCAGAACCATCGGCCACGAGGATCGGAGTCTTTATCGAATTCACTCACCAGCCGCGAAAGCACCCCCCGCCCACTACCTTTCTGTTCCCTGGCCCCTGTTTTTCTGATCCCTGATCCCTGTTCCCTGATCCCTGATCCCTGTTCCCTGATCCCTGCTTTTACCCCACCCCCCTATCTCTCTGTCCCACCCCTCCCCCTCCTTCACCCCACCCCCTACCTTCCTGGCCCTTCAGTCCCTCAGTCCCTTAGTCCCGAAGTCCCTGCTTTTTCACCCACCCCCCATAGTTTCTGGACCCTACCCCCCATGCCGTTTTGTGAGACTGTGAAACTGTGAAACTGTGGAGCCTTTAGAATCAGCAGCTTGCGTCCACAGTTTCACAGTTTCACAGTTTCACAGTTTCGTTTTTCGTCGTTTTTGATTTTGAGCTCTCGCGTCGCGTGATTTTTTGTCGCCAAATTGCTAAATTGCTGACTCGCTGTTTTTGCTGATTTGCTGGCTTGCTGACTCGCTGACTCGCTGGCTTGCTGACCTGCCGACTCGCTGTCTTGCTGACCTGCCGACTCGCTGACTTGCTGACTCGCTGTCTTGCTGACCTGCTGACTTGCTGACTCGCTGTGAATCTGTGTTCCCAAGAAGTAAACAACAAGCGAAAAGATTTTTTCGATTCGCTTTTTATTCGCTATAATGCCCAAATGGCCATCACTCGAAGACAAAAAGAGATTCTGGACTTTCTTGAGGCGTTCGTCAGCCGGAATGGCTATTCGCCTTCGTTTGAAGAGATCGCGCGCGGCATGAGCCTGAAGAGCCTGGCCACGGTGCACAAGCACATCACCAACCTCGAAAAGAAGGGCATGCTGGACCGCGTGCAC
>Ga0187867_10003619_pt1 | contig 12284 bp, 10 predicted proteins | sample June2016WEW_13_1_FD_132976 | JGI IMG/M metagenome (GOLD analysis project Ga0187867, IMG submission 132976) | Peatland microbial communities from SPRUCE experiment site at the Marcell Experimental Forest, Minnesota, USA - June2016WEW_13_10 | ecosystem: Environmental > Terrestrial > Soil >... | reverse complement strand
GTGTTGCGTGCGAGCCGCGCCCAATCCTCGCGCGAAGAGGGATCCCTGGAGTCGATCCCGCAATCGGCAGCGACATTCAAAAGCGCCTGCTTGACGAACCAGGAGACCATGCCCGGATTGGCACCGCAGCAAGATATCGCCGTGGGGCCATTCCCAAGCGCGCGGCGCAGATCGAGGATCTCTTCGCGCAGAGCATAATTCGACCTTTCCGACACCGTCAGCCGCGTATCGGTGTAAAATCCAGGCCAAGGCTCGGCGACTGTGTCGATACACAGCGCGCCGAATTCATGACAAAGCCGCATGACCGCTGCCGATGAGACTTCGACGGACAAATTGACGACGAACGGCTGGCCGCCACCCTTTGTGAGAAGCGGCTTTAGCACCGAGACGAAATTTTCTCGTGTGAGAGCTGTCTTTATGAACGCTATTCCTTGCTCGTCGAGAAGATGGCGGTCCTTGTCTTCCGGATCGATGACTGTAAAGCGCGATTTGTCGAATTTGAAATGACGTTCGATGAGCGGCAGCATGCCACGCCCGATCGAGCCGAAGCCGATCAGGACAATTGGACCAGTAATCGTGCCATGCACGGGCCATTGCGACATTGGTTTTCTCCGGAAGGGCCGAGGGGATGCGGGCCGCGTTTCAGCGGCACAAGCGGTACAAGAAGGAGCCGCAAGCTTCAAGCCAGCCGCTCCTTACCAGTTCAGAATGCGGGATAAATGTGATTTTTGACGATGTGATTAAGCCGCGCGGCGCAGTTCGAAGACTCCGCGATGCACTGGGAGATCGCGTGCGCCAGCGGGTGTCACCACGCCCCTCGCGCCTTTCAAAGCGCCATCATCGAGCTCGAGCCCAAGAAAACGCGCTTCATCGACAGGGCCGGGAAGGGAAAGCCCAAGCGTATGGCGCCGGGCAAAACCGAAAGGCTCATAATAAGGCGCATCGCCGACGAGCAGGATGGCGCCATGCCCAGCGGACATGGCACGGAACAAAGCTTCCCCCATGAGCCGGCGGCCAAGCCCGCGCGAACGATAAGCCTTGTCGACCGCCAGCGGCCCGAGCAGAAGAGCAGGCACATCGCCGGCTCTGATATGCCACAGCCGCAATGTGCCGACGAGTTCGCCCGCGTCCTTTGCAACAAGTGCGAGACCCGGCGCGGGGAAGCGGCCCTCACGCAGACGCTCCACGGTCTTATCGAAACGCGCCGCGCCGAAAGCCGCATCAAGCAAATCTTCTCGGGCCTCGAAATCGGCCGGCGATTCATCGGTGACAAAAACATACGGTGCGGCGACAGCGCCAATGAATACAGGCGCTTGCACGGGATCGTTCGAAATCAAGGTCATCTGAGCCTCCGCCGGCCATACCGGGATGCGCGAGACGACCCTCGCACCGTGCCAGGGCTCGCATGCGAGCCCCCGCCGGCCGTCCGGGACAGGATTGGGGTGAGTGCGGCGGAGCGTTTCTCCGCCGCGAGGATTTCGGCGCCGCCGCTTAAATCACATAGGATCGGAGCGGCGGGAAGCCATTGAATCCAACCGAGGAATAGGTCGTCGTATAAGCGCCCGTTCCTTCGATCAGCACTTTCGACCCAATTTCGAGGCCAATGGGAAGGAAATAGGGTTCCTTCTCATAGAGCACATCGACGGAATCGCAGCTTGGCCCGGCGACCACGCATGGCTCGGTGGCTTCGCCATCGAAAGCGGTCCGGATCGGGTAGCGGATCATCTCATCCATCGTCTCGGCGAGCCCATTGAACTTGCCGATGTCGAGATAGACCCATTTCACCCTGTCATCGTCCGACTTCCTAGAGATCAGCACGACTTCCGCCTCGATAACCCCGGCATTGCCAACCATTCCGCGTCCCGGTTCGATAATGGTCTCGGGAATATGATTGCCGAAATGGCGTCGCAGCGAGTGAAAGATCGCTTGCGCATAGGTCTTCACTGCCGGCACATTCTTCAAATACTTCGTTGGGAAGCCGCCGCCGAGATTGACCATCTGCAGACTGATCCCGCGCTCCGCCAAATCGCGGAAGATCGCAGCCGCCGCTTTCAACGCGCCATCCCACATGCGCGGATTGCGCTGCTGAGAGCCGACATGAAACGACAGACCGAAGGCGACGAGCCCGAGCCGGTGCGCATGTTCGAGCACGCGCGGCGCCATCTCCGGAGCGCAGCCGAATTTGCGCGACAGTGGCCATTCGGCGCCGGCGCCATTGCACAGCATGCGGCAAAACACCTTGGATCCAGGTGCGGCGCGCGCGATTTTTTCGACTTCGGCCTCGCAATCCACGGCGAACAGGCGCACACCAAGCTCATAGGCGCGCTTGATGTCGCGCTCCTTCTTTATCGTGTTGCCATAGCTGATACGGTCAGCGCTTGCGCCTGTCGCCAGCACTTGCTCAATCTCGACGACCGAAGCCGTGTCGAAACAGGAGCCAAGACGCGCCAGCAGATCAAGCACGCGCGGATCGGGATTGGCCTTCACGGCATAGAACACCCGTGTATCCGGCAACGCCTTGGCGAAAGCCGTATAATTGTCGCGCACAACATCGAGGTCGAGCACGAGGCACGGCCCATCCTCGCGGCGGTTGCGGAGAAATTCCAAGATACGATCGGTCATCGCGGCATCCCTTCGAACGGCGCGGAGTTGCACGCCGGAACGAACAAGCTTCGGGTGAATGGCGATGCCAGATCGGCGCCCGCGCTTTGGAGACGCGGCCGCTAATCACCATGCCATTCGCGACCGGCGGCGTTTCGCAAGGCAAACGCCTCGCGGACCGCGCGGTCTGATGCTGCGCCGTTGGACATTCCCACCATGGACAAGGCAAATTGCGCCGTCCAAAGTGTTCATGGCCATCGCTTGGATTGGGATGAATCCCGCTCCGCACGCCCGGCAAGAAAGACTAGCCTCTTCGGTAAGCCAGCTTTGGAGGCTGGCAGAGACGAAAAAGCCCGGTCCGTCGTTGCTTTAAGTCGCGTCCCCCGTTTGGCGGGGTTCGCCGGTTCGCCTCCGGCTGCTGGTCCTTATCAGGCGGTTAACCGGCCTCTTGTCCGGATCCCCGCCAACCAGCACACGACCACAGGCACGTGCGAAATTGGGCGTGTTCAGAAATATGCGATTCTGCCCGCATTACAAGAGATTTTTTCAAAAAAATGCAGGCGTGGCACATCCGAAAGATCAAACCTTACTTAAAATTTAGCTTCACGCTTGACTGGATGGCTTCGCGCCGGAAGCACGCTATCTCACCACGTGCTCCCCGTGGCAGGCAAATGGCCGCAACCCATCTCAAGCGATCGAGAGCAGACCGGCGCAAAAAAGCGCAGGATCCGCTTGCCGCTAGGGCAAAAGGTGGGTAACCCCGTGTGCCACACAACCCGCCTAACTCGACGGCGCATGATCCTCCTTTCCGGGCCCCCATGACCAACCTAGATCGCCGCACACTGGTCAAATATCTCGTTTTCTCAAGCGCCGCTTCGTCATCGACGATCCGGTCCGCGCCGGCCCAGCCCGGAAAGCCACCTCAGACGCCGCCGAAATTCGACTTCGAGGACGTCGTGCGCCGCGCCCGCGATCTCGCGGCGGCGGATTTCGACACGGCCTCCCCGGCCCTTCCCGAAGCGCTGAACAAATTGGATTTCGATGCCTGGCGCGACATAAGGTTTCGCCCCGACAAAGCCTTTCTCGGCGCAAATGGAAGCCAGTTCCGGCTGCAATTGTTCCATCTCGGCCATCTCTACCGGCGCTCGGTGACCATCAACACGATCCGCGACGGGATCGCAGCCCCCATCCCCTACTCCGCCAATCTTTTCGATTACGGCCGCACCAAGATCGACAAGCCATTGCCGGTCAATCTCGGCTTTGCCGGCTTCCGGCTGCATTACCCCCTGAACAGCCCGAAAATCTTCGACGAGGTCATTGCCTTTCTCGGCGCGAGTTATTTCCGCTTTCTCGGTCGCGACCAACGATATGGCATGTCCGCGCGGGCGCTCGCGGTCGAGGCCGGCACGACCAATGAGGAATTTCCTTTTTTTCGGGAATTCTGGATCGAGACGCCAGAACCCGGCGCCGATCAAGCGACGATCTATGCACTGCTCGACGGCCCCTCGACGACCGGCGCCTACCGCTTCGATCTCTATCCCGGAGTCGAGACCGCCATCGTCGTCTCGGCCGAGCTTTTTCCGCGCAAGCCGAATGTCAAATTTGGTCTTGCCCCGTTGACCTCGATGTTTTTCATCGGAGAGGCGGATCACCGTTTCAACGATGACTTTCGTCCGGAGCTGCATGATTCGGATGGGCTCTTGATCCGTTCGGGAACCGGCGAATGGATTTGGCGCCCCTTGCGTAACTCCGTGAAGCCGGAGATCTCTGCCTTTCTCGACAAAGACCTGCGCGGGTTTGGCCTGTTGCAGCGGGACCGCGACTTCGACCATTATCAGGATCTCGACCTCGCCTATGAGATGCGCCCGAGCCTATGGGTCGAGCCGAGGGGAAGCTGGGGCGAAGGCCGCGTCGAGCTCATCGAATTGCCGACCGGGCACGAGACCAACGACAATATCGTCGCCTCCTTCGTGCCGAAAGATTCGCCCGAACCGGGCAAGCCTTTTACTTACGCCTACCGCCTCGTCGCCGGTCTCGATCTTACCCAGCTCTCGCCCAACGGGCGCGTGCTGAACACCTGGCAGACCGTCGCCGCTGCGCTTGGGTCAGCCGAGCAGCCGGTGCCGGGCTCGCGCCGTTTCATCATCGATTTCACCGGCGGGGACCTCGCCTATTACCTCAATGACCCGCAATTGGTCGAAGTCGTTCCCTCCACGAGCCAAGGCACGATCACGCGCTCCTTCATTGTCCCGAACGCGCATACCAAAGGGTTTCGCGCGATCATCGACGTGCAGTTAGAACCCGGCCAATCCGCCGATTTGCGGGCTTTCCTGCGCACTGGCACGCGGGCGCTCACGGAGACCTGGACGTTTCCGTGGCATGCCGATTAAGGCACCGGCCCCTCCTTCAATCTTGTCAGATCGAAGCCATCAATATCTTGCAGCAATTCGATGAAGGCGGTGGCACCATAATCGGCGCAGGCCTCGCCCTTGCGCGCAGTGGCCGCCGCCGCATCGCCCATGGCGCCGGACACCGAGAGATCTTGGGCCATCCAGCCAAAGCCGGTCGGGCGGCCCGCACGCAGCCAATTGAAATCGCGTTCCATCGCGGCGCTCTGGGACGGGAAATCGGCGGTCTCATCCTCGCGCACGAGGTCCGGCCGGAAGTTCAGCATCAGCGAAGTCTCGATCTCGCCAGCATGGATTCCATGCGCTTGTTCCTGCGCCGAAAAAAGCCCGTCGGGCGTACCGAAGCGGTGCCAGGACGCGAGCACGACAAGCATGCCGAGCTTTGCGCGAAGATCATGCGCGATGCTGTCAAGGATCGCTGAATTGCCGCCATGTGAATTCAAAAGCACCAGCTTGCGGCAACCGGCGCGAAAGACGCATTCGCAAAGTTCAGTCCAGGCACTGATGAGGGTTGCCGCCGGTATGCTGAGCGTGCCGGGATAATCCGTGTGTTCGATCGAAAGCCCGCAATTTTGCACAGGCAGAAACAAAACAGGGAGTTCGCGCGGCAGCCGTGCGACGACTTCATCGATATAGCCTTCCATGATGACTGTATCAGTGCCGAGCGGCAGATGCGGCCCATGCTGCTCGGTCGCGGCAAATGGCAGGACAGCGATGGTGCGCGCCATATCGGCCTCGGCAAAGTCAGTCCAAGTCATCTCGGCCCAAAATCTTGTGTCCGGCATGGAGCAATCCTTGGCGCCACGTGGCCTATTTGCCGCCTGGGCGCAAAACGCGTTTATATCATGAGTCGCGAAGTTTCAGATCTTCGCGACGCCCGGCCGGTCTCGCACATTTGTTCCATAACCAAGCATAGGCTAACAATTTGGCCGTGCTTTGTTGGGGGGCAATCATGCCGGCGTGGAACCCGCTTCTGACTTTGCCGCCGCGTCCGCTGGTGCTTTTGGGTGCACTGGGGCTTTGGCTGGGTTTGGGCTCACTCAGCCTGGCGTTGGCGCAGGTGCCTTATGACGACGTGACGACCGCCGAGGGCTGGGCTTGGTCCCAGATTAAAAAGGGCAAGCAGGCCAACTTCAACGACCGCTGCGGCAAGCTTGATCCGAATGTCTTTCATTGGCTGGACGTCTGCCGCGAAGTCTCTTCCCAATTTCTCGTTGATTTGCTGACACAAGCGCCGTGGCGGGACGCGGTGCCGTTCGTGGGCATTCAGATCACCGGTGCCCGGATTGTGGAGGATGTCGATCTTGAAGACGCAAAACTGATTCGGCCAATCTGGATCAACGGCAGCCGGGTTGAGGGTAAGTTCAACTTTCGCCATGCGCAGACGGATAGCGAGATTGCGATCCAAGGATCCCTTGTAACGGAAGATGTCCTCGCCGACGGTCTACATTCGGAGAGCGATCTAGACCTGCGCTATGGTGCGATCTTCAGGAGCGAAGTGAGGCTAACCGGCGCCAAATTCGGTGGCTCCGTGGATCTGATCGGCTCCAGTTTCGATGGCAAGATCGATGCCGATGCCCTGCAGGTCGGAGGCATGCTGCTCATGCGATCTCAAGGACAGAACAAGACTAGCTTCAATGAAGTCAATTTGCGTGGTGCGAACATAAAGGGACAGATCGACATGACCGGCGCCAGCTTCAGTAGCAAGCTGAACACCAGCTCTATTGAGGTTGTTGGCGATCTTTACCTGCGATCCGACGACCATAACAAGGCTAGCTTCAAGGACGTGGATCTGATCGGCGCGAAGATCACGGGACAGATCGACATGACCGGCGCCCGTTTCGACGGGAGGCTCGACGCCGACTCCTTGCAGGCGGGGGGGATGGTGTTAATGCGATCCGATGCCCAGAACAAGGCCAGCTTCAAGAACGTGATTCTGCGCGGCGCGAAGATCACGGGACAGATCGATATGAGCGGCGCCAGCTTCGGCGGCACGCTCCACGCCGACGCTCTGCATGTCGAGGGCGATCTGTTCATGGGATCCGATGTCCAGAACCAGGCCAGCTTCAAGGACGTGGTTCTGCGCAGCGCGAAGATCACTGGGCAGATCGCCATGGACGGCGCCAGCTTCAGTGGCGCACTGAGTGCCGACGCCCTGCAGGTCGATGGCTCTCTTTTCATGCGAGATGTCATTTGCGCTCATGCGGCCGACATGGTGGCAATCTGGATCTGCGTGGTGCCACTCTGCACGGTCTCGATCTTTCAGGCGCATCAGTTACCGGGGATCTACGTGTCGAAAGACCATACGAATCCACCGGCTGGAAAGGGAGCATTCGGAAACCCGGCGCCCTGAACCTGCACAATGCGCACATTGGGTATCTGGTGGATGCAAAGGATGCCTGGCCTGCAAAGAAGGGGCAGCTCCATCTCGATGGGTTCAGCTTCAATCATCTCGGCGGATTTGAAGGTGAAACCGAACAAAAGATGCGCGACCGAGGAATGGACTGGTGGGACAAAAATTGGGTGAGACTCGACCCCGACTACAGCCCCGCCCCCTACGCGCAACTCGCCGCCGCATTGACGAATGCGGGCGACCCCGACGCCGCCAATGAGATCCGCTATTACGGCCGCGTCCGGGAACGCGAGAAAGAAAAGGGATGGAGCTATATCTGGTCCGGCGCCCTTCAATATGTGGCAGGCTTCGGCATCGGCACCTACACTTTCCAGGTTCTCTATTGGGTATTCGGCATCTCGCTCTTCGGCGCGCTTTATCTCAAAACGAGCGTGCAAGGGGTGCGCGACGAGAACCATGGATTGATCTGGTGCTTTGGCGCTAGTCGTTCCCGGCTTCTGCCGGGAATCGACATTAACAGGGACTTCAAGGATTTTTTTGACAATTCCAATCGAGCCATGTTAACCAACTTGCAGAACTTTATCTTTTCCGTGATGGGCATTGTGGGCTGGATACTGGCCGCGATTCTCGTGGCCGCAGTCTCCGGACTGGCCCGAAACTCCTGATACCGACGAGTAGGCGATCAGCTGGCCATTTCAATATTGGTCCGCGCCGCGCCACATGCCGGCGTAAGCTTGCCTCACCTCCGGAGCGTCCCGATATAGGCGACGATATCGGCGATCTCGCTGCGTGTGAGATTCATGTCCGGCATTATGGGATGCGGATCTATGAGGAAGGCCGTGAGCGCTTTCGAGGACGTTATTTTGTGCGCGATGGACGCAAAACTTGGCGCATCCGAATTGGCCCGCGTCTGATCTGGCGCGACCAGATGGCAGGCGGCGCACCAGCGCTTGGCGATGACCTCGCCCTTCGCCGCATCGGCGGCAAAAGCCTCGGGCGGTAAGGCAATCAGCACTAGCAATGCGATCGCGCCGCAAAGGAGGTTTTGCTTGTATGAGACTCTACCCACCATCGTTCGACTCCGGCTGTGCCACACAATAGCGGCATTATGCTCTATAACGAGATCCGATCCGTCGCGATACCGCTCGCAAAGGTTAGGTGAAAAAACATTGGCGGAATTGATGTGCCTCAAGCCTCCGGGGTCTGATCTCGGGTTGATCCTCCAGACCTTTCCAGAACAGATGCACTTGACATCACGCCTATTCAATCCATTTGCAAGATTGGGTCCGTCTCGACTGGGCCCATTGTCCCACCGGCGTTCAACCCTCAACGAAAAGGAAACTTCATGAACATTCGCGCCATTCTATGCGCGGCGACTCTCGCCATTCTGACCACAACCACGCAAAGCGCGGTCGCGCAGCAAGGCGTGAAAATCGGCAGGTTGCGCTGCAACGTCTCCGGAGGCCTCGGTCTTATCATCACATCAACCAAGGAGATGGCCTGCACATTTACATCGGCACGCGGATTTCGAGAGCATTATTACGGCACAATTCGCAAATACGGCCTCGATATCGGGGAAACCGATAGGGGCGTGTTGGCCTGGGCCGTTTTTGCTCCATCCGTTGGACCCAAGCCCGGGGCTCTCGCGGGAGACTATGCCGGCGTCGACGCATCGGCGACCATAGGGGTTGGGCTTGGCGCGAATGCGCTCGTCGGCGGCTTTGGCCGCTCGATCGCATTGCAGCCTTTGTCGGTTCAAGCGCAGACCGGGCTCGCTCTCGCCGGCGGCGTCGCGGAACTGACGCTTCGCCCCGGACCCTGAAAAGGGCAGAACCCGAAGGCCCGCTCTTTGTCGCGGGCCTCGAAATTGGGCCGGGTCATCCCGGCCCAAAGTCGCGCTTCGCCACGAAGACTCCTTGACACGGCCAGTCAGCCCAAAATTGAAAGGACGTCGCGGCGGCGGAAGCCCCCCGCCATATTTCCCCCAATTATTGCTATCATGCGTGCGTGCGGCCGGTTCGACCCTGGCCGATCGAGGCTCCACCTTGAAGATATTCGCTCATCTTTTCGCGGCTCTCGCTCTGGCCGCTTCTTTTGCCGCCGCCCCCGCGCGTGCGCTCGACAAAGTCACTTTCGCGACGAACTGGCTTGCCGAGGCCGAACATGGCGGCTTCTATCAGGCCAAGGCCGACGGAACTTACGAAAAATACGGGCTCGATGTCACGATCCTGCAAGGCGGCCCCAATGCCAACAACAGGCTCTTGCTCGCAGCGGGAAAAATCGAATTCAGTCTTGGCGCCAATTTGATTCAAGCTTTTGACGCGGTGGCGCAAAAGATTCCTATTGTCGCGGTCGCCGCGCTGTTTCAAAAAGACCCTTTTATCTTAATGTCGCATCCCGGCGTTGGTCTCGATCATATCAAGGATTTGACCCATGCGACCGCCTTCATCGGCAAGGACGGCTTTGTCTCGGTCTATCAATGGCTGAAACTCGCCTATGGATTCCGGGATGAAAACGTTAAACCCTATACGTTCAACTCGGCGCCCTTCATCGCCGACAAAAATTCCATCGAGCAAGGCTATGCAACGTCCGAGCCTTTCGAGATCGAGCGGCAAGGCAAGTTCAAGCCGAATGTGTTTCTGATCGCCGATTATGGTTACGATTCCTATTCGACCACGATCGAGACCACGCGAGATCTGATCGATAAAAATCCAGACCTTGTTCAGCGGTTCGTTGATGCCGCGATCATCGGCTGGTATAATTATATCTATGGCGACAATCGCGCGGCCAATGATCTCATCAAAAGCGACAATCCCGATATCAGCGACGAGCAGCTTGCCTATTCCGTTGCCAAGATGAAGGAATATGGCATTGTCGATTCGGGCGATTCCTTGACGCTTGGCATCGGCGCCATGCGCGATGTTAGGGTCAGAAGTTTTTTTTCCAAAATGGTCGATGCGGGGCTTTTCAAACCCTACCTCGATTATAAGCGCGCCTACACTTTGCAATTCATCGGCAATGGTGTTGGACTCGAGTTGCGGCCGCGCCATTGACATTGCGCTGCCATGGCCCGCCTGGGCTTGGCCAGCCGCGCTTGACGCTTATGATGCCGCTATGATGGTTGAGCTTGTGACAAAGCCGCTCGTCTCCTTGCGTGATGCAGGCAAGATATACAAGAATGGTACAGTCGCGCTCGCTGGCCTCGACCTCGATGTGCGCGAGGGTGAATTTCTGACCCTGCTTGGCCCTTCAGGTTGCGGCAAATCGACGATTTTGCGGCTCATCGCAGGTCTCGATAGTGTCTCTTCCGGCACGCTCACACGGGGTTTGGCGCGCGATCGCGCAAGCATCGGCTTCGTGTTCCAGGATCCAACCTTGATGCCCTGGGCAAGCGTCTTCGACAATGTGTTCTTAGGCCTGCGCTTGCAGGGGATCTCGCGGCGCGATGCCGCGCCCGTTGTGAACGAGGTGTTGGCCCTTGTCGGACTTGGCGCCGAGGCCACGGCCTTCCCGCGCGAGCTTTCCGGCGGCATGCGCATGCGTGTTTCGATCGCCCGTGCGCTTGTCTTGCACCCTCCGCTGCTTTTGATGGACGAGCCTTTTGCCGCGCTCGACGAGATCACGCGATTCAAACTCAACGACGATCTGTTAACCTTGCATGGCGAGCTCGCGACGACGATTGTTTTCGTCACCCACTCGGTTTACGAGAGCGTCTATCTTTCAACTCGGATCGCGGTGATGGCCTCGCGGCCCGGCCGCATCATCGAGGAGATTGCGATCACCGCTCCCTCGCCGCGAACCAAGAATTTCCGCACGAGCACCGCCTACGCGAACTTTTGCGCGCAAGCCTCGCTGGCCTTGCAAGGCGCGATGGACGAGGTTTTGAAGTGAAGCCTTTTGGCGCAATCTGGCGCCCGCCGCGATGGGCCGTGCGTACCGCGCCGCCGGTCTTGGTCTTCATGGCCATGCTCGCGGCGTGGGAAGCCTATGTTCAGCTGCGCCATGTGCCAGCCTATATCCTGCCTTCGCCGTCGCTCGTGCTCGAAACATTGGTGACGGACAGTGGCACCTTGTTTCCTGCCTTGCTCGTGACCTTGAAGACGACACTCGGTGCGCTTGCAGCGGCGGTCCTCGGCGGGGTTGGCCTTGCCGTTCTTTTCGCGCAATGGAAATGGGTGGAGCACTCGTTCCTGCCTTTTGCGATCGTTCTGCAGGTGACCCCGATTATCGCCATCGCGCCTTTGCTTTTGATTTATCTCGAGGCGCCATCGGCAGTGCTGGTCTGCGCTTTTCTTGTTGCCTTCTTTCCCATTTTGTCGAACACCGCGCTCGGGCTCGCCTCGGCCGACCGCAATCTCATCGATCTCTTCAAGCTTTATCGCGCAACGCGCTGGCAAACGCTGATCTATTTGCGGCTGCCAGCCGCTCTGCCTTATTTTCTCGGAGGGTTACGGATCGGCGGTGGCCTCGCTTTGATCGGCGCGATCGCCGCCGAACTCGCGGCAGGCAACGCAGGCAAAGGCGCTGGCCTTGCCTTCCGCATTGCGGAGGCGGGCTATCGCTTGAACTGCCCGCGCATGTTCGCGGCGCTCACTTTGATCTCTGTGGCCGGCATCGCGATTTTCGCGGCGCTCTCGGTGTTATCCGCCGCTCTGCTCGGCCGCTGGCACGAAAGCGCGGCCAACCTTGAGCGGTGAAGTTTTCGCTGTCGTGTCTCGGTTTGAAATCTGAGGCTCTTGACTTTCATTGACGCCGATCTTTCATCCCATGGTATGCCAAGCGCAAAGCATGGAGGTAAAGGCATGGCTATAATCCATGACTTCGTTGAGGATTGGATCGAAATGCGCTCCAAGCTCCAGCGGCAGCTTAAACTGCTTGAATCTGGTAAAACGAGTACGGGGACTGATGTCATAGGCAGCACG
>Ga0187867_10003614_pt1 | contig 12288 bp, 13 predicted proteins | sample June2016WEW_13_1_FD_132976 | JGI IMG/M metagenome (GOLD analysis project Ga0187867, IMG submission 132976) | Peatland microbial communities from SPRUCE experiment site at the Marcell Experimental Forest, Minnesota, USA - June2016WEW_13_10 | ecosystem: Environmental > Terrestrial > Soil >... | reverse complement strand
CGGCCTGATGTCCTATTCGGTAAGCCTGCGGTCGCGCGAGATCGGAATCCGCATGGCGATCGGCGCGGGCCGCTCCGGAGTGCTGGGGATGATCATGAAGAAGGGGATGTTGCTGACGGCCGCCGGGGTGTCGATCGGTCTGTTGCTTTGCCTGTTGGCGAGCAAGGCGGTCACCGCCGCGGTGGGCGTGCCGGGTTTCAATCTGCCTTTTGTGGCGCTGGTGACAGCCGGGCTGATCGCCGCGGCGGCGCTGGGCGCTTATGCTCCGGCGTGGCGCGCGTCCCACCTGGACCCGAACGCCGTCCTGCGCCAGGAGTGAGGTGGGGCAGGCTCGCAGCCTGCGGCGGCCTCGTAGGCCGCCAAAGAACTTGACATTGGCGGCACCATATATTACCATATAGTTATGGAACTAGTTGGTAATGCATCCGCCCGCCTGGATACCACCTTCGCGGCTCTCTCCGATCCCACCCGGCGTGCGATCCTCGCTCGCCTCGCGTCCGGTGAAGCGTCCGTCAGCGAACTGGCCGCCCCGTTCCGCATGACCCAGCCCGCCATTTCAAAGCACCTTAAAGTGCTGCAGCGCGCCGGCCTCATCTCCCGCGACCGCGACGCGCAGCGGCGCCCCAGCCGGCTTAACGCCGCGCCATTGGCGGAGGCCAGCCAATGGCTCGCAACCTACCGCCAATTCTGGGAGACGTCCTTCCAGCGGTTGGATGATTTGCTCGACGAAATGAAAACCAAGAAGAAACAATAAGGAACCGAAATGTTTTATCCCGATAGCTTCCAGGTATCTACGCCCACCGATCGCGAAATCCAAGTCACGCGCGATTTCCGCGCACCGCGCCAGTTGGTATTCGACGCCTTCACGAAACCGGAATTGGTTCGCCGCTGGCTGCTCGGACCGCCGGGCTGGTCCATGCCCGTTTGCGAAATCGATCTTAGGGCTGGCGGCCGATACCGGTATCTCTGGCGCAGTGACGCCGATGGAACCGAAATGGGAATGGGCGGAATCTTCCGCGAAATCGTGAGACCCGAGCGGCTCGTGGCCACCGAAAAATTCGATGAATCCTGGTATGGCGATGAAGCCTTGGATACCACCGTGTTCGTCGAGCAAGGCGGCATCACTAAAATCACGATCACCGTGCTCTACGAATCGACCGAAGCCCGCGACACTGCCCGCCGGTCTGGAATGGAGCACGGCATGAAGGCCGGCTACGACCGCCTGGAGGAGCTGCTGTCTTCCATGTAGGCAGCACGCCGCCTATTGGTGCCGCAACGCCGAAACCGGGTCGATGCGCGAAGCTTTCCAAGCCGGTACCAACGCCGCCAGCGCAGCCACCGCAGCCAGCGCCCCCGCCGCGCCCAAGTAAATGGCCAGGTCCGCCGCCTGCACGCCGAACAACTGCGATTCCACATAACGGCTCAGCGCAAACGCCGCACCCAAGCCGATCGCCACGCCCACCGCGACCATGCGGCCGGCGTCCAGCAGCACCATGCGCAGCATGTCGGCGGGCAACGCGCCCAGCGCCATCCGCACGCCGATCTCCGCGGTGCGCCGCGCCACCGCAAACGCGATTACGCCATAAATCCCGACCGCCGCCAGCAGCGTCGCCAGGATGCCCACCGCACTGGATAAAACCGCCACCAACCGCTGTGTGTAAAGCGCCTCGCGAATGCGCACTTCCACAGGCCGGATCTCCGGAACCGGCAGGCCCGCATCGGCTTCGCGCACCGCCCGGCGGATGGCCGCCGACAGGCGCGCCTCGTTCCCCACGGCGCGGATGTAGAATGCCATGCGCGCCGGCGCATCGCGTTGGGTATAAGGGAAATAGATCGTGCTGAAAACCGGACGCCGCACATTGGTGCGGACATCCGCCGCTACGCCTACGATTTCGCGGTCCATGACCGCCTTAGGTCCGCCGAATCCCAAGTGCCGGCCCAGGGGATTTTGGTTAGGTAAATAATGCTTGACGAACGCGTCGTTGACCACCACGGCCTTCGCGGCGGCATCGCGATCGTTGAACTCGCGGCCGGCGCGTAACGGGATCCCTAAGGCGCGGAAATAGCCGGGGCTGATACCTTCGATCGACGAACTCGCGAAGTCTTTCTCACCCGGCTGGTAGCCTTCCACCCGAATGCTCACGCCGAATCCGGCGTCGCTGTAGGGGCCGCCGTCAGCCGCGGCGACTCCGCCGGCATCGGGCAGCGCAGTCAGACGCGCCAGCAGATCGTGATAAAAGGCGTTGTCCGCCGGCGTCCCGTTGCGGATCAGCGTGGCATCCGCGAAGAACATCCACAGGCGTTCGGCGCGAAAGCCGCGGTTGGCGTTCACCAGGTTTGCGGCGCTGGCGCTAAAGAGGCCCGCGCCCACCACCAGCAGCAGGGAGAGCGCCACCTGCACCGTTACCAGCACGCGCCGTAATCTCGCGGAACTCCCGCCGGAGAGCACGCTGGAGGCTTGGTCTTTCAACGTTCCGGCGACATCCGGCCGGGTCGCCTGTAGCGCCGGGATCAGCGCGAATAATAGCGCGCAAACTACCGATACGGCCAAGGTGTAGCCCAGCACCCGCAGCTCGAGCGTGGTGGAAACCCAGCCGCCGGCGGCATCGCGCGGCAGAATACGCAGCAGCCCGGCCGTGCTCCAATACGCAACCAGCAGTCCGGCGGCGGCCCCGGCAATGGCCAACAGCAGACCCTCCAGCAGCAACTGTTTCACTAATACGCTGCGCTTTGCTCCCAGGGCCAGCCGGATGGCGATCTCCCGCTGCCGCCCCGTGCCGCGCGCCACCAGCAGGCCGGCCACGTTTGCGCAGGCGATCAGCAGAACCAGGCCCACCATGATCGTCAGCACCGTCAGCGGCTTCTCCCACTTTTCACGGAGTTCGGTAATGCCGCGCGCCGCCGGACGCAGTTCCAGCCGGTTCTTGAGCAGTTCCCGATCGTCCTTCGGATCGTGCCGGGTGCTGCCCCGCAGATCGGCTTCGAGGATCGCATGAAAGGCCACGTCCGTCGCCGCTTGGGCCTGGGACAGGCTTGCGCCTGGCTTTAGGCGGGCGAAAAAACTGAGCCAACTGTAGGTGCGGTCTTCCAGCACATCCCACGTTGGAATAATCGTTCGCTGCATGGCGATCGGCACGAAGACGTCCGGCGAATCGCCCTGCACCAGGCCGTTGAAATTGGCGTTGGCAACCCCCACGACCACGAACGGATGCCCGTTGATCGCGACCGTCTGGTTCAGGACGCGAATATCCGCTCCCAGATGGCCCGTCCAGAAACCATGGCTGAGTACTGCGACGGGATGCGCGCCGGGCGCGCCGTCATCCGTTGGCGCGATCACCCGGCCGAGTGCCGCGGGAACTCCCAGCGTGGTGAAGTAATTGCCCGTCGTCAATTCCGCTTGAGCCGCCTGCGTGCTCCCCTGCCAGGTGACGCGCACCGGCGCGATGGCGCAGGCCACAATGCCGGCAAACGGGGGAATGCGGTCGCGCATATCCCGGTACAGCGGATACGGGAAAACCGACTCGGAGTTAGACGTCCAGCTCGACGAGTTTTCGCCGGGGCCCGAGTAGCTGCCGTGCAGGACCAGCAGCCGTTCGGGGTCCGGTACCGGCAGCGATCGAAGCACCACTTGATTCAACAGGGAGAAGACGGCGGTATTCGCGCCGATTCCAAGAGCCAGCGATAGCACGGCGGCCGTGGTGAAGACGGGGCTGCGGCGCAACGAGCGCACCCCGTGCAAGAGGTCCAGCCACATGCCCCTATGCTATCGGAAAGCCATTCGATTGGCTATGGGTGACACGCGTTAATCGCATCCGAATGCCGGTTTTTGCGACACAGCCGTCGATAAATCCGACAACACCTATGCACGTTGAAGCGTAAGCAGTTATCGTCTTTATACGAATCGGAGTGCCGAGGAACCCAACACCGGCAGCCATGTTGCATTTCTCGACGCCTTCAACTGTATGCCAATACAGCAGATAATAAGGCCTTTAACACCATAATATGGCCGCCGGCGTGCCCTATACAACATTGGAAAAAGGGAGGCACGTCATGACAGTCATTCTGGTTCTGGTAACTTTCTCAATCTTCATCCTGCTGGATTGGTTCATCAACCGGCGGAAAGCGCCACAGGTCGCTGCGGCATCGGCACACAGTGCATCACGGCAGTTGGACCTATCATATGTAGAAGGATTCCTCGTTCCCGAGCAGTTGTCCTATCATCCCGGCCACAGTTGGGCGATGCAGGAACGCCGCAATCTGGTGCGGATCGGCATTGACGACTTCGCCGCCGCCCTGGCGGGACACGTCGAGCGCATCGAATTGCCCAAGCCGGGCCAATGGATCCGTCAGGGGCAGAAAGCCTGGGCGCTTTTTCGCGATGGCGAAAAAACCGAGATGGTGTCGCCCACCGAAGGCGAAGTCATCGAGATTAACTCCGAAGTTGCGGCCCATCCCGAGTTACTGCGGAAAGACCCTTACGGCAAAGGCTGGCTGGCGTTGATCCACGTTCCCGACGAAGAGAGCACTACGCGCAACCTGGTTCCCAAGGGGTTGGTGCGGAGTTGGATGCGGGAGGCCGTGGGCCGGCTCTACGCGCAACAGCCGCAGCTTGCGGGCGAAGTGGCGGCCGATGGCGGCCTGCCCACAGAGGATCTGCTGGCGAGCCTGCCTGACGCCAATTGGCGGCAGGTGACCGGCGAATTCTTCCTGACTGCGTAGATTCCCTACACTTTTCTAGGGAATTGAGGTATAAAGGAGTTAGACATCCGATTATGTCTAAAGCGATCCTCTACGACAGCACCATGTGCATCGGCTGCAAGGCCTGCGAGGGCGCCTGCGCCGAACGCTGGCACTTGCCTTACGGAGATAAGGTGGCGGCCGAGCAGCGGCTCTCGGCGCACAAGCTGACTGCCATTCAGACTTTTGGCGAGCATTTCAGCCGCCGCCTGTGCATGCATTGCGCCGAGCCGACCTGTGCCTCGGTCTGCCCTGTGGGCGCGCTGCACAAGACCAGCCTGGGGCCGGTGGTCTACGATGCCAAAAAGTGCATGGGATGCCGGTATTGCATGACGGCCTGTCCGTTCCAGGTGCCGGCTTACGAATGGAACAGCCGGCTGCCCAAGGTGCGCAAGTGCGACATGTGTTACGACCGGCAGCGCGCGGGCCGGCTCACAGCCTGCGCGGAGGCCTGTCCCACGGGCGCCACGACGTGCGGCGACCGCGATGCCCTGATCGCCGAGGCGCGCCGCCGCCTGGCCGCGAAGCCGGGCGATTACTATCAGCGCATCTATGGCTTGCAGGAAGTTGGCGGTACCTCGGTGCTATATCTTTCGGCGGTGCCGTTCGAGCAAATCGGCTTGCGCACCAACCTGCCGCAGCAGCCTTTACCGCAGTTGACGTGGCGGGTTTTGGAGGCGTTGCCTAACGTCGTCTCGGTCGGCTCGGTGTTGCTGGGCGGGGTCTGGTGGATCACCAACCGTCGCGACGATGTGGCCCGCGCGGAGGGAGGGAAGAAGCGATGAACGGGCGGACTTTGCCGCGCTTCACCATCTGGCGCGCCGTCTTTGCCGTTTTGATGGTGGCGGGCGCCTACGCCACGTACTTGCGTGTGCGGTACGGGTTGGGCGGCGTCACCAACTTAAGCGACCAGTTCCCATGGGGCATCTGGATCGCTTTCGACATCCTCTGCGGCGTGGGCCTGGCGGCCGGCGGATTCACGCTGGTGGCGGTGGTCCACATTTTCAATATCCATCGCTACAAGCCCATTCTGCGCCCGGCCATCCTGACCGCTTTCCTGGGGTACGTGCTGGTGGTGCTGGCGCTGATGTTCGACCTGGGCCGCCCCGACCGCATCTGGCATCCGCTGATCATGTGGAACCCCCATTCGGTGATGTTCGAAGTAGCGTGGTGCGTAACGCTCTACACCACGGTGCTGGCCCTGGAATTCGCGCCCGCCGTTTTCGAGAAGTTGGGATGGCACAAGCCGCTCGACTGGCTCAAGTTCATCTCCGTACCGCTCATGATTGTAGGCGTCCTCCTGTCCACCCTGCATCAGTCTTCGCTCGGCAGTCTGTACCTGATCGTGCCGCATAAACTCTACGGGCTCTGGTACACGCCTTTGCTGCCGGTTTTCTTTTATTTGTCTTCCATCTGCATGGGGCTGGCCATGACCATCTTCGAATCGTGGCACAGCAGCCGGGCGTTCGGCCGCGATCTGGAATTGCCGTTGGCCGCCGGGCTGGCGCGCGTGCTGGCGGTGTTGCTGATGACGCTTCTGTTCGTCCGCTTCCTGGATCTGGGCGAGCGCGGCATGCTGGGGCTGTTGCGCGTGAACCGCACCGAAACCTGGCTGTTCGGCCTCGAAATCCTGCTGCTGGCCGTGCCCATGGTGCTGCTGTTCCGGCGCAGAGTGCGGTGGAATCCGTCGAAACTGTACGGCTGCGCCGTGATGGTGCTGTTCGGTTTCATTACCAATCGCCTGAATGTGGCCATCACCGGCATGGAGGCCGGTTCCGGCACGCACTACGTCCCGCGCTGGACTGAAGTAGCCGTGACGCTGGCGATCATCGCGCTGGGCTTCGCCATATTCCGCGTGGTCGCCCAATACTTCCCGATTTTCGACGCGCACCACGAAAATGAAGCGCGCGCCGCCCAGCCGGTACGCGAAGCCGCCGATGAACGCGTGCCCGCAGGAGTGGGCTAAGGACCATTATGCCGGGGAAGCGCGATTCTGACTTCTGTCTTCCGACTTCTGGCTAGGAGGCTGATGTATCTTCCGAACAGACCGCGCGTCGGCCTCGCCGCCAAGCTGGCTGTGTGCCTGGTGGCAAGCACCGCGGCTTTGTTCACTCTATTCGGCTACTTCAACCTACGCGAACTGCGCCGCCACTCCGAAGAGATGGTGCTGCAATCGGCTGAGCGCATCACCGATGTGATTCAGCGCAGCACGCGTTTCGAAATGCTGCGCAACGACCGCCAGGCGCTCTACAACGTCATCCAGGAACTGGGCAGCGAGCCGGGTATCCGGCGTATCCGCATCTTCAACAAGGAAGGCCGCATCACCTTTTCCACCGACGCCGCGGAGGTCAACCGGGTGGTGGACAAGCGTGCCGAGGCCTGCTACGGGTGCCATGCGCAGAGCGCGCCGCTGGTGAAGCTGAATCGTCCGGACCGGGCGCGCATCTTCCCAGGCCGCGGCGAGCGCCTGCTGGGCGTGATCCGGCCCATCGAAAATGCGCCGGCGTGCGTGGCCTGCCATCCCGCCGGACAGCGCGTGTTGGGAGTCATCGACGCCAACCTGTCGCTGGCGGCCGTGGACGCGCAAATCGCGCAACATCGCGGGCACCTGATCCTGTTCATGGCGCTCACGCTGGCGATGATCTGGCTGGTGAGCATGGTCTTCATTTGGGGCGTGGTCTACCGGCCCGTCAAAGAACTCATTGCGGGCACGCACCGCGTGGCGAATGGCGACCTCGGCTACCGCCTGCCGGTGCGTTCCAACGACGAGATCGGCGACCTGGCCGCGTCTTTCAATAAAATGACCGGCGAGGTGGCCGGCGTACACGCCGAGATCGAGGAGCGCGTACGGCGCAAGTCCGCTGAACTGGACCAGGCGCACCGCTCCCTGCTTTCCAGCGAAAAGATGGCCTCCATCGGCAAGCTGGCTGCCACGGTGGCGCACGAAGTGAATAACCCGCTATTCGGGATCCTGACCTACGCCCGGCTGACCCAAAAAGAAGTGCAAAAGGGAACCGCCGCATCGCGCGCGGAGATGGTGGAGCACCTGCAAATCATCGAGCGCGAAAGCAAGCGCTGCGGTGACATCATGCGCAATCTGCTGACCTTCGCCCGGCAGGCGCCCAGCCACAGGGAGCCCAACGATCTGAACACGCTGACCGGCCGCGCGCTGGTGCTGGTGCGGCATCAGGCCGAGCTGCTGGGAATCGAGTTGCGAAGCAATTTTGGAAAGGACTTGCCGCCAGTCGACTGCGATGCGGGGCAGATCCAGCAGGCCGTGCTGGTGCTGCTGGTCAATGCCACCGAAGCCATGCCGCATGGCGGCGTAGTGGAGGTGGCCACCGAGTTGGATTCCTCGGCCGGACAGGCGCGGATCAGGGTCCGCGACACAGGGCCGGGCATCCCGCCGGAAGTACTGTCGCAGATCTTCGAGCCGTTCTTCACCACCAAGGAAGATCAACAGCGTACGGGCCTGGGATTGGCCGTGGCGCGCAGCATCGTGGAACAGCATGGCGGTGAGATTGCGGTCGAATCCGCACCCGGCAAAGGCACCGAATTCATAGTGTCGCTGCCGGCTGCGCCGATGCAACCGGCCGCGCCACTGCAGAGCCGCGACCGTCAGGGAGCGGTTGTCTAGACCGGAGGAAATATGGTGACGGAAGTGGAAGAACCAGTAGAAACCAAAACCAAGGGCAGAATTCTAATCGTGGACGACGAAACGGTCGTGCGCGATTCTCTCGGGAAGTGGTTCTCGAGCGAGGGCTATCAAGCCCGTCCCGTGGCCAGCGCGCGCGAAGCGCTGGAATCCATCACGACCAACGAGTATGACGTCGCCCTCCTCGACATCAAGATGCCAGGCATGGACGGCATGGAACTGCAAGCCCGGCTGAAGGAAGCCGACCCGGAGTTGACCGTCATCATCATGACCGGTTACGCGTCGGTGGAAACCGCGGTGCAAGCGCTGAAGCACGGCGCCTACGATTACATCACCAAGCCCATCGACCCCGACGAGCTGTCGCACCTGGTGGCGAACGCCCTGGAGCATCGCCATGCGCGGCGGGAAGTGGTGCGGCTGCGCGAGAGTCTGCAGGAGGTGTCTCCCTCTACGGAGCTGATCGGCAAAGCTCCGGGCATGAAGAAGGTGTGCGAGCTGATCGAAATGGTGGCGCCCACCGAGGCCACCGTACTCATCACCGGCGAAAGCGGGACGGGCAAAGAAGTGGTGGCGCGCGCCATCCATGCGGCCGGCCCCCGGCGGTACATGCCCATGGTGACCATTCACTGCGGCGCGCTGACCGAGTCGCTGCTTGAAAGCGAGTTGTTCGGGCACGAAAAAGGCGCGTTTACCGGCGCGCAATACCGCAAGAAGGGCAAGTTCGAAGTGGCCGACGGCGGCACTGTCTTTCTGGACGAAATCAGCGACATCAGCCTGAAGACTCAAACCGATTTGCTGCGCGTGCTGCAGGAGAAGGAAATCGTGCGGGTGGGCGGCAACCAGCCCATCAAGGTGGATTTCCGCTGCGTGGCCGCCACCAACAAGAACCTGGAGGCGCTGGTGAAAGCGGGCGCATTCCGCCCCGACCTGTATTACCGGCTGCACATCTTCTGCATCGATCTGCCGCCGTTGCGCGACCGCCGCGAAGATATCCCTCTGCTGGTGGCCCACTTCCTGAACAAATTCTGCATGCTCACCAGCCGCCCCGTGCCGCAGATCTCGGCGGAAGCGCTGCAGGTGCTGATGAATCACGAATGGCCCGGCAACGTGCGAGAGCTGGAGAACGCTGTGGAGCGCGCCCTGGTGGTCTGCCGCGGCCCGGAGATCAAGCCCGCGGATTTTTCGTTCCAGTTTCAAGCGGAGACTGCGCCCAGCGGACGCACGCTGGACGATGTGGAACGCGTGCATATCGAGCGGGTGCTCCGCGAAACCGAACATAACCTTTCCCGCGCGGCGCGGATTCTGGATATCGACCGCACCACGCTGTACAACAAACTGAAGCGCTACGGTTTGAAGTGACGGAACGTGATCCACCTGTTGGGCATCGAGGTCGCAGCGGACGTGATGGGGGAGTTGGCCGTCGAGTTGGCGCCCATCTTCCGCATGGCCTGCCAGGTGCGGCCGGAGCGCCTGGACGTGGCTTTCGCGCGCGACCATAACCGCAATCAGCATTACTCGACCGCCATCCTGCAAGCCATGCAGCGTTTTGTGGAACCCGGCGCGCGCCTGCTGGCAGTGACTTCCGTGGATCTGTATGTTCCGGTCCTGACCTTCGTATTCGGCGAAGCGCAATTGACCGGTAGTTGCGCGGTAGTGTCGCTGCATCGGCTGCGCGAGGAATTCTACGGCCTGCCCGCGCGCGACGAGCTGCTGCGGGAGCGGCTGGTGAAAGAAGCCGTCCACGAGCTGGGCCACACCTTCGGTCTGCGCCACTGTGACGACTGGCGCTGCGTGATGACGTCGAGCCACGGGGTGGAGCGGATAGACATAAAAGACGCCCACTTCTGCGCCCCTTGTGGCCAAGTGGTGGCAGAAGCGCGCGCGCCGGTGTTGGTGTAGGGTTAGGGGACCAGTTCAAGCGCGCGTGTCAAACGAGGGCCGACACGGATTGCGCTGAAGTCTCGCCGATCGGTGGTCAGCACCCGATAGACTTGGCGGCGCTCCGCAATGGCGGCTACCATTCCATCCACCAATCCCAAACCGAGGTTCTCGAACCTGGCGTCCAGTTCGAGAGCGCGTGCGATATCGCGAGGCAAAGGCAACTCGTATTCGTAGCGGGTTGCCGGGTCGAAGATCTGGGCGACCAGCCTGCGCATCGCGACGCGATTCTCACGAAGAAAGTAATCGACTTCCGCGAGGACCAGTCCCGGTACAATGACGACCCGGGCAGAGGTCAGGACTGTCTCATATTCTGGAAAACTCGGCTCGCCGCTGGAGGTGCGGGCGATGGCCCGGAGCAAACCGCCTGTGTCGACAACGACTGCGGGACTCACCCTTCAAGATCCCGGAACAACTCCGACTCATCGCCGAGCTTAGTGTCCGTGGATTCAAAGAGACGGGTCGACGGTGGCCGTCGCCGTGAATAGTATCGCGACGCTGCGACCCTCAGGCCGTTCCGAATCAGTTCGGAAGCGGAGTGGCCCGCTGCCCGGGCACGCTTCAACGCCCGAATATCCTCCTCTTCGAGGCGAACCGTCGTTGAAATTAGCCGCGCCATACATTCACCATACACCAAAGGGGCACCCAAGGCAATTCGGCTTATGTGATGGTTGCGATTGTAGGGCGGAGCGGCACTACAGTCTATAACGCGGCGCTACAATGTTCACGAGATGGACCACATGCGAGTTCCCGTCAAAGGCCCGCCCAATCTGGTCCAAGCCGACTCCTGCTCGCTGGATCGCCTGTTTATCCATATCTACCCCGTACCAGCCGAAGAAGCCGAAGCCTTCGGCCGCCCGATCTATGAACGGCGCCGCATTGGCGCGGGGTTTAGGCGACTTACCCGATATGACGTCCGCCACAATTAAGCTCTTCCTGCCCCACGGAGACGCGAAGAGTCTTCGAACCGCCGAAATTTCCAACTGGACTGGCAAGGCGATCGCAGCGCCGCGAACCGAGATGGACGAGTTGCTTGTACGCGAAGAACTCGAAAAGGCGGGCGTTTACATCCTAACTGGTGCGGATCCACATTCCGGCTTACCACTCGCTTACATCGGCGAGGCCGAGGTTATTCGCGAACGCCTTAAGCAACACTAGACCAAGGAGTTCTGGATCTCGGCTATCGTCTTCGTCAGCAAGGACGAAAACCTCACCAAGGCTCATGTGAGATATCTCGAGAGCAAGCTCTTGGAGAAGGCCGCCCAAGCGGGCAGGTTTTCGCTTGATCAGAACCAAGCCGGTGGATCGAAGCTTCCAGAGTCCGATAGGGAGGATATGGAGGTTTTCCTTTCGCACATTCGCCAGCTTCTGCCGGTACTCGGTTCCGATCTCCTCATCCCAATCGCCCAACCTACAGCCAAGCGACCATCCGGCGGCACTCTTTTTTGTCGCATGAAAGGAGCTGAGGGCCGCGGTCATCGCACGCCCGATGGGTTCGTGGTTCTGCAGGATTCTACAGCCGTACTACAGGAGCGTCAGTCAGCGAAGAGGTGGCCCTATGTCATCGCTCTCCGGAAGAAACTGATCGCCGATGGCTCACTGGTCCAGTAGGCCGGGTTCTATCGGTTTACAAGGGATGTGGAGTTTTCTAGCCCTAGCGCCGTCGCAGCAGTGATTGAGGGCGGCAGCGCAAACGGACTTATTGAATGGAGAACCAAGGATGGAAGGGTCCTCAAGGATCTCGATGAAGGGGTTTAAGGCGGCAATCCTCGGAGACTGCTGAAGTCGCCGTTTGTCGTCTTCCCCGCTCCCTGCCGCATCCCACGGTAAACTAGAAGCATGATGCCGCGCATAGTCCCGTGCTTGGCGCTCCTCTCCGCGATGCCTCTGCTGGCCTCCGTCGCCCCGCCGTCCGCCTGGGTGCCTGCGAGGTGGAATGGCGCCGACACCAAATCGCT
>Ga0187867_10003611_pt1 | contig 12292 bp, 7 predicted proteins | sample June2016WEW_13_1_FD_132976 | JGI IMG/M metagenome (GOLD analysis project Ga0187867, IMG submission 132976) | Peatland microbial communities from SPRUCE experiment site at the Marcell Experimental Forest, Minnesota, USA - June2016WEW_13_10 | ecosystem: Environmental > Terrestrial > Soil >... | reverse complement strand
GTCCTTGGCGGTTACTTTATAACCATTCGGCTTATCGTCGAAACGAATGCTGACTCCATCGGACAGGCACCATTCCAAGGGCACCTGATCGATAGTACGGGCCGGTTCCCCGTTGTTCATCGTCGGATGGAAATGCCATGGGGCGTCTAAATGAGTTCCACTGTGGGTCGTGAGCTTCACATACTCCAAAGACCAGCCAAGGCCTTTGGGAAGATCAGCATCGCTGATTCCGGGAAAGAACCCTTTCATATGTTGCGCACCTTTGACATGATCCCAATAGTCAATTTCCGTCGGCATGGAAGGAGGATCAGATGGGGTATTGTGTTCAATGGAGACGCTTAAGTCTATGAATTCCATTGGCTTCACTCCTTGCTCAGGGCTCATATTTACAGTTTGTCGACTATTTCCCGGCCTTGGGGTGACACTTTGACTGTCCTTCGCCACAGTCCACTTTCCAACAAATACCCATGGGTCACCAAGTGGATAATATTCTGGTTGATATTTGACCGGGCAACTCCCGAAGCCTCAGACAAACTAGCCGCATCAAAATTATTCGTCGTTGCGATATATTTCAGAATTGCGGCATCGGCCGGTGTAAGCGCGAACTTGGCGGAGAGCTGCTCTTCAGTTGACAGGGGGGGAAGCATATCATTTCCCTTTGATGTCAGGGAAAAAGTGACCTGCGATAGACTGGTCTCTCCTTCTTTTTTGACATATCCCATATCCATGAGATACTGCAAATAATGATATATGCGTTCGCCGTCCACCTTCATGCCATCGACGACCGCCCCCAGTGTCGTCCTGCCCTGTCGAAGGAGAGACATTAATTGCGTATGATACTCGTCGAGTTCAGTGGTTAAACTTTTCCTTCCCCGTTCGGATTGAGTCAGCAAGCTGACTATGACAGTAACTACCAGAGTAACGCAGATAGCCACCCAAATCATGTGCATGGTGGTCTGCCAATAGGGACCCAGTTGCCAGGCAACGGTGGCAATCAGACCGATGACGATGCCGGTGAAACTTCCCGTAGGAGTAATGCGAGGCCAGTAGATAGTCAAAACCAGGATAACAGCAGGCGGACCGAACCACGCTGCGGCTACAGCCAGCAGCCAGGCTGCGCCGCCCGGATAAAAGATCGCCAACAGGGCGGTAAATACTCCGGCTATCAGCACTGCCACGCGGCTGGGATTGACGAGTTCCTGCGGGGCAGTCCTCGGCCGAAAAAACCGCTGGTAGAAATCGCGCATCGCGGTGGAACTGGTTCCCATGAGGGCAGTCGATGCGGTAGACATGCTGGCTCCCAAGACGGCGACGATCATCCATACTCCCATCACCGAAGACAAAGAATGGCCTACCAACTGGCCCCAGGCTTGCGCCGGCGCCCATTGACCCGGAACAAGATCAAGTGCAAGCAGACCGAGCAGAGCCAACGGTCCCATGATAAAGATGATAGCGCCAATGCCGCCCCATACAGCTCCGCCAATGGCCGCACGCTCGCTGCGAGCCGATGTGAGACGTATCCAGTAATACTGACTGCCAAATACGAATACCAGCCAGGTGATCCCCATAGTGATCATGCTTGGGAAGGTCAAGCGAAACAGCGGCATATGACCGGTCAGCGAATACAGGCGCCAGTCCGCTCCCGGCAAGTTTGCCAGCAAATTAGTCTTGGCGAGGAGCAGGCTTATTACAATGTAATATGCCGGCATCCCGATGATAATGTGAGCAACGTCGACGATAGTTACCGCCCACATCCCGCCTAGGAAAGTATACAATAGAAAAGTCCCGGTGATCGCTAAAACGTTGAGAACATATGGATAGCCGGTGATAGGAACCAGTACTGCCGAAATTCCGGCGATATTGGCAGCCATAACGCTGATTGTTCCCAGCAGTTGACACGTAGCACAGATAACCCGGGTTTTTGTCGAGAGCCGCATGCCCAGCCACTCGGATATGGTATAGGCCCCTGTCCGGCGGATAAAGCCGCCGATGGTGAGACCGTAAATTATAACTGCTACCGCCCACATGGAGCCATAAAACAAAAATGACGGCCAGAACCCCAGAGTAATGCTGAACATGGGCATCGCTGCGACCACCGAGGCCGACAGGCCAATACCCCCTATAGCGCAGGCGTTGATGAGCAAACTGATTTCGCGTCCGGTAACAAAAAAGTCCGACGATGACTCGATCCACTTACTTGTAAGACGTCCGATCCATATCACCAGAATAAGAAAACCAAAGACAGAAAGGATTAGCATCCATTGTGGCAGCATAGCTGATAACCTCCTTGTCATGATTTCAACTGCAATGCGTCGTCATCAGTCGCCGGTACGGCAGGTAGGAAGCTAAACCATACAGTTTCCGTATCGAACATGCAAGTGATAGATCAGATGAGCGTTTTGGGCAGTTTCAGGACACACCACCTGCTTCGAAGGTGATATCTCCTTGACTGAGTGCGGGATCGAGTTACGAGGTCTGTTATTCAAGTTCTTTGATTGACGTGTATTAGAGTGAAGAGGTGAATCGGGCAAGGGAACAGCCGGGTAAAGGTCCTAACGTTTCACATTTCAGATTGAAAGGAAATTTAACTTCACTTCAATAAAAAGCGCGCTCGTTTAGAAGTTTTCAGCGGCTTTAAGATCAACTTCGCCCAGCAAGGGATGCTGAAGCGCATTTTGCCCCCAGTTTAAATTCCGGCTCAGGGCATTAAAATTTCAGGGACTTTGAAGGATTGCAGCGTGCTGTTTCGGAGGGCAATTCAATGGAGCTTTAGAGCTTTCATCGTGAGTCTGCGTGGGCTGACATCCGCGAGTTGCACGTAGCGTAAACTCTTCCCGGCAGCTAACCCAAGAACTCTATGGCGTCCTGATTGAATCGCTCTGATGCTTCGATAGGGGGTAAGTGCCCGACGTTAGTATAGGTAAGCAGTTTTGCGCCTCTAATTATGGTACTCAGATATAGGCCGTTACCATAGGGGACGAGTGGATCAACGGCCCCGTGAACGACGAGTGTTGGCATTGAGATTCTGCTCATGCGGTCGGCCATACCGGGCCACGTCATTGTTGCGCTGAGTTGCCGCTGGTAGGAAGAAAGCCTCATCGGTTTGGATTTGAAATATCGCACCAGTCTATCCAGGTCTTCGGGGTGGGAATTCATGTAGCCCGGTGCCGCAATACTTGGATAGACACGGCGTATCACTGTTTCAAGATTTTCCTTCTCATGGGGCAAGAGCAAGACGCCGACTTCGTGCGCAGGCGGTATATATGCCGGCCCGCCGGCCGACGTCGCGACTAGGATCAATTTGTCGACCAACCCCGGATGTCGCAGGCTTAGCTCCAGGGCGATGAAACCACCCATCGACCAGCCTATCACGTGCGCTGGGCCGCACTTGAGATTTCGGATCAACCCTGCCGCATCGTCAGCCATGTCGGCGATGGTGTATGGCCCTGTGCCAGGTGCGCTATCGCCCGCGTCGCGATTGTCCATGTTGATCAGGCGATACTTTCGGGAGATGATTTCAATCTGCTTCCACCACATAAGCCGGGAAGTGCCCAGCCCGGTGATGAGCAGGACCGGATGACCTGAACCGTAATCGTCATAGTAAATACTTTGAGATCCAACCAGTGTTATAGGCATATGTTCTCTATCGATCAGCACCAAAGGGTAAGAATGAATTATCCAAGTCTACGAATGGCTCGTTGAGGCTTTTCCAGGTGGATGCGTATTTACCTGATAGGTCACAGTAGACGCAAACGTTACAAAACCCACCTGAGAGTATTGCCATCTCTTGCATTTCTAAGGAAACCACTCTTTTGCTTCATTTAAGCATCTATTTCATACCAAATTGCGTTCAAGAAGATAATGAGTTCACCCCGTTCGTGCTGAGGTATCGAAGCATAAACTGGGAGTTGGCCCTTCGATACCTCAGGACGAAGATTATTTTGAACGCATCTTGATATCAGATGCAAATAAGAGATCACGCCCGATGGTTTATGTTACATCCAAAGTGTCAAAGGCGAAAATGATTCAGAATCAAGAGTTCTAATCTTAGGACCTGATATATTGCCAAGAGTAAGCTTTCATAAGTTGTTAAAGCTAAAAACTCGCGAATCAGACCCGGATCACGAAATTGTCCTTTCTGGGGGCTGCTTTTGGATGCTCGCAGTCGGCGTATCCTAAAATGCAGGAACCCACGCCGACATAATCTCCGGTGACACCCCATTTCTTCAATAAATCCTTGCCTTCTTGGGTTTCAAACATCTGCCTTGCGCGGTGAACCCAGCAGGACCCGATGCCCAGAGATGCTGCCGCATTGAACATATTGCCAAGTGCAAGACTCGCATCCTCGATCGGAGTGACCTTGCTCTTGTCAGCAAAAACAAGTATGAGCGTCGGTGCACCGTAATAAGGATCGATATCCTTTCCCAGCACGGCTGCATTCATGGCTGATAGCTTTTTTAACGTTTCCTTATCCTGAATAACAACAAAAAGGGCTGATTGCTGGTTTGCACCGCTGGGTGCGTACATTCCGGCATCAAGAATGGTGTTCAATTCCTCTTCCTTGATTTGCGCCGGCTTGAATTTACGAATGCTTCTTCTTTCCATAAGAGTCTTAATGGTTTCGTTCATAACGCTTAGTCTCCTTTAGGTGATAAGAAATCGCTTTTCGAGAGTTTTTGGGTAGCATTTGTTCCTGAATGCCGTCAATCGAGAAAATGCCTCAAAACGGCATCTGCGGGCTTCTTCCGCCGGATGCCCGGTAAATGCCCTACCGCTATCCCTGCGTGGTTCTCATAGACCAGGGATTATCATGCCTCCGCTCACCTGGGGTATTCTGTCCTTCAGGAGATGAGTGTTTCTCCTTAATAGCTTCTACGAGGATTTCCTCGGGTTGAATAAAGGTTTGCGTTTTTCTGAAAACGCTCTCATTCCTTCAATGCCTTCAGGATGAGCACCACAACTGGCAATGGCCCTGCGCTCCCGTTCTAAATGAGTCTCGAAAGAGCTGTCGAAGGAATCGGTGAGCAGCTTTTTTGACCATCCGAAGGAATTCAACGAGCATTCTGCAAGCTCAAGAGTCATACGGGTTGCCTCCTCAAGAGCATTCCCATCCTCTACTACTTTGGTTGCCAATCCCCAGGAAAGAGCCTGCTCTGAAGAGATGGGCCTGTCGAAAGCCATGATCTCCATAGCTCTGGCTAACCCGACCAACCTGGGGAGAGTGAAGGAACCCCCGCCATCAATGCAGAGTCCGCTGGAAGTGTAGGCCTGCCGCAATGCGGCAGACTTGGTCATGACTCGAAAGTCGCAAGCCAACGCCATGGAGAAACCTGCTCCCGCCGCTATCCCGTTCACAGCAGCTATGACAGGCTTAGGCATACGGCGAATCTCCAGAATGGCCTGATGAAATCTGGCGGCCAACTCATGAAATGCGGCAGAAGGACCATGAGGGAACCCAAGAGCCCATTTGAGGTCACCACCTGCGCAGAACGCTTTCCCCTCCCCCGAGATGATGATTCCTCGCACGCTCTCGTCTGCTGCAAGAGTAATGGCATTGGCTGCAAGGGATTCCACCAGTTCCATGTTGAATGCGTTGAATGCCTCTGGGCGGTTTAGCAACACTGAGGCAATTCCATCGGATTTCTTGACTATAAGCGGTCCTGCCATCGATTTCCCCTTTTCTTGAATGAGAAAAAATCTCTGCGTCACTCTGAATCGGTGAATCTACTGATTTTAGAGCAGATCGAGACGCTTCATAAATCCGAATAATGCATCAACCTGCCCCAACGAATCTCGATGGGTATTTGGGGTTCGTCTAACACCCTGAAAACCTCACGGGACACCTTCAAGGGCATAAGACCTTCCCATATACGAATCAAAAATACAAGGGAAAGGTCAGCGGGACCGGTTCCGGGCAGTTTCAGGATACATCACCTTCAGCATGCTGGGCCACCCTGGCTCCAACCTTTTTAAACCTGTTAAAACAATCAAAAGGAGACTTGGAAGCCTTTCTTCCAAATAGGGATCTGCGCATTATCGGGGGTAGTGAACCCCCTAACACAGCCGTCACCAACATCGCCTCCAACCTGACCTTCGCCAGCCTGCCGCTAACCTTCCAGGGCAGAAATATCACCGGCGTCATGGATCAGAATCTGAACCCGGGTTTCGACCTGCCGGACATCCAGCAGGATATCCCTCACATCCAGCATCTCCGGACCAAGCCCGTCAACTGGGGCTGGTACCAGGAGGGCTTTGACCTCGAGGCGAGTGACACGAACGGGGTGGCCTCGCATGAATTCTATGTCACCCATCACAACGGGGCACAGTATTTCGGCTATCTTGCCAACACGCCGCCGCTGCGCCCGAACTTCCACGGACTCACCGATTTCTTCACCGCCATGACGAACAAATCCCTGCCTCAAGGCGGTGTGTTTTACATCCGCGGCGGCTACGGGAACCAAATGGGGCTGTTGCCGCCGATCACTAACCCCTATACGCCAGCGGATGAAGTCGCCCAAATCCAACTGATTAAGGTCGGCGACGACGACCACCCGGCTTACGCCGACCGGCAGATCAGCGAGGCCATGGCTGCCCGCGTGATCAACGCGATCGCGTCGAATCGGAAGATTTGGAAACAGTGTGCGATCATTATCGCATACGATGAGGGGGACGGCTCTTACGACCACGTCCCGCCACGTGTCCTCTCCTACGGACCCGACTCCAAGCCGCTTGCCAGGGGAGTTCGCATCCCGCTGATCCTCATCTCACCCTATGCGCGGACGCACGCCGTCTCGCACGCCGAGTGCGACCATAACGCCGTGATCGAGACGATCAACGCGATCTTCGGACTGCCGGCCCTCGCCAGCCTCCCCGACGAGGCCCAGGCGCTTGCGATGGGCAACTCTCCGGAGTTCAACCAGTTCGGCCCCCCGGGATTTCAGCAGAAGTATCTGGGACCGCGCGACAGAAACTCGAAGATAACTGATAGCCTCCTGTCCGGCTTCGACCCGAGACGCCTGCTGGGCATATCTCCGCCGCTTCCGGCCTCGTTTGCGATGATTCCGGATAACGTCGTGACATCGCTGCCCCATTACGGCGGCCAGGGCTGCATGGCGATCGGAATCACGCCGGAGGATGTCCGGCAGGGAATCGTCGCCAATCCTCCCTCCGGCTTTAATCCGCTGCCGAGTACCTATCCGATAACACCCGAACCACCTGAATAATCACAAGGACCGATGGGGGCGGCGAGCGCGTGATGTACTGAAGTTTTGAGTCCTTGGAAATTCAAGGCCCATGAGAGTAGTGATGCCTGTTTTTCTCAGTGGTTTGAAGGTGGTATTGCGGCTTAACGCTTCTATCTCCGTTCCGCTCTATCCATTTGATTTCATCAAGTGAATAAAAAACGATGATCTCATTTAAGCGTTACGTGCTAAATTGTCATTGCCGGCCCGGAGAACCTTTCGAACCAACTCGGCTATTTGTTTCATGCCGAACGGCTTTATCGCCAATTCCACACCAAGGTCCATGGCGCCTTTCTCCGTGACCTTCTCGCTGAATCCTGTACAGAGGATAATTGGCATATCAGACTGAATCCGGCGGATTTCTTTGGAAAGATCTATCCCGGTAAAGTTCGGCATCGTGTAATCTGTAATGATCAGGTCGAACTCGCCGGGCCTGGAACTAAAGATCTCGAGGGCACGCAGACTGTCTGTCTCCGGGGTAACGTCATAGCCCAGCCGTTCGAAAATTGCGATTTCCATTTCAATAACGCTCTGTTCATCATCGACGAGCAAAATCCTCTCTGTGCCGGTCGGCAGCTCCTGTCCGGTCTCAACGATTGGATCGACGGTTGCTTCAATTGCCGGAATGAAAATGCAAAATAAAGTGCCTTTCCCCGGTTCGCTCTGGACGGTGACAGCCCCCCCTTGGCGTTTGACTATCCCATGTACAACAGCCAGTCCGAGCCCGCTTCCTTTTCCTACTTCCTTGGTGGTGAAATAGGGGTCGAAAATACGCTCCAGGGTGCGTGCATCCATCCCGCAGCCCGTATCTGAAACGGACAATTTCAGGTATTGTCCAGGCCTGAGAGCAACAATTGACTGTTCGGCCAAATCACTTTTTTTCAAATCGACACGGGACAGGCTGACTTCCAGAATGCCCTTGTCTCCCATTGCATGGGCAGCGTTCGTGCAAAGGTTCAGCAATATTTGGTGTATATGAGTTTCATCGGCCAACGCCACACCTTTTTGAATGTCCTGCCTGATTACGATCGAACTTGGCAGCGAAGCACTCAATAACTTCAATGCTTCTTTGACTATCGAGCTCATCTCTACCGGCATTTGCTGCTGCTCTTTACCTGCCCGGCCGAATGCCAGAATCTGTTTGACGAGATCTCTTGCTCTGGTTGCAGCATTCAGTATCCGTTCCAGTCCCTGCCTCATTGGATTGGGGTGCGGCATGTCACTGAGAGCCAACTCCGTATAGCCGATGATAGGGACCAGAATGTTATTGAAATCATGGGCTATTCCCCCTGCAAGAGTCCCGATGGCTTCCAGTTTCTGAGCTTGGAGAAGCTGGGTTTCCAGCATCGCCTTTTCTGCCTCCGCACGCTTCCGTTCAGTAATATCCTCTACAAAACCTTCGATGTACAAAAGCTTCTTTTCTCTGTCACGCACCGCCCGCGCATGAAGGTTACCCGTGAAGACGTTTCCATCTTTCCGCCTGTAAATATTCTCTACGCGAACGGGTCCCTCGGTATCAAAAATCATGCGCGCGATTTCATTTTGGCGTAAAGGATCGGCATAGAGGCCAACGGCCGCATCGTTTACCTGGCTCTTCACTTCATCAGGGGAATCAAAACCAAACATCCTGGCATAAGCCGGATTCACATCGATGATCTTTCCATCGGGGGTAGATCGGAAGATGCCCAGCACGGCGTCTTCAAACAGTCTCCTATCCCTGTCCTCACTAAGGAGCAGGGACTCCTCGGTTTGTTTGCGCTCGGTGATATTACGGACGAAAACCAGAATCCCTTGGCTTTTCTGGTATCTTATGGGCGAGGAATGGGCCTCAACGTAAATGAGCGCCCCATCGAGTTTCACGTGTTTCTGTTCCATCAGCGGAGCGGGTTTCCCTTCCTTGTTTACTGACCGGATGCGCTCCATAACTCTTGCACGGTAATCTGTATGGACTCGTTCCGCGATATCGTGGCCCAGCAATTCTTCCTTCGATGCCGCCCCATACAGCCGGATAGCTGCATCGTTTGCGTAGGCAAAACGTGCCTCTACTAATATAAAGATCGCATCCGGCGCACTTTCCACTAGTGCCCGAAACTGTTCTTCGCTCTCGCGTAATACTTCCTCAGCCCGCTTGCTATCGGTAATATCGATGGCAACGCCAAGCACCGCGGGCGTCTTATCGCCAAATATGTGAAAAGGAACCTTGGTGGTCTGAACAAAACGCAGGTTCCCGTGAGCGTCGGTATAGGGTTCCTCTGGAATGAACTTGGTTTCTCCCTTCATTATGACTTCCCGGTCATCCTGCAACATGTTTCGAAGTTCGCTTTCGTCGGGGTGGAAGTCGGCATGATATTTTCCGGTGAGAACACTTACGCTGGTGTTGTTGGCCTCAGCGGCCGCTTTGTTTACCAGGAGATATTTTCCATCCCAGTCCTTCGCGAAGATCGAGAGTGGCACCAGGTCAATGATTTGCCGGAGTCGTGCTTCGCTCTCGCGCAACGCTTGTTCGGTCTGCTCCTGCTCCCATTGGCGTGACTGCAAATCCTCGCTCATTTTATTGAAAGCGTTGGCAAGGTCATCTAATTCGACAGTGCCGCACATAGCCACTGGAGTCTGGCTCTCTCCTCTACCGAGTGCCAGTACATGGTCCCGAAGTTTTCCGAACGAAGTGGATATTTTCCGTAAGAATACCAGCGCGATGCCGAAAGCAATGAATGTGACAAAGATCCTCATGCCTGCTTGAGGCAGCAGTTTGAATGTCACTGCCTCCATAACAACATCTTCGGCACGGCTTGCTTCAGACACCCAACCGATGGAAGGTATAGGGGCAAAGGCGGCCAGTTTTGGTTTTCCTGTCTCCACCGAAGTGATTCTTGTAACTATCTCTTTGGATTTGAGAGCATCTTCGAGTACGGGAACCTGTGCGAGCCGGTTGCGCTGTTCCCATGTATAGTCTGTTACAGGGTAACGATAAACAAGCATACCTTTGCTATCGAGGATACTGACGGAGGCATCTAAGGACCTCTGGATTCCCAGCACCCCTTTCAGTTCATCCGGTGCGATTTCAGCAATGACTATGCCGATCAGGTCGCCTCCGTCATTCCTGATGCCTCTGCTTATCGTGAATGTTGGACCCCCTGTTTTCTTTGAGAGCGTCAGGTCGCTGACCACAATGTCCTGTCCGGCTGAAATTTCTCGAAAGTACGAGCGCTCGGTTAAATCGGTTCCGATGGACTCCGAGTCGGTTGCAGCAAGAATGCGTCCCGCCGGATTCACCCAAAACAATTGCCGGAATGTAGGACGCATTGCCCGGGCTTTAGCAAGTATGCGGTTCTGGTCCTGGTTCGACAGCGGCTCTGATGAAGTCAGTGCAGTTCCGATCAGCAGTTCATCGATGAGAATGTCCTGGAAGAATGCCTCGAAATTCATGGAGACCGCACGGGCCAGTTCAAGGTTGGCTTGGAGTTCCTCAGCTCGGCGACTCTGGAATCTGTCATAGCACATGTAAGTTAATATGAAAAAATTGGGGATAATCAAGATGGCAAGGAGCTGGATGAGTTTGCCTTGGATGCTCAGCAGAAATCGTGTTTTCCGGACAGGCGGTGCGAGATTTGATCTCATCAGGACCTCTAATATGATTTGTACGAGATGGGCCGGAACGTCTGCCGGTAATAATCTACAGTTTTTATGCGGAAGATGTCCAGCATTTCCATGCGATTTTTAAAATGGAAAGAGTTTTCAACAGCCACGACCAAAGAAGTGTGGAGGTAATCGCCGGGCTTGGTGAAAATTGATGGACAATGGAGCTATCGATAAACCAGGAAGCTCGATTATTGACCCCTGGTTTGATCGAAAGGTCTCCCGGCTCAGAAGGGTTGTTCGCGGGAAAAGTAGGAGGCAAGTACGGCCGTTTCCTCGAAAACACCGGCAAGATGGTTATCTAGTCCCGGTTTGATTTCACTTATAACTTTAGAGAAGGCTTGGCGAGGGTCCCGGTAGGCTTTCTTGTTGGCCCTGGAAGCGGCAAAGATCTTCAATTCTCTCGGAAAATCGCCGTTTGCCGCAAGGTTCACCTAACGCCGCCGGCGTTGCAGTACGACAGCGCATGTGCAAATACACCCCCGGACCGGCCCGGTATAGGGTGTTTACATGATTGAAACAGCAGCCTCTAATATTTATCTCTGAGATGTCAGGGACTTTCCAAACTCATTTATGGCGGGGATTAACACAGCCCCGGCGCCCATTTTCATTAGGGCTGTCTGTCCTTTTGTCCAAAAAACGGCTGAATGCAACGTGACATCAACCTTCCCATCAAAACCCGGATAAGGAGATCCCCATGAAGTTGCTGTTGGTTCTGCTGTTACTTTTCCCGAGTGTTGCCATGGCATCCGACAAGTGCTGCTTCAAGGGGCCGGGAGACTGTTCTGTAATCAGTTCCGCTTCGGAAATGGAAACTTGCAAAACAACTCCGAGCACCGTGGCTCTGAGTTCCACCTGCAAAGAGTCGCCGGAATGCATGTTGTCGGAGGAACCGACTCCCCAATCGGCGGCATTTAACGGCGGGCTTTTGCAAAGGGATGCAACGTTCACAGATATATCCGGAAAAGCAAAGAGCGTGCGGTAAACGAAGGACTGCACTATTTGCAAGTCTCAGGTTTCTGATTTTTTTGTAAATCTATGGGCCATCATCTCTGAACACGTCTGAGCAACTGAACAGTTCGAAACCGGATTACTACAGCCTCAACCCGCGTTGCCATAAGTTGAATCCGGCCGGAGGGACCTCGCATAAAAAGTATGACCCGGATGTGCTGAACTCTTGAGTCTTCAGGAATCGGTTGATCCATCCAACTTCCACCATAAAGCCGGGACTCAAGGTAAGACCACCGCAGTCAATCTCTTCGCAAATCAGCGAATGTTTCGTATAAGTGCGAATATCGTCGAGCCTACCCAAGGTTATTACCCATAGCTTCCATTCTGAATATCCTGTCTGACATCACGTAACTCCTTTGATTTTAGCTTGAAACAGTTTTAACCGTACCGGAATAGTCGGCAAG